>Ga0228627_1000003_pt1:0-340000 | contig 562820 bp, 497 predicted proteins | sample 33DmetaG_FD_190483 | JGI IMG/M metagenome (GOLD analysis project Ga0228627, IMG submission 190483) | Seawater microbial communities from Monterey Bay, California, United States - 33D | ecosystem: Environmental > Aquatic > Marine > Coastal | place: USA: California | collected 2016-09-28 | reverse complement strand
CGACTTGCATGTATTAGGCCTGCCGCTAGCGTTCATCCTGAGCCAGGATCAAACTCTTCATAGTAAAAATTTTGATCTGTTTCAAGAAGGTTTAAAAACTCAATTTCATTTTCGAGATTCCGCTATTTCTACATCACTTCAAAGAACTTAATTTATCTAATTTTAATTGATAAAATTCTACTTTATTTTTTAAAGGACTGCAAAGCTAATTTCAATATCCAAACCCGCAAGGAATTTATTAAATTTATTTTAACTTTTTTAGTCTTTCAAATGCTTAAAAGAACATACTCTTTTATAAAGCGGCTGCAAATCTACAAATTGAAATTTAACAACCAAACTTTAACTAATTTTTATTTCTTTTAATCCGACTTTGACTTTCCAAAGAACATACCTCTTTGTCAAAGCGGCTGCAAAATTAAGTATAAAAACAAAACCTACAACAGCAAGTTCCCGATTTTTAAATAAAATTAGAAAATAATTCGTAACGCCTTGATTACTAGGCTAATTATTTTAGTGCTTAAAATGTCTCAAACCTGTCATTGCCATTGACAGTCCAAGTTCATCGGCTTTATCTATGGATAAATTATCCTTGATACTACCTCCTGGTTGTATTACATGCTCAATGCCTGCTTCCGCTGCAATTTCTACACAATCTGGAAATGGGAAAAATGCATCCGAAGCCATCACTGACCCATTGAGGTCAATTTCAAATGCGTTTGCTTTAGATATGGCTTGTCTTAACGCATCAACTCTCGAGGTCTGACCTGTTCCACTTGACAGTAACCTACCATCCTTTACAAGTATAATAGCATTTGATTTTGTGTTCTTAACTATTTTATCAGCTAATAAAAGATCGTTAATCACTAACTTATTTGGTTTTTTAACTGTGGGAAAAGTCAAATCTGATTCATCAACATTGTGCAAATCTCTATCTTGAACCAAAATACCATTTAAGCATGATCTAACAATATCCTGATCATACTTATTCATACTCCACTCTAGAACAATTCGTTTTGATTTTTTTGTTAATAAATCTAAAGCCTCTTGAGTGTATGAGGCAGCTATACATACCTCATAAAAAATTTTATCAATTTGCGTTGCTGTTTCCAAATCAACAGTTCCGTCAGTTATCAATATACCTCCAAAAGCCGAAACAGGGTCAGAGGCTAATGCATTTTTAAATGAATCAGATACTGTTTCTCTAGTTGCACATCCACAAGCATTATTATGTTTTAATATTGCGAAAGTGTATTGATTTTCTCTACTTACATCTGTTATTAATGATACAGCAGCATCTATATCTAGCAAATTATTATATGACAGCTCTTTCCCATTGAGCTTTTTAAATAATCCATCTAGGTCTCCTTCAAAATGTGCTTTTTGATGTGGATTCTCTCCATATCTTAACGGGACTCTCTGTTTGTTCAGGAAATAGTTTGAAATTGCTTGATCATATTTTACAGTAATTCCAAATGCTTCAGTAGCTAATTTTTTGCGGTAATCAGCTGTTGGAGAACCGTTTTGACTTGAATAATGATTGGTAAAATCTTCATACTGCTCTTTACTGCTAACAATAGATGTGAATTTATAATTTTTTGCGGCAGCTCTAATGAGTGAAATCCCTCCGATATCAATTTTTTCAATAATGGACGAGTGATCCGCCCCAGAGGCGACAGTATCTTCGAACGGATATAAGTCTACAACAATCAAATCTATTGACGGAATTTGATGTTGGCCCAACTCTCGATTATCATCATCATTATCTCTGCGATAAAGAATACCCCCGAAAATAGCAGGGTGAAGTGTTTTTACTCTACCTCCAAAAACTTCTGGATAGTTAGTTTGATCTTCAACAGCTAATACTGACAAACCATGATCCTCAAGGTATTTTTTTGTTCCACCAGTAGAATAAAGTACCACTCCGTTTTTTACAAGTTCTAAAGCTAGTTTATCAATTCCTGTTTTATCAAAAACTGAAATTAACGCAGATTTTATTTTCATTATGTATTTATTTGTTCGCAATTATATTAATTGAGTTTCTAGCATTGGAAATATGGTTTTTTAAAATTCATACAAATTGTGAACATTAAAAAGATTTACCAAAGCCAATATGTAAAATACCATCAAGCGTTTCCTTATCGTCAACTCCTATAGCATAATCAAATTGGATGTTATAACCAGCAATATTGCTACTAAACCCAGTACCAAAACTCATTATTGACGGATTTCTATAGGCGTTGACTTGAACAACCATTGTATTCGTTGATGTATTTATGATGTTTCTACCCAACATGTTCTGAGTTGCGTAAATTCCATCACCATAAAATGCTGTGCCAAAATCTGTAAATATGTGAAATCTTGTATTTGACAACAACTGATTGCTGATTGGTTTATTATATAACATTTGGAGGACCTTAAATTCCAATTGTGATTTAAAGATAGCTGCTGTATTCCCATTCCTATGGTTCGCATTGAACCCTCTTACTCCATACAAACTCTCATATAAAATTGGAGTGTAATAATCTGAAAATGTCTGATTCTTTAATCTACCTAGTAAATCATTTGACATACCCCCTATCATCAAAAAATTGGGAGAATTACCCTGAGATGTAACAACTCTAAACCGAGACTTCAATCTGATTATATCGTTCAGCTTGTATATGTAATTTACATTTAGCCCAACTGAAATATTCCAAGCTTGATTAGTCAAATCCAAATTTGGATTTATTAGTATACTATTTGTAAAATGACTTTTATTAAATCCTTTTGACTGCATTAATTTACTTGATATCGATAATTGATACTTATCCTCAATTAATCTTTCTATACTCTCCTTTGAGGTATAAAGGGGGAAACTTTTGTCGTGTCTAACTTGAAACCTGTTAGTTAAATTGATAGTTGGTTTAATGAATTTAAATCGATGTTGTAGTTCTAATATTTCTGTGTTGAACAAATTATCTGTGTTAGATTTCTGTACCACCCTTTTTCTATGCATTAAATTGAGTGACAAATTTTTGTTTGAACCAAAATTTGTTTCAAATAATACATCTCTAGATTTAGGTTGTAAAACCCCAATATAATTCACACTTACTTCATTACTGGAAATTTTATTACCAAAACTTGCTCCTAAATTCAAATGTAAATTTGATGGCATAAGAGTCTCAAAACTATTTAACCAGACAGAAGTGTTTCCCTCAAAAACTTTATTAGTTAAGCTTAATCTGACTTTTGATAATTCATAATAATTAAGATTAGGTTTTGCTGGAATCATATTATAAGCTTTCACTGTTTTATTTTCATATACTGAAGACACAAAGTTCATCGACGGTGAAATTGGTATTTGATAATCAATATCTTCTAATGAGTTTTGATTATTAATATTTTGTTTTGGTTTTATCTCTTCATCTTTCAATGTCAAATCAATAGTTTCAAAATATGAATTTGGGATATAGTCATAAGTATAATATTGATTAACAGGTTGTTTTGTAACACTAAAAAACTCCAATTTGTCACCCTTATCGATGACCTCAATAAATCTTGTTTTGTTGAATTTGTGGTGCTTGATATTAAACCTGAAATTAGTCAATGGCTTAACATCCTTCCTATTGATTGAAAGCATTTTACTATTAACAATACCATTTTGACCATGATTGAAAATGATTGTTGAATCATCGGCGAACATGACTTCTTGAATAGGTTTACTACTATAATAGTATTTGCTCATTTCTACTGAATCTCTAACAATTAAATTATAGCTCTTAAAAGTTGATTCTGAAATACACAATTTATCTTTGTATATATCAAAACTTGAAATAAACGAGTTTGAGAAAAAAATAGACTCCTTTAAACCTGGATTACACTTGTAAATCACACTATTAAAAGTACTTGATTCTGACACGTATATATAAATAGAATCCGAGACAATATAATTTGGATTGTGTATAGGAAGATTAAAACTAGTTAATGATCCCTTTAAATCACTATAAACTCGTAAACCTAATTTTTTATTAATAGCGAGATGAAGCTTACCTAAGTGATAAAAAAGTGCTCCGCTGTATGAGGCAAGTGGTGTCTCATCATATTTTAACTTAAAGATCTTTTTTCTAGATCCCTTAGATGTGTTATTCCTAAATACGAATATCCCACTAAAAGTCTTCTCTAAAGTATAGTAGCTAGTATCATTTTCAACTAGTATCTCGAGTATATTATCTTTAGAAACAGAAGTACCATTTATTGGTGCTGGTATCCTCTGATCTATTTGATAAGCTTGTGAATAGAAAAGACCCCATTCCTTAAAAACTTGTTTTAAATTCATTTTAAACGTATAAGATATTGCACTACCAAAATTTCGAGTCAAGCGAATCATATATAGAAGCCCATATATAGAGGACGACCCATAATTATGTTCTAAATATTTCCAAAACGATGCAGCTAGTATAAGGCGATACCTTTCTGGTGCTAGATCAATGCTCTCAAAACCTACAGTTTCATTAAGTGATCTAAGCATGTTATCAGATTCATCAGACCACTGATCAGACAGGTAAAAATACAACCCAGGCAATAGCCACTTAGGTTGCTTGAGAATATTAGTGTATTTAATTTTATCTTCAACTGATCTTCCATAGATCATTTCTTCAATTAAAATTCTTGATACTTGTAATCTAAAATCCGTCAAGACTTCCTTCGGATCAGTATATAATTTTAGATTAATCTTTGGCTTTAAAACATTTATTTCACCAGGATTTATCAGAGCATTTGTTGAAGTAAAATTAGGTATTCTATTTTCTTGTATAAAAACATCTATTGATTGATTTGAATTATAATTTATTTTTTGCTCAATTTTTTGAAACTCTAATCTTAGAAGTGAGTCCAGAGCCTTTAAATTCTGAGTAGATGTTTTTTTATAATAGAAGTTAAAGTTATGATGAAATGACACATTCAACCATTCACTTGCTTGTAAGTTAATACAACCAACTACACAATAAAAATACATCATCCATTTAATGAAGTTCACGAGTCGGGCAATATAATACGTATTTTTATTAGAATTTGTTAACTTGATTAGAAAGAGTAATCATAATTAATAGTGAGAAAATCTTTCACATTTATTTTAAAATGACTTGATTTGCCTTATGACAAAATCCCAAGAATATTATATCAATTTAGAGGATAAGTATGGTGCTCACAACTACCACCCACTTCCAGTTGTCCTTGAGAAAGGTGAGGGAATCTACGTGTGGGACACTGATGGGAAAAAATATTATGATTTTCTAAGTGCTTATAGTGCTGTTAACCAAGGTCATTGTCACCCTAAAATTATAAACGCTCTTCAGGAACAATCACAAATACTAACACTAACATCTCGTGCTTTTCACAATAATGTCCTAGGTGAATACGAAAAATTCATGACAGAATACTTTGGTTATGACAAAGTGTTACCCATGAATACAGGGGTAGAAGGTGGGGAAACTGCCATCAAATTATGTCGTAAATGGGCATATGAAGTAAAACAAGTTCCTGAAAATCAAGCCAAAATTCTATTTGCAAATGGCAATTTTTGGGGAAGAACAATTGCAGCAGTGAGCAGTAGTACTGATCCTGATAGTTACAAAGGGTTTGGTCCATACGTTCCAGGATTTGAACTTATCCCTTATAATGATTTGTCAGCATTAGAAGAAGCATTAAAAGATTCAAATGTTGCTGGTTTCATGGTTGAGCCTATTCAGGGAGAGGCAGGAGTTGTTGTTCCTGATGAAGGTTACCTCAACGATGCTGCAAAAATCTGCAAAGAGCATAACGTATTATTTATAGCGGATGAAGTTCAAACTGGTATAGCAAGAACTGGTAAACTAACCTGCTGTGAACATGAAAATGTAAAACCAGATATTTTAATACTTGGTAAAGCTCTTAGTGGTGGCGTTTTCCCTGTAAGTGCTGTTTTGGCAAATGATGAGATTATGTTATGCATTAAACCAGGTGAACACGGTTCTACATTTGGTGGTAATCCTCTAGCATGTAAAGTTGCAATGGCAGCATTACAAGTAGTAAAAGAAGAAAGACTTGCAGAAAATGCAGAAATCATGGGACAAATTTTTAGAGAAAGAATATCTGAAATAAAGTCCCCAATCATCGAGATATGTCGAGGAAAAGGACTATTAAATGCAATAGTTATAAAACCGTTTCATCACAATAATCAAACAAAAACAGCTATGGATGTTTGTATTGACCTTAAAGAAAATGGATTATTAGCCAAACCTACTCATGATCACATTATTCGGTTTGCCCCACCACTTATCATTCATGAAAAAGAGTTGAATGATGCTTGTGATATTATTGAAAATACCATCCTTTCCTATCAATAAGAATACTATTGAGTTAATCCTCTTCCTATGAGACTAGTTGTAGTACAACTCTCAATTAAAACATCTACAAAATCTCCCATCTGATAACTATCTTTTGGAAAAATCACCTTGATATTTTGCTCGTTTCTTCCCATCCATTCATTTTCATTTTTCTTGCTCTGCATTTCGATCAAAACGCGATGGACTTCTCCTTCTTGAGCTTTATTTAGCTTTTTTGCTACATCATGTTGAATGCTAATAACCTCTGAAAGCCTTCTTTTCTTGGTTTCTTCTGGAATATCATCCTCATACTTTCTTGCAGCCAATGTGCCAGGTCTTTCAGAATAAAAATACATATAACTGAATTCAAATGGACATTTGACAAGCAAATCTAATGTGTCTTTATGCTCATCCTCTGTTTCAGAGCAAAAGCCAGTTATAATATCACAACTTACACTACAGCCGGGTAAAATTTCTTTAATTCGATTATATTTCATTTCATACCACTCTCGTGAATATGTACGATTCATTTTATCTAATATTCGAGTGTTACCACTTTGAGCTGGCAGGTGAATGTGTTTAGCAATGTTATCATTCCTTTTCATGACAAATAAAACCTCATCATGAATGTCCTTCGGATGAGATGTTGAAAATCGCACTCTTAAGTTAGGGTCAATATGGGCAACCATTTCTAAAAGCTGAGCAAAATTCACACTATTGGATTTTTCTTCGTCTGAAAGTTTATTGAAATCTTTACGTGCACCACCGCCGTACCAAAGGTATGAATCCACATTTTGCCCTAACAAAGTAACTTCTTTGTACCCCTTTTCGACCAAGTCTCTTGCTTCTGAAATAATGCTTTCTGGACTTCTGCTTCGCTCTCTACCTCGCGTGAATGGAACAACACAAAAACTACACATATTATCACAACCGCGTGTAATGCTTATGAAAGCCGTCACTCCATTTGTATTCAAACGGGTGGGTTGAATTTCAGCATAGGTCTCTTCCAAACTCAAGATAACATTCATTGCTTTGTGACCACTTTCTACTTCTTGTAATAGTATAGGTAACTCTCGATAAGCATCCGGACCTGCAACAATATCTACTAGTTTTTCTTCCTCTAATAACTGTTTTTTCAGGCGTTCTGCCATGCAACCCAATATTCCAATAGTTAGGTGTTTATTGTGTTTTTTGTTGTGTCTTAAATGCTTTAAACGATGTCTAATCTTTTGCTCTGCATTATCTCTTATTGAACAAGTGTTTATGAAAATTATATCCGCATCCATTTCATTGTTTGTTGTCTCTACACCCACTTCACTCATAATAGACGCTACTACTTCGCTGTCAGCAAAGTTCATGGCACATCCATAACTTTCAATGAATAACTTACGTTTTATTAATATTAGCTCTTTGTTCAAAACAGTGCAAAACTATCAATTAGATTAGTATAGTATAGCCATAACGTCAATTCTTTGCTATATTGCATCAAAATAACTTTTTTATGCAACTTAAAAATAAAATCACATTATTTACTGGTCTTTTATTAGGAGGATTCTTTCTGCAATCATGTTCTGACGAAGATGAAAACACACCAAGCACAAACACAAATGCTCCCAGCGGATGTTATGTTACCCAAGAGGTAATAGATGATGGCGAGGAGACGGAGACAATTACCTATGTTTACAACGATAATAACAATATTATTTCAGCTAGCTCAGTTGTAGGTACAAGAAACCCCAGTATTACAACATTTGAATATGATGGGAATCGAATTGTTACAGCTACTGATATTCTGAATATTTATGAATTTAAATACAGTGGAAATAATTTAATTCCTTCAAGAATTGATGTCAAAGAAGGAACCGAAATTACTGGATATTATATCATTCAATTATCCGGTTCCAATGTAAGTGAATTTGAAGAACACGATTTGACTTCTGGAGATGATATTATTGAATCAACTACAACATTTGAATATGACAGCATAGGAAATATGTCCAAAGTTATCGCTAGTGAATTAGATGAGGATACGGAAGAATTAGTTCCTTTACTAACTTTTGAAGGATCTGTCTATGATGGTAAAATAAACCCATATAATTCTAGCTTTGTATTCTTCTTCATGGATCCTGGGAATCCCTCCAAGGTTGGAAAAGAGAATCTCGTAAGTGGACAGTTAACTATCGATGGTTTCCCTGAAAAACTCCCTTTAGCAGCATCGTATGAATATAATGATGACCAATATCCTACAAGTGTGAGCTTAACAGTTCCAGGACTTATTACTCAAAACACGACTATTACTTACGATTGTAAGTAATCAAAATATTTTACATAAAAAAAGCTGCCTAGGTAGCTTTTTTTTATACATTATGTTCGACCTAATGAATCCCATTAAACTTAAAATTGATTTCGATATTGTAAAAAAAGAGTTTCCTTTTTTGTGGCCTTCTTTTTTTAATATGGGTTCATGCTTTGCAGAAAATCAATCGTTAAAATTTAATGATTTTGGTTTTTCTATAAACTCCAACCCTTTCGGAATTTTCTATAATCCAATAAGTATTGAACTGATTCTTCGTCGTATTCTTACTGAAAAATTTTATACCCCCAATGATTTTTTATCATTAGACGGATATTTTTCTTTAGAACATCATGGCTCGTATAGCTACGACACCTTAAATAATGCAATAGAAGAAAGTAACTTAATTCTAACAAAAACAAAAAACCACCTCAAACGAATAGAAGTCTGTGTTATAACCCTAGGTTCTTCGTTAGTATATAAACATGAAAATAAAATAGTAGCTAATTGTCACCGACTTCCTACTCAAGATTTTGAGCAAGTTCAGTTAACACATCAGCAAGTTTTAAATTCAATTGCCTCAATTACCGATTGTTTCAAATCATTGAATAAAAATATTCATATTGTATTTACAGTAAGTCCAGTTCGACACCTTAGAAGTGGTGTTATTGAAAATAGTCGAAGTAAAGCAATTCTTATTTCTGCACTTCATGATTTCATTGAATCAAAGGAGAGTATAAATACGTCGTACTTTCCAGCATACGAAATTTTTATGGATGAATTAAGAGACTATCGATTTTCTAAAGAAGACTTTGTGCATCCAACTAAACAAGCACAAGACTATATTTGGGACAGATTTTGTGACACCTATTTTTCTGGAGATACAAAAACCATTATTTCATCCGTTGAAAAATACTTAAACTATAAAAATCATCGACCCTCAAAAATAGAACTATATCAAAAGCAATTAAACGACATGAAACAACAACTTTTAAAAACCTACCCATTTCTCAAACTATGAAAAAAATTCTTATCACTGGAAGTAATGGACTACTCGGTCAAAAACTAATTGACATATACCTAGAAAACAAGAATATTAAGCTCGTAGCTACTGCTCGCGGAGATAATCGATACCCTTTAGTAGAAGGGTATGAATACGCAGAATTAGACATCACTTCACCTGATCAAGTTCAGGATGTTATTAAAAAACACCAGCCAGACTGTATTATTAATACAGCTGCAATGACCAATGTGGACCAATGTGAAGAAAACAAAGTTGGTGCTGAAGATCTTAATATCAATGCTGTAAGCAATCTTGTAAAAGCTGCAAATCATGTGGGTGCTCATTTGATACAATTGAGCACTGACTTCATATTTGATGGTAAAGCTGGGCCATATTTTGAAGATGACCAACCTAACCCCCTAAGTTTTTATGGGGAAACTAAGTTAAAAGCTGAGAACATAGTTAAAAATCAAGCAAAAAAGTGGAGTATTATCCGTACTGTTCTTGTCTATGGAATAGTTCATGATATGAGTCGAAGCAACATTGTCCTTTGGGCAAAAAATGCTTTAGAAAAAGGACAACCTTTAAAAATTGTAGATGATCAATTCAGAAGCCCAACCTTGGCAGAAGATCTTGCTATTGGTTGCCAACTTGTTGAACAAAAAGAGGCCGAAGGGATTTACAACATTAGTGGAAAGGATCAAATGAGTATAGTATCCCTTGTTGAACGGGTTGCTGATTATTTCCAATTAGATAAATCAACTATAGAAAGGGTGAGTTCCACTACATTAAATCAACCTGCCAAAAGGCCTCCAATTACTGGCTTCAATCTTGACAAAAGCATCAAAGAACTCGGTTATAGTCCACATAGTTTTGAAGAAGGAATTGAAATTCTAATGAAACAACTTACAGCCAAATAATACCAATTATGTATAGCAGAATGAGTAGTTGCATCATCCTGTGAATTGGTTTATTATTCTTTCCAATTAGGACAATAAGACCTACCTTTATTAAACCCATTACTGACATGATATACATAAGTTCAATTTTAGGTATGTAAAAATTAAAAAACAGATCGATAAAGATACTTGACAAAAGGATGAGCTGAAATATTAATTTAGAAAATCTAACTCCCATTGTACTTGCAATACTCTCATATCCATGAACTATATCACCTTTTAACCAAATGATATCTTTGTATAGTTCTCTGGCGAATAACGCAAAAAATAAACTCGCACCATAAATTAAAAACGATGCCGTAATCATTTTAAAATAAAGAGCCAAACTGAAAAATGCTAGAACCGTCAAAAAGCAAGCTGTCAATTCTCTGACGAAAACTATCTTACTTAATTTGTGCGAATACAACCATAATAAAAATCCATAAACTAAGAAGAAAACAAATATTCTCCATGATGCAATGAATGCAATCAACAAACCCAATAAATTAAGTATTAAATAAAATTTAAGCTTAAAACCATCACTTATTAAGTTCTGAAATCTAGTTCGATAAGGTCTATTGATTAAATCCTTTTCAAGGTCATAGAAGTTGTTAATTATATAACCCCCAGCTAAAATAAAAGCAGTTGACACTATAATTAAATGAACATTGATTTTAATTATTGAAGACCAAAGTTCTGTTTTGGTATTGAATGCAAATAAGAAAGCTAGATATTGAGCTAGGATGGTAACTAGAATATTTTTCCAACGAACTGTAGATAATAAAGCTATAATTTTCAAGTACAAAGAATTTCGATTTTGAAAATTAGTAACCACCAACTTTCAATTTTAAATACGTTGAACTAACTCTAATTGGTAATCTTTAAGTTGTAGTTTAGCTTTTTCATAATCTCTGGTAAAACCAAGAATATAACCTCCGCCGCCACTACCACAAAGCTTCAAGTAGTAATCGCCAGACTCTATACCCTTTTTCCAGATAGATTGGAATTGATCAGGAATCATGGGACTAAAATTTTGTAAGAGTATGGCTGATAATTTTTTTAGATTTTTAAATAAGGGTACAAAATCTCCATTAAGAAATGAGGATATACACTCGTCATTGTACTTCTTCAGTTCTGTTTTGACCATTTTACGGAAACCTTGTTCTTTCATTTTTTCCATAAATATCTGAACCATAGGCTGCGTTTCACCTGGCTCGTTAGTATTCAACAGAAAAATTGCTCCCTGACTATTATCTCTTTCAGCTGGTAGTCCGACCGTATCCAAATCCTCTTTGGATTTAATAATGACTGGTAGGTTAAGGTAACAAATTAATGGATCTAAGCCTGAACTTTTACCATGAAAATGAGACTCCATCTGTCCAAAAATTTGCTTTAAATCAGCTAGTTCTGTTTTATTTATATTTTCAGCATCTATTTTATCAATAGCATACTCGTTATATATAGCAGCTACTAGTGCTCCACTACTTCCCACACCAAAACCTTGAGGTATAGATGAATCAAAAGCTAACCCATCTTTTATATCTCTCTTGAATCGATTTAAATCTAACTTCGCATTTGCCTGACCAGAAACGTCAAGGTAAGACAAATAGGTAAAGTAGGTTCTTAAGTGCTCATTAGATTCAGAGTACTTATCTTCAGGCAAATGAAACTTGCCTTTATAAAAGTTGTATGGTATTGACAATCCCATAGCATCTTGAATGATGCCATATTCACCAAATAGTAAAATCTTACTGTAGAATAGGGAATCTCTTATCATTTTATATAATTAACACAAATGTATTAAAACTTGTTTTTATCTATAGAATTTATTCCACACTAAGCTATTTTTTCAGGACCACTCCCAACACAATCATGAATAAAAGCTCCATTTTCACAATACTGCTTCAACTCATTTTTAATGAATTGAATTGCCATTTCTTTATCTTCTGAAGGATACAAAAAATGAACATTGGCACCAGCGTCTAGCGTAAAGCACCACTTTACTTTCGAAATTCTTCTTTTTTCCCATATTGCATTTATGATGTTCAGCGTATTAGGTTTCATGAGAATAAAATAAGGGTTACTACTCATCATAAGACTATGTAAAGTAAGTGCCTCACTCTCAATAATAGTTATAAATCGATCGATATCAGCAGATTCTAATGCACTTTTAATCTCTGACATATTTTGTGATGCTTGTCGAAACCTAGCATTGGAAAATGGATGATTATCAACCAAATTATGCCCTACAGAACTACTGACTGATTTTTGCCCTTTATGAACTAGAAGTATTGTATCACAGTAATTGTTAAATATTTTGGATGCATTTGTGTAAGGTATGGCAAATTCATCTGAACTCCCATCAAAATCTGAATGCTCTCCCCAAACACTCAAAGGACCAAATACCGACCTAGACGCACTTCCAGAGCCTAGTCTTGATAAAATGGATGCTGTTTGAAAAAAATCTTTTGAATCCAAAAGCCCTTTTTTATTTGCAATATCACATATGCATAATGCTAAAGCACTCATCCCACTCGCACTACTTGCTATCCCACTGCTATGCGGAAAACTATTGGTTGTATTTACTTCATATTCCCCACTAGTTACAAAAGGAAAAACATGTGATATGCGTTTTAAAAACTGCTCTATTTTGGGTATAAAACTAGGTTCATCCTTTTCATCAAGAGTTAACTTAATAGTCAATTCCGGTGCTTCTTTATACTTCAAATGAGTAATTGTTTTACAATGACTTAAAGTGAAACTTATGGATGAATTGGCTGGCAGTTGGACCCTCTCTGGTTTTTTGCCCCAATATTTGACTAAAGCGATGTTACTGGGACTTGCCCATGAAGTATTGAATTCCATTATTAACCGGTTGACAAATTTAAACGCAGATTAGTTTAAACAAAATTTGAAGAAGGTTACTTATTTTATCAAATCTTTGTATTTAATAACTGTTTTGTAGCCCTTGTTATGGAAATACTCCGGTGATCTACTATCACCACATGCTAGAATAAAATCACCACCCCACGCACCAAGTGATTTGATCGCATAAGGATAGTCACTAAATAGATTGAGTTTGACAGGATTTTTTTCAATGACATTAGCAATTATTCGCTCATGCTCTTCTAAAAGTTTTTGAAACTCATTAAAATCTTTGCATGAAATTATATTTTCTGTTATCGACGAAATTGAATCCACTATCTTTTTTGAAACTTCTTTTTCCCTATATGTATTGATACCCTCTCGACTATTTTGCTTTTTATTAAGATGTACAAAGAATAATTGCTCTTTAAATGGAGGGTTAAACACATAACCTTCCCACATTGAAGGGCTTCGGTATAGAATATCTCCTCCCAACATACCAACTGCAATATCATATCCACTTCCACCAAAACTCACTTTGGATAATTCAAAAGCATCTACTTCTGCCCATTTAGCAATGTTACAAATTAGCGTACTACTACTGCCCAATCCCCAGGTTTTATCAAAATCTAATTGGGTTTCTATGTGATAACTTTTATCGGATAAAAAATCAGGATTCAGTTCAATGGCCTTGTTTAATATTTGAAGTAGCATGTTCCCAATATCATGATTCTGTGAATTGGAGTCAAATGTTAATGTATTTAAGCCTGACAAAGGATCTTTCTGAATCGTAAACTTTCGCTCGTACCAACAATTACCATCCACTGCTATACTTCTCCATGAAAGTACTCTAGTATCTGATTCGTCTAGTTCTTCAACATACATATGTTGTCCAAGTATTGAAGGGATAGCTAAAGATAAGGCTTGATCAAGCACAACGTACTCTCCAGTTATTAGCAGCTTACCATGTGAGAAGAATTTATTCAAAACTTAAATTTTTATAGTTTTTATTTAAGAACTTCCCCTCCACGAACACGTTGAAAGGCATCTACTACTTCGGCATGGTGAGGTGTGTTTTTTACAAAATATTTCACAATCATTTTCTTTTCTTCTTCAGTTGCCTCCAGTTGGTTCAAAATATTTAAAAGATGCATCTTCATGTGACCTTGCTGAATACCTGTAGTTGTCAAACTCCGTAGAGCTGAAAAATTTTGAGCTAACCCTACCGTTGCTGCAATCATCATTAATTCTTCTGCATTTGGATTTCCCATAAGTTGGTGAGAAAACTTAACCATTGGATGCAAACCTGTTATGCCTCCAACTGTTCCTAGTGCTAAGGGTATTTCTATATAAAAATTAAAAATACCTTTTTCAATGTTAGCATGGGTCAAACTAGAATACCAACCGTCTCTAGACGCATATGCGTGTGCAGAAGCTTCTACAGCACGAAAATCATTACCCGTAGCAAGTATTACAGAATCTATTCCGTTCATGATGCCTTTGTTATGAGTAACTGCTCGATATGGTTGAGTCTCAGCAATATTAACAGCTAACGTAAATCGCTCAGCAAATTTTTGAGCAGAGATATCTGTGCCCTCTACCATTTGTTCAATTGGACAATTCACATCTACTCTAACAATACATTCTGGGGTATAATTACTCAATATACACATAACCACCTCTACCTGATTTGGAATCAGTTCAGACGAATTAATCTCTGATTTAAGTACATCAGCCAATTTTTCAAGACATGAGTTAATAAAATTTGCTCCCATGCTGTCACATGTCTCAAACTTTACTTCAAGTTGATAATAATTAGGAATGTCTTGGGTTTTATCTTTAAGTTTTATTTCTAATATTCCACCACCTCGCTTTTGCATATTAGCTGTAATGGAATTAGTTTCTGAATAGAACTTTTTATTAATTGAGGTGATAAAATTATCTAGTAAGTCAAAGTGGCCTCCATCCCAAGTAAAATGTACATGACCTATTTTAATGGTGCTTTTAACCGTTGCTTTAAACCCGCCTTTATCAAACCAAAAGTTAGCTGATTTTGCTGCAGCCGCAACCACTGAACTCTCCTCAATGACCATTGGCACGGTATAGTTCTTGCCATTAATCAAAAAATTAGGAGCTATCCCAAATGGGACATAAAAATTGGTAAGGGTGTTCTCTATGAACTCATCATGAATTTGTTGTAATTTTTCATCACTATGCCAATAATTCAGGAGCGTTTCACGAGCCTTTTCATTGCCTCCAAAATGATTATCAATTAACCATTCAATCTTGGCTAACTTACTTAGTTTAGAAAATCCGGATACTTTCACTTTTATGATCTTAATCTTAAATATGTCCTTGCCAATTTCAAACCTTCTATTTGAAGTTGGGCATATTCCTCCAAATCGGCATAGTCCCCTCGAGCATATTTTAAAAACGCTGATGCTTGTCCATAAATTGAATTTGCATGAGACTTTTCAGTTAGATAATACCCATCCATAAAATCACGAACACCACCACTTATAATTATATCAGCGTTAAAATGTTGCCCTTCTAGCTCTTCCAATAGACAATTATGGAAACCTACCATTTCCTCAGCAGAATGACCCCAATGAGATACTTTCTCATAAGCTTCTTGTCTAATTTCTTTTGTTCTATGCATCTCAAGCATACTAAAATTTGTTCCACCATGAGCTCCAAAATCTATCGCTGATAAAGGAAGTTTCATCAACTCCCTTAAACTATCTGGTCCAAATCCTTGACCAACTTCTTTGACAATAATGTTGACACCTAGATCCAAAGCTTTTTTTATTGTTGTGATAGGTGATTTTTTAAAAAAATCTCCCTCAGGCTGAAGCCACTCTTGAAGTGGGTTTACATGAATTATTAGGCCGTCAGTTTCAGTTTTATTAATCAACTCCTTAACTAAAGCATTTTTGTTTGCATCAAATATTTCCTCAAGTTGAGCAATTCCTAGATTGGCATACAAGGGTGCATCTTTTACGAATTTTCTTAACTGAAAATCTGCTAAGAATTCGTCGTCCTCCAAAATAATTCTACAAGAACCCAGCCCCATACCTAGACCAAATTGGCCACATGCTCTAGCTAAATTCTTATTTATAGTAGCTGCCTCTTTCGTGCCACCTGTCATACTACTTATCCATATGGGTGCTCGCATTTTTTTCCCAACGAAAGATACTTCTGATAAATCTTCTGAAGGATGGCCATCAAATAAAGGTTCATAATAAAAACGTGAATCTTGTTTGGCTATAGATGATTTGAATGCTAAATCAATATGGTCTTTTTTTCGGTCTGATGTTTGTTGATGTCCCAATGTTACGAAGATAAGGGTTAGATTTTATGATTATAACAATTCATCTACTTCAATGGTTTAATTCTTCCTTACAAAGAAAATTTTATGCGAGCCCCAGAATGGCTTCTTACATTCATTACTCCATCCTCAAAAATTAAGTATTGACCTTTTATTCCAACTAATTTTTGTTCAATTAATTTCTCTCGATCTAATTTCAAGCTTTTTACTTTTTCTGGATACTGAACTACAGGGTAATTAATAACTTGAACTGTTTTTGAACTAGATAGGTACGATTTATATTCTACAGGAACTAGATTAGCCATCTCATCTCTTATTTCAATGATGTCTCCATCTGTATCAGATACACCTTTTAACATTTTTTGCCACGCTGTTTTGTCACTGATATGATTTTTCAAACTAACTTCAATTAATCCCGCTAATTGTCTGTAAGGAACCTCAGCTAGAATAATTGCTTGTGTAGCTCCTTGATCTATCCACCTATATGGAGTATTTCTTGTTCGGGTTACACCTACCTTGAAATTACTTGTAAGTGCAATGTAAACATAGTGTGGTTGCAAATGATGCTTAACCTCCCATTCATAGTCTCTTAAAGCTATTCCATTGTGGATTTCGCTCAACTCAGGTCTCATAATACTCGGACTTGCAATTGGACTTTCCATAAACTCTTTGTAGGTAAGTCCCTCACCAAAAGATTTATTCATCTTTTCTCCTGATAAAATGGAGTTATAATACCCCTCATACTCAATGCGAATGGTTTGCCCAATCAAATCATTCATCTCAATTTGATTAATGGGTTCTAACACATCATTCAATGGTAATTTGTATTGTGGTTGACAATCCACCAACTCTTTCTCCATCATTCTCAAATTTCCAACAATTTGCATAAAACAAATTTCATCCTAAAATATTAACTACCAAATTCATAGGTCTTTCATTTTTTTGGAAATTGTCAAATATCATATTCAATTATGATTGAAATCATAATTTACTGAGGACATTAATGCTCATTTTGTAGGCATGCATTATTAGGAATAATAAAATGAACGTAAAAGATATCATTAAACAATCAGCTCCCATAATTATCGATGTTAGAACTCCCGAAGAGTTCGAAAGAGGACATGTCTCCATTTCCATTAACATTCCACTAAAAGAAATATTTAATCGGGTTGATGAAATAAAATCGCTCAATGCTCCTATTGTTTTGTGCTGCCTTATTGGAGGTAGAAGTGAACAAGCAAGATCTTATTTAAACGGTAGAGGAATTGAATGTTACAATGGAGGTGGTTGGATGGATGTTGATGGACTCATTGCACAATGTGCTTGATAAAAATCAACGATCAATACCCTTAATTATGCCTCTTATAAATAAGGTAAGACTTGCAAGTGAAACTCCTACAATCAACAGTGTTTCGGTTCCAAATAAATGAAATATTTTAAATAATCCTGACAGACCTAAAGTAATAACTGCTATATAGTTTATTGGCATTAGAAATCGACTATTATTTTGTGCCAAATAATTCTTTACTAAGAGATGAAATGACACATAAGAAAACATGGTATAAAATACGACATACTGCATATATTCAAATTCACTACCAACGTTAAAAATATTAAACAAGATGGTAAATACCAATACTACTAACGGATAAATGATTCGATCATCTTTTGGTTGAATAAAAGAAGAATATGCGATATAAGCTGCAATATGCAACCAAAAAACACCCATTGAAAAATCTGACACACCTGGCCAATTTAATAACTTAAATAAATATGCTAAAAGTAGCAAACTCAATGAAGTATATATCAAAGTAATTAATGTCTTTTTCATTATTTTAATTTAGTAAAAGTGTTAATTTTTTTGCTTCCCCTTCAACATCAAATGTACCATAAACGACCTGATATACAAATTCTAATATGGGCATGTGAATATGGTAATCATCATTGAGTTTATGAATACTTTCTGTAGCATAATATCCTTCGGCTATCATTTCCATTTCCATGAGTGCAGACGATATAGAATACCCCTTCCCAAGCATCGTTCCAAATGTTCTATTCCTACTATATTGAGAATAGGCCGTTACCAATAAATCACCCAAATAAGCACTATCGTCAGCGTCTCTATCAATTGGATGAACTGCTGCAATGAATCGTTTTATTTCTCGAATTGCATTACTCACCAAAACCGCTTGAAAATTATCTCCATAACCTAAACTATGACAAATTCCACAGGCAATAGAATATACATTTTTAAGTACTGCTGCAATCTCAGTACCATATATATCTGCACTGGGCAAAACTGAAATATATTCACAGCTAATAAGCGAGCATATTTCATCTACAAATTTTTCATTGGTACTTGCAAAAGTTAAATAGCTTAGTTTTTCTTGAGCTACTTCCTCTGCATGACAAGGACCTGTAATGACTCCAAAATCGGACTCTTTAACACCCTTATATTCAAATAAATATTCACCGACAATTTTTAGTGAGTTTGGTTCAACGCCCTTTATGGCAGAGATTACCTTTTTACAGTTTAGTTGATCTGAGGAAATATCTTTCAATAAATCAGCAATAAATGCTGACGGGGTTACTAGAAGAATACAATCGTTATCCGATATGAGTTGTTCAATATTAGAGCTTGCTTTTAGACGATTAGTGTCTAAACGAACTGATCGCAGATATCGAGGATTTTGGCCTTTAGTATTAATTTTTTGTGCCATTTTATCATCCCTAACCCACCAGTCAACAAACAGGCTTTTATTCTCCAATAAAATTTTCACCAATGCTGTTCCCCAGCTCCCACTTCCTACAACTAAAATCCTATTCATATTTTTTACAATAATAATAGGTTATTTGACTATAATTTTTTGCGAATTAGTCTTCTGTCCTTTTTGATCGTATACAGCCAAAAAATAAACCCCAGAGGATAATCCCTCTACATTTAATAAAAATCGAGCATTCCCTTTCTTTACTGGTTCATTTAATATCTCTCTAACAACACTCCCCGTAACATCTACTAACTGAATAGATACTTGATCATCATTCTCAAAAGTAATCGAAATCTCAACTGAGGACTCTACTGGGTTTGGGTAAACCAAAAATTTATCCTTGACTATTAAACCATTTTTTACTTTCAGCTTAGATATCCATACGTTATTTCTACCAAGACTGTCTCCATAACTTCCACATAACCAAACTACTCCTGGCTCATTGTACTTTCTTTGAATATCTGTGTAGTCTCCCCAACGTTCTGCAGTATCTGCAACAAATGTATTAATCAAACTATCCCCTGATTTTAGTCTTATAACATCTGAATAAATGGACTCCAAACCATCACTTTTATTATGATACACCGCACTTGTCCCCGCATAATCGTTCTCACCTACGTGCGAAAAAGTAATTAACATCGAATGATTATCGGAAAACGTCTCCCCCGCAAATGCAATAGACGGATATGCAAAATCTAATTCATTCGAATGAATAAGCTTACCACTAACACTTGGAGTTTCATCCACAGTTGATATAATACCATGATAAATACCCGAGCGAATATCATCTGTCAATATACTTGACTGAACATAATGAATGGCATTGTCATGATAAACTGCACTGAGTACACGAGTGTCGTTTGTTTGTAATCTAAATCCAATAACAGGCTGATAGGCAGTGGGCGGTACACCATAGGGAATATCTGTATTCAGCACTTTTAGTTTATGTTGGGCATTACTAGATGTTGTCGTATTTGTTATTTCATGCAAAAACAGCGTATCGTTTGATTCTGCATCAGGTCTAACTGACAAAAAGTACATGTTTTCTTGATCAAAATTCAAACCAGGTTGAACTGGACAAATACTCCAAACAGGTTTATTATCATAATTTATCCCAGAAAAAAGATTTTGTCTCAAGTCCTCATTTCCATCATAGCCGTCTTGTTTATTTACTTGCCAGATAAAACTCTCTACAAAACCTTCTTGCCAACTCTCATTATCTCTTAGGAGATTTACCGTAATATATAAGTCCGTCTTATTATGACCAATAATCGGATAATCACTCCATGTACTTCCACCAAGTGGTTTTCCATTTAATGCATAAAAATTCCAAACTTTTGTAGGGTCACTCGTCTCAGTAAAACCAACTACTATACGAGTATCTGAGCTGTTACTCCCTTCTAAAAAAACAAGTATAAATCGATCAGATAATGGGTCATAAATTACTTTTGGATCATAATAACGATCTAGTAGACCCAATTGTCTATTAGTCATACCATATAAACTCCTAAAGGCTAATCGTTCTCCTTGCTCATTTAAGATAGTTACTGTTGTATTGATTGCACTAATTATGAACCCCCCGTTACTAATTGCCATTGTATTATCATTTGGAATTCCAGCTATTCCTAATGGCTTACCATTAAAACTTGATTCTACACTAGGTGTCAAATCTTCTGGTGAAGTCAAATAAGACGATTTACTTTTTAAAGAGGTTCGTTTTCGTTTAGAATCTAAAACTTTTTTTAATTGATTACACCTCATAACTGGAACTGGAGCAGCTTCATGATTCTTAATCCTACTCAACTCCAATTGATTATCATTTTTGCTAAAATCTATCTGCCAATGTTTATATACAGGAATATTAGACGTACGCTTTGTTTCATTCTGACTAAAAACAAGAAAAGACAAGAAAAAAAAGACTAGTAATAAGGAACTTCTCATGCAGTAGGTCAAATATACTAAATGATATTCTAAGGTTTAATCTTAGCTATATTTTCCTTTGAAAAGAAAGAATTAGGAATGAGCTTATCAAAGATAATTTTAGAATAAACAATCGTTGTTTGGTATCCTGTTTTATTGGCAGGAGTCATCACTAATTTAGAGGCTAGTTTTTTCCCATCAAACTCCTTTAATTCGCTACAAACTAATGTATTAACAACAGATAAATCTTCATCGTAAAAGACCGTTTTTAATTGAATATATTCAATCTTATCTATGTATAGTAGCAGTTTACCCCATAGGACGTCTGCCGATGATTTGGGTAATAATTCAATTTTATAACAATCTCTTCCTGATATGTCCTGACTTCCCAAAATTTTAGCTGAATAATCATTGGCTAACCTCGTTAACTTAACTAAATCATCAGCACTCAAATCTGTACCCATCCAACTTTGATTGAGCATGGTTGCTGGCAGTTTTATAGTTTTTCGTATTTTAGGAAGGTAATTGTACACATTATTACCTGTTTTCATATAAACAGTTCCTTTGTCCTTCTCCGGACCAGAAACATAAGCCGCCGCATAATTACTTCCTTTTGACCATGTATTCAAGGTCATGTTTTTAGTCCACCTTGGACGCTTAATTGTAATTTCTAATTCGGCATACATTGAAGATGAAACAAGCTTCTGCTCTACTTTTTTTAGCACTTGTAAAGCGTTTGGTTCATCAGCTTTCCCATAATTGTAAGAGAATAAAAAAACTATTAATATGATATATTTACAAAATGAATTAATCATTGGTAAATAAACGATATAGTTGCTATTTTGATTGCGAATCTTTATCTATAAATTCGCCCACAATATGACACGCGAGAATTACATAGAAAACAACCAAGATAAATTTTTAGAAGAACTCTTTGATTTATTAAGAATACCAAGCATAAGTGCAGATTCCGCATACGCGGATGATATCCAGAAATGTGCAGAATATACCGCCAACAAATTAAAAGAAGCAGGTGCTGATCAAGTCACATTAGAACAAACTGCGGGCAACCCAATTGTTTATGGTGAAAAAATAATTGACCCCGATAAACCAACAGTGCTAGTATATGGTCACTATGATGTTCAACCATCTGTACCTGATGAGTTATGGCATACTCCTCCATTTGAGCCTACAGTAAAAAATGGCAACATCTATGCTCGAGGGGCATGCGATGATAAAGGACAGTTTTATATGCACCTTAAAGCCTTTGAGACCATGATGCAAACTAACACTATGCATTGTAATGTTAAGTTTATGATTGAAGGAGAAGAAGAAATTGGGAGCACTAATTTGGGAATTTACGTCAAAAACAATCAAGAAAAACTTGCAGCAGATGTTGTACTTATTTCAGACACCGGAATGATTGCCAATGATACTCCGAGTATCGATACAGGTCTACGAGGATTAAGTTATGTTGAGGTAGAAGTAACAGGACCAAAAATTGATTTGCACAGTGGGACCTATGGTGGTGCAGTTGCCAACCCCATCAATATATTATGCACTATGATTAGTAGTTTACATGACGAAAATCGCCGTATCACGATCCCTGGATTTTATGATACAGTGGATGTTGTTAGTGATGAAGATAGAGAAGCTATGAGCAAAACACCATTCAGCCTTGATGAATTTAAAAGTGAATTGGAAGTAGACGATGTCATGGGTGAATTAGGATATTCAACCATCGAAAGAACAGGGATTAGACCTACTTTAGACGTCAATGGAATTTGGGGAGGATACACAGGTGAAGGTGCAAAAACTGTGTTACCTAGCAAAGCATATGCAAAAATTAGCATGAGACTCGTTCCCAGTCAAACCTCAAAAGAAATCACTCAACTATTTCAAGACCACTTTGAAAAAATAGCACCTAAATCTGTCAAAGTAAAAGTCACACCACATCATGGCGGTGAAGCAGCTGTAACCCCAACGAATAGTGCGGCATACAAAGCAGCTAGCAGGGCAATGGAAAAAACCTTTGAGAAAAAACCTGTCCCCACTCGAGGGGGTGGAAGCATTCCAATAGTTGCCTTATTTGAAGAAGTATTGGGTTTAAAAACAGTATTATTGGGCTTTGGTTTAGATAGCGATGCCATCCATTCCCCCAACGAGAAATATGGCCTATTCAACTTTTATAAGGGCATAGAAACCATTCCATATTTTTATGAATACTTTGCTGAAGAGCTCTAACTCTTCGTCATGATAGGGTAAAATCTATCCTAGAAATTTTTATACCTAAATCAATTTTTAATTGAGGTAATATATTTGTTGCTCATGAATAGCAAATTAACAATCTCAATAGCTAAAACCTTTTTATTAATAGGATTCATTACCTCGCATAATGTTGTTCTTTCTCAGTCGGTAAACTACAAAGACATGATGATGGATAACTCCTACAATTTCTACGAAGTAGTTGACGCAGCAAATAATTACTTTGATTTAAATGGAAAGGGTAAAGGTTCTGGATTCAAAATATTTGAACGGTGGAGGTCTGAAAATGAAAGTAAATATTTCCCCTCAGGTAATCGCTCTAATGTAAATCATTATCTCCCTCAAGAGGCATACTCAGAATTTGTTGGAAGTCAATATAATTTAAAACACAAAACTTCCTTCCCTAATGGATGGGTAGAACTTGGTCCATGGGATGCCAATAATGTTACTAGTCACTATTCTCCAGGCATTGGACGTGTTGAAACTTTTTGGGTTAATCCCAACGACGATAAGCACATGTTCATTGGTAGTAGAAGTGGAGGATTTTGGAGAACAAATGATGGCGGTGCAAATTGGGAAAATACTACAGACTTTTTAGTTGCTTCTGGAGTACCTGCACTAGCTGTAAATCCAAATAATATTAACGAAGTTTTAATTTCTGTAGAACATGGTGGAGCGGGTTATACTCATGGAATTTACAGAAGTACTAATGGCGGTGCCACATGGTCTATATCAGACTTTAACCCAACCAATCTTGGTTGGGGAGGTTTAAGTGATAATGAACATATCTATAAAATAGCCTATCACCCGAATGTTGCTAATCAAGTTTTCATATGCTCCACAAAAGGATTATTTGTATCGAATGATAATCTAAAATCATGGACCAGTCCATTCAATGGCAGAACAACCGATGTTGATTTTCACCCTACAAAAAATACGACTATTTATGCTTATAGGTACAATTCTCCAGATGCAAGTAGAATTAAGATTTCTACAAATGGAGGAAATTCATTTTCAAATGGAGGTAGTTTACCTAACAATGATAATAAAAGGGTATATCTCTCAATTTCTCCTTCTGAGCCATCACATATTTATGCAGCTTCCACAAATAATGTATACAAATCAACCAACGAAGGAAGTTCATTCACAGCACTCAGCAATCCAAATAGTAGCGGTCTTGCCTTTGCTGTATCTGACGTAAATACCAATAATATGATTTATGGTTATGTCGATCTTTTTGCTTCTACAGATGGTGGACTCACTTTCACTCAGAAAACAGAATGGGCCAATCAAAATGATGCCTATATTCATGCAGATTTGAGAATTGCTCAATGCATCAATGGAACATTTTATGTCGGCACAGACGGTTATTTTGCCAAGAGTGATGACAATGGAAGTACCTGGACACGTCTAAATGACGGTACAGCTATTAGAGAATTCTATGCTGTTGGACTTGGTCAAGGAAATTATGATTTAAGCATGGCTGGTTCTCAAGACAATGGATCAAGTATCTTGAATAAAAATGGCTGGGTTGAATGGAATGGTGGAGATGGTATGGAAGCTATAGTACACCCATTAAACTACGATTGGATGATTGGCAGTTGGCAATACGGAACTCGCAACTATACGCATAATGGTGGTCTTAACAGAAGAGGATGTGGCAACCCCGACGGGGGAAGTGGTAAAGCAGCTTGGGAGGCACCATTTCTTCAAAATCCTCAAAACAGCATGCAAGTATATCACTTCAGTGATACCCTATATGCTGGAAATAATTTTGGGAGACAATGGCAATTTAAATCTGACCCCAATATTGGAGTCATCGGTGAAGCTGCCATCTCAGAAACCGACTCAAACGTAATTGCCATAGCTAGAAATAATCAAATCCGAATAACTAATAACGGAGGAGAGTCTTGGACAAATATTGAAAATGGTCTTCCTGGTTACTATGTTCGAGATATTGCCTTTGACCCAAGAGATAAAAATAAGATTATCGTTGTTTACAATCGTTACCAGAACGACAATAAAAAAGTTTATATCTCAAATGACCAGGGAGCTACATGGCAAAACATTACTTATAACTTGGGGAATATGCCACTTCGCACAGTAGTTATAGATCATAGTGACTCTTCCTACATCTATGTAGGAGGTGAAATTGGAGTTTATTACAAAAGTAAATCTGCGACGCAATGGACATTATATAATAATAACCTCCCTAATGTAACTGTCAAAGACCTAGAAATTCACTACGGAAGCAATACGCTCAGAGCAGCTACCTGGGGTCGAGGGTTATGGGAATATACACTCGTTGGAAGAAATAATTCTCCATCGATTACGCACACTAATATATCCAACACTCCCACAGATGATTTACCTAAAGATGGTGTTGATCAGTATATCACTTCCATTATAAAATCTGACCAAACATTATCTGAAGTGAAGGTATTATGGAACGTCAATAATTTTTCATTAGATAGCAGTCTAACTATGGAAAATATAGGAAATAATACTTGGAAATCTACCAAACCAATTTCTTCCAATGACCTGGGAGACCATATATACTTTAAAGTATTAGCCAAAGCAGAAAGTGGAGATCAGTCTGAAACATATGTTTTTGATTATCTGACTAAAGAATTTAACTACTGTATACCAGCTACTAATGGAACAGGTTCTGACTACATCAATTATGTGAAATTAGAATCTATTGAAAATAGCTCAGGTCAAGAGTCCTACGGAGACTTTACAGCTCAATCAACTGAACTAGAACTTGGTAAAGAATACACGATCGAAGTTGGAATGTTTTATGTTTTTGATCAAGATTCAGTAACTGCATGGATTGACTACAATCGTGACGGAGAATTTACTGATAAAGAACAGATTATATTTACAGAGCTAAATAATACAGATAAAAAAGCTACTAGTTCATTTACTGTTCCTAACGACGCATTGACGAAAAAGAACCTTAGGCTAAGAGTGCGAAGTCAGTATTTCACCAACCCAATGTCTGCCTGTGAAAATTCACCTGGAGAGGTAGAAGATTATACGGTAAAACTGAAAAATCCAGAAGTTAATAGTGTTAGGATAAATAACATCCCTAAAATCGTCATTACTCCTAATCCTACTCATGGAATATTTGAAATCACAGCAGGGCAGCAAGACAATGTTCAAGTAAATATTATTGATATTGCTGGAAAAATTATACACCAACAAAAAGTTTTTACCAATAAGATTATTGTAAATACCGATTTACCGAAAGGATCTTATCTTGTTCAAGTATTGACCTCCAAAGGATCAAGCACTAAAAAACTTATAGTTAATTAATAGGTAACTACACGCTATTCAAACCATTCTTCAACGAATGTTCTGTCAGTGATTTTGTCTTCGAGGCTAGATGCTATTAAGTCGTGAACACGTTGTGTATTTTCTGCACCTTTTGTCTTTGCCTCACTGTATGGGACTTTACTAAAAGTCACCATTTCGTATTGAGACTTAAAAAGGTCTGGATGTAATTCACATAGTTGGTGCTCTACTTTTTTATAATGAAGAAAATCCTTGTCACCAACTAAATCCCTCATCTCAATAAAGTTTTGTAAAGCTAAATCTGCAATTGCGTCAGCATTGGGTTTCCGTCTTTTTTGATATTCATTCATTGCTTCATCCCAGTCTTCAAACTCTTCTAAACAATTGTCTAACTCAACACAATCCTCAAAGGCACAATTCATACCTTGACCATAAAATGGTACAATAGCATGACAAGCGTCCCCAATTAATGTTGCTTTTTTCATATGCCATGGATAGCACCGAACCGTCACAAGACTACCTACTGGATTTTGTTTGAAATCGTTTAATAATTCAGGCATTAAAGGAACAGCATCTGCGAAATAAGTATTCATAAAATCTAATATCTCCTCATCAGATTTAATTCGATCAAACCCTGCTTCTCCATCATAAGGCATAAACAACGTACAAGTAAATGATTTATCGGGATTAGGCAAAGCAATCATCATGAAATTACCACGTGGCCATATATGTAAAGAATCGGGATCCATCGCAAAATCACCAGAAGTTGTAGGCGTGATATTTAACTCTTTGTAGCCACTCTTCGTATAACTTTGAGAATAGTCAAACCGATCATTCTTCATCATTTTGAGTCGCACAGGCGAATACGCCCCATCACTTCCTAAAATGTAATCAGACTGAACTTCTATATTTTCTCCAGTCTTCTCATTGGTAAATTTACAAATGCTATTTTCAATATCTACCTCTTGACACCGCATATTGAAAAACTGATTAACATTCTCATGTTCGTCTGCTAGTTTAAGTAACTGAATATTCAAATGAGCTCTACTCACAGAATTAATTACTTGACCGTCCTTTCCGTAGGGTTGATAGGCTAGATTACCCTTTTCATCATGCATCATTCTGCCAGCCATAGGTATAGCCTGATCCAATACTACTTGATCTAAACCTACTCGTTTGAGTGCGTCAATACCTCGCGTAGAAAGTGCCAAGTTAATCGATCGACCTGCTGGTATTTCAACATTACGCATATCAGGTCTTCGTTCATAAATGTTCACTTCATAACCTCTTTTGGCTAGATAGACAGCTGCTAAAGAACCTGCCAAGCCACCTCCTACTAATGTTATCCTTTTCATATTATATGTCAAAATTACTCAACCTCTCTATTTTTACGATATTTGTTTGAATCTAAATTAGATATTGAAATATAAGAATATACTTATTGTTTTTAATCCAGCATCTCAAGGGGGTAAATCCATTGATGTGTTTAGTAATTATTTAACAATAATTAGAGAAGAAGGTTCACGCTATAAAGTCATTGAGACATCAGGGATAAATGATGCGAAAACAATTCAAAAAAATATTTCATCAAATTCATTTGACCTCATCAGCATTGTAGGCGGTGATGGAACAATCAATATCACCATCAACGGGCTTCTAAATTTTGATACTCCTATTCACATTGTTCCTGCTGGCACCGGAAATGACCTAGCTCGAATGCTTTATGGTGGTTTAAAAATTAAAGCTATTTTAAGCCTACCCTTTAAATCTAAAAAAAACACTACCGTTGATATTTGGTCCTGTAATCAAATAAGATTCATTAATGGTTTTGGAGCTGGATTTGATGGAGCAATTGCAGAAAAAACACAATCGAAGACATTTCTATTATCAAGTAAGACAAAATATTGGGTTGAGATATTAAAACAAATTTTATTCTTTAGGTCTCCAAAAATTGAAGTCAATGGTCAAAAATCAGCTATTTTTATGATTGCTGCTGCCAATGGAAAAGATTACGGAGGTGGTTTTCAAGTGGCTCCTCTTGCAAAACTTAATGACAAACAATTGGAATTTATCCAATGTAAAAATATCAATACACCCCTTCGTTTATTTTACTTACCACTAGTCAAAGCAGGTAAGCATTTAAATAAGAAAGCCATCAATTACAAACGAGTAAACGAACTAAAAATAAGATCCAACTACCCATTACCAGCTCACTTGGATGGGGAACCATTGTGCGAAAAGAATTACCACATAAAATACGAAAATCAAATCCGTATTTTAGTATAATTCAACTCCCCTAATTCATTCTCCACTTTCTCCAGAACAAACCGCAAATCACCAGAACAACAATGGCTATAGCTTGGGAATGGGACAACAAACCATCAAAAAGAAAGCCTCGTGCATCATCCCCACGGTAAATCTCTACGATACTTCGACCTAAAGCATAGAGCATTAGATAAATCAAAAAAAGCTGTCCCTCAAACTGTTTTCTTTTTCGAATTAAAACAACTACTAAAAGAATAAATAGGTTAACTCCTATATCAAATAATTGCGTAGGGTATAAAGGTATGTCTTTGAAATCGGCTAATGTATCGGGATGACTGAAGGTAACACCAATCCATGAATCACAAACCTTTCCGTGACAACAACCAGCCAAAAAACATCCTACTCTACCAAATGAATGAAGTATCGGTCCGCCAATGGCTAAAACATCCATAAAAGGTCGAACACTCACCTTCTTTTTTCTTAACCAAAATATGATGGTAGGCACAGTAAATATCAATGATCCATAAAATACAAAGCCCCCACTCATTGCATTAACAATAAGACTCGGATCATCTAAATACCGCTGAATGTCTTCCAAGAAGAAAAATAACTTACCACCAACAAAAGCAGAAACAATCGCCCAAATAAATAATTCAGAAAGCTGATCTGAATTAATCCCCATGTCTTTTACTAAATTTAAGATAATATAAAAGGTGATGATGACACCCAAAGCAATCATTAAACCATAACTATGTAAAGTAAAAGAAGCTGGAAGAAAACCCTGCAAAAATTCTGGAATGGATATAGTCAACAATTTGGGATACATGAGTCAAAAATAACTAGAATTAAAGCAATTATTTAAATAAAATTACTCAATACCATCACGAATGTATGATGCCGCATACTTTCTTCCTTTCCAAACAGACTGAACTGGTAAAAAATAGAAAATAGCTGTTGTTATGGTATTCCCGACAACATAAAATTCATAGACAATCAATTCCCAAAACTTAAATGGTCTGACCTTAGTCTTTACACTCAAAATGGTGATAAACATAGATTGCAAAATGAATTTAGTAAACCATACAAGCATTGCAAATTGGGGAATTAGTATTAAAAGGATGAAAAGAGCTGGCAGAAAAAGTCCATACAAGGAAATCATGGCCTTCCAATTGAATGGCAAATCCCTTGCCCCAATAAGCCATCGTTTACGTTGATGCAGCATTTCGCTTACACTAGGGATAAACCAAGCTTTACCAAGTGAGTAATCACTCAATATTGTTCTCCACTCCCAATTTCGTGAAGTAACTTCTTGAAATAGCTTATAATCTTCTGTAATTGAAAAGTCGATTTTTTCGTACCCCCCAGTTTGCCAATATGCCTCTGCACGCACAGCCATATTATTTCCTACACTAGTGCAACCAACCCCCACATGAGCAAATGACTTGATGTATCCCATGAAATGTAGCCAGTCTATACTCTGCATAGTTGCAAAAAAATGACCTCGTTCGCACATAGTAGTTCCACTAACTATCCCTACCCCATCTTCAAATTCTTGCAACAAACCCAATAACCAATCTTGGGGTAATTCTACATCAACATCTGTAATAAAATAATACTCCCCATCAGCCTTATGAGCTAATTGACCCAATACATTTGCTTTTCCTCTCCCCTTTCCTACTATCTCAGTGATTGGATAAAGTCGAAAGCTCGGCTTGTCCTTGATAAATTCAGTTACCAAATGGCGTGTTTTATCTGTACTCGCATCGTCTCCAATTAGAATCTCTAATTTATCTTTGGGATAATTCAATTTTGACATCGCCTCTAAGCATCTCAAAATCAATTTTTCTTCGTTACGTGCAGCCAATAAAATAGAAACCTTTGGGTAACTCAACCTGGGTTGAATTTCCTTTGGTTGGTATGCTAACATCGATACCCAAGAAAATAATTGTATCAAAAAAAATAAGCCGATTATCAGATGAATAATAATCATAGTACTGATATTTTATAACCTTCTTCCTCTAAAAACTTAAGATAATCGGGTAACATAACCTTCAAGTTAGTCTCTGCTTTTACGCTATCATGAAACACAATGATACTTCCAGGTTTTGTTGCTTTTTTTATTTGTTTTAAGGCTCGTTTCACATTTAATCTGGGCAGATAATCCTTGGTTAAAACATCCCACATAATAATTTCATAATTCTTTTTTATTGTTGGAATGGCTCCAAAATTTATTTGACCGTAAGGTGGTCTAAAGAGTATATTATCTGTCAAATAATCTTCACAATCAGCAATATCCTCTAAATATTTTTCAGTAGTAACTCGCCATCCTTTAACATGTCTGTGTGTATGGTTACCAACTCGATGTCCTGATTTTTGCATCTCATCGACAATATTGAAATACTTTTTGGCATTTTCTCCTACAACAAAGAATGTTGCTTTAGCACCCACCTTGTCCAACTCTGCCATCACCCATGGAGTAATTTGAGGATGAGGCCCATCATCAAAGGTTAAAAACACCTCTTTATCTGCAACCTCACGTGTCCATGTAAGTTGTGGGAGGAAAAACGAACCTATGGATTTCCAGAAATTCAACCACACAAAACTACATGAATCCAACAGAAATAAAACGAAGATATTGCTTCATTAGTCGAGTCGACATATAAAATATCAAAGATGCCATTAGATTTGTGTTGTAATTTTTCATTATGAATAAACTATTCTTAGCATTTTCATTACTTAGTTTCATGAGCATAAATGCTCAAAAAACTTCTGAATGGACACTCCAAAAATGCATCTCTTATGCTCTTGAAAACAATACCAATATTCAGCAGAATATATTACAAGGAGAAATTGCAAAAAACAACCTAAAACAAAGTAAACTCAGTAGAATACCTACACTTAACGGTAGTGGAAATCACAATTACAATATTGGTAGAACCATTGACCCGTTTACAAATAGCTTCAACAATACTTCGATTCAGAGCAATTCGTTCTCCATTAGTTCAGGTGTTCTCCTTTATGGTGGAAGTCAGGTGAACAATACCATCAAACAAAACCGCTTAGCTATTGAAGCTAACCAAGCGGGCACGGCTGTTATTCGAAATCAAATTGCATTATCTGTATCCAGCACCTTTTTACAAATTATTCAGGCAGAAGAAAATCTCAAATTAGCAAGATCTCAAAATGAAATTACTAAAAGTCAATTGGATCGTGCTCAAATACTCTTAAAAAATGGAGCAACGAATCGAAGCACTGTGCTCAACTTGCAAGCTCAATCTGCCAATGATTTAGTCAACATCATTAATGCAGAAAATGCTATCCAAATTGGATATAACACCTTGATGAATTTGATGCAATATCCCCTCGATCAGCCATTAATTATTAATGCAGATATTGCAATTAACGAACCCAACAATCTATCTGAAACTGTCAAAGATATTTATGAATTAGCACTTCAAAACTTACCCGAAGTAAAACAGGCAGAAGCATTAATAACTCAAAATCAATATGGTGAAAAAGTAGCTGGATCAAGACTTCAGCCGTCCATATCTGCTTATGGAAATATCAATACCGTTTATTCCCAAAGTGGTAAAAGTGTCAATTTTGGAGACACCAGCTTTGTTCCCATTGGATTTACCGAAAATACCCTTGAAAATGTGCTCGTTCCAAACGTCGAAACCACATATTCTGATAAAGCATTTGGCAATCAACTATCCGACAACTTGGGTCAGCAAGTAGGTATATCCATCGCTGTACCTTTATTCAAAGGTTATCGAAATCGAACAGCTGTAGAAAACGCTATGATGAATACCAAAATCAGTGAACTTAATCTCCAGTCAACTAAAAATCAACTGAGGAATGATGTGACCAATGCATACACCAATTTAAAAATAGCTCGTAGCCGCTATAATGCAAATACACAAAATGCTAAAGCTCAAAAATTAAATTTTGAATTCAGTCAAAAACGCTTTAATGCGGGAGTAATGAATAGTGTGGATTTACTCACTGCTAAGAACCAATGGAGTCAGGCACAAATACAACTCCTCAATGCTAAATACGAATTGGTATTCAGAACATTAATCATTGACTTTTATAAAGGAAAAGAAATATCATTATAATGACCAGAAAAAAAATATATCTCGCCATTGGATTAGTAGTCGTACTGACTGCTTTTATCATTATTGGCAAAAACCGAAAACGCGGTGAGCTTGAAGTGAGTGTCGGAAAAATCCAAAATCGAACCATCATCAGTACCGTAAGTGCCAACGGTAAAATTCGCCCAGAGGCAGAAGTAAAAATCAGTGCTGATGTATCTGGAGAAATCAAAGAGCTGTATGTTCAAGAGGGAGACACCGTGAGAAAAGGACAACTTCTACTAAAAATTAATCCCGACTTATATGTTACGGCAAAAGATAGAGCTCAAGCAGGGTTGAGCAGTTCACAGAGCAACTACAAAACCAGCGAAGCCCAACTCACCCAAACCAAGGCTCGACTCAAAGAGCAAGAAGTTGTTTATCAACGAAACCAAAATCTTTTTGACCAAGGAGTCTTGAGCAAGGCCGAGTGGGATGCCGCTAAAACTGTGTACCAAGTAGCCAAAAGTGAGGTCACTGCTGCAGAACAACGACTAGCCGCTGCCAAATTTGGCATCGACAACTCAAGAGCAAGTCTGAATGAGGCCAACAAAGCCCTCGGCAGAACAAGCATTTTTGCACCGTCAGACGGTGTAGTTAGTGCATTGAATAATGAAAAAGGTGAACGTGTAGTTGGTACAGCACAAATGGCAGGTACCGAAATCATGATTATCTCCAATTTCAACAACATGGAAGTAATTGTAGATGTCAACGAAAATGATATTCTTTATGTCAAAAAAGGAGACACCGCATTGGTAGAAGTGGACGCATACAACGAACGACCATTCAAAGCTATCGTAACTGAAATTGCGAAAAGTGCAAAAAATACAGGCAATGCTATGTCGAGTGATCAAGTCACCAACTTCGAGGTAAAAATTCGCTTATTAAAATCCAGCTACATGGATTTACTAGCCATATCAGATGCTCCATTTTTGCCAGGGATGAGTGCCAATGTAGAGATCCAAACCCAAGTCAAAACCAAGGTACCTAGTCTACCCATTGAAGCCATTGGTACACGTACCGAAGAAGACACCACCACACTTGACGAACGCATCGATGAGGTAGTGTTTAGTATTGATGAAGATAAGGCGGTCAAACATGTGATTAAAACGGGTATTCAAGACAGCCGATACATTGAAATCGTATCGGGTATCGAAGGACTCGAAGAAGTCATTGTCGGACCCTACGATGCCATCAGCAAAAAACTCAAAAAAGGTACTCGAGTGACGATTTCTTCGACTTCCAAAAACGATAAATTGGAGAAAAAATAAATTAATACCCCCACGTATCGGGGCTTTCTCGCCATTGAGCTAATTTATCTAAATCGGCTGCTTGCACGTATCCAGAAGCTACCGCCTCTTGTATCATACTGCTATAACTGCCCAAGGTGATACACTCACAGTTGGCCGCCTCAAAATTAGCCGTTGCTATTGGGAATCCGTAGGTAAAAATAGCTGCCATTCCCAGAATATCATAACCTTCTGAGCGTAGATAATTAAACACCTTCAAACTGCTGCCTCCCGTACTTATCAAGTCTTCGAGCACCACTATTTTTGCATCTTCAGCTACCCTACCCTCCAGTTGTCTTTTTAATCCATGTGACTTGGGCTCTGGTCTGCAATATGCATAGCTAAGGTTGAGTTCGTCTGCTATCAATGCACCCATCGCTATTCCTGCAGTGGCTACACCTACAATGGTATCCGCCTCTGGATAATGTTGCTTAATCTTTTCGGAGAGCATCTCCTTAATTTCTTTGCGATATTTAGCAAAAGAAAGCACCGTTCGGTTGTCGCAATAAATGGGGCTGTTCCACCCACTGCTCCACTTGAATGGCTGATCAGGCGATAGCTTGATTGCTCTTGTTTCTAATAATATTTTAGCGATTTTTGTTTCAATCATTGAACTCATAATGGTAAGACAAATGTATCATATTTTTCATGGGAAACATCGACTGATTCTTGCCAACGATCAAGATAAAATCAAAAAATTCAACCCAGACTTTATCCTAGAAAAAAGCAATGAAGATCAAATAAAAAATGCTCTGATATTGTTCCAAAAACATTCCTCTATAAAGACCATTATCTTGCTTGGAAATCCAGAGGAATTAATGAAAAAAGTCTTAGAGGAGTTTCACCTCATCACTGCTGCAGGTGGATTGTTTTTCAATGCCCAAAAAGAACTTCTCTTCATCAAACGACTGGGGAAATGGGATCTTCCAAAAGGAAAAATTGAAAAAGGTGAAGACATCCCAACCTGTGCTATACGCGAGGTGATGGAAGAAACCGGGGCAAAGAACCTAGCCATTGATACTGCTTTATCCGACACATTTCACACCTATCTCCAAAACGAACAGTGGATTATCAAACAGACCCATTGGTTTGTAATGAGTGGAGATGAAAATCAACAGTTTGTGCCTCAAACTGAGGAGGATATTGAAGAAGTGAAATGGATGGACATGAATAACTTATCCTTGGATGATTTGGACACTTACCCTGCTATTCGATACATCATAAAAACATATCAGAATCCATAAAATAAACTGAAATTATCGTTTAATTGCCTTGCAAATTGAAATTGGCAAGTACTTTTCATAATCTCCCCCAAACTGAATAAGGTCTCTTACAATGGTACTGCTAACAGTAGCATTGGTTTGATGGCTCATCAGAAACACGCTATTAATGGTTGGAGACATATCTTCATTGACATACGCAATCTGTTTCTCATAGGTAAAGTCTTGATTGGTACGTAGGCCTCTCAAAATAAACTGTGCACCGATCTGCTCTGCATATTTTGCCGTAAGCCCCTCATAGGAGGCTACCCTTACGCGAGGCTCATTCTCAAATATTTCTTTTATCCATTGTTCTCGTTGTTCCAATGAAAACATATGTTTTTTGCCCGTATTCACCCCAATAGCTACTACCACTTCATCGAACATATTCAATCCTCGATTGACGATGTCTAAATGTCCTAGGGTAAATGGATCAAACGTACCAGGGAATAGTGCAATTTTACTCATGTGCGTTTACAAATTTAAAGAAAGAAAATGTACTCTGTCCATAATTGCGAGATTCTACCAGTGCAGTATGGTTAATCTGTGTCATGGTTTGATGCTCTAAGATAAAAATTCCATCCGATGTTAAAAAATCTCCTTGTGATATTATTTGGATGAGTTCTTGAATCTCTTGAGTAGCATTATACGGTGGGTCTGCAAAAATTACATCAAACTTTTCTGAATTATTTTTTAGATATGTTGACACCTTGGACTGCCTGATTGATAAATTATCTATTCTTAATTTTTCGGCTATATCTTTTATGTAGGCAATGGATTTTCGATTGAAATCAATGGCTATTACCTGCTTGGCCCCTCGCGAACAAAACTCTAAAGACACACTTCCTAAACCGCTGTAGAGATCCAAAACTTGGATGTCTTCATAATAAAATCGCTGATCTAAAATATTAAATAACGCTTCTTTGGCTCGATCTGTAGTAGGTCTCGCATGGGGCATATTACGCTGAGGAAAACGAAACCCTTTGTGAGTTCCGCTTATAATACGCATTGTGCAAAAAAATGGCTAAGTACCTGTGTGTTGTCTTTTGAAGAAGATTCTTCAGATAGAGCCAGTTGCTGAATAGGTGGCAAATAGTTTTTGAACAACAACTTGTATTCCTCTGCTTTATCATCCGAAGCAATACACTCAATACGAATATCTTGAACAGGAATTTCAAGTTGCTCAATCACCAACATAACAAAATAAAATAACTCATCGGCATTTGCTATGGGATACCTATTGGACAACATGAACTTACCATCTTTCCATACAATTAAGGATAAGATTCCCTTATGCTCATAGAAATAAATAGCATGACTATGTTTTTTTTTGGAGGTATAATCAAATAATAATTCGATATCAGTAGCTGTGTTTGTATTTACTAATTTAGTAGTCAATAAATCAAGAGCTTTGGGTTTTTCAAATCCAATTTTGAAGGTATCATTTTTTGCTGTTAAAAAGTCGATTCCCGCTCCATGGTTCAACGTAAAGAATGCATCTATTTTATCCTCCGAAAGAGGACATAACGTAAACCTACTATTGATTATTTGTAAATTGGTGGAACTAAAAATAGCAGTGGACAATTCTTTAGGAAAGGAGGAATCACTGTCATCACTATCAATAACCAATTGATGCTTGAGTTGATTGTCTTTGGAATAAATGCTGTATATAGAACTGTCTGTGTCTATGAACAAGACTAACTTATCGCTTACTGCATTGTGATAGGCTGACATACCTCATTGGGGATTAATCCCAATTCCCACTATAATTTGCATCGAAAATAGACCCTACTTTCAAGGGGTCATTTTTCTTTCTTCGTTCCTTACTAAAGGGTTCTGGATCAGATATTTCAAATACAGGAACAATTACTGCATTTTTCTTTATCTCACCTGAGGCAATCTTAAACTGAAGAGAATCCTTGAATGGGACATATTTTAGATTTGGAACGTCAACATCTGAAAATAGTGAATCTTTGACACTCACAAAATATTCTTCTACCTTATATACCGTGGTAGAATCATCTTTATCTCCCTCTTGAATTAATACCTTGAGTTGGCCATTCTCCATGAAGTCTAATAGATCTGAAAAGTTACCAGCAAACTCACCCTTATTGTCACGATATGCCAACTGACCATCTCGTAGAATAGATAATTTTTCAATAACCGCTTTTTCTTTAATATCTACTTGTTTTTGATATCGAATGGGTTCAGCTATGGACTCATAAGTTAAGTATCCTAAAACAGCTATGACAACCAACAATCCAATTCTAATGCTATATTTCATGGTAATGACTCCTAATATTTCTTGATTGGCAAACTTACATAAAACCAATAGAATTATTTTTACCACTTGCCAATTAATTCACAAAAGTTATAACAAGCAATAAAAAAGCCCTACCGAAGACCGATAGGGCTTAAAATTTTATGAGAATAACACTTATCCCTCTAGGGCAGCAGCTCCTCCAACGATTTCTAAAATCTCAGTGGTAATTGCAGCTTGTCTAGCCTGGTTATATTCTAATTTGAGATCATAAATAAGTTCTCCAGCATTTTCTGTTGCTTTATCCATGGCCACCATTCTGCTACCGTGTTCTGATGCTTGTGAATCTAGCATAGTACGGTAAAGTTGAGTTTTTACTGCTCTAGGTATGATGGTAAATAACAAATCTTTCTTAGAAGGCTCAAATGTAAAATCAGCCAAATACTTGCCCTTTTCTTGATCCGAAGATTCAAAAGATTCTAATTCTACTGGGAGTAACTTTTCTGCTGTCACAATTTGAGTCGCTGCATTTTTGAATTTGTTATATACAACGCGAACCTCATCATACTTCCCATTCAAAAAGTCAGCAATGATTTCTCCTCCTAGTATAAATGCATCATCTGCATTTAAATCTTGAAAAATAGTCATCGAGGAAGTATCCATATTAAATGAATGCCTTTTGAAAAACTCATAGGCTTTCTTACCTAAAAATTTAACATCAACATTTTTCCCTTGATAGGTTTTTTCTACTAAAGCAGTCACTTCTTTTGTGATGTTGGAATTGAAACCTCCACACAAACCTCTATCACTTGAATTCACAACTAGAAGAATATTTTTAACATCGCGGTGCTCAAAATATCCTTGAACACTTTGCTCATCTTTTGCTGAGTCAGACAGATTTTGTAAGATCCCATTCAACTTATCAGCATAGGGTCTCATCTGTATGATTGCTTGTTGAGCTTTTCGCAATTTGGTAGCCGAAACCATTTTCATAGCTTTAGTTATTTGTTGCGTAGATTGTGTACTCGCTATACGTGTTCTGACTTCTTTTAAGTTTGCCATAAAGCGATATTAAGCCTTGTAATTTTTAGCAATTTCAGCTCCTACTTTTTCGATAGTGCTAGTAGATTTATCATCTATTTTACCATCAGTAAGTGCGTCTAATACCTTTTTATGATCTGACTCCATCTTCATCAAAAATTCTTCTTCAAATTTTCGAACTTGATCAACAGGGACATCTCTCAAAAGGCCTTTAGTTCCTAAGTATATAATTGCAACTTGTTTACCCACAGTTAATGGAGAAAACTGAGGTTGCTTCAAAATTTCTACGTTTCTTGAACCTTTATCAAGAACCCCTTTAGTAGCCGCATCAAGATCAGAACCAAACTTAGCAAATGCCTCCAATTCTCTGTACTGGGCTTGATCTAGTTTAAGCGTTCCAGAAGTCTTTTTCATCGACTTCTTTTGAGCAGCTCCACCCACACGAGATACAGAAATACCTACGTTAATTGCTGGACGAACACCAGAGTTAAATAAATCGGATTCTAGGAATATTTGTCCATCGGTAATCGAAATCACGTTTGTTGGGATATAGGCCGAAACATCACCCGCTTGAGTCTCAATGATTGGAAGGGCTGTTAAAGAACCTCCTCCTTTCACAAGATGTTTAATTGAATCTGGCAAATCATTCATTCCTTGAGCAATTTCATCTGATCCGTTGACCTTAGCTGCACGCTCTAATAAACGAGAGTGTAGATAGAAAACATCTCCAGGGTATGCCTCACGTCCTGGAGGTCGCTTAAGAAGAAGTGAAACCTCACGATAAGCAACAGCTTGCTTACTTAAATCATCGTATACAATAAGTGCAGGTCTGCCTGTATCTCTAAAAAACTCACCAATTGCAGCTCCTGCCATTGGGGCATAAAATTGCATTGGAGCTGGATCTGCAGCAGAAGCAGAAACAACTACAGTATAGGCCATTGCTCCTTTTTGCTCAAGAGCAGAAACTACTTGTTTTACAGTAGATGATTTTTGACCACATGCTACATAAATACAGAAAACAGGTTCTCCCTTGTCGTAAAATTCTTTTTGATTGATAATGGTATCAATTGCGACTGCAGTTTTACCTGTTTGTCTATCACCAATGATAAGCTCACGTTGACCTCTACCAATAGGAATCATAGCATCAACTGCCTTAAGACCAGTTTGCATAGGCTCCGATACAGGCTCTCTATAAATAACTCCCGGAGCTTTTCTCTCCAAGGGCATTTCATAAGTATCTCCTTCAATTGGACCTTTACCATCGATAGGATTACCCAATGTATCTACTACTCTACCCAACATTCCTTCACCTACTTTTAATGAAGCAATTCTATTGGTTCTTTTTACCGTATCTCCCTCTTTAATATCTGTAGAACTACCTAAAAGTACAGCACCCACATTATCCTCCTCTAAGTTCAATACGATACCTTGAACACCATTTTCAAATTCGATAAGCTCTCCTGACTTAACTTGTGTAAGTCCATAAATACGTGCTATACCGTCACCTACTTGGAGTACGGTACCTACCTCTTCTAATTGAGCATCTGAGTTTACCCCAGCTAATTGCTCTTTAATAATGTTAGAAACTTCGTCTGGTCTTATTGCAGCCATATTTGTATTTTAATTATAAATTAATTGTTTTCTGATTTCTCTAAGTTCTTTGGACACACTTTTATCCAAAAGTTTGTCTTCATATTTTACAATGACACCTCCAATTATACTTGGGTCTACTTCATTTTGAAGTTGAATGTCTGATTGATTCAATAGTTGTTCCACATAGCTTTGCATCTGAGATAAGTTCTTATCTGACAAAGGAACAGCAGACACAACAGTGGCTTGCGAAATTCCTTTCATCTGATTGTAAGATGATATAAATTGTGAAGCAATGTGCGGTAACTCTTCTTCTCTTTTTTTATCGATTAAAAATAAAACAAAATCTTGAGTAGACTTATCTGTTTCATTTATCAATTTGAGCATAATCGCTTTTTTGTCTTCAGCCTTAACTATTGGGTTTTTAAGAAGTGCTATTAAATCAGCTGATGATTTGCACATTGATTCAATTAAATGCATATCTGCTTTAATTTGCTCAATTTTATTTTCTTGAATAGCTAAGTCGAATAAAGACTTTGAATATCGTGATGCAATTCTACTTGATGCCATTCTAATTAGTTAGATTGTTGTTCCAAATGTGATGCTATCAACGACTCATGAGCACTTTGATCACTTAATTCTTTTCGAATTACCTTTTCGGCTACTTCTAAAGAAATTTCAGCTACTTGCTTTTTGATATCAGCTAGTGCTTGATTCTTTTCTTTATCAATTTCTGAACGTGCAGATGTGATTAGGCGATTACCTTCTTCAGAAGCTGTAATTTTAGCTTCAGACAAGATTTTCTCTTTCATCTCTTTAGCCTCCTTAAGTATCTGTTCGCGTTCTTTTCTAGCTTCAATGAGTAGTTTTTCGTTATCCGCTTTCAAGTCACTCATTTGAGCTTTTGCTTCTTCAGCAGACTTTAACGAACGTTCAATAAATTCTTCTCGGTCGTTGAGTGCTTTGATTATCCCCTTCCAAGCGAACTTCTTCAACAGAAAAAGTACCACTAAAAAGGCAACGGACATCCAAAGGACAAGACCTAACTCTGGCAATAATGGATTCATAATAATATAATTCCTTAAAGGTAGCGAGGAATATCCCGCTACCTTGGTTTATTTTTTAATTATTATTTGGTTAATACTACCAATAGACAAACGATGATACCAAAGAAAGCAGCACCCTCAACAAGGGCAGCAGCAACGATCATGTTTGCTCTGATGTCTCCTGTAGACTCCGGCTGGCGAGCCATAGATTCTAGTGCAGATCCACCGATTCTACCGATACCGATTCCAGCTCCAATAGCTGCAACTCCTGCTCCGATTCCTGCTCCCATGTAAGCATTTGCCATGTCTAATAAAATTGTTAAAAATTCCATCTCTTAATTGTTAGTTGTTTTATATATATTTAATTTAATTATAAACGTGTTTAGTGTGCATGATGCTCCTCTACTGCTGAACCAAAATACAATGCCGATAACAGTGTAAAAACATATGCTTGTAAGAATGCTACTAATAGCTCAATAGCAAACATAAATATCGAAAATGCTACAGAAAGAATGGATACTCCATATCCCCCACCTGCACCATACAAGTTATTAAAAATGAATATCAAACTCACGAATGATAGGATGATAATGTGTCCTGCTGTGATGTTAGCGAATAAACGAAGTGTTAATACTACTGGCTTAGATATAAAGCCAATAAATTCGATCACGAACATTAAAGGAATGGGAAACTTCAACCACCAAGGCACTCCAGGTGTATTGTAAATGTGTTTCCAATAATCCTTGTTACCATTCACAGATGTTATCACAAAGGTGAACAATGCTAGAACAAGGGCTACTGCTATGTTACCTGTAACATTAAAACCTCCAATAAAAGGTATTAGCCCCAGCATATTTCCTATCCAAATGAAGAAAAATATGGTTAATAGGTAGGGTAAGAATTTTTCATACTTTTTGCCAATAGAAGGTTTTGCAATTTCATCTTTTACAAAAAGTATAAGTGGTTCAAAAAAGGACTGCATCCCTTGCGGAGCCATTCTCTGTCTCTTTTGGTATGATTTGCTGATTGATATAAAAACAAACAACATAATACCCATTGTAAGCAACATCCCAAATACAGACTTGGTAATCGAAAGGTCCAATGGTCTCTCGCCAACTACATGTCCATGCTCATCGTGCGATAATTCACCATCTGGTCCTAAATGATATATTTTTTCATGGACCATTGCATAACCTTTGTATGAACTTCCGTGAGTAAGATGAGAAGACATAAAAAAGTCTAACCCTTTTTCTTTGGAATATAAAATTATTGGTAGTGGAACATGGATTGGGCCGATGTGAATTTCGTGGTTATCCATAACATGATGCATGATCACTTCACCTGCATTAAAACCTTCTTCTTCTTGATGATTTTCGGCTGCATGTTCAGCGATAGCTGAAAAAGACGTCATAAACATGGCTATGAGCACGAAAAAAAATGACTTTACATTAACCCTAAACTGCTGAATACTAGCTTGTTGCATTATCCTTGTTGGTGTTTTTTTCGGTTCGCAATTTATGTACTAATTGATATATTTCAAATATTGTAAACAATAAATATAAAAATAAATAATAGCCAACAAACATATTAGACTTTATGTCACTAACAATCAAGTAGATAGCTATAAAAATGATTGAAAATAACATTCGAATTCCTGTCCCAGACATGATTCCGAGAAAAAAAGCAGAATTAGAGTCGTTAGCTATGGCATTATGAGATCGTTTACCAATAACTAGTCCAAGGATAAGGTAATACAAAAGTGCAGACCAATACCATATTTGCTCTAGCTCATTCGTAAAGTAAAAGAGGACGATATTCATCAATCCAACGACCAACCCCAAGGCTAATAATCGTGATATAAATTTTATAGACATTTATTTTAGCCGCTTGATTAAAATATACATTACTGCAAATACAGCTATAAAAATACCAATCAACAAGAAAACAGATTCTAAATTAAAATAAGCATCTAAATACTTCCCCGCAAAAACTAAAATTAGGGTTAAAAAGATTAACTGAAACCCAATCCCAGCGTATTTCTGTGGTGAATTATCCCGTGGCTTGTTGGGCATCTGTTTGGATATTCTCTTTCTTCATTGAAATAGCGTTTCCCATTGAACAGGTTCCATTAAATTCTCCTCCGTTCTCTAGAACCAATTTTGAAGTATTGATATCTCCATCTACTTTACCAGTTCCTTTGATTAATAATAAGTCACTGACAATTACATCTCCAACTGCCTTACCGCTTATATCACAATCCTTAGCTTTTATGACACCTTTAATTAGGCCTGTAACTCCCACAATGCATCTACCCTCAGTTGTCACATTCCCCTTAACTTCTCCATCAATTCTCAAATCACCTTTGGATTTTAAATCTCCTTCTAAAATAGTACCTTCACTAAGTACGTTAATATTTGTATTCGCTACTGATGATTTATCTTTTTGTCCTAACATTCTATTATAAAGTTTAAAAATTCAAATAATTACAGGGATTCACTGCCAAACCGTTCTTCCACAATTCAAAATGAAGATGAGGGCCTGATGTTAATTCTCCAGTATTCCCTACCAAAGCCACCGCATCACCTGCACTCACAAATGTACCCGTTTTCTTTAAAAGTACTGCATTATGCTTGTAAACCGATATGAAATTATTTGAATGTTGAATGATAATCGTATGCCCACCTTTGGAGGTCCAACCACTAAAAACCACTGTACCGTTTTGAATCGTCTTAATCACTTCTTTACTTTTTGCGACAATGTCAACACCTAAATGATTTCTTTGAATATTAAAACTGTCAGAAATGACCCCACTAACAGGTATAAAAAAACTATAATTATTTGTTGCTTTTGTTGAGCGTTGGATATTCTTTTTTGAGGGTTCTTTTGTTGAAACAAATGGAGCTTGAATTTCTTTTTGAGAATTGTTATTCTCAACATCCATTGACAATTCATCTCCAGACAAAACCTTTCCAAGAACTTCAGATTGAATTTTAATCTGTTCTAAATAGATTTCTATCGAATCAATCTTTTGAATCATTTTATACTGTTCTTGACTGCTGTATTTAGCACTTTTTGTAGGAAAAATATAATTCAACGGAGTATAAGCTAAAAGGAAATAAACCAACGACCCCATCAAGAGAAACCCACCACAAAGAATTAGGATGAAATTCAGAGGCTCCAGAATAATCGATACTTTTTCTTCCAGATTATCATCACGTCTCAAGATTAATCTATAACGATTTTTAAACTTACTTGCTATTTTTCTGCGGAAAGAACCCAAATTAATTGAATGATTGCGACGTTTTTAAAATATTTTTGTCATCTAAAGAGTTAGACCATTGCAAAGTTAACCAGATTATCAAAATTGAGGAAAATTAAATACATACTCACAATAGCTATAATAGGCACATTTAATCATTCTAATGCACAAGTAAAAAAAGAATCATGGATTAAGACTAACTGGAATAACATGATTGCTCATTATAATATTTACTTTAATGCAGAACAAAAACTAGAATCTTGTGTATCAAACCTCGCCAAAAAACATCAAGATGACTTTAATAATGTTATTGACGTATTCCCATACGGTTCAGAAAAAGAATCAAAAAGCATAAAAGAACCATTGGAAGCTGCAATGAAAAAAGCCTCTAAAGTAATTCAGAACAAACCTAATAGTAAATGGGTTGATGATGCATACTTTTTAATTGGTCAAACTCAATTTTTTGGTATGGACTACTACTCATCTATCGAGACATTTCAGTTTGTTAATAATAGTTTTAAAGATGAAAAAACAAAAGCTCTCAGTCAACTTTGGTTGATGAAGTCATACATACAACAAAAAAAGTATGACGATGCCGAGGCAATCTATGGTATGCTTAAAAATTCATCCATTAAATTTCCAAGTTTTACAACACAACTAAACCTTGCAGCTGGAGATTTAATGGTTAAGCAAAATAAGAAGAATGAAGCAATTAAGTTGCTAGACAATGGGCTCACAAAGCTCAAGGATAAGAAGCTAAAATATCGAACACATTTTGTTTTGGGGCAGATTTATCTTGAGTTAGGTGAATTCGAAAAAGCAAACACTAATTTTATCAAAGTATTAAAGTTAAACGCCCCATACCAATACGTCTTTCAAGCTAATCTAGGAATGGCTAAATCCACAGCAAGTAGCAACGGCCAAGGTGCTCAAAAAACTAGAAAGTACTTAAAACGAATGCTCGACGACAACAAAAACACCGAATATTTTGATCAAATATACTATGAATTGGCCAAGCTTGAATTCAAGTTAGATAATGAATCTGACGGACTATTTTACATGAAACAATCTGCTAGAAATTCAACAAAAAATCAAACTCAAAAAACAAAAACACACTTATTCTTAGCTGATTATTATTTCACAAAACGTCAATATCCAATAGCACAAGCATATTACGATAGTACAATTGCTGAAATTCCAACTGATTATCCCGATGTCAATGATATTAAGGCAAAACATGCAGTTTTATCTCGCTTGATTGAAAATATTGAGACCATCGCAATACAAGATAGCCTGTTAGCTCTGAGTAATCTTGATCGAGATATTTTAGATAAAAAAATAAATAAAATAGTAAATGAACTAAAAGAAAAGAAAAGATTAGCTGCTGAAGAAGAAGCCATTCGTAAAGATCAGCAAATGCTTAACAATAACTCCAATAATTCTATCCCAACTCAAAATAATTCAGGAGGAGTATGGTATTTTTATAATACTTCAACAGTTGCCAGAGGCACAAATGACTTCAACCGATTATGGGGTCGAAGACCCCATGGAGATTTTTGGAGGTTCATTAATAAAAGTGCCATGAGTAATGTGCTTAATGGTAATGACCAATCTATAGAAGATGAAGAACTTGATTCAGATATAAATACTTATAGTATTTCGCAGGATGAGGAACAGTCCAAAGCTCTTGAAAATATTTCTGCTGATTTAAAAAAATACTACGAAAAAATACCTTTTAGTCAAACTGCTCAATTGGTCGCAAAAAAGAAAATTCAAACGGCTTATCTTGATATTGGTAAAGTCTATTTTGAAGACCTAAAAGAAGATCAAAAAGCAAAAAATAATTTCTCCTCCTTAATTGAGAAATACCCCCAAACAGAATTCAAACCAGAAGCTTTATTTTATCTGACTAAAATAGCTTTGAATATGGGAGATACTACAAAAGCAGACCAGTTATCAAAACAAATTTCGGATGAATTCCCAGAGACTATTTTTAATCAGGTACTTAACAACAAAGAGATACCAGAGGACAATGGTGAAATCGAAGTTCTAAAAATTTATCAAGAGATGTATCTAGCTCTTCAAAATGAAAACTTCAATAAAATACTGCAACTCAAAAATCTTGTTGACAAGAATCACGCAGGCAATTCAATTCAAGATAAAATCGACTACGTATATGCTCAAGCCATTGCAAAAACTAAAGGGATAGATGCATACATTAGTGAATTAGAGAGTATGAAAGAGACTTACCAAGGTAGCTCCATAGGTGAATTATCATCTTATACCTTGAGATTACTTCAAAAACCAGAAGAGCTATCAACGAATATAAAATTATTTGATGATGACTTTGAAGGTATCTTATACTATGTAATTACTGGAGTTACTGCAACTGAGAAACAAGTCGAAGTTAAAATTAACGAGTTTAATAATAAAACTCTAGGTAATATCCCATTAAAAGTATCTAACTTAATTTTCGGGAATCGATCTTTGTTTTACATCAAACAATTCAGTGTGAAATCTATGGCAATAAAATACCATGACGAAATCAAATTAAATAGACAATTTCTTCTGGACGCTGGCTTATCTAACGTCAGACACTACCCTATAACTGAGAATAACTTCAGGAAATTAATCAGCAATAAGAAAGAACGTGAGTATATAGAGCAGTTTAAAACTACTTTTATTCAATAAGTTATGGCTCAAAAAAAAACAAAAACTAAAAGTTTAAACACAAAAATCATTTCAGTTTTATGGAAGAGTTTTGCGGCCCTACTTTTAATTGCTATTCTTTTTCTGAGTAGCATTAAAATTGGTCTATTGGGGAAACTACCTGAAACAACAGAATTAGAAAATCCTAAAACCAAACTTGCATCTGAAATTTATGCTAATAATGGCACCATTCTAGGTAAGATTTTTTACCAAGAGAACAGGACTAATAGTAAATTTGAAGACATACCAAATCATTTAAAAGAAGCTCTTGTAGCTACAGAAGATGAACGGTTTAAAAACCACAGCGGAATAGATGGTAGGGCCCTCATTAGAGCCATTTCTCGATTAGGAAAAGATGGAGGAGGAAGTACTATAACTCAACAACTAGCAAAGAATCTATTTCACAGAGAATCAATATCTAAAACCAATCGTATAATTCAAAAATTTAAAGAATGGATACTTGCTATTCAAATTGAGAAAAGGTACACTAAGGACGAAATTATTTTAATGTACTTCAATACTGTACCATATGGCAATAGTTATGGTATTAAATCGGCCGCAAAAACTTATTTTAATAAAAACACCCGAGATTTAAATATAGAGGAGGCTGCAGTTCTAGTCGGAATGCTCAAAGCCAATACCACATACAATCCCATTCGAAACCCAAACAACTCACTAAATAGAAGAAATGTTGTGTTGTCTCAAATGTTAAAAAATGACTATCTAAATAAGAATGAATACGACAGTTTAAAAGTTTTACCTCTTACAACTAATCATAACTTCATTGATCACAATACAGGTATGGCTACCTATTTTCGTTCGTACCTTTCTCAATGGCTGAAATCTTGGACTAGAAGTTATGCAAAAGAGACTGGAGTTAAATACAATATTTATGATGACGGACTAAAAATCTACACTACCATTGATCCTAAACTTCAAGCATTTGCTGAATCAGCTGTATCCAGCCATATGGCTAAGTTACAAGAACAATTCTGGGATGAGACAAAGAGAAGAAGAAGAGACCCATGGTACTCTGAAGATTCTCGAGGAAACCAAATATATGATCCCTCATATCCTGATCGGATGATTAAGAGGTCTCATCGTTATCGAAGTTTAATGAAAAAATATTCAGAGAAAGACTCCATTGATTACTACTTGAATCTCCCAATTCGAACAAAACTCTTCTCATGGAATGGCGAAATTGATACGATCATAAGCCCATTAGACTCTCTTAAATACACCAAACAGATTCTTCATACTGGGTTTATGAGTTTCGAGCCTCAAACGGGACATATCAAAGCCTGGGTTGGCGGGATTAATCACAAACATTTTCAATATGACCATGTCAATAAAAAATCTACTAGACAAGTAGGTTCTACTTTTAAGCCACTTGTATATGCTAGAGGATTAGATGATGATAAATTAAAACCTTGTGAAATTGAAAGTACTGGCCCAGTTATAGTAGAATACGGAAACGGGAAAGAATGGTCTCCCTCAAATTCGAGTGAAGTTCCAGAAACTGTTACATTTTATGAAGGTCTACAAAAATCTATAAACACAGTTACAGCACGTGTAATGAAAAGATTAGGGCCTAATAGTGCTGAGATTGTAAAACAAACAGCAAGTAAAATGGGAATTGATGATAGTAAATTTGAGCCTTATCCATCCATTTGTCTTGGGACCATGGACATCTCTGTATTTGAAATGGTTAGTGCTTATGGCACTTTTGTAAATCAAGGCACATGGGTTGAACCAATCTTCATAACTAAAATTGAAGATAAAAATGGTAATGTGCTAGCTGAGTTCACTCCAAAAAAAGATGAAGCTTTAAGGAAGCAAACAGCCTACACTTTATGTAAAATGCTTGAAAAAGTTACCATGCCAGGTGGAACAGCATCTCGTTTAAGAAGGAATTATAAACTTCCTGTTGGTGTTGCTATCGGGGGAAAAACAGGGACAACACAAAATAACTCTGATGGTTGGTTCATGGGAATAACTCCAGACTTAGTTAGTGGTTGTTGGGTAGGAGCAGAAGAGCGTAATGTCCATTTTAGTAATACAAGATATGGTCAAGGAGCAAATATGGCACTCCCCATCTTCGGACAATTCATGGAGCAGGTATTTTCAGATGAGACAATCCAATTAGGGCGAGGAGATTTCTTGACTCCTGCTGGATCAATATCCATAGAACTTGACTGTCAAGAATATGATAGTTTAGAAAACTCGTTAAGTAATCCCGATTTTAATGAAATCCAAGATGAGCTATTTTAAAATCACAAAAATCTTTACTATTTAGCAATTTTTAAAATATTTTCAGAAACGCTTTGATTACCAACGGTTACCTTGACAACGTATATGTTGTCCATTAATTCTGAAATATCTATTAAGGCTAAATGCTCAATATCAGTAGGCGTAATGAATGATAAAACACTTCGGCCTAACATATCAAATACTTCAATATTTGCGTTGCCTTCATTTAGTTCTGGAATCAATACGTTAACTTCACCAGATGTTGGATTAGGGAATATCTCAAAATCTACTGACATTTCTGTAGGTGCCTCTTGAACATCCATCTGACCAACAATAAAATTCATCCTAAACTCATTACCAAAATCAGAAGTAAGGGCATAAACTCCACCTGATTGTTTAAAGACTCTAAATGATCCGTTTGCTCGAGCTGTTTGTCCAGTCTGACGGTAAACCCACCAGTCTAGACCATCGTTACCTTCATCGGAAAGAAGAAGCTCGTAGCAACCACTTGGAAGCGTCACATCTTCAATGAAATTTCTATTAGCTTCAAAATCAGATTTTTCCCATACTACCTCTCCTCTTTCATTGGTTATTGTTAGTTTGTTTTCTTGAGGATAACCATTGGTCCTAAGCATAAGCCTAAAGGGCTCCCACCTTGGGGCTAAATCAAATGTACTGATGTACTTATCGTTAGCTTTATTTTCATCACTATACCTCTGATTAGGAGTTACTAACTCGGCTATAAATTGATTTGTTCCCATTGATACACCGTCCCAATAAGGTGATGGAAGATATACTGTATCCATTTCTTCAAAGGCTAAATTACCCCTCCATATTTCTGTTCTCATTTTACCATCTAATGCCCCATACCTAATTTTAGTGGAGGTTAATGGTGTATGTGCATTGTTTCTAATGACAACAATGGCTTGACCACATGAAGGATTATAATTGATATGTTCACTATGAGTTGATGGTGCGATAATGGTATTTATCTCAGCATCAAATGCATAATTATCTGAACCATAGAAAAAAACTGTACTTGATATATTATGACTACTATTACCACCATCTACTTGATTGGTATATGATTCAATATTCATATCTAATTCTATCGAATCGCTATTTAAGAATGGTGTCAGTTCCCAACGTTGTTCGTGTACTTTATCACCTGGACACCAATTTGCTCTTGGATATAGATAAGTGCCTCCTTGAGGTCTTACGGGTACTATTCCACAATCTTCTCTCCACATTCGATGCATGAATTTTTGCTCCCCATTCACTTTAAAGTAATATTCTTTATCGCAAAACTCCCCACAATTACTGCCAGAATTATTACCATGACCTGTAACTAAAACTTTTGCTTGTGACGATTTTGTACCATTAGGTATTCCTAATTTTCGGGCTGGAATTATATCTCGCTCAAATTGCTCTGAATTATTATATCTGCCTCCCCTGGTATATAAATTTTTAATTCCAATAACTGGACGTTGAGGCAATCCCTCTATAAATTCAAAACGAATATCTGCACTGAATCCAGCTGACCATCCATTGTACTTGGCCCTTATGATTACACTATCCTGTAAAAGACTTGCATAATCAGTCACATCATATCTAAATGTGTGCGACCAACTACTATCAAATCCCTGGTTTCCATATTGTTGATTACGAAAATTCATATAAGTTCCGTATGGTGTAATAAATCTACCCAACTCATAAGGCTCCAAAACGTCAAATACTCGCCATGTAGTATCAACAACTAAAGGAGATAATGACACTGTATCTAATTTACTGACAGAACTATCTATCTTCCCTGTATTATTCATAATTTGAGCCAAAACATCATAATCCCAATCACTACAACCTCCTTCAGCACAACCTAAAGTAAAGTACATATATATCCTTCTGTATTGAATACCCTCTGTCGGGAAAAACACTTTATTATCATAGTTTGTATGCCAAACCATTTGTGTATTTTTATGTGCGGTGACTTGAAGCGTATCCTCTGCAAAAGAGGATAAAGTTGAAATGATAAGAAATGAAAAAATATATAAAAAGTTGTACTTCATATGACTTAAAATTGAATCACAAATATACAAAGGTTTGATGTATGAAAAACTCCTATTTGAAAGGATGAATGATAAACAAAAAGTGCCTCAGAGAAAAAATAAATCTCCAGCTAGTCTATTATTTTTTAGACTCTTTCTTAAAAAAGACAATCCCAATGATGCCCAATAGTACAAAACTAAATGATATCATTTCAGCTTGAGTAAAATCTAGACCGAGGAGATGATAGTCTGGGTTAACTCTTATTTTTTCTATTAAAAATCGTTCAATACCTGCAAAAATTAGGTAAATACAGAAAAGAACACCAGGAACAAATTTTCTACGAATGGCCCATAAAATTAAAAATAATGAAAGTGCCATCACTACTTCATAAAGCGGGGTAGGCCACACAGGATTTTCCAATACCATACCATGAACATTTCCTTCGTATCTATACGCCCAGGCCCAGTCTGGAAGCCAGTTCAACCAAGATGGTTTTGTAGCTAAATTCTCAATACCCCAATCACCATCTCCACTCATATGGCACCCCATTCGACCTACTCCATATGCTAACATCATGGCAGGACCACCCATGTCCAACATTCTTCGCCAAGGCACCCCATTTTTACCAGCATACCACAGCACTCCAATAGCTCCTCCAATTAGACCACCAAAAAAAGTTAACCCACTAAATGGATCTCTTAAAAGTACCATTGGATCAGCAAATAGTTCCTTAAAATGTTCCAGATGATGGAATAACTTGGCACCTGCAAATCCTGACAATGCAGCAATGAATGTCAAATTACCAATTATCATATGAGGATGAAAAGTCATAGTTTGGTCAGGGTCTATTTCACCTTCTTTCACATATTGGTAATATCTATACCCTACAAAAACTACAAGTAACATTAACCCCGAAACCCAAGAACCTTCTCCAGATATCAAAAATGCCTGAGGATTATCAGAAAGTGTACTAAAATTTAATGCAAGAAAAACTAACTTAAATCCAATTACAAAGCCTAAAAATCCGTTAGTAATTAATTCGCGAATAATGTTAGGTTGAGATACTTTTTTTTGAATCGACTTAAGAACGCCCTCCGCTTCCAATCTTTTAAATTCTAAGGTAATTACCCAACTGGCTGCCAAGAAAGCAAGAGCTACAAAAAAACCAAACATCATCACAATCTTAAATGCAGGTATAGAAATACCAAAAACATCTAGGACTGCATGGTACAAAGTAGGATACATAACTAATTTTAACGCGAATTTAACACCCTAAAATTCATAATCACTTATTATTCTACTAAATACAATTCCCCCCCAGAGTCTCTATCTATCAACTTCAAACCATTCGTTATCTTTGATATTTTGGGATTTGAGAGAGAATAAGTAGTCGGGAGATAGACATAATCTATGTGATTTTTAATCATTTTAGACTTCCAATCAAAGTCAGATAAAAAGCTATCTGACTGAACTTTAGCTAGGTTTTCATAAAAGTCAGTATGATGATACTCCCAAACTTTATCATTTACCCTTGACAAATACCCACTCGGCATTTTAAAACCATAAATTATTTGTAATAGAACTTGATCAACATCAAATTCACCATGCATCCTATAACCATCTCGAATACCATAAGGTAACATGAGTACATTTTTACCTTTAGTCTGACTTAAAAAATCTGAGACTTGGTCTGTCTTAAAACTCTTCATTGGTTTTTGTGCATGATCAACGTAAAAACTCAACATAAAGAGTAAAATCAAAAACACAGATTTTATTCTTAACTTACCATTTGTAAATAGATAAAACACTCTGAAGATAAACAAGCTTAATAACAAAATCAACATCAAAATGAAACGATCAGGAGCTCTAACATTATTTATAAAAGGAATAAAGTGAACAATACCCGTAAAGTTGTAAAATAAGTCCTTTCCATTTACTCTAATGATTGGGAAGGATATTAAAAAAAACAATATCCCTGCAAATAGTAAAAAACGACCTAAGTAATCATTTTTGAACCTCTTAAAAAATAAAAATACTGCAAAAATCAATGCAACTAGTATACTGAATCCAATAAATACTTTATTGTCATTTAGATTATTTAATATTCCTGTTAAAGACCATTCGTTGTAAAATAAACTATCATTTGAGGGTGTAAATAATAACCTAATATCTGATGCACCCCATAATGCTCCCTTTTCTTCAACACCCAAAATACGAAGTAATCTTATGACAAAGTGCCCTACCAAAATAATTCCCAAAATGATTAAATTCTTTTTATTATTCCACTTTTTGAACCAATCATGCAATAGAAAAAACCAACATAGATAAATCACTAAAAATGACAACCCATAAAAGACCATATAGTAGTCCATGAAGAAAGCCACAGAAATTAGCAGAATTAAAACCAATAGGTTTGTTCTATTTTTATTAAGTATGAAATTCTGGGGAGTAAAGATATTCATGACCAATATCATAATATACGGAACAACACCAATCAGAACCAAATTGTAATGCACACCACTCTTAGCCAGGATATATGTATTAAACACAGAAATGTAAGCTACCAAAATAGCAAATAGCGGCTTTACAACCATCTTTTTAGAAAGGATATAAAAACCCAAAAAAGCAGCTATTAATTGTATTGCAATACCTAAATTAATTGCCAATTCTATGTCCCTAACCATATAATTAACCATCCCAAACCAAATCGTATGAGCATGCATCCATAGACTAGACCCCATTGGATAGAAAAAAGAATCTGTATAAAAGGGTGACAGTCCTTTATCTAATTGACTGGTAAAATGCCAGGTATTCCAAGCATAAATTTTAGCATCATCAGCATCTGAAAAGAAAAAAATATGACTAGAAAATCGCGATATAACATGATAAAAATGGGTTAAATAACTAAAAACGCCAATCAATATCACCAAAAAATACTCTAATAAATGGCTCTTATACTTCGATATAAAACTCATTAATTAGTAACTATGCGAAACACTTTGGGACCTAGCTGAAGCCAATCCACTAACAGCTATCTCTTTAAAAATTAACTGCTCAATTTTATTTACTTTATTGGAATCATATGGAGCCTCAAAACGAATATAATTTTCAGAGAAACCCTGCATTAAATCCCCGCCATGATTTTCCTCTTCCCACAGGACACTCATTGTTTTACTAATTTGCGATTCGTAGAAATATCTTTTCTTCTTTGCACTCAAAATTCTCAATCGTTGTGCACGATCAGTTTTTTCTGATTTACTGACTTTATAAGGTAATTTTTTTGCTGTTGTATTATTCCTTTCAGAGTATGGAAAAACGTGCAAGTAACTCACATCTAATGAATTTATAAAATCATACGTACTTAAAAAATGTTCTTCTGATTCTCCGGGAAATCCTACAATAACATCTACCCCAACGCAACAATTTGGCATTTTAGATTTTATTCTTGAAATCCGTTCTTCGTATAAACTACTCAAATACTTTCTTCTCATTTTAGTCAATATTTCATCGTTACCACTCTGCAATGGAATATGAAAATGAGGGACAATTTTATTACTCTGAGCTACAAAATCTATAATTTCGTCACTCAATAAATTAGGTTCAATGCTGCTTATTCGAAATCGATCTATTCCCTCAACTTTGTCTAACTCTACCAATAAGTCATAGAATGTTTCATTATAATCCTGAATCGCACCAAAATCTCCAATATTTACTCCTGTTAAAACAATCTCTTTGATGTTTTTTGAGGCGACCTCTTTTGCCTTTGCAACCGTTTCTTGAATGGATACATTCCTACTTTTTCCCCTTGCCAGAGGTATAGTACAAAATGAACAGAAGTAATCACATCCATCTTGAACTTTCAAAAAACTTCTGGTTCTATCTCCCATGCTGTATGCTGGAACAAAATCCTGAGTTTCTTTGATATTCTTGTTATGAACAATAGCCTTAGTCTCCTTCTGCAAAGAATGAAGATGTTCAATCATATTGAACTTTTCTGCAGCACCTAGCACCATATCTACACCTGGAATATTTGAAATCTCCTTGGGCTTTAATTGAGCATAACAACCAATTACCACCACATACGCATTTGGATTTTGCTTAAGAACTCCTTTTACAGTATTTCGACATTTCTTATCTGCATTGTCTGTGACAGAACACGTATTGATGATATATATATCTGCCTTCTCTGTAAAATCTACTCTTGTAAATCCATTCTTCTCCAATTGACGCACAATGGTGCTACTCTCTGAAAAATTTAGTTTACAACCTAGCGTATGAATGGCCACTAAAGACATGATTTGCAAAGTTAGTTAACCTCATTGATTTCATTTTGATATTTTTCTCAATTACTTGATTTTCTGTTATTTGAACTCTTTGAGATATTATTCGTTAATGAATTAAGTATGCAAAAAAGAACAATCAATCAAATTATACCTGCTCAAAAAATAAATATGGGTGGTCATATCATAGATCAACCTTTACCTACAAGACAGATTGATAATTTGGATCCATTTCTATTAATTCACCATTGGCATAATCACCTTCCTGGAAATCAAAAACCACAGGATGTGGGAGTTGGACCACACCCACATTGCGGGTTTAGTCCTGTCACATTCATCTTTAAAGGTGCTGTAGAACATCGAGATAGTCTTGGTAATCGAGCTGTTGTTGAAAATGGCGGAACGCAATGGATGTTTTCTGGGAATGGCATTACTCATAGCGAACGTTTTCCAAAACAACTTGTAGAAGACGGTGGTGAATTAGAGTTTATCCAATTTTGGGTTAATGCCCCTGCAAAATTCAAAAACAAACCACCCTATTACCAACCAATTAATCAAGCTGACACACCTCTAGTTGAGGAAGAAAAAAGCAAAATTTGGCTAGTCAGCGGAGAATATAAAGGAACCAAAGGAGTAGCTCCTACATACTCTCCTCAACTTCTACTTAGAGGAGAAATTCAACAAAATGGTCACTTAGATATTCCCATACCAGAATCATTCAATGCCCTAATTTATGTCTTGAACGGTAACCTAGAAATTGATAAAAAAACTCTAGTAACCAAAGACATGGGAATTTTAAATCTTGACGGAAATAATATAAATATCAAAGCAAATGAAGATACCCGATTCATCATTTTAAGCGGAGAACCTATCAACGAACCTATTGCAACCTATGGACCTTTTGTTATGAACGATCAAATGGAGTTAATGCAAGCACTTAAAAAAGCTCAAATGGGAAAAATGGGTGTACTTATTGAAGAGTTTGATTAGTATAATCAACCTTTTTGTAGTGTAAATCCAAAGGTTGATCCAATTCCAGGGGTACTCCTAACATTGATTATTTGATGATGAGCTTCAACAATGTGCTTAACAATTGCAAGCCCTAATCCATTACCCCCTTGATCTCTACTTCTTCCTTTGTCTGTCCTATAGAAACGCTCAAATAAACGTGGTAGATGCTCCTCTCCTATCCCTTGACCATCATCAGATACTTCAATGAGTATATTCTCGTCCATATCAAAAAAACCAACTTGAACACTCCCATCTTCTTTGCCGTATTTGATAGCATTCACAATTAGATTTATCAATACCTGACGAATTTTAGCTATATCTCCATTTACAATCACTTGTTTTGGATTCTGTTGCTGAAACTTCAAGGATACTTTTTGTTTAACTGCCTTGTTTTCAACAAGTTCAAACACTTCTTCTGTTAATTTAACAATATCAAATTTTTCATAATCCAAAGGAGGATTTTTACCCTGAAGCACATTTATATCTGTTAATTCATCGACTAATTCTATTAAACGTTTAGTGCCATTACTAGCCTTGATTAAAAATAATTCATTCACCTTTTCATCTTCCAATGCACCATCTAACAACGTATGAATGTATCCCTGAATACTCTGAATTGGTGTTTTCAACTCATGAGAAACATTTCCTAAAAACTCAGTAATGTATGATTCAAGTTCTCTTAAATCATTTACCTCTTTTCTATTTTCTTCCATCCATTTCAGCACATCTTTACTAACCGCCTCTAGTGAATCAGATTCATTTTTATACTTGTCTAATAAATCTTGGTCTTGGTTGGTTTTAAATTGATAAATATTTCTGTAGATAGTCTTTATCTTATCGTAAATAAATCGATTTAAGATCAGATTAAAGGTGAAATAACATAAAACTAAAACAACACAAAAATTAATGAATGAAGATATGAAATCACCCGTAGAAAAAACAAGCCCAAGTGAGGAAATAACGGCTGCAACTAGACTAACAAAAAAAGCTATTGACCCTGGGCTAGTTGTATTTTTCACAACACAAACTTATAACCTACACCCTTAATTGTCCTAATTTTTTCGTCTCCTACTTTCTCTCGAATCTTTCGGATATGAACATCAATTGTTCGATCTACCACACTTACTTCAGAACCCCATACTTTCGAAAGGATACTTTCCCTCCTAAAAACTTTATCTGGTTTGGATGCTAGGAGAAATAATAATTCAAACTCTTTTTTGGGAAGGGTGAAATGTTTGTCGTTAACTGACACCTTGAAAGTTTCACGATCAATGACCAAATTACCATGCTGAATCTGGCTTAATGTGTGTTGATCTTTTTTTCTAGATAATATGGCTTTGATTCTGCTAATAAGCACACGAGGCTTCACTGGTTTAGTAATATAATCATCGGCACCTGCCTCAAATCCAGCAATCTCTGAATATTCTTCTGCACGTGCAGTTAGAAAAATAATGAATATATCATGAAGTTTAGGTTTTGATTTAATCACTCGACAAGTCTCGATACCATCCATCTCAGGCATCATGATATCAAGGAGGATGAGATCTGGTTCTTTATCTACAGCTAAATCCACTGCCTCAACACCATTATTAGCTGTGTAGCACTTATATCCTTCTTTTTCAAGATTATATTTTAGTAAATCTACAATGTCTTGATCGTCCTCTACTATTAGTATTTTTTTTACCATTATATGAATGCAATAATTAATATATTTTGCAAATTCAATCTTATGCCAAAGTTAATAGAATATTATTTCCCTTGATATCATTTACAATTAAAATATGTGTTAGCAATTATAATAAATTAAAACCCTATATCGCAACACAGTTGCAATACAAAATTGCTAGGATATTATTTTGATATCTAATCCCTTCTATTTTTAATAATTCTTGTATAGTTTGTAATGTCATTCAAATTCGTAACTGAACGTTCTAAATAACTTGAACTTGTCACCTCTGTCATAGTACATGTTTTTTGAATCTGACTAAAATCAAAAGCCAACTCTGTCTGATTGGGGTTAGATAGAATAGAGTCAAACTTAACAACATAAACACTGTCATTTTTCCAATCTATTTTAAACCGAACTAATAACCCTTCTTGGAGGAGAAACTCTTCTTGAAATTCAGGAGTTCTGTGAATCAAAAACTTATAAGGATCATGAGAGTAATGGAAATTACCTACCTGCCATTCTCTATAATTTTCAATATTTTGATTGCCCTCATTTGAATTATCTACTTGATTACAAGCAAAAAATAAAAGAGTGAAAAACCAATAAAATTTCACTGTTAATCTAATAATGGAATAAGTAGCGATTCCAATTGGTGACTCCTAAAACCAGATTTCACAATTCTACCTTCTTTATCAAGCAAAAAAGTTGCAGGGATCGAACGAACCTGATACAGTTTAGCTGCTGACGATTTCCAACCACCAAGATCACTAACATGTTTCCATGTTAGTCCATCTTTTTGAATAGCTGCCTTCCAGCTCGCTTCTTTAGAATCAAGTGAAACGCCATATATCTCAAACCCTTTGTCTTTATACTTTTCATAAATGGCCTTCACATGTGGGTTTTCTTTACGACATGGACCACACCAACTTGCCCAAAAATCAATAAGTACCACTTTCCCACGCAGGGAAGATAAAGCTAGTGAATCTCCTTCTGGAGTTTTTAATTTTATTTCTGGAGCAATAGCACCGTCTATCGTTGGACCTAATTTTGCAATAGCATCTTTTAGACTAGCGGTATAACCTGAATTAGGAAAATCTTTTGCCATTTTCTCATGAGCAATAATTAACAACCCAGGTACTGGTTTATTGAACAAATATTTTGCTGCAAAATAAGTTGCTGGAGATGTAGGTTCAGTTTTTACAAAATTTTCGATATCTGCTGCTCTTTTCAAGATCAGATTATTATACTTGTTAGTTGTTTCTTTCTTTGTCTCTTCTGTAGCTAACTGTGGGTCAATCGATTCAATTTCTTTATTGAATGCCTTCATGTTACGCTCAAAACCCGTATATACTTTGAATATCTTCAGCATTGAAGCATTGTACTTACCACCACTAATTGAGAAATCTATAAATTCATCTTTTGATAACTCAATATCCAATTTTGCTCCTTTCTCCACAATTAATGGAACACCTGGAGGACTTGTATTTTCAAAAGTTATATAACACAAAGTACTTTCAGTAAAACCTTCTCCACCAAATTCAAATGACCCATTTTTATCTGCAAAGGCACTGTCTATTACTTGTAGCTGAGTATCCGAAATTTTGCTCAAAATAACCAATGTGTTTTGTGACAGGTTTGATTTAACCTTAATGGTAAATCCCTCTTTATTGATAGATGAGTTGCAACCCATCAGCCCGGAACCGGTTACTATCAAGCTAATTGTTACAATCCATCTTTGCATATATTTAAATAATTCCATCTTATGTTAATTTAACGTATAAATAATTCATTAATTATCAAGCAACTCCACTAGTAGATTTTTTGTCTTCTTGGGGTCAGCTTTCCCTCCACTTTTCTTCATAATCTGGCCCATAAACATACCAATAAGACCAATTTTCCCCGCTTTGTATTCATCAACCTTACTAGCATTTTCGCTTAACACCTCTTGAATCAATCGATGGAGGGTATCTTCATCACCAGTTTGGCTCAAATTTAAGTTCTCTATTACTTGCATTACTTCATGATGAGGATTAGACAAAAGTGCTGGGAATAGTTTTTGTTCAGCCACACTAAAGTTCATTATCCCTTCATCAATATGGCTAATTATCTCAGCAATAGTCTTTGGACTTAAAGGGAATTTATTTATGGAGGACGCATGACTATTTACCCAACTTTTAATAGGTCCCATGACCCAATTAGCAACTGCTTTAAAATTCTTTGAATGGTTGCAAGTAGCAATAAAGTAATCTGCTACATCTTTACTCTCTGTGAGTATTTCTGCATCATAATTACCCAACTGATATTCAGAAGTAAATCGAATTAACAACTCCTTTGGTAAGGCAGGCATTCTCTCTTTTATTTCTTTAATCCAATCTTCATTTACGATTAATGGAGGTAGGTCTGGTTCTGGGAAAAAGCGATAATCATTGACAAGCTCCTTACTCCTCATTGAAAAAGTGGTACCTTTCATGGCATCAAAGCTTCGAGTTTCAGAAAAAATTTCTTCACCTGATAAAGCCATTTTACTTTGACGTTGAAATTCAAACTCAATGGCTTTTTTAACATTACTCATTGAATTCATGTTTTTGACTTCAACCTTTGTTCCAAAATCTTTAGAATTGAGTGGTCTTATAGAAACGTTAGCATCACATCTCAAACTCCCTTCTTCCATATTTCCATCGCACACTCCAAGATATCGAACCAGCTTACGAATTTCCATCAAGAACGCGTATGCCTCATCACCACTTCTAAAATCAGGTTCAGTTACAATTTCTACTAATGCTGTTCCTGCTCGATTGTAATCCATGAGTGTATTGGATATATCCAAGTCGTGAATGCCTTTACCCGTATCCTCCTCCATGTGAATACGTGTTAGATTGATTCGCTTTGATGTTCCATCAGATAACGAGATTTCTACTCCACCTCCATTGCATATTGGAGTATCTAATTGAGTGATTTGGTATCCCTTTGGTAAATCTGCATAAAAATAATTTTTCCGTGAATACGAGTTATATTCTCTAATTTCGCAATCACATGCCAATCCAAGCATGATAGCCATATTCACCGCTTCTTTGTTATGCACTGGTAAGGTGCCAGGGTGTCCCAAACTAACAGGACTCACCAACGTATTTGGCGAAGCACCAAATGCTACTTCATCTGAGCAAAAAGCCTTTGAGTTAGTTTTCAGTTGAGCGTGAATTTCTAGCCCAACTACGACCTCATGTGTATCATTTTTTAACATCAAATTTTACCCTTCGTTTATGAAATTAATTGCCCTTTCTTTAACCCTCTCCAAACCTGACACATCAGCTCCCCCTGCTTGAGCAAAGAAAGGCTGACCTCCACCTCCACCTTTTATTTCTTTAGACCATTCCCTTACTAGATTACCTGCATGGTAATTTTTTGATTGAACTAATTGATCACTTATCATTACACTGATATTGGGTTTCCCAGATGCATCAGCTATCAAAACACAAAATAGATTATGTAATTCTTCCTTAAGTTGAAAACAAAGGTCTTTTACTTGAGTAGCTTTATCAACTTTAATTAATTCCACAATAACTTTCATTTCATTGATATTCTTAACTGAGGATTTCAAATGATCTTTTAGAACAACTAACTGCTTGTTTTCAAAAACCTGTAATTTATCTTGAAATAACGTATTCTCGTTTTTAATATCTTGAATAGCTTTAATAATATTTTGTTGGTTGCCTAATTCTAATCGAACCTTATCAAGTAGATCAAGCTGACTTTTAACATAAATATCTGCCTGACTTCCAGTAATTGCCTCTATTCTCCTAACTCCAGCAGCTACAGCCCCTTCGTGTACTATTCTGAAACTTCCAATTTGAGCTGTATTTTTCACGTGAGTACCTCCACACAATTCAATAGAATAATCTTTATCAAAAGTTACCATTCGAACTGTGTCTCCATACTTTTCTCCAAACAATGCCATTGCTCCCTGTTCGATAGCCTTATCAAAAGGGATATTACGATCTTCTTTAAGGCTGATTGATGAACGAATTTTTTGATTGACTAATTTTTCTATCTCCTCCAATTCATCCTTCTCAACTTTCTGAAAATGTGAAAAATCAAAACGCAAATGCTTTTTATTAACTAAAGAGCCTTTTTGCATAACATGATCACCTAATATTTGCCTCAATGCTGCCTGAAGCAGATGAGTAGCACTATGGTTCAATGTTACTGCGTCTCTATAATCAGAATTTACGTTAGCCATAAACCTTTGACTCATGTCTTTTGGCAATTCCTTGACTATATGAAGAATTAATTGATTTTCTTTTTGTGTATCTAAAATTTCAATCCTCTGATTATCAGATTGACCAACTATAATTCCTTTATCTCCAACTTGTCCTCCACTTTCAGCATAAAAAGGAGTACAATTAAAAATAAGGTGAAATTGTTTTTTATCTTTTATTGTTACTTCTCTGTATCTCGTTATGGAAACTTCTGTTTCTATATAGTCGTAACCAATAAATTCCTCTCGATCATCCTCCAAAAGCTCAACCCAATCTCCAGTTGTTTTTTTAGCATCGGTTCTGCTCCTATTTTTTTGCTTTGCTAACTCTTGTTCAAAACCTTTAATATCAACTTTGATATTTTTCTCTTTAGCTATTAGTTGGGTAAGATCAATTGGGAAACCAAATGTATCATACAATTCAAAAGCATGAGCACCCGATATCGTTTTGTTCTCAGATCTTGTATAATTTTCAAATAATTTTAACCCATTATTTAACGTATTTAAAAAAGATTTCTCTTCTTGTTCAACGACCTTGATTATAAAATCTTTCTGAGATGATAGGTTAGCAAAAACGTTTTCAAATTTATCTATAAAACCGTCTACCAAACGATAAAGGAAGGGAGATTCTATATCTAAAAAACTATAGCCATAACGAACAGCCCGTCTCAAAATCCTACGAATCACATACCCAGCACCGCTATTATCAGGAAGTTGACCATCAGAAACAGCAAAGCAAACAGCTCTCAAATGATCAGCAATAACACGAAATGCAATATCAATACTTTCATCTTCACCATATTTATAGCCACTAATATCCTCTAGGGCATTTATGGTATCCATAAACAAGTCTGAATCATAATTTGACTGCTGTGAGTGAACCGCTCTAACCAAGCGTTCTAGTCCCATGCCTGTATCAACATGTTTTTCTGGCAAGGCAACCAAACTACCGTCCGCTTTTCTGTTGTACTCCATAAAAACAAGATTCCACACTTCGATAACTTGTTCATGATCTGCATTCACCAAACTTGCTCCATCCACTTTGGATCGCTCCTCATCTGATCTAAGATCAATATGAATCTCGGAGCAAGGACCACATGGACCAGTCTCTCCCATTTCCCAAAAGTTATCCTTTTTATTACCCAGAATTATTCTGTCTTCCGAAACATGATTCGACCAAATATTCTTAGCATCAGTATCTAAATCCAATTGATCAGGCTCACTCCCTTCAAACACAGAAACATACAACCGATCCTTGTCAAGATTGTATACATCCGTTAATAATTCCCAAGCCCAGTTGATTGCATCCTCTTTGAAATAGTCTCCAAAACTCCAATTCCCAAGCATCTCAAACATGGTATGATGATAGGTATCTACTCCAACCTCTTCAAGATCATTGTGTTTCCCACTAACACGAAGGCATTTTTGAGTATCAACAACCCTCGAATAAATAGGAGATTGATTTCCTAGAAAGATATCCTTGAACTGATTCATCCCTGCGTTAGTAAACATCAAAGTTGGATCATCTTTAATCACAATAGGTGCCGATTCAACAATTTTGTGGCCTTTTTTCTCAAAAAAAGCTAGAAACGTCTTCCTTATGTCTTGTGCAGTCATTCTTTTGGATATTACTGTTAATAATTAATGCGAGAACTTTCTTACCTTCGCATCGTATTAAGTTAGGCAAAAATACAATGCGTAAAACGAAATTTAGATTTAATCCTGAAACTCTTGAATATGAAAAAGTTTCAAACACGCTTTTTATCCAAATTGCTCGTGTATTTGGATTTATTTCTCTAGCCATTATCATTGGTATTATTAGTTTTCTGATTGTTAATAAGGGTGAAAACACAGAAGCTCTTAAAAATCAACTTGCTGATTATGAAATCCAGGTAAAACTTCTAGAAAAAAAATCATTGGACATGCAATCCAAATTAGATGACTTATCATCCATGGATGACCGTGTATACCGAGAGATATTTGGTGCAGATCCCATTAGCGATGATATCCGTAAAGCTGGAACAGGTGGGTCTGATAAATATATTTCTTTAGACCAATTAAGAGATGGTGAAAAAATCAAAAAACTTCATCAACGCTTGGACAACATGGATAATCAGTCCAAGATTCAAAAGGAATCCTACGAAAAACTCATTAAAATGGCAAGTAATAAAAGTAAGATGCTTGCCTCTATACCTGCCATCCAACCAGTATCTAATAAGAATTTAAGAAGAATTGCATCTGGATTTGGATACCGAATCGACCCCATTTACAGAACACGAAAAATGCATAAAGGCCTTGATTTTTCTGCACCTACTGGCACTAAAATATATGCAACTGGAGATGGAGTTATTAAAAAAGTGAAACGTGCAAGATGGGGATATGGAACTCACGTAGTTATTGACCATGGTTATGGATATACCACGCTATATGGTCACATGAGCAGAGCAAGTGTAAGACCAGGGCAACGTGTAAAAAGAGGCCAACAAATTGGGCTAGTTGGTAGCACAGGTAAATCTACTGGACCTCACTTGCATTATGAGGTTGCCAAAAATGGTGTTCAAGTAAATCCAATTGGATATTTTTACAACGATCTAACCACCGAACAATACGAAGAAATCATCAAACTTTCTTCTAACCCTAATCAGTCTTTTGACTAATGGGACTCTCTTCCGAAAAACTATTTCACAACCTCACTGAAGTATGCAGTCACTTCGAAATACCACCCTCAACATTACGTTATTGGGAATCTGAATTTCCATCTTTTAACCCAAAAAGAAACGATAAAGGAACTCGTTTTTACAGCCAAAAAGACATTGAGGAAATTTCAAAAATCCACCTACTCGTCAAACAAAACAGATACACTATCCAAGGGGCTATTGAAAAACTAAAAATGGATAAACAGAAGGTTGACCAAAATGTTAAAATAGTTCAAAAACTAAAAAAAATCAAAGACTTCTTAACTCAACTAAAGCAAGAGTTATAGTTTTGTAGAGTGATTAAACTCTATTTCTTTACTATTCTTTCTTTTGTCTCCACTCAAGTATTCGCAAACTACCCACCATATGATGCCGTAGCTACTAGTTTAGGTGGCTCCTCAGTCACATACATTTCTCCTTTTTCGATAGAGTTCAATCCAGCTAATCTTTGCTACTCACCCTCCAAAATATCAATCAATGCACAAAATCGATATGGAATCCGCCAATATTCAAAAGTGCTATTAATTGGGAATTATTCACTGGATAAATCAGCAATCGCTATTTCGTATCAAGCTGAAAATGGAATTGTATTAAATCAAAAATTAGCTCTCGCTTTTGCCAAAAAATTCAATCAAAATTTAGCTGCTGGAATAACCATAAATTTCAATCGATTTAGCTCACAAGATCCGTATTATAAAAACAACAATGTACTGACATTTAACGCTGGTTTACGTTATCAAATCAACACTAAAAATTCCATTGGATTTCAAATTGAGAATCCTAACCAAAGTCAAATCACTGAATACCCAAAAGAAAATCTACCAGCAAGAATTAGATTAGGGATTAAACACGAATTGACTAAAAATATTAACGCATATATTGATGCTCTAAAGTCGAACAATCAACAAATCAATCTATGTGTCGGTATCGAACTAATAAAAGAACACTATAAATTCAGAACTGGTTTCAATCTTAATCAAATGATTGGATGCGGAATGAGCTTTAAAAAAGCATCATTTGTCATTGATATTGGGCTCAGTTTTCACAACCACTTAGGTATATCTCCCTCACTAAATACAAGCTATGCGTGGTAAATGTTCTGGCATCTTTATTTTAATGGTCATATGGCTCAAGGTCAATGCTCAAATAGACAATGATTTCATCAATAAGTATATAGAGCAAATGATTGAAATAACCGATGAAGATATTGACATTCAACAACTAACAGATCAACTTTTCTATTACATCAATAATCCATTAAACATCAATAAAGCCTCCAATAGTGAAATTCTTAATTTTCCGTTTTTTAATCAAGCTCTAGCATTGGAAATATGTAATCACCGAAAGAAGTTCGGTGATTTTTTAAATATCTATGAATTTCAAATACTCCCAAGTTTTGATAAAACAATATTATCAAATATCCAGCACTTAATTCATGTTCAAACAAACCCCATCAACCTTAAAACGATCAAAAAAAACATCCAATCTGGCAAGCATCAGTTTATGACACTTGCAGAGACTTCAACGCCCAAAAATCAAGGTCAAATAAGAAAGATTAATTTTGAAAGAGACTCACAAACCCACTATATGGGTTCAAGTATTTACTCCAACATACGTTATCGATTTGATTACAAAAAGCATCTATCTTGGGGGTTAAATCTGGAAAAAGATGCTGGAGAAAAGATGAGCTTCAATACTCAAACACCATTGATATATGATCATTACTCCATGTATTTTTCATTAAAAGATGTTGGCAAGGTTAAATCACTACAACTTGGAGATTTTCATGCCGATTTAGGCCAAGGACTAACGCTAAGTACTGGACTGGCATTTAGCAAATCAAGCATAATCACAAATGCTAAACGAAATTTTAATGGGTTCAAATCATATCGATCTTTAAGAGAAAATGCCTACATGAGAGGTGCTGCAATTTCTATTATTCATAAAAAAATAACGTTAGGTACTTTCATTTCAAACAAAAAAATAGATGGAACCATCAATTCTTCGGATCTTGACTCGTCAACCAAAACCAACAACACTTATCTAACCACCCTTATAGAAGAGGGAGGATACCATCGTACTAATAGCGAACAAAATCAATTCAATACCGCATCTGATTTTCAAACAGGGGGATACGTTGAATATGAAAACAATACACTTAAAATAGGTGCTATCCTGCAATATCGAAAACTGAATTTTCCCGTAGTACCCACATATCAGCCCTACAATTATTTAACGTTTCAAGGAGACAACTACCTCAAAAATGGAATTTACTATGATGCCGTATTCAGAAATGTAAATTTATATGGAGAGTTCAGCCATTGTTCTTCAAACAAGACCCATGCTCAAACTCACGGAGCCCTAATCAGCGTTCATAAAAAGCTTGATATTAGCCTACTCTACAGAAAATATGACCCAGGATTTATAACTTATCAAACCAATGGCTTTGGCGAAAATAGTAAATCAAAAAATGAACAAGGATTTTATCTTGGATATCAAATTCAATTAAAGAAACACTTAAAGTTAGTTGGATACTACGACTTGTTTCAGAATTTAAATATCCAATTCAAATCCTATGCTCCAAGCCGAGGATTTGATATTTGGACAGAATTACAATACAAACCCAGCCGATCATTTTATGCATATTATCGATTCAGAAGAGAACTAAAACAAGTTAACTTCCCGAGTGGGACAATGGCAAATCATAACACAAATCAAACCCAAAGACACCGAATACACAGCACATTCAAACTATCAAAATCCATCGAATTAAGAAACCGTATTGAAACATCGTCCTTAAAATCTAATCAACCCACAACAGAGGGCAGCATGATCTATCAAGATTTTATTTTCAAACCCCGAAATAAATCATACCAGTGGAATACACGAATAGCCATGAGTAACATAGATGAGTATGCAAACCGAATTTACACATTTGAAAAATCGCCATTGTATGACTACCCCATGTTCAACCACTCGTACACTGGAATTCGATTTTATATTTTATACAAATACACCACCAAACAAAAAACAAACCTATGGTTTAAATATGGCTACATTCAACACGACACACCTGTTCAAAATTTTAACGAACAATATGCCATTGGTTCTGGTTTAAATGAAGTAGCTGGAAATAAAAAGCATACTTTTACCCTCCAATTAAAACACGTCTTTTAATTACATGACCAAACTAAGCGTAAACATCAACAAAATAGCAACCATAAGAAATGCCCGCGGTGGGAATACCCCAAGCGTTCCTGACGCAGCCGAAGCCATCGAAAACTTTGGGGCAGATGGCATCACCATCCATCCAAGACCAGACGAAAGACATATCACTCGTGAAGATGTACAGCAACTTAAAAATACAGTCAAAACAGAATTTAATATCGAAGGATATCCTAGTGAACTATTCATTAATATGGTGTTAAACATTCTGCCTAATCAAGTTACGTTAGTTCCCGATGGACCAGATGTAATTACTAGCAATGCTGGTTGGGATTGCATCAAGCATCAAAATTTTCTAACACCCATTATCCAAAAATTTAAAAATGCAGGTATTCGAGTATCAATATTTGTTAATCCTAATCCCGTTCAAGTAGAAGCAGCTTTTAAATGTGGAACCGATCGAATCGAACTATACACTGAAGCCTATGCATCAAACTATGAATCGGATAAAGAAAAAGCAATATTACCTTATAAATTAGCAGCCGAAAAAGCAACCGAATTAGACATAGGTATCAATGCTGGTCATGACCTAAATCTCGATAATCTTGCATACTTCATTCAACGAATTCCAAACACCTTAGAGGTATCCATTGGACATGCACTGATTAGTGATGCTCTTTACTACGGATTGAACAATGCCGTACAGATGTATAAATCAAAAATAAATTCTATTTAGAATAGCTCCACATAGTTGGAAATCTTACATTTGCACCCAACAAAAAAATTATAGCCTATTACGATGGCAAACACAGGAAAAATATCTCAAATCATTGGACCAGTAGTGGACGTAGCGTTCGACCAAAAAGGTTCATCTTTACCTAAAATTTACAATTCTCTACACGTAACCAAAGACGATGGTTCTAAGGTAGTACTCGAAGTACAATCTCACCTTGGTCAAAATACCGTTAGAGCTATTTCTATGGACTCTACAGAAGGGCTCGTTAGAGGAGCAGAAGTAACCGATACAGGAGATGCTATTTTAGTACCTACTGGAGAAGCCCTCAAAGGAAGACTCCTTAATGTTGTTGGCGATGCTATCGACGGTATTGGATCTTTGGATAGTTCGAATGGTCGATCAATCCACCAAGAAGCTCCTGCATACGAAAACTTAAGTACTGCAGCAGAACCCCTTTTTACAGGCATCAAGGTAATTGACCTTATTGAGCCATATGCAAAGGGAGGAAAAATTGGTTTGTTCGGTGGAGCTGGTGTTGGAAAAACAGTACTTATCCAAGAATTAATCAATAACATTGCTAAAGCATATTCTGGTTTATCTGTATTTGCTGGAGTGGGTGAAAGAACCCGTGAAGGAAATGACTTGCTCCGTGAGATGATCGAATCTGGAGTAATCAAATACGGTAAAGAATTTGAAAAATCCATGGAAGAAGGTGGATGGGATTTATCCAAAGTTGATACAAAAGAATTACAAGAATCTCAAGCTACATTGGTATTCGGTCAAATGAATGAGCCTCCAGGGGCAAGAGCTCGAGTAGCACTAACAGGTCTTTCTATCGCTGAATACTTTAGAGATGGAGACGAAAAATCAGGAGGAAGAGATATTCTTTTCTTCGTGGATAATATCTTTAGATTTACACAAGCTGGATCTGAGGTATCTGCACTTTTAGGTCGTATGCCTTCTGCAGTAGGTTACCAACCAACACTTGCTTCTGAGATGGGTGTCATGCAAGAACGAATCACCTCTACCAATAGAGGATCGATTACTTCTGTACAGGCGGTATATGTTCCTGCAGATGACTTAACAGACCCTGCACCAGCTACCACATTTGCTCACCTAGATGCAACCACGGTACTTTCTCGAAACATTGCTTCCCTTGGTATCTACCCAGCGGTGGACCCATTGGATTCAACTTCCAGAATCTTAACTGTTGATGTAGTAGGTGCTGAGCATTACAACTGTGCTCAACGCGTAAAAGAATTATTACAACGTTACAAAGAACTCCAAGATATCATTGCCATTCTTGGTATGGACGAACTTTCTGAAGAAGATAAATTAGTCGTTTCTCGTGCTCGTAGAGTTCAACGTTTCTTATCTCAACCTTTCCATGTAGCAGAACAGTTTACCGGACTCAAAGGATGCTTAGTAGACATCCAAGACACTATAAAAGGGTTCAACATGATAATGGATGGTGAAGTAGACCAATATCCTGAAGCAGCTTTCAACCTCGTAGGAGGTATTGAAGAAGCGATAGCTAAAGGTAAAAAAATGATAGCAGAAGCAGCAGAATAATGATAGTTGAAGTGATTACACCCGATGAGGTGCTATATAGTGGCGAGGCAGTTTCTGTCAAACTACCTGGTAGCAGTGGCTCTTTTGAGGCACTTGCAAACCACGCTCCCCTACTCTCTAGTCTTGAAAAAGGGACCATTATTGTTCGTACAGCTACTGGCGAAGAAACTTTTGAAGTCTCTGGAGGCATCGTAGAAGTACTCAACAACAAAGTTGTTGTTCTAGCTTAAAAATTTACTGATTACACAATATTAAAGCCTCCTTTAATTAAAGGAGGCTTTTTTGTTTTATAGCATGGATATTTTGACTAATATGTTAAAATCTGTTGACCGACATATAAAACAACAACTTCAAAATATGACCAATATCATACAAGAATATGATTACAATCATATTATTCATCTCATTACATCGCATTTGTACAACGTTCTTTGAACCAACATATAAAAAAGATGTAAAACAATATGAATAGAAACAAAAAAATGAACCGTTCGACTATGCGGAACTCTACTTTTTTCTTATTCTCAAGTATTATACTATTATCGATAAGTACAAGTATAGCTAATGCTCAAAACTATGGCTACATTCACCGAGATAGTATTCTAAAGTCTATCCCCAACTATATCCCAAAGCTTCAAACTCTTTCCTCTGATCAAAAAAAATACGCTTCTGAGGTCAAGCAAGGCATGGAAGATTTGCAAAAAAAAGTATCCGAACTTTTGAAGCCATACCAACCTGCAAAAAATGAAACTATAGCAGGCATAAAATCAAGAATGAACGGCATGGATACAATTAAATTTAATATGCTCCTTGACGAGGAAAAAACACTCAAGAAAAAAGAAGAAAGCTATAACTACATGCTCAATTTTACTTACAATAACGAGATTCAACCCATCATTGACAAAGTGAATGATGCCATTAGCAATTACGCTAAGAAAAACAAACTGGATGGAATATACATCCTAGAGAATATCTCGCCATCACTTGCATATATTAATGAAAAAAGAATAATAACTCAGGCCATTATAGATAGCTTAAAGAAACAAGAAAACGGATAGTTCAATTGATTATGAGATTATGAAATATTGGCTATGAATCCTCTTATTTATAATTTAAAATACACAAAATAAATATACAATATGAAATACAAATATTTAACACTTAAACCCTTGCAAGAGCTCTTCTCTAAGACTTCTTGCAAAATGATCGGAGCCATTTTGATGTGCTTTTTGAGTCTAAATACGATTGCCCAGTCATACACAACAGACAATGTATATGTCCATGAGGACGGGGAAATGGTTGCGTTTGGTGCTCATACCTTTGATGGAACAAACGTTGTTGAAACTGCCCGAACCAATAATCGAGGGTATTTTAGTTTTGGAACCGCAGCCTCGTGGACTGCCGCAGCAGATGCCTCTCATGTAGACGGGTATGCTCGTCAGTATGTGAATGGAGCATTTGTTTTACCCATTGGCGACAATGGTGCTTATCGCCCTATTGCTACTACTGCTGGTCCTACCGATGCAGCATACTATGCAGTAAACCCAAACGGGTCTTACTCAGTAACGAGTACAGCATCCGATGTTTCTGATGTAAGTACCGTCGAATATTGGGATATTGATGGTGCTGTTGCGACTAGCATAACACTTACATGGAACAGTACTAGCGATATTGCTACCATCACTGGAAGCGACTTGACCAAACTCATTATGGTCGGCTGGGACGGATCGGAATGGGTAAAAATACCCGCTACCGTAAGTGCTAACACACTCGATGCAACCGCTTCTACTCCTGCCTTTACTGGATCTGCAGGTACACTCACTGCAGGCTCCATCACCACCGATGCAACTATCACTCCCAATACCTATGAGGCTTACACCTTCGCTAAAGAAGATGGGGAAGTTTGCCTCGCTGCTACTGCATTTTTGCAAGGGGCATTATATAACTCTACAAACGCAATCATGACGGATAATTTGAGAAGCAATAGCTTAATTCCAACTTCTGAGCCATATGCAGCTATGACTAATTTTACCCATGTCGGAAATGGTGGTGGAGAAACCACTACCGCTGGAGTACTTTCCACTACGGGTAATGATGCCATTGTAGACTGGGTATTCATCGAACTACGCGACGCTACAAATAGTGCTACCGTAGTAGAGACCCAATCTGCCCTCATCCAACGCGATGGCAACATTGTAGATGCATCCGATGGAACCAGTAATGTCTGTTTCTCTGGATTGGCTAGCAATAATGTATTTGTGGCTGTACGCCACCGAAACCACCTTGGTGTAATGGCAAATGCAGCAGTAACACTAACTTCTGCTGGAACTGCTGTTGACTTCAGCACCACCACACTGCACGGAACAAATGCTGCAGGCCTTGGTGAGAAATCGAATGGAAGTGCCAATACCGTAGTTGGTCTTTGGTTAGGTAATACTAGTTTAGATGATAAAATAATATATAGTGGTCCTAATAACGATGTAGTTGGAATTAACAATGCGGTTATAAATGCACCAGGTAATCTTTTTAAGTTCTCAACTTATGCGTATGCTGCTTATCATAATGGCGATATTGATATGGATGGAAGTGTTATTTATAGTGGCCCAAATAACGACGTATCACCAGTTAATAATGTAGTTATTAATCATCCTGGAAATATTTTCAACTTCCCAACTAGAGCTATTGATGAACAACTTCCTTAATTCTAATAACATGAAAAATACAATGAAAAATACAATGAAAAATACAATGAAAAATACAATAATAACTTTAGCTCTATCAATAATTACCTTGATATCCGTGGCTCAACCTACTGGATATAGACTTGTAGACGATCCTGCGGGAACTCCCACTCAAGACTTTTTGGTATACCTTGATTGGGGAACAACAAATACAGGATATACAAATGTAATTACTAAGCAACCAACCTTCATCCCACTCTTTTATACTGAAGGAACTACAATAAGTATTTCATCATCTGTAAGCGGCACATGGCAGCTAATGAGCGGAGCGGGAAGTTCTCTAACAAAAGCACAAATTGATGGTGTTAATGGTGCTGCGGCTAATCCAGATGGACAAGCCTATCAGATGATTGAGCTTGTTACTGGTGCTACCTTAGGAAATAGAGTGACGAGTCCATCTCCAGATTTACTTTTTAAAATTCATAGTAGCACTCCTATTAATGGTAAAATTCACATTGGACGAAATGTAGCTAACACTACAACACCTGATGGCAGTTTATATAACCTTGGACTGAGCGGAACTCTACAAGCTGATAAAGCTGGTCCAGGAACTGCTACTGGTCACGCTGTCCCTGGGACAGGAGGATTATTAGCCCTTCCCGTAGATCTCTTTAGTTTTGATGTGAATGCACTTAATACGCATGATGCCATGGTAGAATGGGCTACTGCTTCAGAATTAAACAATAGCCACTTTGAGGTACAACGTAGTTTTGATGGGTATAACTTTACAACCATTGCCGAAGTAAAAGGGAATGGTACGAGTCATGCTTTCATCAATTATAACTATGCCGATAAGACCATTCCTACTCACCAAAACATCGTGTACTACCGTTTGAATCAAGTAGATTATAATGGCGAGTCTGAATTATCAGATGTTCGTTTGGTGCAGTTCGAAGGATTTAGCAATGCTCCATTGGTTGTATATCCGAACCCTACCAAAAGTGAAACCACAATTCTACTCGGAGACAATGTCTCACAAGGAGAATATACCATTACCGATCTTGTTGGTAAGCAGTGGATGGCAGACATCGTTAGAGCTGGAAGCAAAAGTATCGAACTAGACTTCACTAACCTGCCTAGTGGTGTGTATATCGCTACATTAAATACAGAGAACGATAGCAAGCATGTACGCATCGTCAAAAAATAATTATTAGTTTTTTTACGCATAAATAATTTACTGTTTGAGAAAGGGTCGAGTAATCGGCCTTTTTTTGAATTCTTAAAGACATTTGACTACAAAACCCTAGGTTTTAGATTCATAAAGGTTGGAGAAGAAATTCTTCAACCTTTTTTTTAATATCTCCTTTTTTAAAGAAGATCAAAAAATAACCTAATTTTATTTTTTGGGGCGAATCGATTTGAAACGTAACCACAACACACCAAATAGAGCTTCTTTGATAATGCTTCCATTCATTTTAGATTCTCCAGCAGTTCGATCGGTGAATATGATCGGAATTTCTTTGATTGAAAAACCCAACCGATAGGTGGTATATTTCATTTCAATCTGGAATGCATACCCTCTAAACTGTATTTTATCCAAATCTATGGTTTTGAGTAACTTGCTGGTATATCCCACAAAACCTGCCGTAGCATCTGACAGCTTCATACGTGTAAAAAAGCGAACATAAGCAGAAGCAAAATAACTAAGTAGTACACGTCCCATAGGCCAATTGACTACATTTACAACATTACCCACATAGCGGGATCCTACTACCAAATCACAATGGCCATCTTTCAGTTCGTTGTAAAGACGAATGAGGTCTTCTGGATTGTGCGAAAAATCACAATCCATCTCAAAAATATAATCATACGAACGTTTTAAGCACCATTTGAATCCAGCAATATATGCTGTGCCTAGACCATTTTTCTCTCCATTTTCAAGAAGATGAATACGAGGGCTATCTGCTTGTTTTTGTTTAACTAGATTGGCAGTTCCATCCGGCGAATTATCATCCACCACCAACACATCAAAATCCACGTCCAAGGACATGACTTTGTCCAACATCGCCGTGATGTTTTCCTTTTCGTTGTAAGTGGGTATAATAACAATCGGATTCATAGTAGTTCGTATATTTTTAATTCGCTATGAGTTTGCTTTTTTATGATCCGCTAAAAACTTAGCAAGACCTATATCAGTCAATGGATGCTTAAGCAAACCAAGTATAGATGACAATGGACAAGTACATACATCTGCACCAGCTTCTGCCGCACGAACAATATGAAGTGGATTGCGAATAGACGCAGCTAGGATTTCAGTAGGGAAACCTTGTACAGTATAGATATCTGCTATCTGAGCAATCAGTTCAATACCATCCCAATTCATATCGTCGATACGTCCTATAAATGGCGACAAATAAGTTGCTCCTGCTTTTGCAGCTATAATAGCTTGGCCAGCTGAGAATACAAGTGTGCAATTGGTTCGGATATCATGATCTGTAAACCAACGAATGGCTTTAACACCATCCTTTGTCATAGGAACTTTCACCACAATATTTTCATGAATATCAGCAAGTGCCTTTCCTTCTTTAATCATTTCATCAAAATCAGTTGCAATGACCTCTGCACTGATATCACCATCAACCATTTCACAAATCTTTTTATAATGATTTTTAATGTTCTCATCACCTGTAATTCCTTCTTTGGCCATAAGCGAAGGATTGGTGGTTACCCCATCAAGAATACCCAAATCTCGGGCTTCTTCTATTTGTTCAAGGTTGGCAGTGTCAATAAAAAATTTCATAAGTGGAATATTGTATTTTAGCGAATGTAAGGATACCAAGCGAAACTTTATACTAAAAAACGCCCCAAAGTTTGATAAAATCGATAAAGTTAGATTCAGAGTAAACAAAAATGGCTGACATCGCACCGCTACAACCTCTTACCCTTGCTGCATTCCTGCCCTGGGGGAGTTCGGAGGGAGCTGGTCGTGTCAGCCAGTGCAAAAATACACCGACGTAACATCTAGGCAATCTATTTACTTATTTTATTCCAAGTAAATCTCACCTAATTGAAGAATGAATTATAAAAAATGAGATATTTCAAATAAGAACTTCCCTTAAATTTTAGTACGTTTGAGCCTAGGAATTATGAGCAAGACTGATTTGACATTTAATAAATATCAAGACGAGAATAAACTCCTTCTCAAAACATACCAAGACCTCGCTAAAAAGATACATCAAGGTGGTGGTGTAAAATCTGCCGCAAAACAACATAAAAAGGGTAAACTCCTTGCTCGCGAGCGAATAGAGTACCTCAAAGATGATGATGCAGACTTTTTAGAAGTGGGCACATTTGTTGGGCACGAAATGTACGCTGAACATGGAGGATGTCCTGCGGGAGGTGTAATAGGTGGAATTACTCGGGTATCTGGACGACTATGTTTGGTTGTAGCTAATGACGCCACTGTGAAAGCAGGAGCATGGTTTCCCATTACTGCCAAAAAGAACTTACGTTTTCAAGAAATTGCTCTAGAAAATCATATTCCAATCATATACCTAGTGGATAGTGCGGGAGTATATCTTCCACTACAAGACGAAATATTTCCAGACAAAGAACATTTTGGAAGAATATTTAGAAATAATGCCATTCTGAGTAGCAAGGGCATACCACAAATTGCTGCAGTTATGGGAAGTTGTGTCGCTGGCGGAGCCTATCTGCCAATCATGAGCGATGAAGCCTTAATCGTAGACAAGACAGGGAGTATCTTTTTGGCTGGTAGCTATTTGGTAAAAGCGGCTATTGGAGAAACCATCGACAACGAGACCCTGGGCGGATCTGTTTCTCAGACAGATTTATCTGGAGTGATTGACGATCGTTTCCCCGATGATCAATCCTGCTTGGATCGTATTCGATTTTTAGTAGACAAGATAGGAGACCAGAACAAGGCGGGATTCAATCGAAAAGGACCAGTGCTTCCAAAACATAAATCCACTGATATTTTTGGAATTCTTCCAAGCCAACGGTCTAAACCTTACAAAAGTATTGATTTAATCAAACGTTTGGTAGATGATTCAGAGTTCGAACAATATAAAGCCACTTATGGCAAAACCATTCTTTGTGGATATGCTAGAATTGACGGTTGGGCCGTGGGTATTGTGGCCAACAATCGCGAGATTATCAAAAACAAAAAGGGAGAGATGCAATTTGGTGGAGTCATATACTCCGACAGTGCCGATAAAGCGGCCCGATTCATAATGAATTGCAACCAAAAAAAGATTCCTTTAGTTTTTCTGCAAGATGTCACTGGTTTTATGGTAGGTAGCAGAAGTGAGCATGGTGGCATAATAAAAGATGGTGCTAAAATGGTGAATGCCATGAGCAATAGTACCGTTCCAAAATTTACGATAGTGATGGGAAATAGTTATGGTGCTGGAAATTATGCCATGTGCGGCAAAGCATATGATCCACGACTTATTGTTGCTTGGCCATCTGCAAAAATTGCTGTTATGGGTGGAGAACAAGCAGCTAAGGTACTATTGCAGATAGAAAAGGCTTCACTTTCTAAGCAAGGAGACGAAATCAGCCCTGAAAAAGAAAATGAGCTACTACAAAACATCATCGATAAGTACAATACACAAACCACACCAGAGTATGCAGCATCTCGTCTTTGGGTAGATGAAATCATCAATCCGTTGGACACTAGAAAATGGATTAGCACAGGGATAGAAATGGCTAACCATGCACCCGTTGAAAAATACAACGTAGGCGTAATTCAAACATAGTATGAAACAAATCAATATATATATCCTCACCCTATGTATAGCATTGGGGGCAACTGCACAAAATCCCAATGATACCTTATGGCATCTTCTACCCTATTCAAAAAAGGGAAATGCAGGAATAGGTTACCAAGAAGCGGCAGAAATGATGAAAGGGAAAACACCCCAAATCATTATTGTTGCTATAGCTGATGATGGCATGGATATTCATCATCCAGACCTGAAAAGTAACCTTTGGAAAAATCCCCTTGAAATTGAGGGCAATGGTGTTGACGACGATCAAAACGGCTACATTGACGATATTTATGGTTGGAACTTTATTGGAGGCACAACATTCGACAACATGGAATTGACGCGTCAATATGCTAGACTTAATAAAATTTATGAACTTCAACCAGAAGCTCAAGCGAATAATCCTGACGAATACACCGTCTATTTAAAGATGAAAGATAAATTCTTAAAAGAAAAACAGGAAGCAAAACTATTTTTTGAATTCTTTGAGGCAATTAGTCAGGGAATAGAATCCATTGATAAACAATACAATGGAGAGATTGATAAATCCACTATTGAAAATCATAAAAGTAAAGGGAAATCTGAAGAGCTCGCCAAAAGAATGATCATTCGATATGCAAAAGCCACAAAGTCTTTTGATTTGACATCGATGAAAAAAGATTTAGATGAAGGTTTCAAACAATATGACTATATGCACAACTATGCATACAATGCAAATTTTGATCCAAGACCAGAACATGTGGGTGATGAATATTACAACTTAACTCAACGTATATACGGAAACAATCAAGTCTATCATAGCGAAGATTTTTCGTCACATGGAACGCACGTAGCTGGCATAGTAGCAGCTAATAGCACTAATAATTTTGGAGCTAAAGGAATCTGTTCTAGTTGCAAGATTATGAGCATACGCATCGTACCCAATGGAGATGAAAGAGACAAAGACGTTGCCAATGGCATTCGATATGCTGTTGACAATGGTGCTAAAATTGTCAATATGAGTTTTGGCAAAGGATATAGTGACTTTCCTTTAGCAGTTAAAGAAGCAATAGGATATGCTGCTAGCAAAGATGTATTATTGGTTCATGCTGCTGGTAATGATGGAAAGAATAATGATAAATCAGATAATTTCCCTTATGATTTTCAAGATGCATACCCCAATTGGATTGAGGTTGGAGCAAGTAGTTGGGAATCGGGTTCAAAGGCTTTGGCTACGTTTTCAAACTACGGAAAAACTGAAGTAGATATATTTTCTCCCGGCGTTGATATTTATAGCACGACACCCGAAAATCATTATGAAGCATATGATGGAACGAGTATGGCAAGCCCTGTAGTATCTGGTGTAGCTGCGTTTGTATGGAGCTATTATCCTGACCTATCGGCTGCCCAACTAAAAGAAATTATTCTAAAAAGTTCTGTGCCTATCAAAGGTAGAGTTCGAATACCTGGAAGTAAAAGAAAAACAAGAGCACATAAAATATCAAAAACTGGTGGTTTAGTAAATCTACCCAATGCTTTGCGTTTAGCTGAAGAGACCCTCTCCAAAGAATAATTTGATGCAAAAAACGATTCTATTTTTTCTCTCCATTGCTCTAATATCTTGTGGTACACCAAAAACACCTGTCGACGAGATCGTTGTTGCCAATAAAATCTACATATGTGATAGTCTATTTTATACTGCCGAAGCAATGGCTGTGTCTGATTCTAAAATAGTAGCATGGGGTAGTAAAGATGACATTCTTAAACAGTATGCTACAGAAAAAATATCGATACATGAAGGATATATTTATCCAGGATTCATCGATGCTCACTCCCATTTCTATGGATACGGTATCACATTAAATAAAGTGGACCTAAGAAATACATTTAGTCTGGAGGATGTGATCAAAAAAACTGTTGAATTTGCAAAATTAAATGATGAATATTGGATTACTGGTAGAGGTTGGGACCAAACAGATTGGACACAAAAGGGAAATATTTCGAATAACCTATTAAATATTTACTTCCCCGATAGACCTGTATTTATAAAACGTGTAGACGGACATGCAGCCATTGCCAATTATAAAGCACTTGAACTAGCTGGAATAACTATTAAAACTAAAATTAACGGGGGTACTATCGAACAAAAAAATGGCAGACTCACTGGTATGCTTACAGATAATGCCATGGAACTAGTTGACCGAGTAATCCCATCACCAAGTAGATCGAGTCAAATATCAGCCATACTAAAAGCTCAAGAAAATTGTCTAAAAGCTGGGCTTACTACGGTTACCGATGCAGGGCTTGATTTAAATATAATCCAACTTATAGATAGCTTACAAAAAACAGGTGATTTAAACATTGGATTGTATATCATGGCTAATCCAAGTCAAGAAAACTTTGATTATTTTAAAAAAAATGGAGCAATCTCAAGACCAAGGCTTCAGTTATCTTCATTTAAAATTTATGCAGATGGTGCATTAGGGTCAAGAGGAGCAAAATTAAAAGCTCCATATTGTGATGAAGAAAACTTTACAGGGGTATGGGTTACTAATCCCAAAACCATTGACTCCTTATGTGAGCATATTTTGGCTATGAATTTTCAAGCAAACACCCACTGTATTGGAGATAGTGCAAATAGAAAAGTACTCGAAATTTATGGGAAGCATCTTAAAGGCAAAAATGACCATCGTTGGAGGATTGAACACGCACAGGTAGTTTCGCCATTGGATCGAAGTTTATTTGCTAGTTATTCCATCATCCCAAGTGTACAACCTACTCATGCTACAAGCGATATGAATTGGGCTTTAGATCGTCTCTGTTCTGATCGAATGAAAGGTGCATATGCTTATCGCAGTCTTTTAAAATTAAATAATTATTTGCCTTTGGGAACAGACTTTCCTGTTGAAGACATCTCCCCTTTAAAAACATTTTATGCTGCGGTATATCGCCAAAATGAGAAAAATAAACCCATTGGAGGCTTTATGATGAATGAGTCCTTATCTCCCAAAGAAGCATTACTCGGCATGACTCGATGGGCAGCAAAAAGTAACCGAATGGAACAATATATTGGTTCACTAGAAAAAGGAAAATTAGCTGATTATATCTTATTAGATCAAGATATTCTTACCGATCGATATATGTTGGACACGAAGGTTTTAAAAACTGTGTTAGCTAATTGAGATTCAATTATCTTGCACTACGAGGAACAAAGTTACGAGTAACCGGTCCTGTATAGATTTGACGAGGACGACCAATAGGTTGTTTATCTTCCATCATTTCTTTCCATTGTGCTATCCATCCTGGTAGTCTTCCCAAAGCGAATAATACTGTAAACATCTCTACTGGGAATCCCATAGCTCGATAGATAATACCAGAGTAGAAATCAACGTTTGGAAATAATTTTCGTTCAACAAAATAAGGATCAGACAATACAGCTTCTTCAAGCTTCTTAGCAATTTCTAAGGTAGGATCATTAACACCAAGTTTTGCAAGTACCTCGTCTGCTGACTTTTTGATAATTTTAGCTCTAGGATCGAAGTTTTTGTATACGCGATGGCCGAATCCCATCAATCTAAATGGATCACTCTTATCTTTTGCTTTGTCAATATATTTCTGAGCATCACCTCCATCTGCATGAATAGCTTCGAGCATTTCAATCACTTTTTGGTTTGCTCCTCCATGAAGAGGTCCCCATAAAGCAGCAATTCCCGCACTGATAGATGCATATAAATTTGCATGAGAAGACCCCACCAATCTTACAGTAGATGCTGAACAATTTTGTTCATGGTCTGCATGTAATATCATTAGCTTATTCATTGCATTCACTAGCACTGGATCAATATGATAATCTTCTGTCACATGCTTAAAAGTCATGTTCAAATAATTTTCAACATAGTTTAAGCTATTTTGAGGATATACCAATGGATGTCCTATTCTGTTTTTGGATATCATACCACAAATTGTTGGCATTTTAGCAAGCAATCGAGTAATCGTTCGCATTCTTGCTTCGTCACCTGAATTTGGATCTAAACTCTCAGGATAAAAAGAAGATAAAGATGATATCATCGCAATTAACTGCCCCATCGGGTGAGAACCCGTTGGCCATGCGTCAAAAATATTTTGAATATCTCCATTAACCAGCGTGTGTCTTCTTATTTCAGTGTCCCACTTTTCATACTCCTCTTCATTAGGAAGTTCACCATTGATTAAAAGATAAGCAACCTCCAAAAAATCAGCTTTTTCAGCTAACTCTTCAATCGAATAACCACGGTGCCTTAAAATTCCAGCTTCCCCGTCTAGATAGGTTATGTTACTTGAGGTACTACCCGTATTTTTATAACCAAAATCTAAGGTGACAGCCCCAGTTTCAGCTCTTAATTTACTGATGTCAATACCCACTTCATGCTCTGAACCTACGATAAGAGGTAGTTCGGTTTCTTTCCCTTGTATATTTATTTTTGCTGTTTCAGACATAAGTGTAGTGAGTTATATTTCAATTAACGATGGTGCAAATTTACAATTTTAACCCCTATTTTAAAAGCTCTACAGTTAATTATTTCCGTTATTAATAGTTTAGTTTTGCTCCCTATTAATACTAAAAACTATGTCTGAAAAACTAGTTGAAATCATCGATGGACTCAACAATAAAGCTGCTTTAAAACAACACATATATAGAAATACACTTGCTGTTTTCGATCAATTTAAAAAATGTGCTGCAGAAATTTCAAATAAGCTAACCCCTGAAGTTGTATCAAAAGATAAAAGCTTGGAGGTAGAACTTAAAGAAATTGGAGAATTTGAATTTCACTTAAAATTTAGTGGAGATACCATTGCTTTTATCATGCATACTAATATATTTAACTTTCCCCCTGAGCACGAAATCAGCAAAAATTCATATGTTATTGAGGCTCCAGACCGTGGATATTGTGGCATGATTCAAGCGTATAACTTTCTTTCTGACTCACTGAAATATCAACGTCTAGGAGACATCGGGTATTTACTTGCTCGAATATTTATAAACTGTGAAGGCAATTTTTACGTAGATGGTCAACGTCAATTGGACTTTCTATTTAAAGACTTTTATAAACAAAAAATTGATAGTGAGTCTATTATTAAGGTAATTGAACAAACTATGCTTTATGCTCTTGATTTTGATCTTTATATCCCTCCAATTGATAGTATGAAAGAAATAACTGTCCAAGAGAAAGACTATTTCAATAATCCAAGAGGATTTGCTACGGGCAAACGTTTGGGATTTAAAAAAAATTAGGCTAATCTGGCGGATTTAACTCCATCCATTCCACACCCTTAGCAGTAGCTTTAAATGAGCTATCCATCATTTTATCGCTATCGTAAACCCATGTTAAACTCACATCTATATTAGTAGCAATAAGTAGCTTGAAATGAATGAGGTTTTTTATGGCATCTGCAATAATACTCTGCTTCGACTCTAATTTACATTCTTCAACTAATGTTTCAAATGATTCTATAAACAAGCAAGCTCGGAGTAGCTCAGATTCTAAATCTGGCAATTCAATCATTTGATGACTCTTTCTTTCCACGTATAGCTCAGTATTTGCGATAAGGGCGGCAATATAGCCATATAAAACACATGAAATAACTGCCCCACCATTATTAACCAATAACCATTTTTAATATTCATAAAATCTTTGTATTGAGAATAAAAACTATGCTCTGCCAATATCTTTATGATGAATAAAAAACATGCTGCCAAAATGCCCAACTTATGAAAAGAAAATAATGACAATAAAATAACACAATTGAACATCCAAATACCCACTAAAAGCATCATGTTAAATATAGAATCGTAATCACTATTCTTACTTGACCAACGAAGACGTTGATTCCAAAAAATAGTTAAACTACTCGGGCCTTGTGTTTGAACTATGGCTTGCTCATTCTTACAGAACCGTATGGCTTCATATTGTTTACTGGCACTCTGAAGAAGAAAAACGTCATCACCACTTGCTTGAACATTATGAATATCTGCCTTATTAACTAAACTACGTCGGTAAGCCATGTTTGCCCCGTTGCATAACAAGGGCTTATCCCAGCTTATGTGTGCTGCTCCGATGGCAATAAGCGACATAAAATCCAGTGCAACTAATTTTTGCCAAAAACTCTTTGAATCATTAAACATAACAGGACCACTTACAAAAATCACCTCTGACTTATCAAAGGATCTTAACATAGATTTCAACCATTTCTTAGGTAATGTACAATCTGCATCTGTTTGAAAAATAAAATCTCCTTTTGACACGTTCCAACCCATCTCAATTGCTGACTTTTTACCGTGTTTCTCATCGAGATGACATATCTTGTATGGTAAGTTACACCCATCCAGTAAATCACAACTCGAATCAGTAGAATGATCATTGATGAAAACAACTTCAACATGAATTTGAGTTACGTCTAGCTGATTTAACGAATCAATTAATCGTGGCAAAACGCTATCTTCATTTCTAAATGGTATTAGAATAGAGACAGAACTATTGGATTGTTCAAATGTTCCAATCTTTTGATTACTCGGGAGAACCTTCCACAAAATTCCATACTTTTTCAGTAGCAAGAAATAAGAAATTGCCAGGAAAAAAATTAATATGAGATATCCAATAATCATTCTTTTATAAAATTAGAAATCAATAAAAAAAATGATCCTATCACTCCGGGTAAAATTAAATTAATAGCCCACAAACATGTGACAGATTGAACCAAAGCTATATTTGATACATAATCTCCAAATAACAACCCACAAACTCCTACCCTAACTCCAATGTCTGATATGGCTGGAATAGGCACTATACTTTGAAGCAAAAAAGCTACAGGGACTAACCAGAGCAAATTAAGGGGTAACGAAAAATCCGAAAATAATTGTAATAAGATGAAGAGTTGGGCAGAAAAAACACAATATCGAAGAAAAGATAGAAAAACTACTCGTCCATAAACGGAAAAATTATAATGCTGTACTAGCTTAAAAAACGAACTAATTTTAGATGGTAAAACCCTACTCAACAACTGAATTATTCTCTTGGAAAGCAGGATAAAAAGCAAGAGCAAAAAGCATAGTATGATTGCTAAAATGTAAGAATTTTGATCAGCCCATTGATCGTAAAAATCAAAAAAAACATAAACTATAAAAATGCTCAAAAGTCCAATCCCATATGTCATTAAGACCTGTGCTAAGTTACCTGCTACTGTCGCAATAGTAACCCGAATAGGGTGAATACCTCTAAGTAGAAGACTTCGGCCAATATATTCACCAGACCTTGCGGGAGTAAAATTGCTAATTGCCGTACCTCCTAGTACCGTAAAGAATAATCGGATTCTGGATAAGCTTTTAGATTTTAATAGTATTTTGAATTTCATTGCTTCAAAATTCCAATTGAGAATAACCATCAAAAACACACCAATAAATCCCAATGGATAGGATTTGAATGCAGACTTAAATAAGGGAACAAAATGACTATCCCAGTCTAATTCGTTAATCGATTGATAAAAAAATAGAAATGACAAAATACTAAACCCCCACTTTAACACAGTGTATATATTGGTGTATTGGTTAGCTTTCATCTATTAATGATGTGTTAATAATCTTTAATTGGGTTAGGGTTAACTTTGTATCTAAGCGTGGCGAAAGATAATACTTACGATAAAATAATCTTGGGCATAGACCCTGGTACTAATATTGCTGGATATGGAGTCATCGGAATTAAGAAAAATCAGCTAAACTATATCAGTATGGGGATTTTTGATTTACGGTCTGAAATTAACCACGCCATGAAACTCCAATCCATATTCGATCAATGCTCCAAACTTATTGACACCTACTTACCAGATGAATTTGCTATTGAGGCACCATTCTATGGTAAAAATGCTCAAAGCATGTTAAAACTTGGACGAGCACAAGGGGTAAGTATGGCAGCAGCACTTAATCGAAACATACCCATCTTTGAGTATGCTCCCAGGAGAATAAAACAAAGTGTTACAGGTAGAGGAACTGCAACCAAAGAACAAGTAGCAGCAATGGTTAAGTCATTATTAAACCTAGAAACACTTCATTCGAAATTTGATGCTACGGATGCTCTAGCAATTGCTATATGTCACTATTTCTCATACAAACCTGGACAAGAAAATACAAACAAACATTTTAGTAGTTGGAGCAGCTTCGTTTCAAAAAATCCAGACAAGATTAAATAATCATCAATCTAATTCCTGAAAAGCTTTATGTATTGAAGCAGCTATTTCATTCATTTGATTAGCTTCAATTACAATCTTAGGTTGAGAAAAATCAATATCTCCAACAGAATTAATTGGGACCAAGTGAATATGAGCATGAGGAACTTCTAATCCGATGACTGCAACTCCAATTCGATTGCAAGGCAAAACAGATTTCATAGCTTTAGCTACTTTTTTAGCAAATAGATGAAGTTCTGTATAATCATGATCATTCAAATCAAAAATATAATCCGTTGGGAGTTTAGGTATCACAAGTACATGACCCTGTTTGAGTGGGAAAGCATCTAAAAACGCGAGACAGTCTTCCGTTTCAGCTACTTTATAAGAAGGTATTTCACCGGCTACGATTTTTTCAAAAATGGTCATTACAAACTGACCTCCAAGATTTCAAATTGGATTACACCAGCAGGAACTTGGATGTCAACAATGTCCCCTACTTTTCGGCCCATTAACCCCTCACCAATTGGAGATTTCACCGAAATTTTATGCTCTTTTAAATTAGATTCACTTTCAGCTACAATGTAATAGGTAACCTCCTTATTAAATTTCTTATTCATCAATCTAACCTTGGTCTGAATATTCACCTTACTCAAATCCAAATCCTTAGGATCAATAACTCGAGAGTTAGCCATGGTATTCTTCAACTTTGAAATTTTCATTTCTAAAAGCCCTTGAGCTTCTTTAGCTGCATCATATTCTGCATTTTCAGACAAATCACCTTTATCACGTGCTTCGGCAATTTGATTGCTTATTTTCTTTCGCTCAACTTTTTCTAAGTGAGCAATTTGCTCTTTGAGTGAATCATATCCTTCTTGTGAAACGTAGTTTATTGACATGTTTTTATAAAAAGTAAGCCCCGCAACAACGTGCGGGGACATAAGGTTAAATTTTAGTAAATTGTAGGACTATTCTCCTAAACTCAATCGAACTCCAAAAGAGTGCGACCCCCCAAATGGGTTTGAATGTCTATATGAATAATCTAATCCAAAAGTATTGGAAGACCCTTTTTTAATCGGAACCTCAAAAGTAAAGCCTCCCATAACTCCAGTGAATGCATTTACTCTGGTTTCGTAGCTTGTTATGCCATCTTCATAGGCATATCCTGCCCTAATCTGAAACATACTCTTATAAGCATACTCAGCACCTAGTGTAAATTGGTTATTTGCAAAAGCATTGTTGGTGAATGTAAATGCAGGTGTAAATCGATGAAAATAAGTCTCATCATTGTTGTCTAATCTCAAATCATAAGAGGCACTAATATTCATTAATGTAGGCAAATTAAACTTTGCAGCCCTCTGATTTACAGTATATTCTACACCCTTAGTAGGGTTCTGTAATTTTGTAGACAATCCATCACCAGCATAGCGAGCATCAGGCCCAATATTTTTCAGTGAAACTCCAAATTTTACATCGTTTTTTTTGATTTTATCCGCCTTTCGAAGCGTTGTAATATATTGAATACCCGCATCTAGTGCAATCCCTTGTGCTTTTGCGTTGGTAATTGATTCTGAAAAAACTTTAGCTCCAATTCCCCCAGATATTTCTTGAGTAAAACGCTTAGAATAAGCAGCTGTAATGTTGGTAAATCTTGGCTTATAGGTTCCAATTCCTCCATCTGGTTGCTCGTAAGTTGTGATAGGTATTTCACCCATATCGTAACTCATAATACTAACACCAAGACCACCAGACCCGCCAATATTTTGAGCAAAACCGAATGTGTTGATGCTTATGTCGCTCCCCATTAACCAAGATGTTCTAGAAAAAATAATCTCAGTGTTATCTGTATGAGCTAGCCCACCAATATTATTGTAAATTGATTCCAATCCCTTGACACTACTTACTGAGGCCCAACCCCAGCCAGAGCTTCTACCCCAACCATTGATATTTAATTGAGTAGCTCCTGCTTGTCCAATTCTATCTGGGTTTCCTGCTAAAATAGCTGTCGAAGCAGATAAAATGATTGCTAATATGATTGTTTTTTTCATTAATTTGTTTTCTAATTTATTGGTCTTAGAAAGAATCTAAATCTAACTCTCTCATTACTCCCATCCACTTCAAAATTTTCTCTCCTAAATCTCCAGCATCAATATGAATTATATACAGACCACTAGCAATAGGAACATTAGCATTATTCTTTAGGTTCCAATCAGCTTCAGTAGTAATATCATCCTTTTTAATTCTTCTAACCAAAGCACCATCCAATGTGTAAATCGATATCTCACATTTCACTGGCAAGTTAGTAAGCTTTACCCTATTATCGATTGCACTTCCCTCATATCCAGAGAATGCATAATATGGGTTAGGAACAATATTAGCCATGTCTAAAGCTGCACGACCATTTTCCTTATTAATATCATTGTAGATATCTTCAGTGCTAAACTTGTATTTAGGACGACCTTCATTTATATCTGAAGTTTCGGGTGTTACACCATATGGCATACCCACACGCAATCTTACTTTAACTTCATTAGGTGGAGTAGGAATTCCATCCTCATTTTCAACCAATGACTTTCCAGGTGCCATTAGGGCTGGGATTACCCAATCACAGTTTTGAAAAATTTTGGTAAGAGTAGACGTCCTATTGGCAACTGTCATCGATGACAACATACTATAATACTCTTCTCCTTTATCATATATGGGAAGTTTAGGATGAATAGCAGTAGCAATCCCTTTGTGAGACCCCATTACATATATGAAATGTCTTCCTCCAAAAGAAGCATACGTTCCATTAATTAATCGGTTCCTATCTGTTGGATTCCACTTCATATCTCTTCCATTTTCGCTTCTTTGGTAAGAATCCTCTCCAATAATAATATTCAATCGCTCACCTGTATTTACATTGATGGCATATCCTGGGAAAATTGTTTTCCCTGGTTTTAAATCAGTCCCTCTGTATGAAAGTGTGCCTGTACGCATCGAGAACTTCTCAGTTTGGTCTTGATTAAGACCTGCATCTTCACCAAGCTCTAACATCACACACTCACTCCATTTAGATTCATCTGGAGTAAGAACAATATCTACACTGCTTAATTTATCAAGGCCAATCCCCTGCATTGCTTGATAACCAAAAGTCATTGCTTGAACTGAGGTTGCAGGACGACCTGGAGTTGCTGCCGCTAATGTATTCGATACTAATCTGTTGGGTGCAATACGTCCTTCCCAGATAGACTCATATTTAGCGTCTGGATCTAGTGCAATTCCGCTAGAAGCATAATCATGAAATGATGGATCATTGTATCCCTCTAATCTACCATTAACCCCTGAGCGTATCCAGTCAAACATTCCTAATTGGTTGGCATTACCTGCATCATTATCACTAACAGCAGATAACCATTCATTACTCGGATCAGAAAAAGTAACTGACCAGTCCACGAATCCATTATCTAAATTTCGGACCGGATCTACCCCTGGTGCAGCTATTTGGCTAATTGTTACAGCCATACCCCAATCCAAAATACTTTGGCCAGTAGTTGAAGCCAAAATAATTTGCTCATTCTCATAAGCTAGACTCGTATCTGAAGTAACCGACTCACCCGTTGTAAGGTTGGTCAATATCCAAGCCGTACTATCTGCCCAAAGGCTATCTTCATTATTTCCTGCATTCTGGGTAACACCTTTTGGCACAAGTGATAATTCAAAATCACCTAATGGTATTTTAAGAGGATCAATGACTTTTATATCTACTGGACCCATTCCGTTCTCATAGATTGGATTTGCAACACTATTATTTCTAAGAATATCCTCTACAACCTCTGATTTTAATTCTAACTCATTCATACCATTTCCTTTACCTGAAAGACGTTGTAATTCTGGACCATCGCCATAAAAAGAAGGTACACTTGATCCTCCAAATTTTGGTTCTAGCTTGTGCGGAGATGCACTGAACTTTTTAATTTTTCGACCTGGTAAGTATGGTCTTGTTTCACTCTCACCAGCTGCATATGAGAGAACGATGTAGTGATACGTTTGAAAATTTACCAATGTTTTATTAGATCCCGTAGCAAACTCGTCTTCAGTAATCCGAACGGTATGAGATAGCCCTTGATTATCACCTCTTACTTTAAGAACTGGAATAGGAGATCCTACATCAAACTGAAACTCTTGATTAATCAATACATCAAACTCATCTTCTAAATCGCATTGAAAAATTTCTCTTGCTTTACTCAGATCATCCAATTCAGAAAGACTGACTCCTCCATCTTTTAATTGGAATACACGATATCCTTGGAAACCAAAATATTCCTCTCGATTGGCACCATCCAAAAGTGTATCTCTATATTTTTCTACACGTTCCGTATTTGTCAAACCCAGTGACAACACAATCTGCTGATCTTGTTCATGAACTTCAACTTCAGGAGCGTCTGGACCATCAACTAAATCAAAGCATGAGTTGAATAGCTCTTGTGCTCGACTACTCGCAAGTTTTAACAGCTCTAGTGAACCCGTAGCTCCACCAAAAGGTGCTCTTGCCCATACTACCCCAACTGTTAGTTTTTGAACTGCACCTGGCTCTAACACAAAAGGACCTGAAGATTGAATAAATCGTCGGTCTGCGGGTTGATTACCTGCTGAATTCTCATTCCAATTCTGACCAGGGTGTGTAGTATCCGTATCAAACGGGAACATCCAATCTGCTTTGGTTCCATCTGTCCCAGTAATTCCATTACCCCCGTACTGTATATCTGTTCCTGTACGCCATTTACCCCTCAAATAATTATAAAAGTCTGTCGCAATAAATGGGTTACCATTAATATTATCTTGGGTATTGTTATAATAAACAAACTTGCTCATTCCTAGCTCAACTTCTTCTTCGACACCACCTGGACCAATTTGTTTGATCTTTGGACCTTCGAAAAAATCCACTCCAACAGATGGAGGATTAAGTCCGTATCCAAGTACTCCCTCATCGTTATCATCACCATTGTAACAAAAGCCTAAAGAAAGTCCAACATCACATCCAACGTAATCATCTGCATAGTTTCCTAAATCAGCATCAACCCATTGACCAAAGTATGTATTATTTAGCTCTGTAGCTCCTCTATTGGTAATCAATGTAGTATAGAAAGTCATGTCATTGATTTCGTCATTGGTAGCAAATGCGAATGCTGTAGTTTGCATTTCTACTCCAATCGGATCACCTTGGGTTTCGGTATGAATATTTCCTTTATCGTTATATATCCACCAAAGCATTTGATCGGGTTGATCTTCTGCTTCATTATCAATTTGTTGGCCTCTGCATTGGTTCTGTAGTACTGGATAATCCAAGCCATTTTGTGGATTGTAAGTCCCGTCACCATCACCATCATAATAAGGAGCGAACTCACCAGGCCATTCTTCTATCTGTTCGTTAACAACTCCTGTGAAGTTATTAGCATGGTCAATAATATTTTTACCATCCACTTTATATATTCTGTCCCATTCGTCGCATTGTGCTTTAGAAGTATTACCCGTAGCTTGATCAAGTGGTCCAGGCCAAAAATCAGATCCACGTTGACGATACGTCATCGCAGCTAATCTCAAATTTTCTGCTTGGTCTAATCCCCCAATCCATATTGCTCCAGAAAAAAGACTGTTCTTTCTCACGGCATTTACATCTACCAATTTAGGTATCTCGTATCGAGCAGCATTTAAATCCCACCACATGTCTCCACCATTCAAAATTTTAGTCCGAACATTGTTGACATCTAGATCTGCACTTTGAGTAGCTGGATCACAGTCTGAACCAAATTTCATCTGCATTCCAGAACTAGAAGCCCTAGTTGTCCTTGGCTCTTCTACGTCTATATTTTCTTTAGCAAATACACTTACAGAACAAACTATTATAAGTGATAATACATATTTTCTCATCGATTTCTTCATTGTTTCTTTTCTTCGTTAGTAAAATTAATTAGAAGTATACTCTTAGACCTAACCTAACTAATCTTGGAGTTTCATAAAAATAAGGGCTCTCTACTTTAGCATTATATAACGCCATGTATGATTGTGTGTTCACTGCATTGTTAGCTTCTTGAATACCTTGTGGCGAACTCAACCAACCATCGCTATTTGCTAGACCTGTAAATCCATAAACTCGCTGAATATTTTTGGTATTGAATAGATTCTGAACCCACAGGAATGCTTGAATTTGCATAGATTGTCTCCTAAAATTATCTTTAGGATTCTTCTTTTTGACGTCAAAATTCTTAGAGAAGTTTGCGTCAACTTTGAACTGCCATGGTAATCGAGATCCGAATGGGTTACCATCTAATGATTGTCTTTGTGCAGAACCAGAAGCAGCACTTGCAATTGGGTTAATGTATGCAGAATAGGGCTCACCAGACTTAGCTGAAATGATAAAGTTTGCTCCAAAGTTTTGAAGGACACGTTTATCAAACCAGATAGGACCAGTATAATCATTACCTCCTTTGAAACGATAATCTAAAACTGCAGATATCTGATGTCTAATGTCACGTTGAGTTGGATAGAGTGATCTTAAATTCGGCTGACCCGCTTGAATAAGTGCTGCAGCTGAATTGATATTTGACCCAGTACCATCCGCAAATAAAAGTGAGTAGTTTAACCCAAGGGATGTTCTACCCTGACCTCTTAATTCGTACTCAGCTCTAAAGTTTTTAATTGTTTCAAAGTCTAAATTTTGATAACTACTGTATGTAATAGGATAGGCTTGTGTAATTTGAACAAGAGCAAAATCTCCCTTAGTAGATCGATATGCAGCAATTAAACTCAAGGCAGAATTTTGTGTAAGTGTTTGCTTGAATCCTAATTCATAACTTGTAGTTACACGTGGCTGAAGATTTGCATTGGGTAATGTACCTCCCTGATTTTCTTCAAGGTAATCATATCTATTGATTGGTGCAAAAATGGCTCCATCTTGTGGACGTTGGGCTAGTTTATCATAACTAGCAAAAAATAATGCTTCAGAATTGATTGGAAATGAAAACATCACACGAGGCAAGACATTGATTGATGGGGAGTAATCTTGGAAAGCTTCGGGAACTAAATCCTCTTCCGTAGATTGAAGGAAAGGCTGAATCCTACCGCTCTTAGTAGCCTGTGCAAGTTGATCTGGACTAGATAACTCTCCCCCTTGATCGTCGTACCACTTATTGCCATTTCTAAAACCTATTATTTCACTTGGACTTTCAATATCGTTTACATAAACAACGTAGTCATCTCCAATAGTTTGTGGAATGGTATAATTTGCAAGCAAGTTGCTACCTCTTTCACCCGACTCTATACTAGCAATTTCCCCTGCACTGTATGTTGGGAATAGAGAATACTGATCTTTAAGTCCTAACTGGTTTCCATCGTAGCGTTCAACACGAACACCCAAACGAAGAACTAAATCCTTGAACTGGAATTTATCTTGCAACCAAATAGCATTTGATATTGGAGAAAAAGACCCGATACCTTTTGTTGCATCATCGTTTGTAAAGTCAGTAAACGAAAATGCTTTACGGGTTCTATTACCTAGATAGTCGTACCCAAAGTACCCAACAAATGAATTTCCGTTGTTCCATAAATCTGCTGCACTGAACATGTCTAGGCTAAATGTGCTAGGACTTAAACTATTAATATCAATATATGAGGACTCTGTATAAGGGTTACCATAAACGTCTGTTGCTCCATCAGCAATTAATTTTGCTCTTAAGTTTTTATCAAAAGCCTTTTGTTGATCTTTATCAATTCGAATATTGTAATTTACTGTATCTGTAAATAACCCATTCTGATCGTAGGTATGAATACCTCCAATAACATAACCATTTTCTGTAACCTGATCTAGATTTGAAATATGACTATTAGCCAATAATGGCATTAATGTCCATAAATTACCTGCACCCAATGACCAACTACTAAATAAAGTCTGCTCATAATAAATACCGAACTGAAGATCATGCGTGTTTTCTAAATTTAGAATAGCTTCACCTTGTGCGTATGCAGCTATTCGCTCAAATTGTGATTTTGAATACCCATTATTACCCAAGCCTGGATTTGCCCATAAAGAATAGGAATATCCTGGAGAGAAACCATTTAACAAACCTAGACCTTGCTGAATTTGGTTAGTCGAAGCAAACTGATTACCTGAAGCTTCTGATTCATTAAACAACTGACTTGTGTAATTTGCTCGAACTGGATTTTTATCACTCGGCTCAAATGTTATTTGAGTATTAAAACTTCCAATCAAATCAAAATAATTCTGACGCGTAGAAGTGTCTCCATTCTGATCGATGTGTAGGGTTGGTGTTCTTTGAAACTGATAAAAGGGTCTTCTATACTCCGTAAATCTACCAATATGTCCATAATCAAAGAAATTTGTCCCATGGTTTAGATTTTGATTTTCTTGCCACCTGCTCTGATAATCAACCCTTATGTTATAAAATGCATCAGAAAAAAGTGACTTCTTCTTTTCTTTATCCTCCTCACTTGTAGATCCTAGTCTTTGTGTAAATTTCACATAGGTTCGTAAGGTTTGGTTTGTAGAATTACTGTATCTGTTGTAGTTCATTAAACTTTGGTCGTAGCTGAAGTTATTGCCTTGACTTTGGTTAAATGAACCAAATAACGTAAGTGTTGAATTTTTATTAGGTTGATACTCTAATTTACCTTGGAAATTACCTGCATATCTTCCTACATTTTTTCTCGCTTTATTAATTTCCAAATCATCCTCCGTCAAGAGAAGAGATCTGTATACATTTAAAGGACCGTTGGGATTTTCAATAATTGGATTCTTTTCTAAATCAGCCAAAACATCATCTTTAACACTATAAAATCCACCAAATCCTGGACTTGCGTCCATCGTATAATTGAAGTTAGCTGCCATCTGATAACCCAAAGCAACATACTCTTTTTTACCGCCACCTTTATTCTTTACCCAAAGTGGTCCGACTGCAGAAAATTCTGCTTGATTGTAACTATATGGGTCAAGGAGTGTAGAAGAAATCATCTCAAAACTTCGATTTACAAATCGAGAAGGTCCTTTGGTAGTAATGACAATTGCACCACCTGTAAAATCACCATATTGTGCAGGAACACCCGACTGAATAATCTCTATTTGCCCCTGTGCAGACTGTGGCACACTGCTACTTCCTAAAACACGAACACCATCTACGAAATACGCTGTCGCATCTGTCCTACTTCCTAAAAAGGATATCCCACCTCCACTAGTCTGATTAGCACCTGAAGTTGTCCCTGCAATTGCATTCAAGCTTCGTGTGGGCAATTTTGCAATATCTTTGGACCCAATTGTTTTTGAATTATTATCTTTTTCAATCATTGGCTTCCCTGCACGAATAACAACAGGTCCAAGAACCTCTCCTCCTCCGTCTTCAGCAGAGACTTGAGACATTTCAATATTCAAATACTTGGTACCGTTAGCGAAGATATCTACATCTGTAACTTTTTTGTCTTTGTAGTCTAAATACTTAACTGTAACTGTATAGCTTCCCGGATCAAGAGCGTTAATCACATACTTACCATCCTCATCGGTATATGCCCCTCCTTTTCTAATACCATCTTTCTCTAAAATGATAGTGGCATAAGCTATGGGCACTTTCGTTTTTGAATCATTTATCTTACCTTGGAGCTTACCGAAGTTAGACTGAGCCCAGACAGAAGTCATTAAGAAACAGGATAATAAGAGTACAAGTATTTTCTTCATGTGATGTTACTTTTTAAAGCCTTTTTAGGACTACGAATTTCGCCAAAAAAAAGTTATTATTCAAATAAAATTTAATTAAGATTGAGACCAAACAACTACCCTTTAGATATAGCAGACATCTTATTTGCAAGGACCTCAGCAAGTAGTTTAAAAGAGTCTTTGGTTAAACCACCAGTGTGTGGAGTTAATATTACCTTATCGTTCTGATTAAGGAATTCTAATTCTGTTCTCTCTTTTTCAGTGTGCGAACTCAAGTTTTCATTTGGCAACACATCGAGTCCAGCACCCAAAACTTTACCCCCTTTTAGATGTGATATTAAATCTGGGATATTGACCACTTGCCCTCTAGACAAATTCAAAAGATAGAATGGTTTTGAAACACTATTTATAAACTCTTGGTTAACCATATTTTTAGATGATTCGTTCAACGGAACATGAAGAGTAATTACATCTGATTTTTGTTGTAATTCCTCTAACGTAACTTCTCCCACAAAATCATCACCAAAATTTTTCAAATACTTGTCATAAGCAATTACATCGCACCCAAAAACTCGTAATTTAGAAGCAAGTTCTTTCCCAACATTTCCATAACCAATTATTCCAACTGTCAGATTTTTTAGTTCTAATCCTTGATTTTCCTTTCTCAGCCACTTACCTTGACCAATCTCGCTGTTTGATTTAACTATATGAGTAAGCAAACTAAGCATCATGCCAATGGTTTGCTCTGCAACAGCATTTCTATTCCCCTCTGAAGCATTCAAGCAAGCTATTCCTTTTTGGTTGGCATAAGCCAAATCTATATTATCCATACCTGAACCTAGTCTGCCAATCACTTGCAATTTAGGTGCAAGATCAATCCATTTTTTATCAAGTATTAACTTGCTTCTTAATACCAAAATTGTGGCATTTATCAAAGCATCTGGAAGCTCTTCAATCGTTATATTGGGGGAATAATTTATAGCTAACCCTTCAAGTTTTTCAAAAAAAACTTCATGCACTTCGTCAATGACTAAAATCGTATGATTTGACCATTCTTTCATAATGAAACCAGACTGAAGCTTACATCGCTTCCTAAAAATAATTTAGCTTCTCTTAAAAAATCATCCGTAATATCTGACAAGTAAAACGAGTCTTGTTTGTCGTTTTTTTCTGGGTTAATCAATTGTTGATTAGCTAAAACTTGGCTAACCTTTTCAGCAATAATTTTTGGAGTATGCAATACTTTTAAACCATTGTCAAAATACCTCTCGATTTGATTATAAATAATGGGATAATGGGTACAAGCTGGAATTAATAATTCGCAATTTCCAAACCCTTTAAAATATCGTTTAAAAATTGGCAATAAAACATCCTCTTCTACAAACCCATCCTCAATCATTGGGGCTAGCAATGGAGTAGCTCTTGCAATGATTTTTAACATTGGATTTAACTGACTTAGTTTCTGATCAAACATACCAGAACCGATAGTTTTTCTGGTGCCGATAACCCCAATTCTTTGATATTTTTTTTGTTCTGCTACTGATGCAACAATTGGACTAATTACTTCAATTATTTGGTCATCAACAAAGGGTAAATTCTCTAGTTTATGAATGACGGTTGCCGCACTATTACACGCGACTACAATAAGTTTACAGTCTTGTTGATTTAAAAAAGAAATAATAGACGAAACATACTCTTTAAGTGTGTTTTCACTTTTATCACCATAAGGCAGATGAGCGGTATCGCCATAATAGACAAACCTTTCACTAGGAAGCTTATCTTTTAAAGCTTTTAGGATGGACAGCCCACCTAAGCCTGAATCAAAAACACCAATTGGTTGACTTGATCGGCCGATAATCGTATTCTTATTTGAGCCCAAGCTTAGCTTTGACAAGTGGCATTAGATCATAAGAAGGATCGCTGAAAATCATACCACTACCCTCTGAACTATCCATAACATATGCATAACCATTTGATTTGGCTACAGCTGCTATGGTTTCTTTGACACGTGCATACAATGGCGTAAGAAGAGACTCTTGCTCTTTTTGCATTGCATCTGAACCGGTTTTTTGCATTTCTTGATACTGCTTCTGCAAATTTTCAATTTCTTGTGTCTTTACTTCCTTTACACTCGTTGGCACAGATTCATCATCAATAATTTCCATGAGTGACTGGTATTTAGTTTGGGTTTCTTTTTGTTTCTCAGCAAGTAATGCTTCCCATGTTTGTCTTACCTTTTCTAGCTTCATTGAGATAGTGTCAGCTTCGGGCATTGACTCAATTAGTTCAGTACTATTTATATGGGCAACCTTAGTTTGTGCTTGTGCAATTACGGTGACACATAAAATCATTAAAATTGAAAATACTTTCTTCATGTTATGGTTTTTTATTTTTGTTTATTCTTTTTTATTGTGGAGGTAAATTACTTCCCTTTTCTGATGAGGTAGAAACTACACCTAGTTCCTCTAATACCTCATCACTGCGATCATATTTTGAATTAGACACGAGCATGAGTAAATCACCACTTTTGTCAAAAATAAAATCTAATCCATTATTTTTTGCGACTTTATTAATAGCCGCATATAGTTTATCCTGTATTGGTCTTATCAACTCCGACTTCTTTTGAAATAACTCCCCTTCGTATCCAAATTTCTCTAACTGAAATTTCTTTGCTTCATCTTCCTTGGTATTTATTTCTTTTTCCCTAGCCATCTGCATATCTTTAGTAAGAAGCACTTTTTCGACTTTAAATGCTTTGCGTAGGTTATCAATTTCTAGAAATTTCTTCTCTACCTCCTGCTGCCATTGAGCACTTAATTCATTTAATTGAAGTTGAGCAGATTTATATTTTGGTATTTGGGAAAGTATATACTCAGAATCAACGTATGCAAATTTTTGAGCGACACTCTGAAATCCTATAAATACAAGTAGAAATAAAAATACTAATTTGGGATTAAACTTCATGCTATTAAATACTAATGCCAAAACTGTACTACTTTTCTGTTTAATTGATTTAAGAAGTGCAAACATATGAAATTTTACCGCTCACAATAGGCTTTAATATTTTTTTGAAAAGCAGAATTCGAAGTGATATCATAATTAATGGGTTAAATTTAATACTTCTGTGTATACTGTATTACTCACATTTAAAGCTCTATCAAACAATGCAATTTCAAACTTTACGGATTGTGGTTCCAAAAACAAAGGATTTGAAGTCAAGCTAATAGACAACACGCCAGATATTGATTTATATTTACCCGGTGGGGTTAAGTTGGGTATTCGCTCGTGTTGATAGCCATAGGGTTCGTTCGAAGATGGATCTCTTAACTCATTAAATTCTCCTTGAGAATTCATGACAAGAAATTTAATGGGTAGATTATGATAAAACTCGCTCGAAAAATTAAATGGTGGTAACGTATCCGTATCAGACAAGCCGATATCGCCGTCTGCATCAGAATAAGAAATATTAAGCTGTATTACACTGTCTTTGCCCAATATATCTTTGTGCTGAGTCACTGACTCTAGCTCTATTTTAGGCTCAATTGTAAATTGATTATCTTCAGGGGCACAGGAGCTAACCAAAATGACAAATAGAGATATTACTTTTGAAGCAAATATGTTTTTGAATGACATGGATGATGTTTGGTCCGTTAATAATCGCAATTTTAACGCTCTTGCCTTGAATATATTTCAATATCAAGCAAAAAATAATGATATCTATGCTCAATATTTAGATCTTATTGGTAAAGCAACTGAATCAATATCTCATTATAGTGAAATACCATTCCTTCCGATTTCACTCTTTAAAACTCATGATGTAATAACCGGAGAATTTGAAACCAGTCATATTTTTGAAAGTAGCACGACTACTGGCACGATACCCTCTAGACATTTCATTAAAAACACTAATGGCTATCATCAGAATTGTCTAAAAATAATTGAACCAAAAATTGGCCCTTTATCAGACTTTGAAGTCTTTGGTTTGTTGCCAAATTACCTTGAAAGACAGAATTCTTCTTTGATTTCTATGGTGAAGTTTATGATGGAGGAGAATCAGCAATCCATGAATTTCTTTTTATATGATTTTGAAAAGTTGTATGACAAACTTCATAAATCAAAGAAAAAAAAGCTCTTGTTCGGTGTGAGCTTTGCACTTTTAGATTTTGCTCAAGAATATTCGCTTGATTTAAAGGATTTAACAATCATTGAAACAGGTGGCATGAAGGGTCGAAAAAAAGAAATGACCAAATCGGAACTATACGAACAACTTCAAAACTCTTTCAAAAATTCTAGTATCATATCTGAATACGGAATGACAGAGTTAATGAGTCAAGCATACTCCGACAAAGATTGTATTTACACCTGTCCTGCTTGGATGAAAGTTCTTCCAAGGGCAGATAATGATCCACTCAGTAAAGATACAGTCAAGGGCCATACTGCTGCCCTAAATATTATTGATTTAGCGAATATAAATAGTTGTTGTTTTATTGCTACTGACGACTTGGGCAAGGTCCATGAAGATGGCCGTTTTGAAGTAACAGGAAGATTAGACCAGTCAGATATCAGAGGATGTAGCCTCATGGCCATTTAATCTATTCTGAAATAAGTTGATATGCTCGTGGAATGGGTAAACTCAAAAATCCATCAATGATTCTTCGCGTATCCGTATTTGTTTTATATTTTACAATGCAATTATCTAGTTCTTCTTCATTAATTTCTTGGTCTGTACCCACAAAACCAAAACCGCAATATTTACCATCTTTTAGAACAACTACTCCTTTTTCATCGATTGTCCTACCAGGACCAATAATCCATTTATTCAATTCTTTGTTTTCCCAAGAACTCAGTACTCGCTTATTATATTCTTCGATTGTAATTTCATTGGAACACAAATCACAAATTGAGCCCAGATAACAACTCTCTTTTGTTCGTTCTAATCCAGCATACTTTGGACACAATTTGTTCTTATCGACCAACATATACAAATAATCTTTTGCCATAGTCATCGAACTAAAACGCTTAACTGTGTTTTTCTCATATTTTTTCAAAAAAATATCTACTCTTAACACCCCGTCTTGACCTTCATAATGACAAATACAATAGTCATTATTTTTTTGTTTTTGCATCTTATTGTAAGGTGGGTAGTGCTTTTTAATTTCATCACTTTCTAATAATAGAGCAATAAGTTCATTCCCTGTTTCAACAAAACTCACATGATGAATTCTTCTCAATAGCTCACTCTTCTTTCGAGTAGTCTCTGTAAAATGTGAAACGATACGTTTTTTAATATCTTTAGCCTTACCCACATATAAAATTTCCATTTTCTCTCCGAGAAGATAATAGACTCCAACAGAATTTGGCATTGATTCAAACTCACTCTTTGGCAAATTTGGTGGGAGAATGGATTCTCGGCTTAATTGATTTAATGAATGATTTATAAAATCTAAGTCTTTCTGGAAGAGCATGTGAAACAATTGAGTCGTTGCTTGTGCGTCACCCATTGCACGGTGTCTTTTATGATTTTTAATTCCTAACTCCCTACATAATTTCCCAAGTGAATAAGAAGCATGATTAGGTATAATTGAGCGTGATAATCTAACCGTACACAATTTTTTACTATTGAAGGGTATCGATAAATCTTCAAAATGGTTTTTAATTATACTGTAATCAAAACTCACATTATGGGCAACGAATATTGATCCTTCAAGGAACTTCAAAAAATCACTTGATACTTCTTCAAAATCGGGGGCTGAATTTACCATATTATTGGTTATCCCAGTTAGAAGAGTGATTGACTTTGGTATAAATATGTGCGGATTTATGAGTGTCTCATAGGAGTCTAAAATACGAACTCCATCAGTCTTAACTGCAGCTATTTCAGTAATTCTGTTACCATGTGATCCACCGGTAGTTTCAATATCTACAATTGAAAAAACCAATATTAAAAAATACTTTCGATGATTTGATCAGCAGAAATTCCTTGAGACTCTGCTTTATAATTTCTGACAATACGATGTCTCAAAACCATTTTGGCAACCGCTTGAACATCCTCAATATCTGGCGAATACTTTCCTTGTATTAAAGCGTTGGTTTTGGCACCAATGACAAGATATTGTGAAGCTCTTGGTCCAGCACCATACTCTAAATAATCATTTATAAATGGAGTAGCTAGCTCTCTTTTTGCTCGAGTTTTAGCAACCAAAGTCACTGCATAATCATACACATGATCTGAGACTGGAACACGCTTAACTAAATCTTGAAAACCAATAATCTCTTTTTGATTCAATATAGGATTTACAGTCACTGATTTCTCAGACGTGGTAGCTTTCACAATGCTTATCTCATCCTCTTTTGAAGGATAATCAAGGACCATATTAAACATAAAACGATCCAGTTGTGCCTCAGGTAAAGGGTAGGTTCCTTCTTGTTCTATCGGATTTTGTGTAGCTAAAACAAAGAAAGGGAGATCTAAAGGATATTTTGTCCCTGATATCGTTACATTTTTTTCTTGCATGGCCTCAAGTAAGGCAGCTTGAGTCTTAGGTGGTGTCCTATTAATCTCGTCTGCCAAAACAATATTTGCAAAAACAGGACCTTTATTAAACTGGAATTTTTTGGCTTCATCCAAAATCTCTGATCCAATGATATCACTTGGCATAAGATCTGGAGTAAACTGAACACGATTAAAACTTAAATCTAAAGCCTCACTTATAGTCTTTATTAATAATGTTTTTGCTAGGCCAGGAACACCAATTAATAAAGCATGTCCATTGCTTAAGATACTTGTTATAAGACCATTAACTACTTCATCTTGTCCAATAATTACCTTACCAATCTCTTTCTTCAGCTCGTTAACTTTAAGAACTAAACTGTCTGCCGCTTTTTTATCGTTACTAAAATCAATCATCTAATTTGCTAGTCCTTTCCATTGAGATAGCTCTTTGCAAGAAGCATATTTTTCGTCTATCCTAACATATACGTTGCTTTTGTACTCACTAACCCATTTATTAATTGTATCCTCTTTCTTCTTTTCAAGGGCAAGTGCTTGAATCTTTTGATAGTCATCCTTTAAGTTAGCTGTGTGTGCAGGAATAGCTTTTCTTAAATAAAGAAATCTATATCCTGATGTACCATCAATGTCTTCAAATTTTTCGGGTTTACTATATTGACCTTCTCTCATTACGCTTGCTTTAGCTGCAATAAGTGGATCCAGTACCTCAATTGATATTTGCTGTGACCCCGTAGTTTGATCTGCATAAAAACCACAATTATCCTTAGTATACATATCAGTGCTGAAGTCTGAGGCTACCTTACACATAATTAAACTATCTGACTTTAGGCCTGATATTATTTCTAGCATCTGGTCACGTAACGCAGAAAAGTCACTCTTTACAATCAATGGTTTTATTAATATATGTCGGGCATTTACTTTCTCACCTTTACGGTCAATAAGTTGAAGAATATGATAGCCATACTTTGTTTCTATGACTTCTGATATGGAATCTCCCTTAAGTTTGAAAGCAACTCGTTCAAAAGCTCCAACCATTTGACCTCGAGAAAAATAGCCTAACTCGCCCCCATTAACAGCTGTTGTTTTATCATCACTATTACTTTTTGCAGCAAAATCAAACGAATAAAGCCCCCGTAATAAATCTTTACGAATTTTAGTGATTTTTTCTAATGCATATTCTTTGGCATAGTCGCTGGGCTCTGGCTTCATCGAAATCAATGCAAGTTCAACTTCCTCTCCAAACTTAGGAAGACTATCTTTAGGAATGCTTGCAAAAAACTTTCGAACATCTGTAGGTGAGGCTTTTATATCTGAAACAATAGTACTCTGGACCTTTTGAGAAACTTGTTGATTTTCTATTTCTGGTCTTCTTCGATCCTTATACTCATCAATAGACATCCCTAAATACTGAGCAAGTCTAGCCTCTCCACCAATTTGCGATGCATAATATTTTATCCGTCTATCCAACTCAGACTCTACCATTTCAGGATTTGAATAAATACTATCTCGTTCTCCTTTATGTAGATATAATTTTTGAATAATCAATTGATTCAAAATTTCACACTTCAAGTCTCCAGGATAAAATGACATGTCCTTTTTTGCTTGAGTATATTCTGCTTCTAGGTCTGAACGTAAAATAATATGATTCCCTATTACTGCTACTATCTCGTCTAGCACCGGTTGGTTTTGGGCATAACCTTCAAAGCCAAAAATTAGAAGTAATAGTGTTAATTTTTTTTTCAAAATAGCTGTATTTTTTTGTTGCGGTATGCTTTATCTAATAAATCTGATTCAATGGTTTTCTGGAGCTCTTGTTGGCGATTCATTAAAAGGATCTCCTTTATTCGTTGCTTCTCAAGAACAAACGGAGATAGCATACTCCGTATTTTAAAATCATTAATTTTAACAAAGTAAACGAAGTCTCCTTCATTGATACGAATATACTTATGGTTATTTAAGTAGTGTTCCTGATTGTATGTATTAATAGGTATTTCCTTAAGAATATCATCAAAAAACACCCAAGAGTTACCATTTTCATAGTAATTACCCCCACGATTTGAGAGAGATACTAATGTGGGGTTTATCGATTGATCATTAGCCTTAAAACTTGACCACAATAAATCTAAATTTTTTGACTCTAGTGGAATCTTATAAAAAACTAGCTTGATGATATTCTGAGTTAATTCAAATTCATTTTTATTCTCGTCATAATAGAGTTCTAATTCTTGGGTACTAAAAGAAGTATCTAGCTCTTGTCTAACAAGTTTATTAATAAGTTCATACGAGATTAAGTCGTGTTTGTAGGCTTCTAATTCCTTAGACTTATCTTTTTCTTGACTATTTAGAACTCGCTCTGCCTCATTCAGTAAAACTTGTTTAGAAACCCAAATATTTATAAACTCTTTGGTAAGAAATACGCTATCCTCGAATGAGGCATCATTGGAAATCAAATTAGCAATATCCGTGTCATACAATTCATTTCCAAAAGCTCTTGCAATTACTTTACCCGAAGTGTTTGAGTCACATGAAACAACAGAAAAGATGGTTAATATGATTAAAATCTTCTTCAACTACTAATCTTTGTAAAGTCTTGAGACATTATCTTTATATACTTGTATTGGGAATTTATTTTTCAGATCTTCAATCCAACTTACCTCCAAGTAATTCTGATAATCAGAAGTAATAGCCCCTCTATTCTCATCCAATAGTTTTTGTGTTGGAGCTAGTATATTATTGATTCTTACAAACTTAAATTGTTGGCTTTCTCCTGCAATCTTGTATACTCCCTTTTCCAATTCAATTTTTTCTAATAATGGATCTTTTGATTTCTCAATTTTTTTGGAATCAATGGTTACAGCAATTGGATTTTTTGCATTGCAACGATTCAAGATTTCTTTTGTCGACTTCCCTTTCTTGGCTAATTTCATTGCTATCTTTCTAGCTTTGGAATCACTACAGCTAAAAATATCTACATCTGCTCTCATGTTCCACATATAGTTCTCTTTATTCTCATCATAAAAAGTTTGAAGACCTAGCGTATCTCTCACAGCTCTACTCCATACTTTCTTATCAGTAAGTTCAAACAATAAGATACCATCCTTGTATTCCTGCATGATGTTTTTGAATGCTTCGTATTTTTCCTCTAGCAAACCTTCCTCATAATCTAAATTAATTTGTTTTATAAAAGCTTCATAAATAGCATCAACTGCATTAGTCAATGTCTTATTCGATTTTGTTTGATTTGTTGCTACATATCCAAAGAAATAATCATCTTTATACTCTCTCTCTCCAATCTTACACAAGACAATACCGCTACCCTCTTGTTTTTTATATCTTGCTTGTAATAAATCCGCTGAAAAAGAATCTCGAATAGCTTCTAATCCTGAAACTTCTTTAAAATTATTTTCTTTCTTTAACCTCGCAACAACTACCTCTTTATTCAACTCACTGCGGCTATCTCTTTCAACTTTTCTTCGAATAAATTCTTTTCTCTCCTCATATGATGCCCTTGGTTTTGTTTCAATTCGTTTTATGATATGCCACCCAAATCTTGTTTTAATAGGATTACTGATATCACCATCCTTCTGAAGTGTGTATGCTACATCTTTAAATTCAACAGGTATGTTTGGGGTTGTTCGGTTTATCCAGCTTAATTCGCCCCCTTTAGAATTTGTATTAAAGTCCTCAGAAAATTTTTCTACTATAGTTTTCCAATCTCCTCCATCTTTTAATTTATCATATACTGCATCTATACGTTCTTTGGTACTATCAATCTGGGACGGATTGTAATATTTAATCATGATATGAGCGACTTTCATATCTCCCATCGATTCACGTTTGTCAGCTACATACACCAAATGATACCCATATTTGGTTCGAATTGGCAAACTTACCTCTCCTACTGGTGTGTTAAAGGCTGCATTTTCGAATGGGTAAATCATCTGAAAACTTGTAAAATAACCAAGAACTCCACTATTGTCTTTTGCTGAAGGATCTTCCGAATAAGCTTTTGCTATTTCCTCAAACTTTTCACCATTTTTTATCCTAGCTCTTAAACCCAATATTTTTTGATAGGCCGATAGTGTGTCGGCAGGCTTTGCATCAGAAGAGCAATTAATTAATAAATGACTTGCATTTACCTCGTAACGGCCTCTATCATATGCTTCTTTGATTAATCTGTCTGTAACTGTTTTATCCGTCAAGTATGGTTGGGCTAGCTGTTTTCTATAACCAGCAAGCTCTTTTATGAAACTAGGCAAAGTGTCCATTTTCAATCGATAAGCCTGCTCAACTTTTAATTTAAACTTGACATATAAATCTAAATATTCTTCTATTTCTTGTTTAGTTGGAGAAGATTCTCCTTGCTTATTTTTATTGAAAACACGCATAAACTCATCATTGTAAACAAGTTTATCTCCGTAACTGAAAATTGGAAATGTCTGTATAGCATCTTCACTAATTTGGTTAGGACTTATTGTCACATTTTGAGCATTAATAATAGATGTTCCAAGAAAAAATAATAAAGCGAATAAATTAACAACTTTTGTCATGGTGTTCATGTAAAATATTTAATAGAACGCGAATTTAATATTTTATCATATGCATGACCTCCTCAAAATAAAATAAAACCTTACAATATATATCGTATGGCATAGAACTATCCTATTTTTGAATTTGTTAATTTAAAAAATGAGCTTCTTTAATGCATATTATTCTGAGGACTTTGAGGATAAATTATTTGTTGAAGAAATTATAAAAAGATGGAATCAAGGCGATAATGAGTTTCACATTTACACTTCAGGAACAACAGGCAAGCCAAAGCAAATTACGCTAACTCGAAAACTTCTAAAATGGAGTGCAACATCCACCAATAATAAGCTCAATTTAACAAGACACAAGATAATGTGTTGCCTTCCTGTTCAAAAAACAGGAGGTTTTATGCAACTCATTCGAGCTCTGATATGGGAATGTGATATCCAGTTTTTTAAGCCTTCGAATGACCCACTAGACTCAATAGGAGAACATGATTTCACGACAATATCACTCACCCCAACTCAATTCAAATCAAGCTTGCTAAAGTCTCCCGAACAACTCAATAAGTTTAGACACATCCTAATTGGTGGTGCACCATTAAGTAATTCTTCATCATTCACCTCCAAATTAAATCATCCTCAAATTTGGCTCACTTATGGCATGACCGAAACTGCAAGTCATATTGCTATGCAAAACTTAACAAATAATGAGACTGTATTAAACCCTTTGCCAGGTGTAAAAATTAGTCAAAAAGAGACCCTTCAAATCCATATACCCGAATTAAACATTCAACTTCAGACTAATGATATTGCAAAGTTTAGAGAGGGTGGTTTTGTAATATTAGGAAGGTCTGACGATGTTATAAACAGCGGGGGCGTTAAAATTCATCCCCATAAAATTGAGACAGTAATCGAAAGCTTATTTCAAATGATGAAGCTTCAAAAAAAATTTTATATATCCAAAGAAAATCACCCTGAGTATGGTGAGATCCCAATTTTGATTGTAGAGGGCGAACCCGACTTCAATCAAAAACATTTCACTGAAATACTGACTCCTCTTTTACCTAAATACCATACACCAAAAAAAATCCTTTTTACCCCTCAAATACGAAATACAGAAACAGGAAAGGTAATTCGGGAAGCCTATTAAATTTGTGGCGTGGGTAAGAAAGGTAAACTACAGAAATTTGCAGAAGTAACGGCTTTTAGCAATTGCTATGAAAGAGCAACCGAACTGAAAGGCAAATGGGCAACGCATGTGTTCAAAAACGACAACCCCATCACTCTTGAACTCGCCTGTGGTAAAGGAGAATACACTTTGGGTTTAGCAAAAAGGTTCCCTGACAAGAATTTCATAGGTGTTGATATAAAAGGGAATCGGATATGGAAAGGAGCTAAATATGCTCTTGAAAATAACATGCATAATGTGGCATTTCATCGGATTATGATTGGCAATATTGAAGATTATTTTGCCCTTGGCGAAATCGATGAATTTTGGATTACTTTCCCAGATCCTCAACACGCTAAAAAAAGAAAGAGATTGACAAATCCTATGTTTCTTCAACGATACAGAAATATTTCAAACCCTCATCCTATCATGAATTTAAAAAGTGATTCAACTAGATTTTATGAGTACACAAAAGAGGTTATAGCAGAACAAAGTTTAGAAATAATCGAAAACAATGATGATATCTACCAATGGAATGCAATACCCGAGTATCTTGCCAACATACAAACATTCTATGAAAAAATGTGGTTGGAAGATGGTAAAAAAATCAAGTACTTAAAGTACAGACTCTAATTACCTGACTAGACAAAAATCTAAAGATTATTCTCGATGTAGTCAATCAGTGAATGAATGACTTTTATGTGAATTTCTTGTGCCCTATCAGCATAGTCGCTCTTTGGAGCTCTGATTTCAACATCGCATAAGTTTGCCATTTTACCCCCGTCTTTACCAGTAAGACCGATTACTTTCATTCCCTTGTCTCTGGCAGCTTTGATTGCATGAATCACATTTTGGCTATTCCCACTGGTGCTGATGGCAAGCAAAACATCACCTTCTCGTCCAACACCTTCTATGTATCTTGAAAAGACATACTCATAACCATAATCATTACCAACACATGCCATGTGACTAGCATCGCTAATTGCAATTGCACCAATAGCCGGTCTATTATCGCGGTACCTACCTGTTAATTCCTCAGCAAAATGCATCGCATCACAAAGACTTCCACCATTTCCACAACTAATAATTTTACCCTCAGATTGGATGCTATTAACTAATAGCTGACCTGCTTTTTCAATGGATTCAAAATTTTCAGTATTTGAAATAAATACCTCTAAAACTTCCTTTGCTTCTATAAAATGTTGTCGAATACTCATATTATTTATTATTCTTATCTCCCATTCTGGCTTGGTACTCTGCTAGACCATCCTTTAAAAATTTAATATACCCTTCCACATCTAAGTCATAGGTTTTTGTGGGTTGAAGCAGGTTTCCTTCGTTATCTAACAATGCATACTGAGGTTGGGCATTGGCATCGAAGAAACATTCTTGAATCGTGCTATTTTTCTTTGCTAATGTCTTAATTAGTTTTCCTTTTTTATTATAAAACCAATCGTCTTCAGGAAGCTCCACTGTTTTTTCGTCAACATACAAAGAAATCACCAGGTATTCCTCATCAAGCAAATTATGCACCCTTGGATCTGACCAAACACGAGCTTCCATCTCTCGACAATTCACACAACCGTGACCAGTAAAATCTAAAAAAACAGGCCTACCAATTTTTCTTGCAACTTCCATACCTTGTTCATAATCAAAATAACCCCTTAGGCCATCAGGTAAGTGCAACTTATCTTCATACAATGGCTTAACACCTGCATAATATGATTTATGGTCATCCTTGGATTCTAGAATATTAAAATCATGAGTACTCATGGGTGGCAAATAACCAGCTAAAGCTTTTAATGGGGCACCAAATAACCCTGGAACTAAATATGATACAAAGGCAAATGTTGCAATAGAAAACAATAATCGAGGGACTTTCAAAAAGGGCATATCACTGTCATGAGAAAATTTAATTTTACCCAACAAATAGAAACCCATTAATAGAAATATAACAATCCAAAGCCCAATATAAATTTCCCGATCTAAAATACCCCAATGATACGTTTGGTCAGCTACACTCAAAAATTTCAGACCAAAGGCAAGTTCAAGGAAACCAAGCACTACTTTTACAGAATTCAACCAACCTCCAGAGGTTGGTAAGCTATTTAACCAATTTGGAAAAATTGCAAACAGTGAAAATGGAATGGCAAATGCTAAAGAAAAACCTAGCATCCCAATTAAGGGTTTCACAAATGCCCCTCCAGCAGACTGAACAAGAATACTCCCTACTATAGGACCAGTACATGAAAAGGAAACCAATACAATGGTGAATGCCATGAAGAAGATACCAATTAAGCCACCTTTATCTGCTTGTTGATCTGCCTTGTTAACCAACCAGCTAGGTAATACAATTTCAAAGGCTCCAAAAAAGGATGCTGCGAAAACTACGAAAATCAAAAAGAAGAAGATATTCGGCAACCAATGAGTTGATAACCAATTAGCTGCTGCAGGACCAGCAACGACTGCTACTAGAGTCCCAATAAAAACATAGATAGCAATAATACTCACACCATAGATAAAACCATTTCGAATGGCCTTAGCCTTGCTTCCATCCTTCATGAAAAAGGATACCGTCATTGGAATCATTGGGAATACACACGGTGTTAATAAGGCAGCTAGTCCAGATAAAAATGCAAGAATAAATAACCCCCAATATGTCGTAGATTCTTCATTTGATTTACCCTGAAAAGTTTTTACCGCACACAGACTTGTATCCTCCTTTGAAACTGCCTGATAACCTGAATAATTAACACTATCGAAAGAAATCAACCCTGCAAATGGTGTATACCCTTCAGTACTCAATTCATTATTTATTATTGTTTGAGGTTCTTCCTCTATTATAATTTGTGGCTCAACAGGTTCAACTTTTGGGTCCTTTACTATTGGAGTGAGCTTAACTTCGGTAGGCTTTTTCTCAGAAACCAACGATTCCCCTGACACGTTAAGTCCATCAATACGAAAATCATACTCGAATAGGACACACATTCCATCAGAAGTACACATCTGATACTCTAAAACACCTTCGATATTTGGGTTTGAAGACAACAATTTAATCTGTTGTCTAAATTCTGCCTTATTCTCAAAATCAGCAACTTCACATTCAAAAATATCATCTGTGTAATGATGAGAACCAATTGCTTTGGCTCCCCCTACGAGATCAAATGACGAATTTTCATTGTATGTAAAATGTGCTTTTACTGGCGGGCAATCCCCATAATCATTTGAATAAATGTGATACCCTTCAGGAATGGGTGTAGCAAATATTACCTCTATTACCTCACCAACTTTTACGTCTCGTTTGGTAATAGCATAACTCCAATCAGCAGATGGTACTTTTTGACCAAAAACAGAAGAAGCTAAAAAAAACAATCCCAATGGAAATAAGTACTTTCTCATAATAATACTTTAATGACTTCAAATTAAACGCTTTCTGATACAATTCATTATAACAAATGTAGATAAGTGTATAAAGTAGTAGCTCGGATGATTTAAAGGACTCTAAATTTGAATTCAATAACTTTACCTTAAATGAGACCATCTTTAACGATAATTCTTAGCTTTTTAATTCTCATATTACACGCACAGAAGCAGACACCAACTCAATATATTGATCGATATAAAGAATTGGCCATAATTGAAATGCATCGTAGTGGAGTACCTGCAAGCATAACTTTATCACAAGGAGTTTTGGAGAGTAGTAGCGGGAATAGTCGATTGGCAAAATTTGCAAATAATCATTTTGGAATTAAGTGTAAAGGCAATTGGACAGGCAAGACAATCTTTGCAAATGATGATGCTCCCGATGAATGCTTTAGAGCCTATGGGTCAGTCCTAGAATCCTACAAAGATCATTCTGATTTTTTAAGAAAAAACTGGCGTTATCATGAATTATTTGAACTAAAAATAACAGATTACAAAGGGTGGTGTCATGGACTCAGAAAAGCTGGGTATGCAACTAATCCCCAGTACGGTAAAATATTGATCAATCTCATTGAACGATACGAGCTAAACCAATACGATACCCAAAAACTACCACAAAATGAGACTACTGAAGAAGGAGAAAAAATCAATGGAGTTCCTGTAAAAATTGCTACCAAAGACGAGACAGTTAGTAGCATTGCAGAGGAAAATTATTTAAAGGATAAGCACATCAGGAAATGGAATGATTTGCCAAAAGACGAAGAAATAAGAACAGGAGAAATTGTATATCTAAAACCAAAAAGAAGGAGAGGATCTGAACAAAAACATATCGTTACAAGTACCGATAACATGCGAAGTATTTCTCAAACATATGGTATCAAACTAAAGCACTTGTATAAAAAGAACCGAATGGAAACAGGTACTGAACCAAAAGAAGGAGAGGTCTTGTATATGCAGAAAAAAAGAGCTAGTGATAATCCTATTAAAACGGAAACTCAGAAGCCCAATTGGGAAGAAGAAAAGAAATTCATAAACCCCAGTGCAGAAAATCAAAAAATCATTGATTCTAGTCAATTCAATAACCCTGGAGCAATAAACAAAGTAACGATTGAAGTTCCAGACTTTCATATTGTCGTTAAGGGTGATAACATTTATAGAATCGCTGAAAAATACCATGTATTTGAGGAGGATATTCTAAAATGGAATTCGAATTTAAACCCAAATGCCATGCGTATTGGACAAAAAATAATTCTTAAAGAAGAGTTATCCGCTCCTAATGAAGTGAAAAAGGAAGAAGACATTAGAAAGAATCTTTCAAATGAGGAAACTGAACAAATTCAAAAAACAATTGCAGTAGACGGAACAATGACTCACCTAGTAGTTAAAGGAGATACGTTATATAACATTTGCAAACGATATAGTGTTACCGAAGAGCAACTTAAAGAATGGAATAATTTAGAAAGTATTACGATTCAAATTGGGCAAAAGTTAATTGTATCCCCATAAATGACACCAACACAAATACTTATTGCTTTAGTCAGCTACTTTTTATTATTAATTGCTATTTCATGGGTCACATCAAAGAACAATGACCACACGTCCTTTTATACAGGGAATAGAAAATCCCCATGGTTTCTTGTTGCTTTCGGGATGATTGGTGCATCCTTATCAGGAGTCACTTTTTTATCTGTACCAGGATGGGTAGCTAGTAGTCATTTTGGGTATCTTCAAACGGTAATGGGTTATATGGTTGGATATATCATCATTGCCCAAATCTTAATTCCTATTTATTATCGTCAAAATCTGACATCCATATACACTTACTTAGAAAATCGGTTTGGAGAAAACTCCTACAAAACTGGTGCCGCTTATTTCATTTTAAGCCGGATCATTGGTGCATCATTCCGATTATTTCTAGTAGCAGGTGTCTTACATACATTTGTTTTCGAACCCTTCGGGATACCTTTCTGGGGTGCAGTAGCAATTACAATTGTTCTCATATTTCTTTATACCTCAAAAAGCGGTATAAAAACTGTGGTATATACGGATACCCTCCAAACAACATTTCTAATTGCGGCTGTAATATTGACTTTAATATTCATCATAAATGATCTGGATTGGTCTTTTGGAGATGCATTCGCCCATTTAATTCAAGACCCCAATACACAAATTTTTCATTGGAATGGAAATGGCAGTAATGTTTTCTGGAAACAGTTTTTGGGTGGTGTATTTATAGCATTGGCTATGACTGGTTTAGACCAAGATATGATGCAAAAAAATCTAAGTATCAATTCGATAAAAAATGCTCAAAAGAACATATACATTCAAATGGGATTATTCATTGTCGTAAATATCATCTTTTTGAGTCTTGGAGCACTTTTGTATTCATATGCAGATTTAAAAGCTTTGAATTTTGCAGGAAAATCAGACGAATTATTCAGCTTTGTGGCTATGCAACATGCCACACCAATGGTGAGCATTGCATTTATTATTGGTCTGGTAGCTGCTGCCTACAGCAGTGCTGATAGTGCTTTAACTGCATTGACTACTAGCTTTTGTATAGATTTCTTGGGCTACGAACGATTAAGACCAACCGATATTAAAATGAGAAGACTCGTGCACATCGGGTTTGCTCTGATTCTCTTCATAACCATCCTCATATTTAATTCTATAAACAATGAGGCTGTTATTAAAGAATTATTTCGTGCTGCCGGATTTACTTATGGACCCTTACTCGGATTATTTTCATTTGGGATATTGACTAAAAATAAAATCAACGATCGATACGTTGTTTACATAACCCTCCTATCTATTCTTTTAACAGGAATCTATTTTTATGGAATGCCTATTATAGTTCAAGGATTCGAAGCAGGGTTCGAATTAATTATCATTAACGGATTTTTTACCTATATTCTGCTCTATTTCAATAGCTATTTTTTGAGTAAAAAGTCATAAACAATCAAAAAAATCATGGAAAATCAATCAAACGAACGAATAAAAAAAGCATTTCAAAATAAAAACTGGCCAGAAATTAAAAGCTCAGACAGCTGGAATATTTTTAAGGTTATGGCAGAATTTGTCGATGGATACGAGACACTATCCAAAACTGGACCGTGTGTTTCTGTTTTTGGATCTGCTAGAACAAAACCAGGTACCAAATATTATGAAATGGCTACAGAAATTGGTCAAAAACTAGCATCTGTTGGACTTGGAGTAATCACAGGAGGTGGACCAGGTATCATGGAAGCAGGAAATTTGGGTGCTCACAAAGAAAAAGGTGCCTCTGTGGGACTGAATATTGTACTCCCTTTTGAGCAAAGTGCAAATCCTTATATTGATCGAGATAAGCTAATCAACTTCAACTTTTTCTTTGTAAGAAAAGTAATGTTCATGAAATACGCACAAGGGTTTATTGTACTCCCTGGTGGATTTGGGACATTAGATGAGCTATTCGAAGCACTCACCCTCATCCAAACTCAAAAAACAGCCATGTTCCCTATTATTTTGGTGGGTTCATCTTATTGGGAAGGTCTAATGGACTGGCTAAAAAATACAATGCTTAAAGAAGCATACATCAGTCCGGAGGATATGGACTTATTTAAAATTGTAGATACGGCAGACGAAGCAGTCAATGAAATATTTGACTTCTATAGCAAATACAGCCTAAGCCTAAATTTCTAATTTAGTTCATGACCAACTTCGAGGATACAATTATAGCCCCAGCCACACCTTCTGGAGTTTCGGCTCTTGCTGTAATTCGTGTTTCAGGAACAAATGCTATATCCATTGTTAACTCCTGTTTTTCCAAAGATATTAACCAAGCTAAGGGATATACCATTCACTATGGTCATATTCTTGATGGATCCCAAAAAGTAGATGAGGTTTTAGTCAGTATTTTCAAAAATCCCCAATCCTATACAGGGGAAGATTCTGTAGAAATATCTGGACATGGATCTCCCTATATCGTGCAACGAATTATTGAAACGATCCTTAAAAAAGGAGCACGAATGGCAGAACCTGGAGAATTTACCCTTCGTGCATTTTTAAATAAAAAACTGGACCTCACCCAAGCAGAAGCAGTTGCCGATATGATTAGCAGCAACAGTGAAGCTAGTCTGCAAATGGCCATCCATCAAATGCGTGGTGGATTCAGCAAAGACATTGCAAAACTCAGACAAGAGCTGATTGACTTTGCTGCATTAATCGAACTCGAAAATGATTTTGGAGAGGAAGACGTTGAATTTGCAAATCGACCAAAGCTAAAAAAACTCATTGAGTCTTTACTTCAACAAATTGAAACATTAAGAACATCATTTTCGGCAGGAAATGTGCTTAAAAATGGAATAAACACTGTCATTGCTGGAAAACCCAATGCGGGCAAAAGCACCTTGCTCAACGCCCTACTCAATGAAGACAGAGCCATTGTTTCTGATGTTGCTGGAACTACTCGTGATACGATAGAAGAGATTTTTACCTTAGAGGGTATTCAATTTCGGTTGATTGACACTGCAGGTCTCAGAGATAGTACAGACAATATCGAGCAGATTGGGGTAAGCAAGGCTAAAGAAAGCATCCAAAAAGCCGACCTCATTATTTATTTGTTCGATGCACAATCAACAAGTCCAAAACAATTGGAAGCTGAGCTTTCAGAACTGCCTCCTTCACAACGGTTAATCATTCTTGCAAACAAGACAGACCAACAATCATACAACGCCAAAGATTGGCCAGAAAATACCCTATTCATTGCTGCAAAGACAAAAAAAATTGACCCATTATTGGGTGAATTAATAAAGATTGCTAGCCAATATGAATACGGTAATGAAACACTGGTAAATAACGCACGTCATGCCGATGCGTTGAGTAAAAGTTCGATATTGCTTCAGAAAATCATCACGGGAATTGATGAGGAAATCCCCAGTGACTTGATTGCTATCGATATTCGAAACACCTTGTATCAACTGGGACTAATTACAGGAGAGGTTACTAACGACGAGGTGCTAGATTCTATTTTTACTCGCTTTTGTATTGGAAAATAATAGCCTTACATTGTCAAATCAATGCAACCTGACCCCAAAATACTTCAACAATTAGTCACACAAAAAATGCCCTTTGGAAAATATAAAGGGAGACTTCTTTCCGACCTTCCCATCGGTTATCTCGAATGGTTTAAGCGCAATGATGGCTTCCCTAACGGTAAGCTAGGCGAATTGCTAGAAAATGTGTACGTGATAAAATTAAATGGCCTTGAAGATATCATTCAACGGCTTAAAAAAGACCTCAAGTAACTACCTCAATAACATTAGATTTCCTTTTTCTTGGAATACCTCATTCTTATAGTCTTTGCCATAGACCGAATAATAATAGATTCCCTCCTGGACTTCCTTTCCATCAAATGTTCCATCCCAAGAATCGGTTATGTCTGAGGTTTGGAAAAGAATCTCACCCCAGCGATTGAATATCATGATGCTAAATTTTTTAACCCCTCTTGACTTGATGGAAAATTTATCATTTTTATTATCAGCATTAGGGCTGAATGCGTTGGGAGTAAAAAGCTTAAATGCATCTTCTACTTGTAGAATTCGTGTAAATACATCCGAGCACCCAATGTCATTTTGAGCAGTTAACGTAACCGTATAATAACCTGTGTCGGTATAACTATGACTAACACCAAATCCAGAACTTGATGCACCATCACCAAAATCCCAAGAATAGCTTGTCGCATCAGTTGATGTATTGGTAAATACAAAATCGGGTTGATAGTAATTAGCAACATCAGGAGTGTGCGTAAAATTCGCTTTAGGGCGAGGTATAATCTCTAACTCATCAATTTTTAACAAGGAGTCCTTGCACTCAAATTCATTGGTTACAACCAACTGAATTGAATACATACGTTCTGTATTATAAACATGACTGATATTCTCTTTATCACTCGTGTTGCCATCTCCAAAACTCCACTTAAACCTGCTTCCTACACCTGTACTAGTTTGGTTGCTAAAATTTACCATACTACCTACACAACTCGGATTTGGACTCACATCAAAATCGACAGATGGCAGTGGATTAACAACAATCCTTGATTTAGCTATCACGGGTTGACTACAATTATCTGTTAATGTAACCACATAGGTTGTCGTTGTTACAGGTTTGACTGTTTTGTTTGGACCAGTACCTAAACTATTGTTCCATGCATATTGATAAGCACTAGAAATGCCCCCAGTAGCTGATGGCAATAAATCATAAGATTCTCCTATGCATATCTCAACATCGGTAGGTAAATTTATATTTAATTGTGGTCGAACTGCAACATACAAAGAATCCCTGACCTCATTTAAACTACAACCGTCGTCCACCTGTACTAAAACTTTCTGGTTCGAAAATAAAATGGGTAATGTATAATTTTGAGAATTACCCGCTCCGTAATTCCATTTATAAGAATAATTTTTTGAATCTCCCCCTGTCACTGTTGCTTGATAAGTAATATTCTCTCCATAACATGCTGTATCCTTCCCTAGGATTGATACCTTTAATGGATCACGTAACGAAACAGTAACTGTCGCATCAGGCTCAAAAACACTACAACCATCCGATAGGCTAACTGTATAGCTTGTGTTTACTGAAGGATTAACTACCAGTGAATCTACAGGTGTTTTACCCCTACCCCAATTGTATTGATATCCCAAAGGATTTCCCCCATTCGGGTCTGCCTTCAGAGTAAGTGATTGGCCGATACAAATAAGAGTATCTTTAGTAATGTCTATGCTTAGAGAATCTCGTACTGTAATCTTATAAAAGGCGGTATCATTGGTAGGTGTACATTGATCTGTATACGAAATCCAATAAGAATGCTTTCCTGACCCTACTGGGTTTAATGTCCATTCTACGAAAGAAGATTTATCCGATGAAGTACCATCTGAAAAAAGGTAATTATATGACGAGATTCCACCTTTAGGATCTAACCGTAACGTTGCACTTTCACCTTGACAGATTAAAGAAGGTGATCGTTGCGTATGAGTCAACGAATCTCTTACTGTTACATTAAAAGTTGTTGTATCATTTTTGGGAGTACAACCGTCGGAAACAATTACAGAAACAACTTTATCATCTCTAAATTGGGTAATCCAATTATTTGTATCCAAATTAAATGGTAACCACTCAAATTGATGATTACTTGATATGCCCCCAGAAGCGACAGCATTAAGCGTTATGTCTTCCAAAAAACACAACGTAGTATCTGCCAATGGATTAATAAAAAGTGGGTTTAACACCTTGATGATGACGGAATCGTAAATGAATTGCTGCATACACTCATCCCCAAATCGAAGATAGATGGTAGTATCAGACGTCAAATTCATCAACAGGCTATCCGTTCCAAGAATCCCATTCCAAGTATAGCTATAATCTTTAGAGCTGCCTCCTGATCCTGCTGCAGTTAGCCAAATATCTTGATTGAAACAAACTGTAGTGTCTGGAGTAAGAGTCAAGCTCAAATTAGGTCTAAACGCTTTAAATTCAGCTTTATAACCAGACTCCGTTGCCAATTGATCTGAGAAATGTCTCAATGTTACAGCACCTGAAGTAATCTTTATTGGTTTGCCCCCATTTGGCATAGAATCTCCTGTAAATCCTCCAATAAGAGGAGACGATGTATTAGGACCATTATAGATATAAACCGAGTCGAAACCCTCTTCGTAGGCAAACTCGCTGAATGTAAGGTAAGCACTATCGCTCACCCCAAAATTTAGAGTAACGGTGTCTCTGGTGAGGTTAGAATAGTTTGATTCACCACCATGATCATAGACAAAACCTTCACAAACATTATATGTGGTCCATTTACCTGCAAAAGGGAGCGATGCCTTACAAATATCACGCAATGAGTCTATTTCGATGTATGCTATTTTTTCCATCGAATCTTTAACCCCAAGAAAACACCCTTCAGCAACTAGCTTAACATTATATTTACCTTGAGCACCATAAACATTAGTTGGGTTTTTTTTTGCCGAATTATTCCCATCTCCAAAGGTCCATGAATAACTTTTGGTATTAAGCGACTCATTTCTAAATGAAACGATATCATTAGAAAAACAAAATAGTGTATCTGCACTAAAGTCAACATTAATAGAAGAACTATCATATTTTGGCCCCACACCTACAGCGAACCAGGCATTAGTGGTAGCAATTACCTCATCACTGCATTCTCCATACAAGTCAGCAGCAGATTGAATGGCATAATATCTAGCCTCTTGAAAATTGGATGACGGAGTTAAATAATTGGTAAGGTTTCGAAAGGCAATTTGTTGAGCTTTTTTAATTCCAATACTATCTACCTTAAATGAATCACCGTTATCATTTGTTCCAGAAACTCCTTTTGTGAGTAGATAAAACCAATAGTTCTGCACCCCACTATTCACGTGAACACCACCATTATCTGATGGTGCTGTATGCCAGTATGTTCCTTTATAGGTATCTGGATCTCTAAAATCATTTGGTTTAGCCATGTTACGAATACCTCTTCCTGAAGAAGTAATATCTTCCCCCATCCCCCAATCAAACTGTGTAGAATCTGCATAAAACTCAATGGCATTTCCAAAAATATCACTAAAAGACTCATTCAAAGCCCCACTTTCATATCTGTATATAAGTCCTGCACTATTTGTGGTAACAGCATGAGTTACCTCATGCCCACATATATCAACACTCGTTAGTGGCGACCATGAACTTCCATTACCATCTCCATAGGTCATCACATAGCCATTCCAAAATGCATTTACATAATTTGATCTGTAGTGAATATAGCTTCTAATTTTTGCACCATTACCGTCAAAGCTATTTCTACCAAAATTTTTGAGAAAATAATCGTAAGTCATTTCAGCTCCATAATGAGCATCGGTAGCAACCTCATCAAGATTTACGTTGTAATTATTCCAATAATTATCAGTGTCCAAAAAATCTACTGCTGCACCATAGGACGTCCCCTTCTGCATGTTATATGTTTCAATTCCCTTACCTCTTCCAGACTCACGCAACCTAAAATTAGTAGGACTTGTACTATCTGTCTGTATCGAGCGGACACCTCTATACTTTGTGTTGGCTGATCCTTTAACTTCCACTACATGAATTAAATCTTCCGTAGCCCATACTTCACCGGTTTGAGCATGGATATAAATTTTCTTTTTAGTTAGTGGCTCTACAGCATTAATCTCAAAACCGTAACACAAACTAAATTCTTTTGAAAAATCCAAGTCTTGAGGAGCGTAAATTAATTCTGAAATAGGATTATAAGTAGCTAAACTATCATCTGCCCAAAGCTTTATCATCGCTTCTTCTTCCTTAATTTGCCAATTAAAAATTTTACCTCCTGAAGATTCAATAGCTATTTGCTTTGCCTCAAAATTATCTATGATTGGCAACTCAAGAGTTGGATTATATATTACGCCATTGAACCCCTTGAGTATATCTCCATTAAAATGAGCCACAACCTCACTGCCGAGAATGCGTTGATTATTTATAGTGTGTGAATACCTTATTACATCATCATCAACATTTTTAGCAAATTTTTTAATCAACAAGCTTTGTTTTGATAACCTTAAATAATCAGCAATGAAATCTGAGCATTGTCCCTTATTTATTTCAAGGTTCTCAATATTGACAACATTAAAGTGAAACCCTTTGTCCCCCCATTCATCTGAATAGTTTAAAAGTAAATTTTGAGCATTTAATGAAAGTGCTAAAAATGACAATAAGCCAATTAAAAAAATTCTTTGCTTAAGATTTTGAATTGCTACTAACATTTTAACTACGAAAGAATCACGAATATAGAAAATTTCGACCTTAAATTATAATCTATGAACACCAAGCAAATAGTAATTAGTCTATTAGAAAAATTATAATATATTTTATTTTTATTTAGATTAAATAAAAATAGATTTGCATCATAAATCAGAAATAATGAAAAAAATATACACACTAATTTTTATTCTAATTGTTCATTTTGTAAATGCTCAATCTACGGATAGCATCAAAAGACAGCTTAAAAATTCTGCCCAAACTCTCATTGATAGTAAAGATGGCAACTTACTAATGGCTGCTTACGGTGAGGTTCATTTCAATCAACCTTTTGCAGATAACACCCAATACAACGGTAGCCTTGATGTGCACCGACAAGTTTTATTGTTTGGATACAAGTTTGACTCTAAAACATCCTTTATCACAGAAATAGAAATTGAACACATCAAAGAAGTTTATTTAGAACAAGCGTTTTTAAACTACAAAGCTAAACCATGGCTTAACCTACAAGCTGGTCTTATGCTTATTCCAATGGGAATTGTCAATGAATACCATGAACCGACTACTTTTAACGGTGTTGAAAGACCAATGATTAATAATGTAATTATTCCTACTACATGGAGAGAAATCGGAGCAGGAGTAGCGGGTAATATATCTGATATTGGACTTCGATATCAACTATATGCTGTCAATGGTCCACTTGGATACGATGATGGACCTAAACTTAGTGGGCGTAAACCAATCAGAGGAGCTAGACAAAAAGGGTCTCAAGTAACGATTTCAGACTTTGATCTTTCGGGTAGACTTACATACTATGGTATTAGAGGTTTAAATTTTGGATTCTCTGGATATTTTGGTCAAACAGAATCATCATTATTTAACAATTTGAACCAAGATAGCACTACGCTCTCTAGACAAGCTGATAGTTCTAGCATTGGCATCAACATGATTAGCAGTGATTTTAGATATCAATTAAAAAACTTTGAAGCTCGTGGAGAGGTTATTTGGATGAATCTGACAAACACTAATGAGTACAACTCCATCACAAACCAAGATCTAGGAAAAACTACGTATGGATATTATGCAGAAGTTGGATATAACATTGGATCTGCTTTAAATCTAAAAAATAAGCTAGTCCCATTCGTTAGATATTCAAACTATGATACCCATCACAAAGTGTCAACTAAACAAAATAAAAATCTTGCCTATAGCAATGAGGTAATCACAACTGGAATATCATGTTTTTTAAATCCTAACTTTGTAGTTAAAGCTGATTACCAACAGCAAAAAAATGGTAATAACACAAAAACAAACACCTTTAATGCGGGGATAGGTTATTGGTTTAGATAAGATGCAAATAAAAACAGTTAAGCGAATCTGTATTCTTGGGATTGTTGCCATTTCAGCTTCATGGAGTGGTTATCATTCCCCGCTTCCTGATCATCTAACAAAAAAGATAAACAAAACACTCATCCGAATTTTTGGTAAAGACATCAAACATTCGGATGAGATACTAATTGATTTGCACAATAGCAATCACCATGTTTTTAATCTAACTCAAGGAGACTCTCTAATGGGTTATGCCATTGCATCAAGGGCATTAGGTTGCAAAATTGGTGGATGTTCAACAGATAATAAAGAGGAATCGAGTTTCGAAGAGTTCTTCTACATGACTGTCTTCAACACCAATTATCAAATAGAGAAAGTTAAAGTTATTGAATATACCTCAGATCATGGATATCAAATAGCAAATAGAGGATGGCTCAAACAATTTATACATAAAAACAACTTTACCGTTGGAGAAAATATAGATGCTATCTCTGGGGCAACTATCTCGGTAAATTCTATCGTTAATGGTGTAAATTCTCAAAAAGATATTATTCGAAAACTCCAAGGGAATGATAAGCTTTAACACCTCATTACATTATCCAATATTATCATCAGTTTTTTGATTAATTGGTAACTTATTTTAAAGTTATCTTTGAAGTGAATTGAAAAACGAATGGCCATAGAGCAGATATACACAAATTGCCTTGCACAAGGAGCTTATTTTATAGAGAGTAATGGCGAAGTAGCTATTATAGATCCATTGCGAGAAATCGATTCTTACATCAGCAAGGCTGATAAATTAAATGCACGTATAAAATACATTTTCGAGACTCATTTTCATGCTGATTTTGTAAGTGGTCACGTTACATTATCCGAAAAAACAGGAGCAAATATTGTTTACGGACCATTAGCCAACCCTACTTATGACGCTATTATAGCTAAAGATAAACAAGAATTTAAGATTGGCAACATCACTATTATTGCTCTGCACACCCCAGGCCACACCATGGAGAGCACTACTTATCTTCTAAGAGATGAAAATGGAAAAGATCATTGTATTTTTTCAGGAGACACACTATTCTTGGGTGACGTAGGCAGACCTGATCTTGCCCAAAAATCGGCGAATATTACTCAAGAGGAATTGGCTGGAATTTTATTTGATAGTCTTAGAAATACGATTATGCCCCTAGCTGATGATGTCATTGTTTACCCTGCACACGGTGCTGGAAGTGCCTGCGGCAAAAACATGATGACAGAAACAGTAGATACACTCGGCAATCAAAAGAAAATGAACTACGCACTGAGACCAGACATGACAAAAACTGAATTTATTCAGGAGGTAACCGATGGACTATCTACACCTCCGGCATATTTCCCAATGAATGTCATGATGAACAAATCAGGTTATGTGAATATTGATGATGTCATCTCAAAGGGAAACTCACCATTAAGTCCTGCAGAATTTGAAATCGCCGCCAACAAACACCATGCAATAATCCTTGATGTTCGACACGAGAAAGAATTCATCAAAGGTTTCATCCCTCGAAGTATATTCATTGGCATTGACGGAAATTTTGCTCCATGGGTTGGAGCTATTATCAAAGATGTTAAACAGCCTATTCTTATTGTCGGTGATGAGAATCGATTAAATGAAGTAATCACTAGACTGAGCCGTGTAGGATTTGATAATACTATAGGATATTTAAAAGGTGGTTTTGAGGCTTGGGAAAAAGATGGTAAAGAAATTGACACCCTTCAATCTGTTCCTACTAGTCAATTCGAAACTGAATATAAAACTAATCAAAATCCCATTTATGATGTTCGTAAAAAGGGTGAATGGGATACAAAACATATCAAAGATGCTCATCATGTTTGCCTAAGCATGCTTCATGAAGAGATTGATCAATTTCCTAAAGAAAAAAACTTTTATGTTCACTGTGCTGGCGGATACCGATCAGTAATTGCATCTTCTGTATTAAAGATGCGTGGCTTCCACAATTTAATAAATATTGATGAGGGTTTTGATGCTATTCAACATGCTTCTTTTGAGTTTATCTCTGAATAATTAAAGCTAAATCACTTCGATTCAAATAACACAAATAATTTTTCTTCGTTAAACTAGCACAAACTAGATATGATTGTTCAAATAAGTCGCCTACTACTTAGTTTTCTTTTCATTTTTGGAGCAGTAAGTAAATTAATTTCCATGCCTTTTTTTGATGGTATGGTTGCTGAGTTAATTCTTGGACAAGATTATTTTAATCGCCCTCAAGAAATGATTTTAGTTCAATGGCTAACACGTATATTAGTAGCTATAGAACTTTGGATTGGTATTGCTCTTCTTCAAAATAAAGGTTTTAAAAAAGTAACCCTACCTCTAACTCTGCTCACTTTAATCCTATTTACTGTTCACCTCTTTTATGAAAGCTTAAAAAAGGAAAATGGTTTTATTGAGGGTAATTGTGGCTGTTTTGGCGATGTATTACCTATGAATAATCTCGAATCCATTATTAAAAATGTTATTGGTATAAGTTTGGCTATATTCACTTGGTTCAAGTTTGATAATCAAACCTTTCGATCATGGACCTCATCCGTTTTTCTTGGATTAGTTACCTTATTCACACTTAGCTTTGGTGTAAAGTCTTATCAAAAAGCACCCGAAAGTTTAAATTCAACCACTTTATCACAAAATATAACAATCCAAGACACCACAGATACTGATTCCCAAGATAACATGTTAATTGATTCTCTAACACCTGCATCAAACAAAGAGGTATTGATTAAGGAATCCAAAAAAGAAACAACAACTCTTGAAAAAATCATCACAACAATCCCTAAAGAAAATAACGTATCAAATTCAAGTAAAATTAGCCCTCAAACCACACTTGAATTGTTAAATTATTATGTGCCTGATTTAAAAAATCATCTTCAAAAAAATGACACTACACTGGTATGTCTATTTAGTATGACCTGCAGTCATTGTCAAGAAGTTTACCGCGATATTTCGTCTATGAAGTCATCTTCTAAACTTCCTCCCATTTACCTTGTGAATTATGGTTCGGAGTACGAGCAAAATTATTTCTTCACGCAAGCAGGAAACAAAAATGATCCTCATTATAAAATTGAAGATTTCACCATTTTTAAACGATTGCTTGAAGGAAAAACTTACCCCAGAATTTTGAGTATAAACAAAGGAAAAATTTTAAAAGAATGGGATGTTGATAGTTACCAAAAAGAAGACTTCATGAATCATTTTGGTATCAAAAAAATTATCGAAAAAGAAAAAAACGATGGTTTACAATTGGATCTAAATCAAGGAAACAGTCCTTGGTAATTACCTGATTTTATATTCTACTCCAAACTGAATCGTGTTTGTTTTAGGAATTTGGTCATAAGAATTCAACATTGATTTCATCCCATAACCGTAACTATAGCTTGACCAAAGCCCCCATGACTTTGCAAGGCCATAACGAACACCTATCGAGCCATTGATTCTTATCAAACGCTTAGCCACTAATTTTTCATCTAAATCAACAACATCCAAAATACCGTCATTGGCTGATGCTGTATAAAGTCCTTTTGCTTTTTTGAGAATATCAAAATTCAAACCAAGTCCTCCAAAATACGAAACACGCCCTCTAGCAATGGTCTGGTAATTGAGTTGTAAGGGCACACTCCAATAATCAAATTTTGCTATGCAATCTGGACAAACATCTTGTTGAGATGTGCTATATGTACTATCAACAATCACATCCCCAATCAAAGCAATGGGTTTTCCTCTTGGCGAAATAGCATAGTTTCGATTCAATAATTTTTTCTTATAAATGTATGTTTTTTCAGTAGTAGTAATGTTATAATTAGTTTTTTGCTGTAGTGATATCATTCCAAAACCTGTAGTGAATTTCCAACGGTTTTTTTGAGCCGATATATTCATCCCATAGCCCATACTTTGCAACTCATTTTCATTAGTCTTATGGTTATTTTCATCGATAAGACCATTCAATTTTATAACAGTCTTATGCTGAATCATTCCCACGTAGGGAGAAACATAAAAGGACCACCTTGAATAGGGACTTTTTAGTACCCCAATATTTTTTATGGTAGGGTTATGATCATACTTAAATCCCTCAATACCATATGGATCTAACTCCAATATTTCTTGTTTCAAGTCTTCTAATACTAATGAGCTATTAAATTTTTGTTCTGATGTCTGATCTTTATCTTCAATAATGTCTTTTTGATTTAATATTTCATTAGCCAAATTATTCGTATTAAGATTGATTCCATTGCTTTCTGAATTTGAAATATCTGTTTGTATAATATCAGGCGTACTTTCAACTGGATTAACATTTATTTCCCCATAAATTCTGAGATTATTCAAATTATGATCATCTATATCATAATCCGTAGAACTCACAAAATCATTTTGTTTTTTCTCAAGCGTAACTACTGCCATAGCATCATCTGCTATCGATGATTCTTGAGTTGAACTCGGCTTAGTTTTATTGAGGTCTTTTAGAGACTTTTTGTCCTCAAAATTTATAGATAGTTCTTTAAAAGACTGATTTTTGTTAACCTCTTGACTAGAAGTTGCAACAGTGTCCTTGGTGCCTGCATCAAGATTATATAAATAAATAAGCATAGAAAAACTTGTAATCATGAGGACAACTGAAGATCTAATCCACCACCGATATCGAAAAAAGAAGCTGGCCTTATGATCTAATAGTGCCGCCATAGCCCTCCAATCAGACTTGGAGTAATTCAACCCCTTGTCAGACAGTCCGTCTCTGAATATGTCATCTATTTTACTCATTTTAATTTGGCTAATCTTTTTTCTGTTTTCACTTGTTTTTCAAGCATTACTTTTAATCTTTTTCTTGCATCATTCACATGCCATTTACTTGTTCCTATAGGTATTCCTAAATAATCACCAATTTCTTTATGTTTATAACCATCAATGGCAAATAGATTGAAGATTTTTTGAGTGAGGTCTGGAAGTTTTGCCAGCATCGCTCTTAAATCTTTTTCTTGAATATTAGCCTCACCTAAGTTATAATCTACAGGAACATTGAAGTCCTCGTATGTTGTAACGTGGATATTGGCAATATACTTTTTATCTTTTCTATATTCATCGATCAAGTGGTTTATCATTACATTTCTAATCCAGGTAGCAATAGCGTATTGACTATTATATTTTTTTATGTTTTGAAGCACTTTCAAAAATCCCCCGTTGAGCTTTTGAAGAACTTCCGATCGATCATTACAATACCTTATGACTATACTACTCATTAATGGAAAATATTTTTCATACAACTTATTCTGACACCTTCTGTCATTTTGAATACATCCTTTTATCAGTTGGTCGTCAGTCATAGTTAAACACTTGTTTTTTAGAAAAAGGCAGAGCCACATATGCAACTCTACCTTTCAAACCAAAAAACTAAGATTTAAAATTATCTAGCTAAATAGAGTCTCACACTTTTCACTTCATCACCTGCACGCAGATTCACAAAGTAGAGACCGTCACTCAATGAGCTGAGGTCCAGCTGTGTTTTATTGCTTCCAGTAGTTAGATACGTTTCGTTTTGAGCTACTTGCTGCCCCATGCTATTCATTACACGCATAGTCATTTTAGCTCCTTTTTTACTATCAATGGTGAAGGTAAACTTACCACTTGATGGGTTTGGATATACATTCACCCCAGTAAACGCAGTTGTTTGTTCTTCAACTCCAAGCATTGCTTCATCGATAACAGCAATTCCAAAACCGCTTGTTTTTAGTATATTACCACTCGAATCTAGCCCAACACTATCACAGTAAGTTGAGTAGCAATTTGAATTTGAGTCCATGATTGTCAGACAAACTGTGTATAATCCAAAGTTCGCATACTGATGAGTAGGATATTGAGCATTAGATGTAGTCCCATCTCCAAAGTCCCAGAAATATTGCGTGTTACTATTTGTTCCTGTGCTATTATTCACTAGATACAAACTGAATTTATTATTTGAATCCAACGCTACATAATAAGACGCTTTACAAGATGGTGTATTATTATTAGTGACTGTGATACGCTGACTTGTTGTGTCGCACACATATCCATTGGAGTCTTTCAAGATGTATGCAACATTATATGTTCCAGAAGAAGTAAATGTATGTGAGGCATTTTGTCCACTGTAATTTATTACTCCATTGTCATACAGTTGCCAGGATGCACTTCCTGATGTTAATGGTGCACTCCCATCGAAATAGTATTTCAAGCTATTCGCTGAATCTACATTTGATGTGAAACTTGCGTTGCAATTATTACCTCCGCCTGAGTTGTTTGCTACTTTAATGGTATTCTTTGAAGAACTACAAACATTTCCATTAGAATCATTTAATGTGTAAACAATTTCATATGTTCCAATTTTACTAAAAACATGTGAAGTATTTTGTCCACTGTAATTTATCACACCATTATCATTCAGTTGCCATGAAGCACTTCCTCCTGCTGGTGGAGCACTTCCGTTAAAGTAGTATTTCAAACTATTTGCTGAATCTACAAATACAAAAGAACTTGCTTGACAACCTCCGCCTGAGTTGTTTGCTACTTTAATGGTATTCTTTGAAGAACTACAAACATTTCCATTAGAATCATTTAATGTGTAAACAATTTCATATGTTCCAATTTTACTAAAAACATGTGAAGCATTTTGTCCACTGTAATTTATTACACCATTATCATTCAGTTGCCATGAAGCACTTCCTCCTGCTGGTGGAGCACTTCCGTTGAAGTAGTATTTCAAACTATTTGATGAATCTACAAATACAAAAGAACTTGCTTGACAACCTCCGCCTGTGTTAGTCACTGTAATAATCATGCATGTAGAATCCGAACAAAGTGTAGAGTCTGCAATGATAAGGCACGCGGTATAGGTGCCTGGTGAATAACGATGAACTACCTGATCGCCTGAACCAGTGGTACCGTCCCCAAAATTCCATGTCAATGTGTGATTCCCTGTTATCGAAGTAGATGAATCATTGTAAAAAGTAACGGTACTTCCGTTTTGTGTGTAAGTTGCTCTTGCTGTACACCCAGCATAGACAGCACCTCCTATTAAAGCGAGTAATGCCGTCAAAAAAGTTGATTTTAAAAATTTCATAATTTGTATTTTTTATTTTAAATTAATGTTGATTTACTTCCATATACGAGAGCTTCCGCAAAAAGGTTGAGATTTTTTTAAAATTTATTTTTTAACGATGCTTTTTTGCCACATCCAAGCATGGTACATCATATCGTTTATGTCATACTCTGCCTGCCATTCAAGAACTGTATTTATTTTTTGAGTATCCGCAAAAATTTGTTCGACGTCTCCGTCTCTTCTGGGTCCTATCGTATAGTTTAGGTTAACATTAGACTGTTTTTCGAAGGCTCGTACTACTTCTAATACCGTTGAACCGTGTCCTGTCCCTACATTGAATACCTCAACACTATCAGTCATGTTATCGGCATATGTCATCGCCTTAACATGAGCTTTAGCTAAATCTACTACGTGAATATAGTCTCTAATACAAGTTCCATCAGATGTATTGTAATCATTTCCATGAATTACTAACTGCTCTCGAATACCCGCTGCCGTTTGCGTAATATATGGCACTAAATTACTTGGCACTCCATTGGGTAATTCCCCAATCTGAGCAGAAGGATGAGCCCCTACTGGGTTAAAATACCGAAGTAGAACAGTCTTTAGATTTTTGTGTTTTGCATAGTCTTGGATGATTTGCTCCCCAATTATCTTTGTCGTGCCATACGGACTCTCAGCACTTTTGATGGGCGTATCCTCTGTTACTGGTAAATCTTCAGCTTCGCCATATACCGTACAACTTGAAGAGAATATCAAATTTTGAACGCCATGCTTATTCATAGCTCCCAAAAGACAAATTAATCCAGCAATGTTATTCTGGTAGTATTTAATTGGGTTATCTACAGATTCTCCGACAGCCTTGTAAGCCGCAAAATGAATTACTCCATAAAAATTATGCTCCATAAACAAGCGATTCATCGTTTGCTCATCATTCACATCTCCAACTACAAGCTCAATAGGACGACTTGATATTTTTGTTATACGATCTTTAACGTCTTGGGAAGAGTTTTCTAAATTATCAATTACAACTACATCATAGCCAGCAGATTGTAGTTCAACAACGGTATGGCTACCTATATATCCAAGCCCACCTGTAACGAGTATTTTTTTCATTGCTCTTGCAAAGATAAGTTAATGGAAATGAATCAGATTTTTGACTAAGAATCCTGAGGAGAATATTCCATCTTATAATGTTGAATACCTGCCTCTTCAAATTGTTCTCCTACCTGAGCGAATCCATATTTTTTATAAAATTCTACTACTTGAACTTGAGCATGCAAATAAATTAATCGACTTTGGTCTACAGCTGCCAATGCAGCTAATAAAAGAGATGCCCCAACAGACCTGGTTCGATAGCCCCTTAAAACAGCAAATCGTTCCAACTTAGTCCCTTGACTTGTATTTCGATATCTGCATGTGCCTACTACACGATTGTCGCAAGTTGCAAATAAATGAGTACTCGATGCTTCGAACTCATCATATTCCTCTTCTTCACTTACGGATTGTTCGATTACAAATACTTCTCGACGAACTCCAAAAATAGCTTCCATGGATTGAGGGGAATCGGCAACTTTAACAATTATTTCTTTATCCATAAAATACAAAGGTAGGTATTAAAAAAAATGTACATTTGCTTTGCTATTCTGCAATAATTTGAAATGAAAAAAAGCATTCAATATGAGTTGGTTTAAGCGAGCAACAGAAGGAATTCGTACAGAAACAAAGGACAAAAAACCTACCCCAGATGGTCTTTGGTATAAATGTAAACAATGCAAAACTCCGACTAGCACTAAAGAGTTTGAACTGAATTTGTGTGTGTGCCCAAATTGCGGTCATCATGAACGAATTGGATCAAAGGAATATTTTGCCATTCTTTTCGATGAAGGTAAATTCAAGGAATTGGATGTGGATTTGAGCTCAGGTGATCCGTTAAAATTTGAGGACACAAAAACCTATCCAGATCGAGTAAAAGCTTCTAAAACTAAAAGTGGCTTGACAGATGCTGTAAGAACAGCTGTTGGTAAAATCAATGGTTTAAAAGTATCCATGGCAGTTATGGATTTTGCATTTATCGGAGGTTCAATGGGCTCTGTAGTAGGCGAGAAAATTGCCCGAGCTATCGATAAGGCTATTGAACTAAAAATCCCAATGATTATCATATCTAAAAGTGGCGGTGCTCGTATGATGGAAGCTGCTTTTTCACTAATGCAAATGGCAAAAACATCGGCAAAACTTGCTCTTTTAGCAGAAGAAAAACTCCCCTATATATCTGTACTTACTGATCCAACAACTGGAGGAATAACTGCCTCATTTGCCATGCTTGGTGATATAAATATTGCTGAACCAAAAGCATTGATTGGATTTGCAGGGCCACGAGTTATTAAAGAAACAATTGGTAAAGATCTTCCTGAAGGATTTCAACGATCTGAATTTTTACAAGAAAAAGGGTTTGTTGATTTCATTGTAGAAAGAAAAGACTTAAAGCAAAAAATACACAACGTTCTTAATATATTTGGAACGCACAAAAGAATGGCTAAAACACAATAAAAAACTTAATTGATAAAAAAATGAATTTCCCTGAAAATTTAAAATACACAAAAGAGCACGAATGGGTGTCTATGGATGGTGATGTTGCTACAATTGGAGTAACTGAATTTGCACAAAATGAGTTAGGAGATATTGTATTTGTAGAAATTGAAACCGAAGGAGAGACCCTTAACCAAGATGAAGTATTTGGGACAATCGAGGCGGTAAAAACTGTATCAGACTTGTTTATGCCGATCAGTGGAGAGATTGTTGCTATCAACACAAACCTTGAAGATGCTCCTGAAAGTGTCAATGAGTCTCCATATGAAGAAGGTTGGATGGTAAAAATTAAAGCATCTGACTTGTCTGAAATCGACGGGCTCATGGATGCTGACGCATACAAGTCGCTCATCGGTCAATAAAAATAGCTTTTGTGAAGCTCAATCGAGCACGAATATTTGCTATAATCTGGACTGCTTTTATAGCTAGTTCTTGTTTATTACCTGCCTCTGTTTTTAAACCCTTCTCTTTTCAGAGTCTTTTAGGTTTAGATAAAATCAGTCACTTGACTCTTTACTTTATTTTTGTTCAGCTATGGGCGTTGAGTAATGAAAATTTAACACAAAAAAATAAAGTCGTCATACTCATTTCAGGAATCATATTCGGAACTCTTATAGAATTCTTACAAAGTGTCTTGAATAATGGTCGTAGTTTTGAAATTGATGATATGATTGCAAATGCTGTTGGCTGTATTTTAGGCATTATGCTCTTGACAATAACTCAAAATATGCTTCCGTTATTAAAAAAGTATTTACCTTTTCATAAGAAAGGTAATTAAGGTATAAATATTTTACGTTAATTTTGAATTACAATTCTCATGGAAGTTAAAAAGTATCCAAAACCTGAAGTCAAAAACAAAAGAATTGACTTCTTCCTAACTGGACTAGCATTCTCATTGTTGGTAGTTTTTGGAGCCTTCTCATATACCATATATGACGATAGGCCTGACCAATTAGAAAATATCATCATTGAAGAAGACTTGGTTGTAATGGAAAACACTGTTCAAGAAAAAAAACCACCGCCACCTCCACCACCACCAGAAATTGAAGTGGTAGAAGACGACGAAGAAATCGAAGAAGATCAACCTGAAATTGAAGATAATGAAATTGATCAGGATACGGAGATGGAGATGTATGAGCAGGAAGAAGAAGAACCTGAAGAAACTAACGAGGTTTTTGAAATCTTCGACGTATCTGAAAAAGCATCCTTTCCAGGAGGTGATGCTGGTCTACAACGTTTTATTGCAGAGAACATCACTTTCCCACCAATGGCATTAGAAAATGATATGCAGGGTACGGTAAACGTCATGTTTGTGGTTGACAAAAGTGGAAGAGTTCGAGATGTAACTATCTTAGGTAGAAAGAAAGGATTTGGTTTAGAAGATGAAGCCATGCGAGTAATCAAGTTGACTTCTGGCAGATGGCGTCCAGCAAAGCAGCGTGACAAATCGGTAAACATGCGATTTAGAATACCCGTGAAATTCCAAATATTTTAAATTTCACCATCAAATATTACGAATCCCCTTGCTTCTGCAAGGGGATTTTTTTTGCTCATAAAAATAATGCACTGATTATTTAAATAACCATAACCGACTAATTATTAGCCAACTAAATTACTTGCATGTGCTTACAAGCGATTATAAACGTAAGTAAGTACTTAAAGTAGTGAAATTATTTGGACCATGTATTCACTTTGTAGTGTTGTTCGAAAGGAGCAACAGAATTAACTAAATATAATAATCGTCTCGCAAGGGACACTAAACAAAACAATTTAAACACTTAACAATTATTATGAACGCATTAAAAAACAAAGTACAATTGATCGGAAATCTAGGAATGAACCCTGAAATCAAAGAACTTGATGGAGGAAGAAAAGTAGCTAAATTTACACTTGCTACGAATGAGGTTTACAAAAATCAAAAAGGAGAAAAGGTGCAAGACACCCAATGGCATAACATTGTCGCGTGGGGCAAAACAGCATCTCTAATGGAAGAACTACTTAATAAGGGTAAAGAAGTACTTGTGGAAGGGAAATTAACCAACCGCAGTTGGGATGACAAAGAAGGCAATAAACGTTACATTACTGAAATAGTCACTTCTGATTTTTTAATTTTAACTCCAAAAAATCAAAGCAAAACAGAAGAAATCCCTTTCTAAGATAATTCTTCTTAAAATTAACCCCACTCGCTGAGCGAGTGGGGTTTTTTATGCTTTTAAAATCTGAGCGGTATGCTCCTTGGTCTTGACTTTGGAAATTACTTCTTCTACAATTCCATTTTCGTCAATAATAAAAGTAGTTCGTGCTACTCCCATGTACTCTCTGCCATACATGCTTTTTTGAACCCATACTCCAAACATCTCACATGTTTCTTTTTCGGTATCCGCAAGCAAGTCGAATGGTAAATCATATTTATCGATAAACTTTTGGTGCTTTTTTTCATTGTCTGGGCTAACTCCCAATATTGCATACCCTTCACTCAAAAGCTGATTGTAATTATCTCTCAAATTACAGGCCTCAGCAGTACATCCTGGAGTATCATCCTTTGGGTAAAAATAAAGCACTAATTTCTTACCCGCATAGCTTGAAAGTGAAACTGTATCTCCATTTTGATTGACTCCCATAAATTCTGGTGCCTTGTCTCCTTGTTTTATGTTGCTCATAATAATTTAACAAAATTATTGAAAGTTGGATTAATCAAAGAACAATCTTTTGCTCAAATTGAGATTTATTATTCCGAGCATCCTCTACAATCAATTTGAAATTATAAGTTCCTGGTTTAATCCAGTTTGGGATACTCCCACTTACTGTGTTTGTCTTGGGCTCATACTCCGCCAAGATCCATTTATCATCAATTGAACAAGTGATTTTTTTTACACCACTTAAATCATCTCTCACCCTAAATCGGTATGATTTACCAACGTTAACAGCCATAATCGTCGGGGCTTTATTATCATATCCTATGGCATATTCCCCTAAAGAACGGGTTTTGAACGTAAGCACATTTCCATTCAGTGTTCCGCCCTCGTAGTAGATACGTGACCCATCCATGCTAAAAGCACACAGTTTTGATCCATAACTCATCCATTTTTCTGGAACGCTATACGACACATTAATGTATGAATGGAGTGCAGTATATGGGTAGTGCATCTGCAACGTCTTGCTCAGCATATTTTTTTTTGCTTTCTTGATTTTTAGCTTAAAATCAAAGGGATGATAGACTGATTTTTTTGGAACATTGATATCCCATTCATAAAATTGTATACGAGTATTATTTTTTACTCGTTTGGTTTTTTCAAAAGACCCCCCAAGTGGTTGTGGCAAATCATTGGCATTTTTATTTCCGTAAATCACCCACGATACAGAATCTACTAAGCCCACAAAATCTTTTAAATACATCCTCATGACCACAGAGTCTCCCTCACCAATAATTACATTCCCATCGTTCTTTTGAGCATAATAAGGCAAAGGGTTAAATCTTTCTTTGAATAGTCTGACATATGTTTTTTTATCCTTCCATTTCAAAAAAGGATCAATATGGGTATTGATAAATCTACCTTGAGAAAAATTAAATTTACTAATTTTATACGAGTATACCAGTTGGCGATTTGCTGTAAGCCAGCAATAATTGACTCCTAGTACATTCTTTTTATCAGTAAAATATTCATTTGCCCAAACACCAAAACTGTACTTCCCAGGTTTGAGATTAATCGCTTTCCCTTTTTGGATTTGATCTCCCCATTTGCTAATGGTGATGTATGGATAGTTACCCTTTGAATATAGAACCTCCTTATCTCTTTTATATATACTCACCCGCTTAATTTCTGGTTTCAATTTGTCTTGAATGTCTAAGCCATGTAAAAGTGGGTTGGTGCTTTGTCCACTGGGATTTCTAATTTCAAAATGTAAATGAGGTCCCCCGCTTCCACCAGTGTTACCACTCAATGCAATTACTTGACCTTTTTTGACTCGAAGCTCCCTTGCCTTTGGATACAACTCAATTTCAAATTTTCGCTGCTTGTACTGCAATTCTTTGACATAATTCGCTATAGCTCCTTTAAATTGTTGTAAATGACCATACACTGTTGTATAACCATTGTTATGCCTTATGTAAAGTACTCGACCATAACCTCTTGTACTTACTTTTATACGCTCAACGTATCCATCTGCCGATGCACGAACATTCCACCCCTCTACACCACCAGTTCTCATGTCCATTCCAGCATGAAAGTGATTTCCTCTTAACTCACAAAAACTTCCCGAAATACGTATGTCTCCGTCTAAAGGATTCCCAAAAAAATTAGTTGTATATCGATTAATTTTTTGTTTAAATCTATAGGGCTTTGCAAATGACTTCGGTCTCTTTTCAATATCAGATGACACCAATTTACCTTTAGTTTCAACCAATTGATGGTTAGAATCTTGGTTCAAAGAATCAGATGTAGCATCCTGTGATGAATCTGAACTACATCCAAAAAACAATGCAATGACGCAACTAGTAATTAGCCTATTTATTGACATGATGTCTAATGTTATAACAAATTTAAAAACTCAACAAGCGACTATGATTCAAGATGTAAACATTGGCACACGATTGTTAAAAATGTGTACAGATTTGGAATTTGAATATTAATCTATAACTTAATGAAAAGCAAGGTTGATAATTTTATTACCATCTTTTAGATAATTTTAATACCTACTAAAATCATTAAAATGAAGAAACCAACATTTCGAATTCAAGAAGAAAACTCCGCTTACAGCATCCAAATGTACGACGCTAAAAGTCATTTTGTACTAGAGAGTAAAGAATTTACTAATTACGAATCATGTCAAGAATTCATCGATCGATTAAGGGTTCACATGTGTTTTCAGACCAATTTTTCAAGGTGTAAAAATGATCAAGGTTTATTTGGATTTGAGATTCGAACCTGTTGGGATGATTTAATTGCATCAAGTGCTTGGTATATATCGAGAGAAAAGAGAGAAAAAGCCATGAATATTACATTCCAATGCAACAAAGAAGCTATTTTCATTCACACAATGCTACATTTCGAAAATAACAGACCAGTCACATCCATGATAGATGTTGCATAATTTGAAATCCATTTATTTTACCTAAAAAGAAAATAATTTTAACAAAACTGTATAAAAAGCTACATGTAATCTATTTACTTCGTAGATATGGTTACGAATAATTGCTCTGAATGCATATCTAGAAAACTTTCGATTTTTGCAAAGTGCCCACCCGAAACTCTCAAGCAAATCTCAATTGCCAAACAAGAAAGAAACGTTGAAAAAGGAGAAGACCTTTTTCATGAAGGGAAACATCCTAAAGGTTTAATTTGCGTACAAAACGGAAAAATAAAAGTAAGTCAACTTGGCCATGACGGAAAAGAACAAATTGTTCACCTCATTAAAAGTGGAAACACAATGGGACACAGAGCATTATTTGATGACGAAATCTATTCATGCTCTGCGATTGCTCTTGATGAATCAAAGGTGTGTTTTATTCCGAAATCAGCTTTTTTTGAAATTTTGTCTGACAATGGAAACCTCACAATCGAAATTGCAAAAGTGCTTGCTAAAGAACTCAAAGAAGCAGAACAAAGCATTACAACAACAAGCCAACAACCCGTTGAATACCGATTAATTGACACCTTAATAAAATTATATAAACTCTATGGGTTTGAGAATGATAGCTCTACTATTAATGTGAAGATGACTCGAAACGATATTGCTAATCTGGTGGGAACCACAAGAGAAACAATAACAAGGAAGCTTTATCATTTGCAAGCTAAAGGTCTAATTGCACTCAAAGGAAAAAAAATCGAAGTTATCAAAAAGAAAAAATTAGAGTCCTATCTAGATTAAACCCTACCTACTTTGATGTGACTAGAATCACAGTTTTTTTACCTCAATGAATTTTCATTTGTGACTTCAAATATGAAGTTACAGCAGATTTACACCAAATGCCTTGCTCATGCCGCTTATTACTTAGAAAGTGATGGAGAGGTGGCTCTTTTTGATCCTTTAAGAGATCCCAAGCCATATATGGAAATGGCAAAAAATAATCAGGCAAACATTAAATATATATTCGAAACACATTTTCATGCAGATTTTGTGAGTGGACATCTTGATATTGCTCAGGCAACAGGAGCAAAAATCGTATATGGACCAACAGCAAAACCATCATTTGATGCCATCATAGCAAAAGATGAAGAAGTATTCAAGTTAGGTAAATGCTTGATTAAAGCGATACATACTCCAGGCCATACATTAGAAAGTACCGTTTATTTGATTACCGATGAAAGAGGCAAGGAAACTAGCCTAATAACAGGTGACACCCTTTTTATTGGCGATGTAGGTCGCCCAGATTTAGCACAGCACCTTATCGCTGATCTCACAGAAGAACGATTAGCAGGCATGTTATTTCACTCTTTAAGGGACAAGATCATGCCATTAGACGATCATATTGTTATCTATCCCAACCATGGTGCAGGTAGTGCCTGTGGCAAAAAAATGAGCGATAAAAAAACAGATACTCTTGGCAATCAAAAGTTTTCTAATTATGCCCTAAATCCTGAATTAACAAAAGTAGAATTTAAGAAACTGGTCTTGTCGGGATTAACCCCACCTCCTCAATATTTCCCAAGCAATGTTTTACTCAATATTAATGGGTACACCAATCACGAAGAGGTCTTAGCAAAAAGTTTAAACTCGTTGGATTTAGAAAAATTTGTCGAAACCTATCAATCGTCAAACCATATCATATTGGATACTAGAAATGCTGAAGATTTTGCCAAGGGACACATTCCCAACAGTATAAATATCGGATTAGACGGAAACTTTGCCCAATGGGTAGGAGAACTCATTCGAGATATTGAACAACCTATATTACTTGTGTGTGATAAAGGAACACAAGAAGAAGCAATTACTCGTTTGGCAAGAATAGGTTACGATGGTGTAATTGGGTATTTAGAAAAAGGTTTTGATAGTTGGATTGAGAAAAGCAGGTTAATTGGACACGTATCCCGAATGGATGCCGATGAGTTTTCTATCTTAATTGAGAACAAATCAACAACTATAGTTGATGTACGAAAAGCTAGTGAATTCCAATCTCAACACATTCTTTGGTCTCAAAATATCCCCTTGAATTCTATTGAAAAATCAATAAGCTCTATTCCTAGAGATAGACCCTTTGTTCTTATTTGTGTAGGAGGGTATCGAAGCATGATAGCAGCTTCAATTCTCAAGAAAAATGGCATACACAATTTTGTAGATATCCGGGGTGGATTCGACGCTATAAAAGAAACCCCGATTTCACTTTCAAACTATCAAACTCCTACAACTCAACTTTAAATAAAAACTCATGCCCATATATCATCAACAAGGAGAAATCCCTTCGAAAAGACACATTGTTCATAGACAGCCCAACGGAAAATTATACCAAGAAGAACTAGTAGGTACACAAGGATTTGCAGGTATGTCATCACTTTTGTACCACCTACATCCACCTACTCAGGTTACTCAGAAGGAAAACCCATATTCCGTTGCTCCAAAAATTGCAATCGAAAATGGATTGGACTGCATGAGCTTCAATGGTTTTGAAATACCTCCTGAGAAAGACTACATAAAAAGTAGAAAAACACTTTTTGTAAACTCCAATATGCATATTGGGTTGGCTGCTCCCACAGATAGCACCCCCTATTTTTATAAAAATGCTGATGCTGACGAACTACTTTTTATTCATGAAGGCACAGGGGTTTTAAAAACAATGTATGGCGAACTTCAATTCAAATATGGTGATTACATAGTAATCCCCAGAGGAACCGTCTACCAAATCAATTTTGACTCCAAAGAAAATCGGTTACTATACGTAGAAAGTTTCTCACCCATATTCACTCCTTCTCGATATCGAAATCAATTTGGACAACTATTGGAGCATTCTCCATTTTGTGAACGAGACATCATACGACCAACTAACCTAAAAACCATCAATAAAAGAGGAGAATTCAACATATTTATCAAAAAACAAGGAATGATATTCCCTTACCAATATGCCAACCATCCATTTGATGTATCTGGCTGGGATGGTTATCACTATCCCTATGTTTTCTCTATTTTCAATTTCGAACCCATAACAGGCAGAATTCATATGCCACCACCCATCCATCAAACTTTTGAAAACAGTCACTTTGTAATATGCTCTTTTGTACCACGGCTTTATGACTATCATCCAGATGCCATTCCTGCACCTTACCACCATAGCAACATTGATAGTGATGAGTTATTATATTATGTTGATGGTGATTTTATGAGCAGAAACAACATTCAAAAAGGACAAATTACTCTACACCCAGGAGGACTTCCTCATGGACCACACCCGGGAGCCATTGAACGGAGTATTGGTCAAAAAGAAACCAAAGAATTAGCTGTGATGATCGATCCTTTCTCTCCAGTTAATATAACAGAGGAAGCACTAAAACTTAAAATAAAAGACTATTACAAGTCATGGATTGAAGACTAATTCTTTCTATAAAACAACAAAAAATATGATAGAAAACAACCTAAAATATATTGAAAATTTCAACTACGGAATTGAAAAAATATTTGATGAAGCAAAAGATTTTTTACCCATCAATGGAACAGACTTTGTAGAATTATACGTGGGCAATGCCAAGCAAGCTGCACACTTTTACAAGACTGCATTTGGTTTTCAATCAATTGCTTACTGCGGACTAGAAACAGGCAACAAAGAATATTGCTCGTATGTCATCAAGCAAGACAAGATAACACTTGTACTGACCACTCCGTATAATCCTGACAGTAAGATATCAGAACATATTAAAAAACACGGAGACGGTGTAAAGAACATTGCTCTTTGGGTTAATGACGCAAGGAGTGCATATGAAGAAACTACCAAGAGAGGAGCTGAAAGCATATTGCCCCCTAAAATTATTGACGATCCTAATGGTTCAGTTGTTCTGGCATCCATAAAAACCTATGGAGACACCATACATTCCTTTGTAGAAAGGAAAAACTACGACGGTCTTTTTCTACCAGGTTTTCAAAAGTGGGAAAGCAAGTACAATCCTCCATCAAAAGGGCTAAAATACATCGATCACATGGTTGGTAATGTTGAACTAGGGACTATGAAAAAATGGGCCAATTTCTATGCAGATACCATGGGGTTTGCTAATCTCATAACGTTTGATGACAAGGATATTTCTACCGAATACACTGCTCTGATGAGCAAGGTAATGACCAACGGCAATGGGCGAATAAAGTTTCCCATTAATGAACCTGCAAAAGGGCTAAAAAAATCTCAGATTGAAGAGTATTTAGACTTTTATGGTGGAGCAGGTTGTCAGCATATAGCCGTGGCCACAGATGATATTATTTTCACAATTACAGAAATGAGAAAATCTGGGGTAGAGTTTTTACATGTCCCTGGAACATACTATGATACGGTATCTAAAAGGGTAGGAAATATTGCTGAAGATTTAGAAAAACTCAAATCATTGGGTATCATGGTAGATCGAGATGACGAAGGATATCTCCTTCAAATTTTTACCAAACCTGTGGAAGATCGACCAACATTATTTTTTGAAATCATTCAACGAAAAGGGGCAAAATCCTTTGGTAAAGGGAATTTTCAAGCACTCTTCGAAAGTATAGAAGCAGAGCAAGAACGCAGAGGCACACTTTAGTACGATAAAACCAATCGATGATTGGCGTGTTTATCTTTCAATATGAGTAAGAATAATGAAAATACGCCCTACTACACAGGGGATGCTAAGTTTTCACCTATTCCACTTACGGTATCGTCTCCTCAAATTAAAGCTGAGAATAAAGGCAAAATCAAGGCTTCGGCAGTTGAAACCATGCAAAAACAGGCAAATCAACAGATTGATATGCTAAAAAAGCAAGCCGAAACTATCATGGAGCAAGTTCGACAAATAGAAAATCGACTGCAAGTTTCATATGGCATCTATGAAGCGGAAATGAAATTCACTCCCAAGATTGGAGAGGAATACCTCTTATATCAAAAAGACGGTGGTAAAGTACTTTCATTTATCTCTCCCAACGAATGGGGTAATAATATGCCCTATGACCAATTTTTAGCCACCGTTTTGCTCCTTGCCGACCGCACATGGGAAGTTCGGGTAGAGCATGGTGATGATGAAACGCTTCGACTGATTTAGTTACTTTTATTTAAAAATCTACCTCTCGAAAATCAAATTCATAAGCAAGTTTAATTAGTAAGCCTAATTACAATAACTGTCTCCGGGCTATCGTTAATCGGAAAGTTACTTTTATACTTAAATGAAAAAATGACTTACAGGAATATCATAAGAATCTCTATTTCCCTTATTATTGGAGTTACTTTAATTACATTAGTTTCACTTTATATTTTTTTGCCACAAATAACCAAGTCCCACTTAATAGGGTTCTATAATTTCAAACAAGAAAAAAACCTTTACTATAGAATCAATGCACCAAAAAAAGCTATTTCAGAATTAAAAAATTTGATTAAAGAAGCAAAAATCCGAGTAAGTGATTTTTGGGGGGAAGGAATTAGTCAACCAATTTTTATTTACTGCGACAAAAGTGAAGATTATCGATCATTTGGATCTCCCTTCGAAACACCAGCATGTGCTCACCTTGGAATTAATTCATTTATAGTAATCAATAAAAATGGATTAGATGTGGACATTATATCTCATGAGTTAAGTCATGCCGAGTTATATGCAAGAATTGGGTACATGAAAAGAGAGCTTGAAATCCCCGTATGGTTTGATGAGGGATTAGCTATGCAAGTTGACCATAGAGATTCTTATTCAACCGATACACTTAAATTATTATCAAATAATTTCTATGATTTACCTAGAATAAAAAAGATGACCACCTACCAATCATTTGGTTCTGGAACTGATGAAGAAATTCAATTAAATTATGGGGCAGCAAAATATGAAGTCAAGAATTGGTATACTGATAAAAAATTAAAGATGCTTATTAAAAAGATTAAGGGTGGAGTCAATTTTTGTGATGCCTATAAAAATAATTAATGCAATTACAAGAAAATAATCCCTTTAAACAAGAATATCAAAAAATCTCTCAAACCGTAACTTCTTCCAATATACTCAGATAATTCACATAACGAGTCACCGCAATTTCTTGGTTTTCAACGGCTTTAATAATTTGACAATCAGGCTCTTCGGTATGCAAACAGTTACTATACTTACACTGTGCCAAACGGCTTTTCATCTCTGGGAAGTAGTGGCTCACCTGATTGGGTTCGGTTTGAACCATACCAAAATCTTTAATACCTGGTGTGTCGATAATCTTAGCCCCTTGGTCTCCTAAAAACATCTGAGCAAACGTGGTAGTGTGCCTTCCTTTGTGATACGATGAGGAGATTTCACTTACTTTCTGATTGCTCTTAGGCAGAATAGCATTGATCAATGTGGACTTACCCACCCCGGAGTTCCCCGCCAACAACACACATTGATTTCCGATAAGTTGTTCTATAAGCACAATATCTTCTGTATCTAAAAAACTAACGTTATAAATATCATATCCCACACTTGGATAAAGCTCCATCAAATGATTGCGATGAAGCAATGCCTTTTTTGTATCTAAATCCTTCTTATTAATCAGAATAGTTACTGGAATATGATAGGCCTCTGCCGTTGCTAGAAACCGATCAATAAAGCCTTGTGGTGTGTAAGGTTTAGCAGGAGATACAATCAAGAATGCTCGATCAATATTCGCTGCAATGATTTGAAACTGCTTACTTAATTTATTTGATTTTCTGACAATACAATTCTGTCTTTCTTCAATCGATTTGATGAGGTATTGCTCTCCATCTTCATCGAGAATAACTACGTCACCAACAACTACTGGATTTGTACTTTTTAGGTTAAGTGTTCTGATCTTGCCCCTTAATCGAGCATCGACCTCCTTACCATCAACTAAAACTTTGTACCAACTTCCTGTAGATTTTGTGACAATTCCTCGCATGTATGATTAAAATACCTCAGAAGCAACTGCCTTAGTGCTAGATGAGAAACTCATCGTATAAAAATGCAATGCAGGTACATTACTTGCTTTCAATTCTTTGCACTGCTGAATACACCACTCGATACCTATCTGACGAACAGCTGCATCATCTTTTGCTTTATCTAATTCCGTTGCAAAAGGTTCTGGAATATCTATGTTAAAAATCTTGGGGAGATTTCTTAAATGAGCTTTTTTGGTGATGGGCTTGATTCCTGGAATAATGGGTACGTTAATGCCTGCATCTCGACAATTTTTGACGTAGTCAAAATACTTTTGATTATCAAAAAACATCTGTGTAGTAATGAACTTTGCTCCTGCATCTACCTTACGTTTCAAAAACTTCAAATCACTATTCATATTTGGTGCGTCAATGTGTTTTTCTGGATAACCCGCAGCTCCAATACAAAAGTCCGTTTCGTTAGTATTTTTTAGTTCTTGATCTTGATAAATTCCATTGTTTAAATCTGTAATCTGACGAATCAATCCTAATGAATTTTTATTTCCATTTTTTTCAGGCACAAACATCCGTTCGTCTTTAAGGTTATCTCCTCTGAGAGCTAGCACATTTTGTATCCCCAAAAAGGCTAAGTCAATGAGTGCATTTTCAGTTTCATCTTTAGTAAAACCACCACAAATTAAGTGAGGCACCGCCTCTACCTGGTATTTATTCATAATGGCTGCACATATCGCAACCGTTCCTGGACGCTTACGGATACTCACTTTGTCGTACCCACCCTCTTTTCGTGGTCGTTCTATAAATTCTTCACGATGATAGGTGACATCTACAAATGCAGGTTTGAACTCCATCAATGGATCAATGGCTGCATATAGTGAATCAATGCTCTTTCCTTTGAGTGGAGGGAGTACTTCAAATGAAAATAATGTGTTATCTGGTTTTAAATATTCCGTTAATTTCATGGCTTAAAAAGTCACGTTTAATACTTTTACTTCGTTATTTCTTCTTATAGTAACCATTGTCTGGTCATTTTTGTTGTAGGATGATAAGGCTTTCATATAATCTTGAATATTTTCAATGTTTGAATCTCCCATTCCTATAATTACATCGCCTTTTTGCATACCTGCATTTGACCCTGGTCTTTCAGGTTTCACTCCATCTACACGCATCCCCTCTCCATCAAAGATATAATCGGGCATAATCCCTAAAGTTACGTTAAAATTCATGCGAGTTGTCTCTTCTTCAGCTGTTTCAGTAAAAGAAATTTCACCGTATGTATTCAGTTTTTTAATCAACTTGAGCATGTATGAAATAACAAATGCCTCTCCACCGTAATTAACAATAGATGGATCGTCTGTCGGCTTGTGATAATATTGATGCTGACCTGTAAAAAAATGAACTGCTGGAATATTAGCCAAATAGAAAGAAGTATGATCCGAGGCTCCTATTCCGCTTTCGGTCGTTTTGATTTTTGCAATTTTGCGTTTTGGATAGAATACCTCACCTATGGCTTTATCCCATGCTGGAGATGTTCCCACCCCATTGACGATTAACGTCTTTTTAGTTGAATCTAAATGACCAATCATATCCATATTCATCATAAAATTCACATTCCTCTCCCGCATTAAAGGGCTTTTTACAAAAAATTTAGACCCCACTAATCCTTGTTCTTCACCAGAAAAGGCAATAAAGAGATAGTTGTTATTGGTGTATTTTTTAGGCTTTTTAATAATTGCCCGAGCAATCTCAAACAAACCTGCTACTCCACTTGCATTATCATCCGCACCATTATGAATATCTCCAGGTGTTTCTGCCAAAGATCCTCCTTTTTGGCCACGACCCAAATGATCATGATGTGCTCCTATTACCACCGTTTGATCTGCTTGATTATCAATAAACCCGAGCACATTGTGAGCCTTTTTAGTGATCATTAGTATATCAAGGTTAAACTGAATATTAATTTGATCTAAAGAATCTAAATCCTTTTTAATAAATAAGATAGGGATTCCACTATTATTTAATGTTTTAGCTAATTCTCCATTGGGAAATAAATCCTCATTAGTACTGTAATAAATTACTGCTTTTGCTCCTTTCGACTTGGCATAGGATACTCTATACTCCACCCCAGACCATGAAATGTATCGATTGTGAGGGTGGACACCCCCAGGAATATCCATTTTGATTAAAACTGTTTTCCCAGAAATTTCCTTATTCTCATAATCATGATGATTAAGTCCAGCATCCTCAATTCCATAATGAACATTCACAGCCTCCCCTTTATAAATTCCTTTGTTTGAAGAGGCACTCAATGGATAGAAGTCTTGAAATAATTTCATGGCATCTTCTCCCAAGATTAAATTAGAATTTGATTTAGCTATCCTAAGATCTGGTGTAGGCATATACTGATAAAACGTCCCATCCTCTCCCGCAGGTTCTAACCCAAGAGATTCGTATTGCTTTGCAATGTACTCAGCCGATTTTCGATCGTTTTCAGACGCACTCAATCGTCCTTCCAACTCATCACTAGCAAGATATTCAATGTGTTTTTTTACGCGTTTTGATGTTTTTTTCTCTCCAAATCTTGGCTTTTGTGCCCACAAATTTGTCGAACTAATACTAGCTATTAATAGCCATAAAATTAATCTGATATACATGTTATTAAATAATGTTTCCTATGGTTTTAATGATGACCATAATGATAAGAACTGCAAATATAGTTTTAAGCTGTTTACCCGAGGATTTTTGGCCCATAGCAACTCCTAATGGTGCAGCAAATAATAGCCCCCCAACTAATGGTAGAAATAAACTCGGCAATAAATATCCCCATTGATATTCTATTGCATTTGTAGGTTGATAAGAAGCATATAGTACCATCATGGGAATCATCATCAAAGGGATAACACCTATAGAAATGGATGCAGACTTTTTGATACCCATCTTAAGATATTGAGTAAACAGGGGAATCATAATCACTCCGCCACCAAGTCCTGACAATCCTGCAATCACTCCCGTCAATAAGCCTGTTATAGAATACTTAGCCATGGACGGATTGGTTTCTTCAGACACAATAGTATTACTTTTATACAGGAATCTAATCAGCATCAATACCAATAAGAAGATGAAGAAGATACTAAATGATGATTTATCATACCAAGACCCCTTGGCAATTAAATATGATAGCAAGACACTACTTGGCACTGCAGTCAGGCAAGTGAATAATATTTCTTTAGGATAGAAAGCATTGAGCTTATATTGTTTGTAAGAACTAATTGCCCCCGCAAAAAATGTAGCAGCAAAAGAATTCGCTAAAATATATTTTGACAGCTCAGGGTCTTCGTATCCTAAGTATATTAATACCGAGCTTAATACCGGGACAAAGACAATTCCACCGCCCACACCCAATAGACCACTGATAAAACCACCGACTACACCAAAAAATACAAGGGTAAGAATTAATGACAACTCCAAAATTACAGTGTTAAATGTTGATTATAGACAGACAGATCAGAGAGTATTTCCTTAGATGTATGCCAGTCATCATCATCATCAAATCCTACTTCAATTTCACCTCGTTGATAGTAATAACGACGAACTATTTCTTGCTCTAAAAGTTCTTTCAACTCTGATTTATGATTTTCTGTATCATTCATTTTTATACTATCCATAGCTGATTTTAAATTTGTAAGTTCAGCTGAAAGAAATTTATGATATTTATCCTCCTTTGCTTGTGACTCTAGTCGCTTGATATCCTTTTCTGTTCTAGTTATATAGTCATAATCTTTGTCTGTAATAAAGTCACGGAATTCATTAAATAGATAATCAGAAACATTAAATTCTAAAGGCAAATCAATAGTATCATTTTTACTCCTAAAAATGGTAGCATATCTAAAAAACAAGTGATTTTTAATAAGGCTTTGCGATAATTCAGAAATTCGAGTTGCCTCCACCTTCACATCTGGATGAATACCTTCTCCATCGATTACTTCTCTCCCATTTCTAGTTTTAAATAACCGCTTTGAACTATCTGCTACTGCCAATGCTTTACCCTTTATCTTGTTACTATAATCTAGGCGTTGAATTAGTCGTCCACTCGGTATATAGTACTTAGATGTGGTGATTTTCATAGAAGTGTTGTAAGACAATCCTTTTGTGGTCTGGACCAACCCTTTTCCAAACGAATTTCTTCCAACCACCACGGCCCTATCCAAGTCTTGCAAAGATCCTGCAACAATCTCACTAGCTGATGCAGAATTCCCATTTATCATTACGACCAAAGGAATTTCAATATCTACTGGAGCATTCAACGTCTTAAAAGATCTATTGTCTTCTGGATATTTGCCCCGAGTCTCAACAATGAGTTGCCCTCTTGGAACAAAAATACTTACAATATCAATGGCTTCATTTAACAAACCACCACCATTGTTTCTAAGATCTAAAACTAACTTTTTAACCCCTTGATTTTTTAATTCTAATACTGCGTCTCTAACCTCTTTACCAGCATTGGGGGTAAAACTAACTAGCTTAATAAAACCAATGCCGTCTATCACGCCATAATAAGGTACATTTTTCTGAATGATACGCTCTCGAATGATGTCTTTTTTGATTCTGCCTACAGATAACCGATCTACTTCTACCGAAATCGTACTACCAGATTGACCTGTCAGCAAATCGTGAACCTCTGATCTTGTTTTGTCCTTGATCGATATCCCATTTATGGTTATGATTTCGTCTCCAGCCATTAAGCCTGCTTTTTGGCATGGTCTCCCCTCTAAGGGAGAATCTATATAAACTCGATTATCGATTCTCCGAATGGATGCACCAATACCTGAATACGTTCCAGTAACTTGAAATTTATAGTCCTCTGCTTGGGCTTCACTGTAAAAATTAGTGTAAGGATCCAGAGACTTCAACATGCCATCTATAGCAGCTCGTATAAGCTCTCCAGGCTTTACTTCATCTACATAGGTTGTATTAACTTCTTTGTAAACTTCAGCAAAAATGTCTAAGTTTTTAGATATCTCAAAGTAATCCCCAACCTTGAAACTGAGTAGGAAAAAAGCACCAATAATGGGTATAAGAATATATTTTTTCAAAACTAGATGATACTAGCTACAAAGATAATTAAAGTCCCCATTTGAAAAGTTAAGTCTAATAGATATTACACAATTGTAAATAAATAGAATCTAAATCGAGGATTCTCCCTTTAAAAAACAATCATTAAATGAATTTAGCAACTGGTGTTATCGCAATATGGGAAAACCCCACTCTTTTTACAATTGCATAGCGAAACAACTATTTTTGATTTAGTAGTTAGGTTACTACTACTGTTAAGGCAATCATTTTTAATTTTACAATATGTCTCATTTTTATTAAACGCTGTGTGATTGATCATGACTATCAAATAATGCACAAATATTTCATTAATTATACCAATAAAAATTAATCTAGATTAAGAAATGGTGTCTTATTTTTTTGCCATTGAACTCCTAACATGACTCAATGTTTCTGGGGTCATCCCAAGAAATGAAGCTATCGTTTTTGAAGACAACCGATGCAAAAAACTAGAATAATGAGTCAGAAAAAACTCATAACGTTCATGTGCAGGATAACTCATTTGCATAATTAACCTCCGCTGCATAACACTCATTCTACGGTGCATCAGCTTTAAATGCTTTATCTTTTCTTTCTCATCAAGCATAATCCAATTGAGACTAGAACGTTTTATGACTATTAATTCACAATCCTCAAGACATTCAATAAATAACATTGCAGGATGTTCAAACTCATGAGATTCAACATCAGAAATTATCCATCCTTCTGAAGCAAACATAAAAATATGCTCCTTACCTTTTTCATCAATTACATAACTTTTAAGTAGCCCCTTTTCTATAATGTAGACATTAAGTGATTTATCCCCTTCTCTTTGAAGTATTGTACCTTTTTTGAACTTCTTTAGTTTACCCGCAGAAGCTTTTTTAGTATTTTCAAATGATGTTTCTTTATCTTTCTTTTTGAGACTATCTTTCTGCATACTTAATTTTTTTTATCAAGGCACAGGGTCGTGTCCACTTTTTTTACTCCAAGGGTGGCAGCTTAATATTCGTTTGACAGATAGATAAAACCCATAGAACGGACCATGTTTTTTAATGGCTTCCACAGCATATGCACTGCATGTCGGAGTGTAGCGGCAAGTTGCAGGCAATAAAGGGGATATTAGTTTCTGATAAATCCAAATAGGCAGTAATAACACTAAAGAAAGTCCCTTACTCAATCCTTTTAATAAATTCATCAATAGACAAAGTTAATTTTTTTTCAAGTATCTGATATTCTGGCAATTCCTTACCTAAATATATAATACCAATTGCATATTGAGTATCATCTTTAATAGCTTGATAAATTCGCTGCTTTTGAAGTCTATAGATATCTGTAATTTGACGCTTAATTCGGTTTCGATATACAGCTTTTTTAAACTTCCGTTTACCAACAGAAACTAGTAATTGGCAAGGGTAAGGTGTTTTTAGTTCTTTTTTAAGGTAGACAAATAGTAAAGGAGGTTGAAAGATGGACTCGCCTTTTTTTTGAAAAATAGAATCAATCGTTTCATTGTGTGAGAGTTTCTCTTGCTTATGAAATGTATTGGATGTCCCCATTTAAATAATTTGGGGGAGAAAATTAATGCTTGTGACGAGGCTCGTCAGAAACACTTAGCTTTTTACGCCCTTTTTTACGACGAGCTGCTAACACTTTTCTACCATTTTTAGTAGCCATTCTTTCTCTGAAACCGTGCTTGTTTCTTCTTTTTCGTCTGCTTGGTTGAAATGTCCGCTTACTCATTGTATACTATAATAGTGACTTAATCGTCTGTTTATTCTTTTTAAAAGGCTTGCAAAAGTAATGTTTTATTCAAAAAATAACACACCTTAAGCTACTTTTTTGTAACTCAATGGGTTTTATACCCCAAATAAAATTTCTAACTCGCCATAAAATCCTCGATATCCGAAACTTCAATAGGCATTCCTACCTCATCCATCATATCAACCGGACCATTTTCGGTAATAAGTATTTGATTTTCAATTCGCACACCAATCCCTTCTTCTTGAATGTAGATTCCAGGCTCACAACTAAAGATCATGCCAACTTCCATTGGCTCATATCGCATGCCGCTATCGTGCACATCTACCCCTAAGAAATGAGAAGTACCGTGCATAAAATACTTTTTCAATGCTGGCCATGATGGATCTTGGTTTTTGATATCCTCCTTGGTCAAAAGACCTAACCCAATTAATTCATCTTCCATCAAACCTTCAACCTCTTTCTGATATTCCATAAGCATAGTTCCTGGCACTAATTTTTCTCGAGCTTGTTTCATTACACGAAGTGTTGCGTTATAAACATCTGCTTGACGAGAGGAAAATTTACCGTTGGCAGGCAAGCATCGTGTCATATCGCTTGCATAATTTGCATAATCTACTCCACAATCGATAAGAACTAAATCTCCGTCTTTAACCTGCTTGTTGTTTTCAATATAATGTAAGGTGCAAGCAGAAAGACCACTTGCAACTATCGGCTCAAAGGAAAATCCATTGGCTCTATTTCGTGTGAACTCATGTATCAATTCCGCTTCAATCTCATGCTCCCATACACCAGGCTTGGCAAATTTCATAACTCGTTCCCATCCCAACTTAGATATTCGTACAGATTCCCTCATCACATCAAGCTCATAAGAAGTTTTTATACTTCGTAAACGTTGCAATATTTTTCCTGCTCGTTTATACGAATGCAATGGATATAGTTTTTGTATTTCATGAACAAAATCAATAGCCTTTGCTGGACTCTTGGGAGAAAATCGATCATTCTCATTCAATGGAAGATAAATATTATCTGCCATATTAATGATGGGTCTCAACTGCTGCATATAATTCCCATTCCAATAAATAGAATTGATGCCACTTGTTGCTGATGCATCCTTTTTGGTGTATTTATAACCATCCCAAACTGCAATCATCTCATTAGTCTCTACCAAAAAGAGGCAAGCTCTATATTCAGGTATTGGACAATCAGGATACAAGACCAAAATACTATCCTCTTGATCTATACCACTCAACCAAAAAATATCCGAGTTTTGCTTAAACTTATAAGTCATATCACCATTCCAGCTGTATTGGTAGTTGCTATGAAAAATAGCTATACTGTTAGGCTCCATTTGAGCAATAAAACGATTTCGATTCTGGATAAATAATTGCGGGTTGAGTGCTTTGTACTTCATAATATGTTTGCAAAATTAAGAATTTGCTACCAAGTGCGTTAATTTTTTCTGATGATTAAGTTTTGTAACTAAAGTATATTTCATTTTTATGAATTAACTTTGAAATCTATATTCTAACATTCTAGATTATGAAGAATTATCTCCAAATTTTACATTGGACTCCAAGAATTTTAGGTATTTTGTCAATCGCTTTCATCAGCTTATTCGTACAAGATTCGTTTGATAAAAATTTAACCTTTACAGAACAGTTAAGTCATTTATTCATGCACCTTATACCCACTCTAAGTCTATTAATTATCTACCTCATTGCCTGCAGGCGAGAATTATTAGGAGGAATATTATTCACGATAATTGGAATCGGTTTTAGCCCTATTATTTTTATTCATAATTTTAATATGAACCAGTCTGTATGGAAAAGTCTATATGTTATAGCATTAATTACCTTCCCTTTCATTATTTCAGGTCTTTTATTCATTATGAATCACATAAAAAAAAATAAATGAGGATATATCTAAGATATTCAATTGTGCCAGAATTATATTTTGAACTTCAAATGGATACATTTGTGTTTTACCAAATACCATGTCAGAATCAATCCAAAAACTACTGAATAACTTAAATGTTGCATCAAAAAATGCAAGTATATGCACCGGAACTCAATGGATAACCTCATCAAATACAGAAACTAAGGAAGTACATACCCCAATGGATGGATCCAAGCTAGGGGAGGTAATTTATGCTAGTGAACAGGATTATGAAAAGGTGATTTTGCAGGCACAAGAAGCTGCCAAGTATTGGAAAACTGTTCCAGCTCCTGAACGAGGGTCAATTGTAAGACAATATGGTTTGAAGCTAAGAGCCCACAAAGAAGACTTGGGGAAATTGGTAAGCCTAGAAATGGGTAAAAGCTATCAAGAGGGATTAGGAGAAGTCCAGGAAATGATTGACATCTGTGATTTTGCTGTAGGTCTATCTAGACAACTGTATGGTCTCACCATGCATAGTGAGCGACCAAATCATCGCATGTATGAACAATGGCACCCATTGGGTATCATTGGAATTATATCTGCATTTAATTTCCCCGTAGCTGTATGGGCATGGAATAGCATGATAGCTGCAGTTTGTGGTGATGTATGTGTTTGGAAACCTAGCGAGAAAACACCCTTAACAGCCATTGCTTGTCATCGTTTGTTAGAAAGTGTAATCACTGAAAATAACTTACCTGAAGGCATTTTTAATTTAGTAATTGGAGATTATAGAATTGGAGAAAAAATGGCAAAAGACAAGCGAATTCCAATGGTTAGTGCTACAGGAAGTACCCGAATGGGAAAAAAGGTAAGCGAAGTAGTTGGTGCTCGATTAGGGAGCTCACTTTTGGAGCTTGGAGGCAACAATGCTGTTATCATATCTGAACATGCCAACTTGGATAATGCTCTTATTGCTGCTGTTTTTGGTTGTGTGGGAACAGCTGGTCAACGATGCACTAGTACTCGAAGACTACTTATTCATGAATCTATTTTTGACACATTCAAAAACAAGTTAGTCAGTGCGTATGGACAACTTAGAATCGGCAATCCACTTGATGAAAAAAATCATGTTGGACCATTGATAGATGAAGATGCTGTAACGACATTTACCCATGCAGTGCAAGCAGTTCAAGATGAAGGAGGTGAAGTATTAATAGGTGGTGAAGTACTTTCTGGGAAAGGTTATGAAGGGGGTTGCTATGTAAACCCATGCATTGCTACTGCCAAAAATCATTTTGAGATTGTTCAAAAAGAAACCTTTGGACCAATTGTTTATCTAATCCCTTATCAAACATTAGATGAGGCCATCCAACTACAAAACGATGTGAAACAAGGGTTAAGTTCAGCTATTTTTACAGATAATATCCAAGAAGCTGAACTATTTTTGAGTGCAGCAGGAAGCGATTGTGGAATTGCCAATGTAAACATAGGAACAAGTGGAGCAGAAATCGGTGGAGCATTTGGAGGCGAAAAAGAAACAGGTGGCGGAAGAGAGAGTGGTTCTGATGCATGGAAAAAATACATGCGTCGTCAAACAAACACAATCAATTACGGCACAGATTTACCTCTTGCTCAAGGAATTAAATTTGACTTATAATGTTTAAAAATTTACTCCTTAAATACTCGATTTATTCCTTTTTATTAAATTGTTCTATGTCTTATGCACAAGACTTTGGAGCTCAATTATTTTTGGGAGCGAATTTTAGCCAAGTAGATGGAGATCAAATGGGTGGTTACAATAAACTTGGAGCTAATGTAGGTATACAAATCAACAGGCCTATGAATAACGACTGGGAGTCCGCCTTTGAAATCCGATATAGCATGAAAGGTTCAAAGAAAGTAATTGACCCTGAAGGGCCTCCAACAGAAACCCTTGACTTGAATTACCACTACCTTGAAGTTCCCCTACTTGTTAAATATCTGGGCTGGGAAAAAATGGAGCCCTATGGAGGGCTATCTCTAGGAGTAAATATTTTTAATGAGCGGGATGATAATGGAAGAAAAAGGGAAGAACTTGATCTTAAAAAAACAGAAATTGGCTTTCACCTAGGAGGCTCTTATGCCTTAAACAACCGAACAAATATTGATCTGAGACACTCCTACTCTCTTTTTTCTATTCGAGATTATCCAGCAGCTGCTAACTCCCCATCATTATGGGGCAGAGTTGGATGGTTCAATCGACTATTTACTCTTGGGATTTCTTACGATCTAAAATCCTAAATTTTTAACCTAGTGAGTCCTCTCGTTTGATGTGTAAATCGCGTTGCGGGAACGGAATGGTGATATTATTTTCTCGGAACGATTCCTCTATTTGATATCTTAGATCACTCATGACATGATCAATTGGGAACAATTGATTACTCCAAAACACCAATTCAAAATCAAGACTCGAATCACCAAAATCCTTAAAAAATACGATGGGAGATGGATTAGTAATTACCTTAGTATGCTTCCAGGCACATTCTTCAAGTATCTTTTTCACAAGCTCCACATTGCTTCCATAGGCAACGCCTACGTTAATCTTGAAACGGGTAATTGTATCACTTGTACTCCAATTAATTAGTTTTTCACTGACCAGTTGATGATTTGGTATAATCATAGAAATTCCATCACGAGTGGTAACTTTTGATGTTCTTAGCCCTATTAAAGTAACTTTTGCTACCACACCATCTACTTCAACAATATCATTCACACGTATAGTAGGTTCTACTAGTAAAATAAATCCAGAGACAAGGTCATTAGCTACTTGTTGCAAACCTAGACCAACACCCAGAAGTAGCGGAGTTAATGCCAAGAAACCGGTCCAATTCACATGAAATGCTACTAGAGCGATAATAATAAATATAAGAATAGAAACATATTTAGTAATTCGGGTAATGGCAAATTCTCTACCACTATCTAATCGACCAGATTTTACTGCTGATTTAGCTAACTTCTTTACCCATTTGTAAGCAAACCAAATGACAAAACCCGAAATAATTATGTACAAGAGACTTGATAAAGTGACCGAACCTTGATCTCCAATCTTAAAAAGTTCTGTTTTAAGAAAATCTTTCATTGCTTAGTTAGTATACGTTTTGTTATAGACGAGTGCAAAGTAATCATCTCCAAGGTCTAAATATCCATATTCATAACAAAAATGATAGGTTTTTTCTGCTTTTGTTGTGTAGGTATTCGTAAAATACTCAAAGCTAAAGCCCTCTTTGGTCAATTGTTTTTTGGAAACCTTTACAGATTTATCCAGTGGGCATAGTTCGGCAAGAATCGACCTATTCTTCTTAATGATACGATTGACTTTTCTAATGTAGTTGTTCGAACTACCGTATTGAATGTTGTTAAATTCATTTCGGCATTGCTTGTCACAGAATTTCTTATCTGCTCGACCTATCAATAGCTTTTTACAATTTAGGCATTCTCTAGACCCCATGAAGCAAAGATATTAAAAAATGAACCCAGCTCTTAGAATAAGTTCAGCTGAGGAGTTTGTTTGATCCCAAGTTTTAATGGAGTAATCTTTTGCCTTGCTTTGTTCAACTGATATTTGTTTTTTGCAAGACGAACCTGTTGGTGTATTGCTTGCCCTATTGCACTAAATTTCTTTCTTCGATTAGATGCATCATCTTTATTTAAGCTACCTCCTTGAGTCTCAGCAATCTGATGCAAGACTCGCGATGCTTTGAGAGGAAATGTTTTGTGAATCCAGTTTTCAAATAATAAGGCTGTCGTTCCATTTAAACGTAATAATGTGTGATTCAAAAATGAAGCACCCGCATTACTTGCTGCCTCACAAATTTGAAAAATTTCATCGCTATTAAGACCTGGTATTATCGGTGCCAATAAAACACCTACAGGAATACCATGCTCAGACAATGTTCTAATTACTTTGAGTTTATTTTCCGAACTGGATGTTCGAGGCTCTAAAGCTCTTCTCAAGTCCTCATTCAAGGTAGTAATTGATATGCAAACTTCAACAAGACCCTTGGCTGCCATTTTATTTAGAATGTCTATATCTCGACAAACCAATGCGTTCTTGGTAATAATTACAACAGATTGATTGTACTTTAGACAAACCTCTAAAAGTTGTCGCGTAATTTTCAACTTTTGCTCGGCAGGTTGATAACAATCCGTATTTCCACTGAGTGTAATCTTTTCTCCTTTCCATGATTTAAGTTGTAGTTTATGCTCTAGCAATTCTGCTGCATTGGATTTATAAAGTATATTTTTTTCAAAATCAAGACCAGCATTATACCCCCAATATTCATGAGTTATTCTTGCATAACAATACACACAACCATGCTCACAACCTTGGTATGGGTTCATGCTCCACTCAGGCCCCATATCTGGATTATTTATTCGATTAAGTATTGTCTTGGGATAAGTAGGCGTAAGCTCTGTTTTGTCATCAGCCACAAAAAAATCTTCATCAAAATATGAGCCGTCCCAAAAATGTTCTAGATGATGTTTAGATAATCCATTGTCGATTGAAGTTTGTACACCACGTCCTCTGAAATTTGAAGTATTGACAATATTTTTATCTAAAAGCATGATTAAAATATACACAATAATTGCACATTACAAGAAAAATAATACAACTATTTTCCTCTAAGCTCTGTCCAAAACTGTTTGAAGCCTGATTTAGAAGAGACCATTTTTCTAAATTCTTTCCAAATGGTGGATGGTTGTTTCTCTTGATTAATCGATGGTAATGGTTCATATTGATCTTCTCTTGAATCAATTGTTTCAATTCCAAGCAATTCATCGCTTGATTTGAATTGAGCTCTTGCCTTAGCTGTATGTCCTAATTTTTGCTCTGCCAAACCCAAATTATTCATAGTTATTGCATCGGTGGGATCAAGTGATAACGATTTAGTATAATCCTCAACACTCCCCTCAGTGTCTCCTGTTTTGTCTTTAATATAAGCTCTACAACTATAGAAATATGGATTGTTAGGCTCTAGCTCGACTGCACGGTCAAAATCTTGAATCGCATGTTTGAATCGCATATTAAACTTACACACTCCACGCTCGTTATAATACTCCGCATTATTTGGATCTTTAGCAATCATACGATTCCAACATTCCATTGCGTTTTCCCAACGTTTGGTTTTTTGATACGAAAATGCCAAAATTGGCAGATGATTTTCTTCTGAACTGCCCTCCAAATGGTTGATCACAGCTAAATAATTTCCTTGTTCGTATAATTCCTCGATGTTCACAATTAATGTAACGTAAAAAACACCATTTTGATTTTATTTTATTTGAATAAAATGAGTTTAAGTTAGGTTGTATAATATGATATATTCGCAATCAGAAATGAATCAAATTAATCAAGTAGCTCAATTACTGTGGGACTCCAACGCTAATAAATCAACCGTTGCCCCTGTTAGAGCAATAATCACTGCTACCGATATTGAAGCAGCTTATGCCGTACAAAAAATCAATGTTCAAAAACGTATTGAAAATGGAGAGCGTGTAGTTGGAAAAAAAATTGGACTTACCTCCTTTGCTGTTCAAGAACAATTGGGCGTAGATCAACCTGATTATGGCATCTTATTCGAATCCATGCAAATAGAAAATGGAGGGAACCTATCCTTCACCGATTTAATGCAGCCCAAGGCCGAAGCAGAAATTGCATTTATGATTGGAAAAGATTTGGATGGAGATATTGACATTACAGATCTCATCGATGCTATTGAATATGTTTCTGCATCCATCGAAATTGTTGGAAGTCGTGTTGAAAACTGGGACATCCGAATCACCGATACTATAGCAGATAATGCGAGTGCTAGTCATTTTGTATTGGGCGAAAATAAAGTTCACATTGATGAACTGGACCTCCCTAATTGTACTATGTCCATGACTAAAAATGGCGAAATAGCCTCAGAAGGCGTTGGAAGTGCATGCATGGACAATCCACTAAATGCTGCCCTCTGGCTCGCTCGAGTAATGGCCAAAAACAGAACACCGCTTAAAGCTGGCGAAATACTCCTCTCTGGTGCATTAGGACCAATGGTTCCAATTCAAAAAGGAGATCACTTTGAAGCAAGTATCCAAGGACTAGGAAGTGTAAACATTCAAATCACCTAACCATGAAAAAGAAAGCAGCCATCATCGGTAGCGGGAACATCGGCACCGATTTAATGATAAAAATCATCCGAAATTCTTCAATACTCGAAGTAGGTTGTTTGGTAGGTATTGACCCTGATTCGGATGGACTAGCAAGAGCCAAACGGATGGGAATTGAAACGTGTAGCGAGGGCATTGACGGACTTATTCAAATGGAAATATGGAACGAAATTGCCATTATTTTTGATGCAACTTCTGCCAAAGCTCACTTGTACAACCTTGAAAAAATCAACCCTTTTCCTAATAAAAAAGTCGTTGATCTCACACCAGCTGCCGTTGGACCCTACGTTATTCCTGCAGTCAATTTTGATACAGAACTAAGCAAAAAACTTTCTTTGAATACTGATATTCATTCTGAATCAATTTTTAACATGGTTACTTGTGGAGGGCAAGCCACCATTCCCATTGTAGCTGCAGTGAGTAGAGTTGCCCATGTACACTATGGAGAAATTGTAGCTAGCATAGCAAGTAAGTCTGCCGGACCAGGTACGCGAGCCAACATTGATGAGTTTACCGAAACTACCTCCGAAGCCATTCAAAAAATTGGGGGAGCAGACCAAGGCAAGGCCATTATTATACTCAACCCTGCAGAACCTCCATTGGTCATGAGAGATACCGTATTCACCCTCAGTGAATCTGCAGACCGTGAGGCAATTCGTGAGAGCATTCATGCTATGGTAGCAGAAGTTCAAAAATATGTCCCTGGATATACCCTTCATCAAGAAGTGCAGTTTGACGACATCCCCGAAGACCAGCCGGTATTTATCGAAGGACTGGGATACAAACACGGATTAAAAACAACGGTACTTTTACAAGTAATCGGTGCTGGACACTACCTCCCTGAGTATGCTGGAAACCTTGATATTATGACTAGTGCAGCTCTTGCTGTTGGAGAAAAAATGATTGGATAATTATGAGCAAAAAGAAACTTTACATACAAGACGTAACGCTCCGAGATGGCATGCACGCCATTAGACACCAATATGATAAAAAAGAACTAAAATCCATTGCTATTGGCTTGGACCAAGCGGGAGTAGATGCCATAGAAATTGCTCATGGAGATGGGCTAAGTGGAGGAAGCTTCAATTATGGGTTTGGTGCTCATACCGACTGGGATTGGCTTGAAGGCATTGCCGAAGAACTAAATCATGCTGTACTCACCACCCTTTTATTACCAGGCATTGGCACCATTGAAGACCTTAAAAAAGCTCATGCTTTGGGGGTCCGTTCTGTGCGTATTGCTACCCATTGTACGGAAGCAGATGTGAGCAAACAACACATCGAAGCTGCCAAAAAATTGGGTATGGACGTCGGTGGATTTCTGATGATGGCTCACATGAACGAACCCAAAAAACTAGCTGAACAAGCCCAACTGATGGAAAGTTACGGAGCCGATTGTGTGTATGTGACTGATAGTGCCGGTGCACTGATGATGGATGGAGTGGCAGATCGAATGAAAGCATTTCAAGATACCCTATCCAACGATACCGAAATTGGAATTCATTGCCATCATAACCTGAGCCTAGGAGTAGCCAATACCATTGTAGCTATGCAACACGGAGCCAACCGACTAGACGCATCTCTGGCAGGCATGGGAGCTGGAGCGGGAAATTGCCCTTTGGAGGTACTGATAGCCGTTTTAAACAAAATGGGAGAACAAACCCAAGCTGATGTAAACCAACTCATGGACTTGGCAGATGACATCATCCGCCCCTTACAAGAACGCCCTGTACGTGTAGATCGAGAAACCTTGAGTTTGGGATATGCGGGTGTATATTCTAGTTTTTTGCTACACAGCGAACGAGCTGCTCAAAAATACGGCCTCAATACGGCAGATATTCTTCAAGAACTTGGACAACGCAAAATGGTAGGTGGTCAAGAAGATATGATTGTAGATGTAGCATTGGATATGCTGAAGAATAACAAATAATTCTTTTCTTCTCAACCTTTAAAAAGAAGAAAAGCTAATAAAATACCTAGGCTCAATCCCAATGAAATAGCAAGTTCGAATACAAGAAGAACTTTTGAAAAGCAAAAATGCCATCATTGCTCAACTTAAAGAAAAGTTGGGGTAATGACTGCCCTCTAAAAATATTTAATTCTACTTTTTCTTAAACTTGGCAATGGCTTGTTTGGTGAAGTCAGAGAGCACCAGCTGTCCGCTAATCGCTGCTCGTTCGGCCAGTAAGCTGTCCCAATGTTCGGTTCCTTGCCAGAAGATTTGCTTGAGTTGTTGCATGGCCTCCGGATTAGACTGACAGAGCCTGTCTGCCAATGCATCTATCGCCTCATCCATAGCTTCTGCAGTATCATACACTCCCGTATAAAGTCCCTTGGATCTTGCCCACTCTGCACTTTGCCATTCGGTAGCATTAATAGCCAACTGACTCATGGCAGAAACCCCCATTTTTCGTTCTACTGCTGGCCCTACCACAAATGGTCCTATCCCTACAGCTAATTCGCTGAGTTTTACAAAGGCATGTTGGGTAGCTAGGGTATAATCAAAAGCAGCAGCTAAACCTACTCCTCCACCTACGGCTTTGCCTTGCACTCTACCAATAATCAGTTTAGGACAGGTACGACAAGCATTGATTACATTGGCAAACCCCGAAAAGAATACCTTGCCCGTTTCTAAATCATCAATAGCTACCAACTCATCAAAACTTGCTCCAGCACAAAATGCTCGATCTCCAGCACTTCGAACTACAATGATTTTGACGGCATCGTCTTCTCCCAATGTGGTGATGGTATCGGCTAGTTTAGCCAACACCTTACCCGGCAATGAATTGCTTAAAGGATGCGAAAATTCGACAGTGGCTTTTCCTTGGTCAATGGTGTACGTTACATTTCCTTGATCTACTGCATTCATGTTATATCTCGTCTTCTTGATTTCTTTTTTTAACCATGGTCAATATGGTAGCTAAAGCCACCGTATCTCCTGTTTCGTCATATACATCCACCAAAAACTTGACAATACCCTTGGCTACGTCATCTTCGGTTTTCTTTTCTTGGTTGATTTTTTCTTTTACAGTAAATCGTACCCCGATAGTAGCCCCAGGATATACTGGCTTGGTAAATCGGCATTCGTCCAACCCATAGTTCAACAAAACGGGCCCTTTTTTGGCATCTACAAATAGACCTGCAGCCTTACTCAATACAAAATAACCATGAGCAACTCTCCCCTCAAAGGTGGTTCCCTCGAGTGATGTTTCGTCCATGTGTGCATAAAAATTATCGCCACTCACATTGGCAAAATTCACAATATCGGTCGTAGTGATGGTATGCTTGGCTGTAACAACGGTATCTCCAACTTCTAAATCTTCAAAGTATTTACGAAACGGATGAACATCTTTCTCTTTGTATGCTCCACCATACTGATATTTTTGGGTGATTTCTGTAAGCATCGTCGGATGTCCTTGTAATGCAGTACGTTGTAAATAGTGTTTTACACTACCCATACCCCCAAGTTCTTCTCCACCTCCAGCTCTTCCTGGACCTCCATGCATCAACTGTGGCATCGGAGAACCGTGCCCTGTACTTTCGGGTGCAGACTCCTCATTAAGCACTAATATTCTGCCGTGATAAGCGGATGCTTCAACGGCATATTGGGTGGCTGTGTCAACACTTGACGTTGCTATGGTGCTAACCAACGAACCTTTGCCCATTTTAGCCAACTCAATCGCTTGATCCAAATCTTGGTAGGGCATCAATGTACTCACCGGCCCAAAACACTCTACTTCGTGACTGTCTAACTTTTGCATAGGATTATCATTAAGCATCAAAATTGGTGGCACAAATGCCCCTTTGCTCTTATCTGCTCCCAATACATCAAATTGGTCCAAACTTCCACTCACAATTGGCGTGTTTTTGGATAGCTCTAGAACTCGATTTCTCACGACATCCATTTGTGAGCGATTGACCAATGCTCCCATACGAACCCCTTCTTGAGCAGGGTCACCAACCGTGGTTTTGGATAAACTTTTGCCTAACGCAATTTGTGTGTCCTCTAGATATTTTTCAGGAACAATGATTCTTCGAATTGCAGTACATTTTTGCCCCGCTTTGGTGGTCATCTCCCTACGAACTTCTTTGATAAATAAGTCAAAGGTTGGAGTACCTGGTGCTGCATCTTCACCGAGTACAGCCGCATTCAAACTATCTGCCTCCATATTAAATGGAATTGCATTTTCTAAAATGTGTGGCATCGACTTGAGCATTCGCCCTGTCTGAGCAGAACCCGTAAACGTAATCAAATCTTGAGCCGTTAATTTATCTAATATCCCGTGTCCTCGACCACAATCCAGTTGAATTGCTCCCTCAGGAACTATACCACTAGCTACAATATCCTCTACCATAGCTTGGGTAAGGTAAGAAGTCATTTCAGATGGTTTTACAATGGCTGGAACTCCTGCTAAAAGGTTAGCACTGAGTTTTTCGAGCATCCCCCAAATTGGAAAATTAAAAGCGTTGATATGCACTACAACCCCTTGTTTGGGACTCATAATGTGCTGACCTACAAATGTTCCATTAGTACTTATTTTGGCTGTATCTCCGTCTACATAGAAAGACTGATTTCCCATTTGTCTGCGTAAACTTGCATAGGTAAACAATGTACCTATACCACCATCAATATCTACCCAACTATCACTCTTAGTTGCTCCTGATTGATAACTAATATCGTAATATTTCTTTTTGATTTCGGTTAGGTACAACGCAAGTTTTTTGAGCATATACCCTCGTTCGTAAAAAGTCATTTTGCGAAGAGCTTTGCCTCCTACCTTGCGAGCATAATGTGCCATAGCCTCATAATCCAATCCTTCACTGCCAGCAGTACTAATTAGTTCGCCTGTGATTGCATGATGTTGGGCTACCCCATCGCCTTGATGAGCTTGCCATCTTCCTTCAGCATAATTTTTTAATTTCATACAGGTATATTTTCAGATACATGGACAAAGGTAAAACAATCATAGTTAAGCAAAAATGTTACTAAACAGAGGAAATCTATTTGTATATTTTCTAAATCTTTCGTTTTTGATATTTTTTTTCGCAACAAAATGAATTACAAGCTGCTTTGCTCTGATATTGATGGTACACTTCTCAACAAAGATCGTGTGCTCTCGTCGGCTACAATAGACCAATTTAATCGTGTAAAAGACACCTGTCATTGTGTTCTAGCATCTTCCAGAATGCCCGACGCTATGAGGCACTTACAAAAAGATTTGTCCATCGAAAAAAGTCCATTAATTGCTTATAATGGCGGACTAGTGTTAGCTGATGACCGCGTATTAACAAGTATGGAAATTCCATATACCATTGTAAATCAAATTGCAACGCTTGCTATCAATACAGAAGTGCATGTGAGCATCTATAATGCCAACGATTGGTTTGTACCACAATGGGATTATTGGGCTGAACGAGAGACCAATAACACCAAGGTAAAGCCCACAGTAAGAAATATTCAAGAAACTTTATCGGAGTTCAAACTCACCAACCGAGGAGCTCATAAAGTTATGTGTATGGGGCCCGCTGAAGAGATTGCAGAGATCTATAAATCCCTCATGGACCTTTATGAATATGATCTCCATATTTATAAATCAAAGGACACCTATTTGGAAATAGCCAATAAAAAGATTTCAAAAAAATCTGCTATTCAAACCTTGCTAGATATTGAATTCCCTAAGTTAGACTGGAAGCAAGTCATTGCATTTGGAGACAACTATAACGACATGGAAATGTTGGATGCTGTTGGCATGGGAGTAGCCGTTGGAAATGCAAAACCAGAGGTATTAGCAATGGCCAACTTTATTACCAAAACGAATAAAGAAGATGGTGTAGCAATGGCAATGAATGAAATTATGGGATAGAGAACTAACCAAGTTCCAAAATATTTTTACGAATCAAATCTTTTAACTCCTTCATATTCAAATCTTCCTTAGCAGATATGAATACAATGTTTTTATTCAATTTAGCCATCCATGTTTTTTTGAGTGTTGGGATATCATAAATGGTCGTATCTTGAAAAATATCATCGGAGGTTGCTAAGGGATGATACTGGTCTATTTTATTAAATATTGTAATCACGGGCTTGTCACTAGCACCAATTTCAGCAAGGGTTTGGGATACGGTAGTCATTTGCTCCTCAAACTGAGAGTGGCTGACATCCACCACATGCAATAAAATATCAGCCTCAATGACCTCAGCTAGCGTGCTTTTAAAACTTTCGATAAGCTGATGAGGGAGTTTACGAATAAATCCAACCGTATCTGAAAGTAAGAAGATACATGGCTTATAAGTAATAGGGTCAGGTGGGAACACAACCTTACGAACGGTACTGTCGAGTGTAGCAAAGAGCTTATCTTGAGCTAAGACGTCAGATTTTGCAAGGCGGTTGATGAGGGTTGACTTGCCTACGTTTGTGTATCCAACTAAGGCCACACGAAACTGGGATTCGCGATTTTTTCTTCTTGTAGAGCTCTGACTATCAATATGAGCAAGGTCTTTTTTGAGTTTGGCTATTTTATCTCGAATCACCCTTCGGTCGGTTTCAATTTCTTTCTCACCAGGACCTTTCATACCGATTCCCCCTTTTTGTTTTTGAAGGTGAGTCCACATTCGGGTTAATCTAGGGAGTAAGTACTCACTTTGAGCTAATTCTACCTGTGTACGTGACTGAGCTGTTCGAGCATTTTTGGCAAAAATATCTAATATTAGACTACTTCTATCTATGATTTTACAAGATATAAACTCTTCAAGATTTCTAATTTGAGAAGGACTAAGCTCATCATCAAAAATGGCACAATCAATTTTATTTGATTTGACGTATGCGGCAATTTCTTCTATCTTTCCTTTACCAAAATAAGTTTTTGGGTTTGGGAAATCAAGTCGTTGGGTGAATCTTTTCATACTTTTAGCTCCTGCGGTATATGCCAAAAATTCTAACTCATCCAAATAAATATCATTGGTATTGATGGGGACATTTTTAGGTTCTACACCTATTAAAATAGCTTTTTCTGGGACTACAGTGCGAATAACTTGATGCTTCAATAGATAGTTTGTTTAATTAATTCGTTCTTTTGTATAGTACTTTTACGCGTGCAAAAATACATTCAAAAAATAGGGTTTATTATTCTTATTCTTTGGGCGTGCAAGATTCCTCTTCATGCTCAGGAAATGCAATGGAGTAATCCTATAAGATTGAAAGGCGGAGCAATATTCCCTAAAGTTATTGGCGAAAATTCTTCTGGCGTATTTTTAATGAGATACCGCAATCGTTTTTATACCAAAAGTATTTTTTTGGAGCGTTATAATTCGGACTTAAACTTAGACTTGAGTCTGTATGTTGATTTGAAAAATGCTCAAATATTGAAAGTTCAGCTAACTCCAAAAGGCATTTTGATCATCAAATCAAAAAGAAATAAGACGGATAAGAATTATATTATCACGGGTTCTTGGCTATCATTTGACTTGAAACCATTGGGTGAAGAGGTCACATTATTCACCCATAACAACAAACACCCTTTGGGTTCTAATTCAATTCGATTGTGTATGAATGATTCACTGAATCAAGTGGTGGTGAGTCAGATTAGACTTTCCAATAACACATCCATTATTGCAACATATTTATTTGATCAGAATTTTGAATTAATTCAAAAGAAAGACTACCCATTTAGTCACCAACATCAAATAAAAATAAAAGACTTAGTGATTAATAATCGAGAAACCACTAACTTGTATTGTAGAAAAAGCGACCAATTTGATTCAAAACCCCAAGATATTATAGTAACTATCAAGAAGGACACCGTTTTGTCTTACACGTTTGCAGATAGCATAACCATTGGCTCAGCATCTCTGATTTACAATCGATCAAATGATATTGCTCAATTTGTTGGATTTTATCGTCCAAAAACTGGAATAGGATATGTAGGAACTGTATTTTCAGACTTGGATTCAAATCAATTATTGTGGGACACAAAATATCGTAGATTTGATCCAGAATGGCTCAAATCTTTAAACACAGGATTTTTTAGCCCAAACACCATTGCAGAAGATTTTGCCCTTAAGGCATGCGTGCCTCAATCGGATGGTGGAATTCTCATTATTGCAGAACAAAAAGATATTTCTACAGAAAGTGACATATACATCATTAACGGAATATCCCAAAGTACTGCTAAAAACATTTATAAATTTAACGAAATTTTAAGCTTGAGCTATGATAATGAATACTACCCGCAATGGCGTCAAAGAATCACCAAAAATCAAATTACCATTAATGATGGTGGATATTTCAGTTCGGCTGCTTTATTTGTAAATAAGAAATATACCCAATTATTATACAATGATCAATTCAGAAACTCTGGAGAGGTCGTACAATATACCATGTACAATACTGGACAAACAAACAGCCAAAAACTAATTAAAACTGAGCTCGACTATCTAGCTATAATTCCAGATGGTGCTATGCAAGTTTCGTCCAATAAATTAATTGTCCCTACCTATAAGAATAGGAAGTTTTCACTTTTAAAATTGATTTACAATTGATTAGACTACTGACCCAAAAAAATAGCATTGGATTAACACTATCCGGGTTGATTTATCTAAGTTATGCTTTGATCTTAGGCGATTATAATGCTCAAAAATGGGGCTTAACATTTTTGCTTTATTTAGAGGGTATAACCTTAAATTATCTTTGTTTTCGATTTGGAGTTTTAGGTCAAAAAACAGCCCTTCCAACCTTGTTATTTTCTGTATTTTCAGCATTATTCATCATTGATTTATCTCCCGATCATATTATCTATGGGGCTATTTTTTTGAGTACTTTTTATTTAGCCTTCAGGGCTAGGGAAATTCCTTATTATTCCGAAATATATTTAATCTATGTAGGGCTCATTATTGGAGGGTCTCAATCGTTCATGAATAATAGTATATTTTTATTCCTCCCCATCTTATTTCTATTTATTCAGGTTGGAATTGTAAATGCTCGAGGTTTTTTAATGGCGTTGATTAATTTAGGGATGACCACTGTAAGTGCTGCTGGCATCTACTTTTTAATAGATTTACCAGAGCATATTGTCGGTATGATTCCGGATTCAACCTCAGATAAACCCATAAATAGTATCGCTCTTATAAAAATTACTTCGCCGATTATCATATTCATTTTTGTCTTTCACATTTTAAAGCTGAATAGTTATTCCTTTAGATTCCCAAATTTGAGTAAAAATATAAATTACACATTTTTAGTTCAAGTTCTTTTCGGTTTGGTTGTAGCATTGATAAGCGGCAATTATGATTTAATAATATACGCTTTCATGGCCTTGGCTATCTTGCTATCATTTACTTTTGTTTATCTTCAACAAAGTTTATTCGCTAATGCTTTATTCACTGCACTCATTACTGTTGTAATCGCATCCCTCTATATCTATCGAATAATATTCTTGTAACACTGCAAATAATTAATTTTCTTTGTCCAAAAGATTTAGATTTAGCATATGAACGATGATGTAAAAATGATTCTTGACGAATTAAAAGTTGCCGCAGAAAAAGCACTAAATCATGTGGCTGCAGAAGTAGGAAAATTACGAGCAGGCAAAGCAACTCCCTCTATGCTAGATAGTGTAACTGTAGAATACTATGAAAGCCAAGTTCCTCTTAGTCAGGTGGCAAACGTAAATACTCCTGACGCAAAAACAATCATGGTAAAGCCTTGGGAAAAAGGAATGCTTGATGAAATAAGTAAAGGGATAATGCATGCCAACTTAGGATTAAATCCACAAAACGATGGCGAACAAGTAATTATAAATGTTCCTGCACTTACAGAGGAACGGAGAATGCAACTTGTAAAACAAGTTCGAGGAGAAAGCGAACATGGTAAAATTGGATTAAGAAGTGCCCGGAAAGATGCTATTGACTTTATCAAATCTCTTAAAACTGACGGACTTAGTGAGGATATGGCAAAAGACGGTGAGAACGAGATTCAAAAGATAGTTGATACCTATAACAAGCGTATCGATGACACCATTGCCAATAAGGAAAAAGAAATCATGACTATTTAAGGACTGATAAAACCATGTCTATAAATGTCTAAATCCATAAGTGTTTAGTACAATTTTCTTTAATGACTTGAAATTTTTGTCCATCATATTCTAGTTGATATAGGGTCAAATTTTGATGATAAAATTGGTCCATTTTACTTAATGGTGTATCCGTAAGTAAGCATAAGAATATTTTCAAAGCTCTTCCGTGCATGCAGATTAAGATTGTAGTATCGTTGGTTGACAGGATTTTTTGTAGCCCGACTTTTTGTCTTTTTAACACTGAGTTAGGTGATTCTCCACCTTCAATACATCGATCTAATAATCCTGATGACCAATCGTTGATAATGGATTGATATGCTCTTTTACTCTCATGATCTCCTTTCAAACCCTCAAACATCCCCCAACCTATTTCATTCAATTCAGACAATATATGATGCTTGTAACCTGCTTTTAAAAAAGCAGCCACACTTTGATGTGTTCTTTTAAGTTCACTTGTATAAATTATATCAAATCCAATATGATGATATGCCCGATAGAATTGAAGGGCTTGTTGCTGGCCCATTTCATTCAAAGAACTATCAATACCCCTTCCCTGGATCACACCTTGCTTGTTATAATCAGTCTCTCCGTGTCTTATAATATAAATCGTTTTCTTTGCAGTCATAGAATAATAATTTGATACCCTACAAATCTATAAAGATATCTCAGCTTAACGACTTTGGCAAAAATACATTGGCCGAACATCTTCAAATGAAGGTTACTGCCGTTGGGGAGGACTACGTTACAATGAGTATGCCTGTATCATCCAAAGTCCACCAACCACTTGGTCTTTTACATGGTGGTGCTGTAGCAGCACTTGCAGAAAATGTTGCTAGTCTTGCTGGCAATCTGGTTGTTGCACACCAAAATAAATCTTGTCTAGGTCTAACCCTAAATACTAGTCACTTGAAGAGTGTGCGTGAAGGAATGGTTTTCGCAACTGCAAAAGCAATACATCTTGGACGAAGCACTCAAGTATGGGAAATTAAAACATCATCAGAAGAAAACACACTCATCAATATCAGCAGAATGACATTGGCAGTAGTTGACAAAAAATAATGGATACTGAAAATATTGGGGCACTGATTCACATCCCTCAAAAGCATAAAATAGAGCAATACCAACTGAATTGCATGGAGCTTTTTGATACTATTGATAAGTATTGGATGAAGAAAGAGGGTCTGGTATTTTATCCTTTTGATCGATCAAAACAAGCATATTTTTTTGGGAACAAGGAGAATAAAAAACCTATCAATGAATATGATCTTATGATCAATGACTCTCTATCAAAAGAAGAATATGAAACAAGTGTATTCATGGCCAAGCAAGCAATATCTATTGGTCAAATGAAAAAGGTAGTTCTTGCTCGAAATGAAATTATTTCGGGGGATTACGACCCTATATCTGTTTTTAAAAATTCAGTCAGAAAATACTCCTCGAGTTATGGATATTATGTAAATATTGGACCTGAACAATGGGTCGGAGCGTCCCCAGAACTTCTAATACATTATGAGGAAGGAATGCTGAGTACAGTTGCTCTTGCAGGAACTAAATCTTTGGATGAAAAATTCACTTCAAAAGAAAAAAACGAGCAGTTAATGGTTTGTGACTTCATTGAGGAAAAATTGGACTCACTTGATCTTACTGACTATCAAAAATCTGCTACAGTTGAAGAAAATTTTAATACCATCAAGCATTTAAAAACTTCTTACGAGGTTGCTTGCTCACCTCAAGATGCCTTAGAATTATTAAAAATCCTTCAACCAACAAGTGCTGTTTGTGGGTTACCAAGAGATAGCAGCTTTGAATTTATTCAAGATTTTGAGACCATGAATCGAGGTTTTTATTCAGGTATGACAGGAATCCTTAAAAAAGATAGTGCTACCTTTTTTGTAAATCTTAGATGCATGAGATTTCACCAAAACACCATTGAACTGTTTGCTGGTGCTGGAATAACTGAAGACTCTGATCCATCAGCTGAGTGGGAAGAAACTGAAAAAAAAATAGCTTCCATAAAACAGCTTTTGGACAATTAAGACTCCAAAGCATCTTCTAACAATAACTCGTACTCTTCATTGGGAATTTCTATTGCACCGAACTGCTTGAGGTGATCGTTAATGTACTGAGTATCCAATAATTTAAATTGGTTTTCTTTCATAAACTCAACCAAAAAAATCAATGCAATTTTACTTGCATCTGTTTCTGTATGAAACATGCTCTCTCCAAAAAACACCTTCCCTATTGCTACTCCGTATAATCCCCCCACGAGTTTTCCATTTCTCCACGTTTCAAAACTATACCCATAACCTAACTCGTTAAGTTTACAATATGATTTTATAATATCCTCACTAATCCAAGTATCCTCACGGTTTGCACATGAACGAATTGTCCCTTCAAAATCTCCATTAATTCTTAAGTCAAAATAGTGTTTATTGAATAATCGCCTTAGATTTTTAGAAATATGAAATTCTTCTAAAGGTATAATACCTCTCATATCTGGCTTGAACCAAAAAATCTCGTCATTCTCCTCAGGAATAGCCATAGGAAAATACCCTTGAGCATAAGCATATAGGAGTTCTGTGGGTTCGAGCATATGATTACTTTTGCAAAAGAAATTTTATTTTATGAAAATCATCTGTATTGGAAGAAATTATGTTGCTCACGCGGAAGAACTAGGCAATGAAACTCCTCAGGAGCCTGTCATATTCATGAAGCCTGACTCTGCTATCTTTCGACAAAGAGATGCTTTTTATATTCCTGACTGGACCAATGAAGTACATTATGAAGCTGAAATTGTAGTAAAAATAAATCGACTAGGGAAGAATATAGAAGAACGATTTGCTCCAAAATATTTTTCACAATTTACATTAGGCATTGATTTTACAGCTCGTGACATCCAAAAGAAACTAAAAGACAAAGGTCTGCCATGGGAAAAAGCTAAAGCATTTGATCAAAGTGCTGTTTTAGGTGAATTTTTAGATGTTAAGGATTATTCATTTGATAATCTCAAATTTGAACTAAAAAAGAATGGTCAAGTCGTTCAGTCTGGCAATACAAAGTCCATGATCTTCAGTATTCCTCAAATCATTGAAAACTGCTCTGAGTTCTTTACCTTAAAGATTGGTGATTTAATCTATACAGGAACACCCGAAGGTGTCGGCCCTGTACATGTGGGAGATGAACTAGAGGGATTCATTGAAGGCAAGAAAGTTCTACATGTCAAAATCCGTTGATTTAACCTTGAAGAATTTCAACGATTTTTTGAGTTCGAAAGGCAATCCAATCGTCTGCTAAATTTATTTTATAAACTTTCTGCTTAAAATTAGAAAAAGGTTGTTCGAATGTGAGGGCTTCCATCAATTCTGATTGGTTAGAAAAATCTTCTACCGATGCGGTAAATTCTTCCATCATACCAAAAACTACTTTACCCTCTAAGGGAACAAAAGACTTATATTCTGAACTCTTTTGTTCGGCTAGTGAAATATCTTCAGCTGAAAAAACTTCCTCTGTTTGTTTGTTCATAAAACATGTGTAGCCATTTCCTAAAATACCCGCAACCGTTTTTAATGTTTCTTCTCTCATATTTAAAAACTTATGGCCATAATGATCGAGCTATTTCTCCTCTAAACGGCCATGGAATCATGGCTATAATAATTAATAGACCAAGGGTATAAAATATTAATGCTAGCTTATGCTTCTTTGAATCTTGAGTAGATTTCTTAGATTTTGTTCGACCAATTTGAACCAATGCAGCAGCAAAAACCATCCCAAAAATATGTTCGACTGTCCAAAAACGAAGAGTAGAATCTCCCATAATTTCTCCCATTTTACTAAAATTATTCGACCAGCCTCTTGCAATGTATAGTAGGAATCCAATCAGTATTTGTAAATGAACACTCGCTACAAAAAGTGTGGCAGACAAATTATGATTTTGGGAATAGGGTTGTTTTAAAAAAAGCCCCCGAGCAGATTTTGTAATTGCATATAACCCAAATAGCAAAACTGCCCAACGAAGAATATTGTGTGAATTTATTAAAATATGATCCATGATTGTGTGCCCAAAGATATGTGAATTAGTTTAACAACGGGTTTGCTGGAGAATTGGCGAGCAAGGCATCCTTCCCTCCTTTCAAACGAATAGCATACTTCCATAAGTCTTTATCCATCATCTCATTATTAAAGATAATTTTTGATGGGATGTCTCCGATTATCCATGATTTTTCTGAAATTTCTGAAAGCAATTGACCTTTAGCCCAACCGCTATAGCCCATAAAAAATTTAAACCTACTCGGTTCATACTCCCCAGACTTTAGACCTTCTATAATCTGTCCAAAATCACCACTCCAAAATAAATTCTTCTTTAAAGATACTGATTCATCTATGCTTGAATATGAGTGAATACAATGAAGCCCGTCTAGTTCTACAGGTCCACCAACAAATACAGGTAAATCAATATGGGGCAAATCAGGAACCAACTGATTCACCAAATGATCAGACTTTTGATTAAGTACAAACCCAACAGAACCTTCTTCGTTATGATCCGTCATGAGTATAACACTTCTCTCAAAAGTTGGGTCTTGAATAAATGGTTCAGAAATTAGTACTCTACCCGTTAATTGTTTCATTTATAGTTTTGTTAATTTTTTTTTAAAATACAATATATACTACACTCAAAATACTCAGTACCAAGATACCCAATATCGCTAGTTTATGTTCAAATGGCGACCAAAGGGCAGTTGATTTATTATCTTTATTTACAACTTTCCAGCACAACCATGCAAGTATAGGAGCTGTGAGAAACGAAACTGTAGTGGCAAAAGAAACCATCTGTTTCATGTCTTTAACAAAAAATAAAAGGAGAATTATCGTTCCTAAAGTTAGTATGTATCGCCAAAAGGATTTTGATTGAATCTTTTGATTTAATTTCATTTTTGAAGAAACTTCTTCCATCACTCTAGGCATGGCATCTAAACATGTAATGGTAGTACTAAACATGGTTGTGAATGCAGCAATGGTAATTACCCAGTAAAAGCTTCCCCCAAGGTTAGAAACAAATATATCAATAAGTTGAGCTGCAAATCCGCCAGCAGATGCCTCTAGAGTAATATCCGAGAGATACAAGGTGTGAGCACCTAATACCAAGAAACAAATCCCTAAAAATGCAGTGCCATAAAACCCCACTTTAAAGTCAAAATTAGAATCAGATCTCTGTTCTTTCGGTTTTACTAATACCCATATGCTATGCCAAATAGCAATATCAAGTGGAGCAGGCATCCAGCCAACAAACGTGACTAGAAAACTCAAATCGATATCATCACTTAATGAAAATGAAGATTGAGTCATCGCTGTAAAATCAATATTGGTCCTAAAAGAAAAGAAAAAAGCCACAATGGTAGAAATTGATAATACGATCATAACTACCTTCATCAGATGGTCCAGAATTTTAAACTTCCCAATTTGAAGAATGCACAAGCAAGTTATTAAAATTATGATAGAGAAATTAGCTGAGCTTAGACCAAGTCCAGTCATTTTTTGAACCAAACCAGCAGTCACAATAGTAACAGCAGCTTGGATTGTAAACATCGTTGTGACCGTTAAAATTCCCAATACCCATATTGCCCAATTGCCAATTTCAGCAAAACCAAATACCAGAGATTGGTTCTTATTCTTAGCATATCGAGGCCCTAAAACAAAGAATGGATATTTTAGAATATGAGCCAAAATGATGGCTACAATGAGGATATAACCATATTGAGCACCTGCACGTGTACTCTGTACCAAATGGGATACCCCAACAGCGGCACCTGCATACAACAAACCAGGTCCCAAAGATTTTAACTTGCTAAGCACTCCGTAAAAATAAAAAAGACCAACAAAATGTTGGTCTTTTCTTAAATTATTTAGTTGGATTGAACGTTTAAATTCGTGCAATTAGGTCAGCAACTCGATTGCTATACCCTGCTTCGTTGTCATACCAACCCATTACTTTCACTGTATTACCATAAACCATTGTAGTCATAGAATCAAAAATACATGAGTGAGGATTTCCTACTATATCTACACTAACTATTGGATCTTCCGTATACTCAAGAATACCTTTCAAGTTAGTTTCAGCTGCTTTCTTAAATGCTGCATTTACTTCTTCTACGGAGGTATTTCCTTTAAGTGTTACCACAAAATCAGTAGCACTACCAGTTGGTGTAGGAACTCGAAGCGAATTACCATTTAATTTACCCGCTAAGTGAGGTAATACTAAACCAACAGCTTTAGCTGCTCCTGTACTGGTAGGAATAATATTAAGTGCCGCCGATCGAGCTCTTCTCAAATCAGAATGAGGAGCATCTAATAATCGTTGATCAGAAGTATAGGAGTGAATCGTTGTCATAAATCCACTTTCTACCCCAATTAAGTCATCTAAAACTTTTACCATAGGAGCAAGGCAATTAGTTGTACAACTTGCATTTGAAAGAATTACTTCTTCACCCGTAAGTGTATCGTCGTTTACTCCCAGAACTACTGTTTTTATATCCCCTGATGCAGGAGCAGAAATAACTACTTTTTTAGCACCTGCTTCGATATGTTTACCAGCTCCTTCAGGACTTCTAAAAAACCCTGTACTCTCAAGCACAACGTCTATATCTAACTCTTTCCATGGAAGATTAGCGGGGTCTCTCTCTGCAGTTGCACGAATAGAAACTCCATTAACGATTAGATGGGTGTCTGTATGATCAACAGAACCATTAAATCTACCTTGAACAGAATCATATTTAAGTAAATGTGCAAGGGTTTTGTTGTCTGTCAAATCATTGATAGCGACAACTTCCACATTAGGTTTTTCTAAAAGTGTTTTAAAAGCTAGTCTTCCAATTCTACCGAAACCATTGATGGCTATTTTCATGATGATGTTTTAATTAATATTACTTTATATTTAATTGGTTTGCAAACCTAACTATTTTTTAAAAATAGAATCAAAATAGTTGTATCAAAAAAATAAATAATTGTTTGATAAATTAAAGTTTAATATTTCTTTTGCACTCGCCAAACGCAATAAGCACATTAATAGTTCTTTTGATAAAGCGTTTAACAATGTCCTCCGAAGGTTTCGGAGCCGGACAGCACTTAAATATAAATTTAAGTGATACGAGCATAAAATGGCCCGTTCGTCTATCGGCTAGGACGCCAGGTTTTCATCCTGGTAAGAGGGGTTCGATTCCCCTACGGGCTACCAGAGCGGAATAGTTGAATTTTAGTTCACTATTCCGCTTTTTTGTTTATCCATAGTAGCATGTTATGTCTTAGATATTCTCATTCAAAAGTTTTTTTGTTTTTTTGAGTTTTTTTATTGTTGGTAGAGTTTTCTATTTTTGAACATACAACACATAATATTCCAATAACAATCATGATAAAACATTTACTATCTACAATCACCCTAATTTCGGTCTTATCGATGGTGCAAGCACAGGTGGGCGTTGGGACATCAACACCTCATTCATCAGCAGCATTAGACGTGACATCCACAAGTGCAGGACTACTTCTTCCGAGAATGACCGCCACACAACGAAATGCCATTAGTGGACCTTCAGCAGGACTGATGATTTGGTGCACCGACTGTGGCACCAATGGTGAATTACAAGTCTATAATGGCACATATTGGACCAATTTTACAGGTGGTAATAGATCATTATCTGGCAGAGCACAAGTAGGCTCAGATATCGACGCAGAAGCGACGGGCGATGGTTTTGGTCGTTCTGTTTCGCTGAGTAATGATGGGAGTATAGTAGCAATTGGGGCACCTTATAATGATGGTAATGGAAGTTTCTCAGGTCACGTTCGGGTATATCAAAATGTCAGCGGTACTTGGACTCAGATAGGCTCAGATATTGATGGAGAAGCTGCAGGTGATTATTTAGGGCAATCTGTTTCATTAAGTTACAATGGGAGTATAGTAGCAATAGGAGCTCCATATAACGATGGTAATGGGTCAAACTCAGGTCATGTTCGGGTATATCAAAATGTCAGTGGTACTTGGACTCAGATAGGCTCAGATATTGATGGAGAAGCTGCAGGTGATCAAAGTGGTTATTCTATTTCTCTAGATAGCAGTGGAACTACTTTAGCAATCGGTGCAACTTATAATGACGGTAATGGAAGTGGCTCAGGTCACGTTCGGGTATATCAAAATGTCAGCGGTACTTGGACTCAGATAGGCTCAGATATTGACGGAGAAGCAGCAGATGATTATTCGGGAAATTCTGTTTCACTATGCAACGATGGAAGCATCCTAGCAATAGGTGCTTATAGAAACGATGGTAATGGAAGTGCCTCAGGTCACGTTCGGGTATATCAAAATATCAGTGGTACTTGGACGCAAGTAGGTGCTGATATTGATGGTGAAGCTGCGGGTGATGATTTAGGATGTTCAGTTTCATTAAGTAGTGATGGAAGTATCGTAGCAATAGGAGCTCGTAACAACGACGGTAATGGAGATGGTGCTGGACATGTACGGATATACAAAAACATAAGCGGTACTTGGACCCAACAAGGCTCAGATATCGATGGAGAAGCAGCAGGTGATCGATCTGGATGGTCAGTTTCGCTAAGTAATGATGGGAGCATTTTAGCAATAGGAGCTCCATATAACGATGGTAATGGGTCAAACTCAGGTCATGTTCGGGTATATCAAAATATCAGTGGCACTTGGATACAAATAGGCACTGATATCGATGGTGAAGCAGCGGAAGATGATTCGGGAGATTTTGTTTCTCTGAGCAAAGATGGCACCAAAGTAGCAATAGGGGCATATGAAAATGATGGTACTGGTTCAAGTGCAGGTCACACAAGAGTGATCACGATAGGATTTTAAAAACAATGAATACTTAATACAAAAAAGAAACGATATGATCCGGAGCATACTCAGACTTTAGTGAATTGAAAAAAGTATTGTTAAAGATTCGATAAGAGACTGATAGACTCTACCAGAGCGGAATAGTTGAATTTTAGTTCACTATCCCGCTTTTTGTTCGTCCGTAATTGCACGTCATATTTTGGATGCACTTAATAAATACATTTTAGTTTTGGGTGCGATAAAATTTGACTGTTGACCACTTTAAAAAATTAGTTTTATTTTGTAATCTACATGAAACATACAATCTTAGGCATACTACTCATTTTTAGTATAAATACATTCGCTCAAAAAGTGGGTATACAATTTTATCAAGGGGTCAATAAACCCCTAGTTTCTTTTTCAGGGGCTCAAGGAGAATTAGACTACCAATCCAATTTCAACTCTGACACCCGTATTGGTGTATTTTATGGTGATTTAAGTAAATTTTCTGTAAGTACGCTTATTGGTGTATCTACTGTAAAAGCAACTGCCAAAAATGACGACCTAACTACCTCATTTTCTCAGTCGAGTTTGAGAGTAGATGTACCTATTCGATATGCCATACCACCCATTTATAAACGTGGTATACCCAATGATTTTTTTATTAGCTCAGTAGCTCTTGTACCTTCCTATGGTTCTGTAACGGCATCTTCTCAGAGTGTTAACGGACTAGATAGCAGAACAGAGGAACTATTCAATAAGACTAACTTCTATCTGGGTACTGAAATTAACTTCATAGGATATAAATCAGATAATTTAGCTATTCATCCATATGTCTCATATCGCTATATGCTATCCAATGCAGATTTGGATAGCGATGATTTGAAAATAAATGAACTTTCACTTGGACTTAGAATGGACATCAACAAATGAAAAAGTTATTACTTCTCCTATTAGGTTTTACTTTATTTACAAGTCAGGCCTTTGCACAGAAAATAGCTCGATCATCAATTGGCACCCTTGGATCCTCCAGTTCAGGAAAACACGGTCTTGTGGCGTTTAGCCCAATATCTTCTCCGGTTGTTCGATCGGGGAATAGAAGTGAAGGGCTTTCTATTCAAACTAAACCCTTTCTTCATCTCAGAGCTGGCTCGCGATTTCAAGACATACAAGTAGATATTTACCCTAATCCTACCCAAAATTGGATAAACATAAATACCAAAGAGACCTATACGGATGTAACAATCATCGACGTGTTTGGTAAAACCTGCTATACTGGTTGGTCTGATCGCATATCCATGCAAAATTTAGCTGCAGGGATGTATACTCTCAATCTTACGCTTATTGATAAGCGTATCTATTCTAAAAAATTAATACTCATCAAATGAAAAAAATATTTATTTTCCTCTTAACCAGTATAATTTCGGTCTCTTTGTTTGCTCAAAACCTGCCTCAAGGCATTGCTTATCAAGCCGTAGCTGTTAAAGAAAGCCCTTACTCGGTGGCTGGTGAAAACCCATCAGCTATTTATTGGTCAAATAAAGATATTAAAGTGCGATTTACCATATTGGATCAATATCCAAACCCAACGGATACCTACCAGGAATTTCATTCTATAAATACTGATGATTATGGGGTGTTTAATCTCATAATAGGTCAGGGAACAGTAATTTCTGGTGATTTTGAAGAGATTACTTGGGAATTAGGAACAGCACATCTACAAGTAGAAATTGATTTTGAGAATGATGATAATTACACGGTAACTTCTTTTGAGCGTTTCTGGTCGGTGCCGTATGCCTTTGTATCTAAAAAAGATAAGAGCACAAATAATGATAGTGCTATCCAGTCATTGAATGATAAAATCACGTACTTGAAAAATAGGGATCAAGATACCGTCATTGGTAATGAGATTCAACTACTTTCTATAAATGATGATACAATATCATTGAGTAATGGAGGTGGGAAAGTTGCACTTATTTCAGCTTGGTCTACTGTGGGAGATACAACATCTACATTCAATCAAGTAGGAATTGGGAGTAAAAGCACATATCCCGGTGTTGAATTGATTTTAAAGGATGAGGTATTTGCCTCTCAAGTAATAGAAACCACAGGTCCTACTACTGATGCTGGATTATGGTTAAAAAACCCAACAGGAACTTGGAGAATGCACGGAGATCAAAGTGATGCTAACAAGTTAAAATTTGGGTTATGGTCAGACTATTCTGAGGCAGGTGGGACAAATATTTTACCTGAATCGTTGACAATAGATACGCTTGGCAGAATTGGAGTTGGAAGAGGAGTTAATTTCAAAGAAGCATTTAATGTACGTCACAATGATTCTGCATTTGTACAAATTGAAGCTGGTGGTAATAATAAAGCAGGCATAGTTATAGGTGAGTTAGATGGAGCTCGAGGAGGAAGAATAATCGTTGATGGTGATAATACCAATAACTTAATTTTTCAAGTAACGGATGAGAAAGGTCAGTCAAGTGGGCAAATTCCAGAATATGTAGATGTTATGCATATGCCTTATTTCCCTGGCAGTCAAGTAGGTAACGTCGGAATAGGAACAGCATCGCCAACAGCTTCATTACATATAAATTCTAATTCTAGCAAAACCGGACTTAAAATAGAAAATACAGACTCAACAACTTCTGCTAAAATTGTGTTAAACCAAGTGGGATCTCCAAACGGACAAGCTTATTATCTTGTTTCTAGGGGTGATGGAGATTTTGTAATTGGGAATGCTTCAAACGGAATTGCTGATCAATTTGTTATAGATTCTATAGGAAATGTAGGAATTGGAACAAAGAATCCAACACATTCACTTGAAGTTGTGGGTAGTGGCATTGGCGGTTCTCAAGCTTTAAAACTCAAAAGGAATAGAAATATTCCCACCTTTGGTGTCAGACTGGATTTTAATTTACTAAATTCTAAGAATGAAGATATAAAGTATGGTAATATTATAGGTTCAATTGCAGACAGCACAGCTGGTGCAGAAAAGGGATTCTTGTCTCTTGGAGTTGCTAATGGTTCAGGGACATGGAGTGATGGTTATATAGAAGAGAGATTAAGAATTGAGACAGATAGAGTAACAGTTAAGAATATTATGAGATTAAAACCTCTTTCTGCTGCTCCAGCTAATCCTTCAAAGGGAGATATGTATATGGATGATAATACTAACAAGCTAAGGGTATATGACGGTACTACATGGCAAGCATGCTGGTAATTGAAATCAATATCTGTATATGTATATTATAAATAGCTATAACTTTACTTGACTTAATCTCGTAAGACTAAAGATTCGATAACAATCTCAAAAAGTCTAAAAGAGCCGAATAATTAAATTTTAGTTTATTGTTTCGCTTTTTTTGTTTTTTTTTGTTTACACAAATCTTAAGCATTTTATGAAAAAAAATATCATTCTTTATAATCTTATATTTCTTTTTTCTTTTTTAATATTAGCAAGTCTAACCCCAGCTCAATTACATGCCCAGGCTGTATCAACTTTAGCAGGTAGTGGGTCTAGTGGTAGCACCAATGCTACTGGCACTTCTGCCTCATTTAATAAACCGCAAGGGGTTGTTGTAGATGCAAATGGGAATGTTTACGTATCAGAATATTCTGGACATAAAATAAGAAAAATTACTCCAGAAGGGGTTGTAACTACATTCGCAGGAAGTAGTTCATCAGGAACATCTAATGGAACTGGGACCGCTGCTCGTTTTAGCAGACCAAATGGTCTAGCAATTGACGCTAGTGGAAATATCTATGTTGCAGACGAATGGAATCACAGAATTCGAAAAATTACCCCAGCCGGAGTTGTAACTACATTCGCAGGAAGTTCGTCAGGCAGTAATAATGGAACTGGGACCGCTGCAAAATTTAATAAACCATCGGGGGTTGCAGTCGATGGCAGTGGTAACATATTTGTTTGTGACAGAAGTAATCATCTCATCCGAAAAATTACTTCTGCTGGTGTTGTAACCACGTTTGCAGGAAGCGGGTCTAGTGGCAATACCAATGGTACAGGTACAGCAGCTACATTTGCTAGTCCAACTGGAATTGCTATTGATGCTAATGACAACTTATATATAACCGATTATGCAAATCATAGTGTCCGAAAAATCACTTCTTCTGGTGTTGTTACAACCCTAGCAGGTCCCGTTGGCTCGACAGGCACATGGGGAACAACAAATGCCACAGGCACAGCAGCACGATTTAATTACCCATACCATGTAGTAATTAATAGTCATGGCAATATTATAGTTACCGAACTTAACGGACAAAGACTTCGAAAAATTACCACTGCCGGTGTTGTTACTAGTTATGTTGGTTCAACGACAAGTGGAAGCACAAATGCCGTAGGAACATCGGCACGATTTTCATCACCAAGAGGCTTGGGTATTGATTCTGATGATAATATATTTATAGCCGATTTTAATAATCATTTAGTTAGGAAGGTATACCCATACAGCTATGGCAAGAAAATAACAATTGATAATACGAAGGTTTCAGGTAGTAGTAGTTTAACTGACTTCCCCGTTTTGATTTCTTTCACAGATAATGATTTAAGATCAACATCTAACTCTGGATATGTACATAGCTCTGATGGATATGATATTACCTTTAAAAATAACAGTGGAACGACTGTTTTATCTCACGAGATTGAAAAATATGATCCAAACACAGGAGAACTTATTGCTTGGGTAAAAGTGCCTTCTTTATCTGCCACTACAGATACTGAAATCAATATGTATTACGGTAATCCCTGTATAAGTTCTGACCCTTCATCTTCGTCTACATGGAACTCAGACTACATTGTAGACATGCATATGGACGATAATCCAACAGGAACAATTAGTAATTCAAGTCAACAAAATTTTAATGCATCTAGTTTTGGTTCAATGACTTCAGGTGATATCCTAACAGGTAAAATAGGAAATGGAACTAATTTTGACGGAAGTAATGATGGGTTCACTATGAGCGACAATAACTCTCTTGATTTAAATACGAGTGATTTCACTTTCTCTTGTTGGTTCAAAACTGATGCAGTGAGTAATTATCAAACCCTCTTTAATAAAAAACCAAGTGGTGGTGGTGTTACAGGTTTTGGTGCAGTATACGTGAATCCCAGCAGTCAGTTAACTTTTTATTTTAAAGGTGCTGGAACTACACAAGGAGGTGGAAATACAACAGCAACTGTTAATGCTAATAGTTGGTATAGTTTTCATTTGACCTGCGATGTTGCCAGTGACGAAGTTAAAATTTACTTAAATGGTTCACTAGTATCTACTATATCTGTGGATGCTGGTTCAACTCTTGCCAATGGTCATCATCAGTATTTTGGGAGCTTCAATACATCATCATATCCTTTTAACGGCGTACTAGACGAAATGAGAATTGCACTGACTGATTTTTCTGCGGATTGGATAGCTACAGAGTATAACAATCAGAATTCTCCTTCTACTTTTTACAGTGTAGGTTCCCAACTAAATGCCACAAACCCTTTACCTGTAAACTTACTTAGCTTTCATGCAAACCCTAATGCAAATCATACCGCTCAACTTAATTGGGTGACAGCTAGCGAAATCAACAATAGTCACTTTGAGATAGAACATAGCTATGATGGTAGAACTTATGAGATGATTGATCAGGTTTCTGGAAATGGCAACAGTCAACATCAGATTGAGTATAGCTATTTAGATGAAAATATAAGTCCTATGGAAAATACGGTGTTTTATCGACTCAAGCAATTAGATTTCGATGGAGCGTTTGAATATTCAGATATCCGAGTAGTTCGTTTTGATGCATTAGAAAATGATATGCAATTAGAGGCTTATCCAAACCCATTTTCAGATGAAGTAACAATCATGGTTAGCTTATCCGCTGGTGAAAATTACCAAATTCAAATTACTGATTTAAATGGTGCTATAATTCATCAAGAGGATCACAATTTTAAAAGTGGCATTCATAAATTAGACTTGTCTCAATGGGATAGTGGAATGTACATTGTTGAGGTGGCCTCTGATCAAGGTTCAGAGCATATCAAGGTGATGAAGAATTAAGAAGATTCGATATGAGTTTTTTAAAACTCTATTAAAAGCGGAATAGTTGAATTTTGGTTCACTATTCCGCTTTTTTTTTGATAATATTGAAATATGAATCTTAAGCCACTTTTTATAGCAATTACTATCTTGTTTCTTAATTTTTCACTACTAGCTCAGTCTTGGTCACAAGTTGGTTCGGACATTGATGGAGAGTATGCTGAAGATTTTTCTGGAGGAGAAGGATCAGTCTCTATAAGTAGTGATGGCTCTACTGTAGCAATTGGTGCTCCATATAATGACGGTAATGGCTCAAATGCTGGCCATGTTAGAATATATAAAAATACAAACGGCAAATGGAAGCAAGTAGGATCAGACATTAATGGTGCAGCGATAGATGATTATTCTGGTGGATCAGTGTCATTGAGCAGTAATGGCAATATTTTAGCAATTGGTGCAATTAATAATGATGGTAAATTTCCAAATGCTGGACATGTAAGAATATATAAAAATGTAAGCGGAACATGGACTAAAGTAGGTACTGATATTTATGGAGAAGCAACTGGTGATTTATCTGGGTGGTCTGTCTCATTGAGTGGAGACGGGAGCATTGTAGCTATAGGAGCTGTTGGCAATAATGGCAATGGCCCAGCTGCTGGACATACAAGAGTATACCAGAATAAAAGCGGAACTTGGACGCAAATAGGTTCTGATATTGATGGAGAAGCTTCATATGACGGATTTGGAATATGTGTATCTCTCAGTAATAATGGAAACATCTTGGCTGTCGGTGCTCAAGGTAATGATGGGAGTGGTCCTTCGAATTCAGGTCATGTAAGAGTGTTTCAAAACCTAAGTAATACATGGACGCAAATAGGTTCTGATATTGATGGAGAAGCAGCAGATGATAATTCTGGAAGATTTGTTTCTCTGAGTGGAGATGGGAATACTATTGCTATTGGTGCTATGATGAACGATGGGAATGGTTCTGATGCTGGACATGTAAGAGTATACAGGAATAAAAGCGGTACTTGGTCACAAATAGGATCAGATATTGACGGGGAACTAGCAGGAGACAGATCTGGAAGATCTGTCTCGTTAAGTAGCGATGGAAATACGTTAGCTATTGGTGCATATTTCAATGATGGTAATGGAAATGGATCTGGTCATGTCAGAATATTCAAAAATACAAACGGGAAATGGGCTCAATTAGGAGCTGATATTGACGGCGAAACAGCAGGTGATGTTTCCGGAGGATCAGTTTCACTAAGTAGCGACGGAACTATTGTAGCAATAGGAGCTAGTGGAAATGATGACAATGGAAATTCATCTGGTCACGTCAGAATTTATGGTATATCTGGAGCAACTTATTCCACAGAAACCATTACTTCATGCGGTCCTTACAAGTGGACAAATGGCATAACCTACACAACAAACAACAACAACTCAAAAGATACCTTTAAGAATATTGCTGGATCTGATAGTATTGTAACTTTGGATTTAACGATACTGAATCCAACCCCATTGGGCCTATCTGATACCATTCTATCCTTTAGTGGTGATAGCGTATTATTGAATATTAGTGCTGGATTTTCATCTTATGCCTGGACTAATGGCGATACATCACAAAAGACTACTATAACTAATTCGGGAAAGTACGGAGTCTTAGCATCTGATTCATCAAGATGTGGCGAGGATTCAACCGTAGTTTTATTTGTAAATCGTATAATTCAAAAGGATACTAACTTATGCGAAGGATCAACCATTAATTTATCTATTAGCAATACCATTAATACACTAAATACACATTTGATGGTATCAAAAAATTTTCCTGCACTAAGTTGGGGTCCTATGGATATTTTAACTAATGCACGAAGTAGTGACGGAGATTCTAATACACTTAAGATTGTTGATTCACTGGGGAATTACAATAATGGAAACTATGCTGCCAACTTCTGTTTAAACTTAGAGGAAAATGGATATAACGATTGGTACTTACCTACGGGATATGAAGTTTCTAATTTACTATGTCCTAACAAAGAATTAATCAATAATTGGTCTTCACCAGGGTATTATTGGTCATCAACTGAAGAATCAATTCGTGATGCTACAAAATTATATTCAAATACCATACCATCATCAAGTTGTGGTTCTGTTGCTGCTCCATTCAAAACTGATCAGAGTATTGTTAGGTGTGTAAGAAAAATTGCAGATATTAAATACCATTGGTCAACTAACGAATCCGGTTCATTAATCCGAGTTTCCCCCACATCAAATACTACCTATTTTTGCTCACAGAAAATTGGTAGTTATTCTATAAAAGATAGCGTAACAATTACCCTTTTAAACAAATCGTTTAGCAATGAATCATTCATTGCTTGTGATAGTGTTATTTCATCCACAGGTAAAATTTATACTACATCAGGGACCTATTACGACACCTTAACAAATGCAATAGGTTGTGACAGTATAATAGCTTCAATCGTAATTATTGGCGATACAACATTACCAACGGTTAAAACTAAAAATGATACCATTTATCTTGATCAAATGGGTAGAACAAGTGTTACTGCAATTGATGTAAATAAAGAATCCTCCGACAATTGCGGTCCAATCTCCATGACACTTTCTGATTCAACCTTCGATTGTTCGCAAGTCGGTACTAGCAAAATCTGGTTAATTGCAACAGATAGATATGGCAACGTCGACTCTGCCAGTGCAATGATTACAGTTCAAGATCTAATCAAACCAACTGTGGTTACTCAAGCGGTTACATTAAGTCTGGATGCCAATGGTTATGGAAGCATAACGGTAGCTGATGTTGACAACAACTCTTATGATAACTGCTCTATAGCTTCTCGAAGCTTGAGCAAGTCTACCTTTGATTGCTCAGACTTAGGAGTTAATACGGTATATTTAATCATAACCGATGTTAATGGTAATATCGACTCTACAAGTGCAGTGGTTACAGTTCAAGATGTTATTAAGCCAACAGTAGTTACCACCCCGAGTGATATTGCACTTGGATATTGCGATGCTTCTTACACTTATGCAATCCCAACAGGAGACGACAATTGTTCTATTAATGTGACACAAACAGCAGGATTACCCCCAGGATCTACCTTCCCAGTAGGAAAAACAGTCAACACCTTTGAAATTATTGACCCTTCGGGTAATACTGTAACAACAAGCTTCACAGTTGACATTCGAGACAGATACATGCCGTTTACTATTACAGATACTTCACTTTGTAATAACATTTCTAAGCTTGATCTGACCAAGGGGTATGACAATATTTTCTTTATCGGAATCGGTGTTGAGGCAAACTCCAAATTCTTCAATCCAAATTCTTTAGAATCTGGAAGTTATTCCGTTACTGCTGAGTATACTGATAGTATGGGATGTTTAACTAGAGATACATTTGATATATCCATAAGAGAAACACCCATGATACCCTTGATTGAACGGGTAGCATCCGACCAGATTATTACTGCTGTGGAATATAATAACTACCAATGGTACAGAAATGGGGAGGAGCTTATTGGTGATAACCAACAGTTGCTTCGTGTACATGAACTTGGAATTTATTCCGTTTTAGTTGGTAATACAGCAGATTGTTTTGAGACTAGTGAAGGGTATGCATTTGGCATTCCTATCAATGGGGAAAATATCACTAACCAAGGCTTAGTTAAAGTGTTCCCCAACCCGACAAAAGAATTTATATTTATACAAATAAACGACAATGAAGATTCTCATTTGATTAAAATATTAGACCCAATTGGCAATCAATTAATTTCTCATGAAACTAATACCAAAGTGGTTAAGTTAGATTTAACCTCCTTGGCTACAGGCACATATTATTTAAATGTTATCGGGATATTGATTAATGAAACAATTGTAATAATTAGAGAATAACCATTAAGAACTTTATCATTTTAAAAAATAAAACAATTTGATGCTTATTTTATTTACAAGTTCTTTTAATCTATTTGAACAGCTATGAAAAAAGGATACACAAAATATCATATAGTAGATAAAAAATTACTCACAGAGGTCCTATTTCATGATTATTTGATGATAAAAAAAATGCGTGCTCCGGAAGGGAATAAAATTAAAATGTTGTCAACTTTATTTTCAATAAACCCAAACAGTTGGAGAGTTACGGGTATAACCCTTGCAGCTTTAGAAATTTTTAAAAAACATAATTTCAAAAAAGTTCCTAGGATGGGAATAAACCGATCTCATCTAATACAGCGGCACACATTTTACAAACACTTATTGAATATAGAAATTTCAGATGAACATATGTTTTGGGAAAAATATTACAAAAACGATAGAACGGTTCTTGCAACCTCATCTGAAAACATGAAGAATTCCACCTCAATAACTGACGAGTCTTTAGATGTCCCAGATGACAACAGAAACCTTTTCAAAACATCAGGTTACTCGTGGAAGCATAAAGATGAAGAGGAAGATTTTTTAAGAGACCTATATTTTAAAAAAAATAATAGTCTAAAATAACTAATTCCATTTCATAATTCATTAATAGAGTTGAGCATTTATCAAAAAAAGTTGTGAAAAAAGTTGTAATTGAATCCAAATGGTACATATTTGATACGTGATTGAAATCCTTAAAAAAGAATTAGAAGATAAAATTAAAAGACCTGTAAGAACTAGAGGAGATTGTGAACTCATTTCAAATGCTATTTTAGAGACATTAAATTTAGATATTAGTTATAACACCTTAAGGAGGTTATATGGATTAGCTCCTTATACAAAACCAAATAATAAAACACTGAATACTTTAGCTAAGTTTATTGGTTATAAAAATTATATTCATTTTTCGCAGACATTTCAATTCAAGGATAAAATTGATTTATCACAAATTACTTATAAAGCTGTATCTGATGGTAATGACGATTTCATCATTGACTTAGTAATAAAAACTAGGCATAGCAGTGAAAATTTTATTAGTTTTATTACACTACTAATCAGAGAATTACTTCACATCAAGAATTATACATTATTAGACTCTCTCTTTAAAATTGAAGAACTTAAATACGAAAACTATACATATTCAGAGATTTTAGATTTTGGTAATTCCATAGGTCTTTTATTTAGAAAAAAACCTGAAATTGATTCCGCTTTATTAAAGAATAAAAATTTTTTAAGGTGTGTTTTTTTGACATTTGTAGACTACTCAAGTTTGAATGGATATTATGGTGATTTTGCTGAAAAAATCAAAGAAAATGATATAGATTATGAGATTTCTCTGTTTTCTTCTGCGTTACTTGAGTTTAAAAATTTTGTAAATCTTAATCCAGTAAAAGACATTAAGCTTAACAATCAAATAAAACTGAACCCTATTTTAAATAGTAGACTAGTTGCACTTAAACTAATGTCAAAAAGTCAATCTGATGTAGAACGTATTTTAGATAAATATTATGCTAAAATCAAAAGGAAAACAACATTAATTGACTACTCATATGAGCTATTCATATCAGCTATTCTTACAAAAAACGTGATACTAATGGAGTACTTAATTGAAAAAATTAATTTTAATAATGAAACAGAGTATTACTACCAAAAACACCATCTTAACTGTTATTATCTGATGTGTATATTTTATTACAGAATTAACGGTTTGAGCAATCTAGAGCGTAATTTTTTTAATCTTTTTGATAAAAATATCGTGAGGTATAGTTACCAAGACTTTATTAATATCCTATATCAAGTTTATCTTTTTGATAAATCTAAAACCAAAAAACAAAAAGTAATGTTAAAAGAAAAGTATAGTCTAATAAGTGAAAAGTTAGGTTATCCCATCTTTTCTGATTCATTTATAGAAAGTTATTTTATATAGAGTTTATTCTAATCCTATGAAACAGTTGTATTTTTCAAGTTATAAAGATTCAAAAAAATATTGTTTCAACTGGAATTTAAGAGACAAATAGTACATTTTTAGTATTGTATTCCGCTTTTTTATTCCCAACAAATTAGCTATAATTGATGCATGAATCTTAAGCCTTTTTTAGGAATTTTTATACTCTTTTTTAATTTATCCCTTTTTGCTCAGTCTCAAATCGGCTCTGATATTGATGGGGAGAATGCTGGAGACAATTCAGGCAGGTCAGTATCAATATCTTCCAACGGAAACATTGTAGCTATTGGTGCTATTAGAAGCGATGATAACGGCACAGAAGCTGGCCATGTAAGGGTATTTAAAAACACTAATGGTACATGGACTCAAATCGGTTCTAATATTAAAGGGGAAGCAGCAGGTGATAATTCTGGATATTCAGTGTCATTATCCTCCGATGGTAATATTGTAGCTATTGGTGCTCATCAAAACGAAGGCAATGGTTATCACGCTGGCCATGTCAGGGTATATAAAAACATAAATGGTACATGGACACAAATTGGCTCAGATATTGATGGAGAAGCACCTACTGATGTATCTGGCTGGTCAGTATCATTATCCTCTGATGGAAACACCTTAGCTATTGGTGCAATTTTTAATGATGGTAATGGAGCAAGTGCTGGCCATGTCAGAGTATATAAAAACATAAATGGTACATGGACTCAAATTGGTTCTGATATTGATGGAGAAGCAGCTGGTGATTTCTTTGGCACGTCAGTCTCGTTATCCTCTAATGGGAATACCTTAGCTATTGGCGGAACTTATAACGATGGTAATGGAACAAATGCTGGCCATGTTAGGGTGTTTAAAAACACTAATGGCTCATGGACTCAAATTGGCTCAGATATTGATGGAACAAATGCTGGCGATTATTTTGGTAAGTCAGTATCATTATCCTCTGATGGAAATACATTAGCTATTGGTGCTAATGGAGATGTTAATAACGCAAATGATACTAGTTATGTTAGAGTGTTTAAAAACTCAAATGGCTCATGGACACAAATTGGCTCGGATATTTATGGAGAGGCATTGGGTGACAACTCTGGTTATTCGATCTCATTATCCTCAGATGGAATCACTTTAGCTATCAGTGCTCATCGAAACGATGGCAATGGATCAGATGCTGGCCATGCTAGAGTGTACAAAAACATAAATGGTACATGGACACAAATTGGTTCTGATATTGATGGAGAAGCAGCTGGTGACAAGTTTGGTTTTTTCTTATCATTATCTTCAGATGGAAACACATTAGCTGTAAGTACTCCTTACAATGATGGAAATGGAACGGATGCTGGTCATGTGAGAGTATATTCTTTATGTAACTCTACTTCTACTGATACCATTACTTCATGTAATTCTTATACTTGGACTGATGGAATAACATATACAGCAAGTAATACAACTGCTAAAGATACTTTTGTTAATACAGTAGGATGCGATAGTATTATTACTTTGAATCTCACTATTTTGAAGAGCACTTTCGATACTCTTAATCTTATTGCTTGTGATAGTGTTATTTCTCCAACTAACAAGGTATATAAATCTTCAGGCACTTACAATGACACACTTGTAAATGCTGCTGGATGTGATAGTATTATCACTACCTCTTTAGTTATTGGTGATACAACTCTTCCAACTGTATTGACTAAAAATGCGACTCTTTATCTTGATCAAACAGGTAATGCAATAATTTCCTCATTTAATATTGATGACGGATCTTCGGATAACTGTGGAATTTTCTCTTACAGGTTATCAGACCCCAATTTTGATTGCTCGGATGTAGGAGCTAATACCGTTTACTTAATTGTAACGGATGTTTATGGCAACATAGATTCAGCCAGTGCCATCGTTACAGTTCAAGACACCTTTAAGCCAATAGTTGTCACACAATCACTGACCATCAGTCTAGACTCTACTGGTAATGCTAGTATTGCCTCATCAGATGTGGATAATGGTTCCGTCGATAATTGCAATATAGCAACTAGAACACTCAGTAAGTCCAGTTTTGATTGTTCTGACATAGGGACAAATACAGTTTATTTAATTGTCACAGATGTTAATGGAAACGTAGATTCAGCAAGTACTGTAATTACTGTTCAAGACACTCTCAAACCAATCGTTATTTCACAAACAGTTACCATCAGTCTTGACTCTAACGGTAATACTAGTACAACTGTATCAGATGTAGATAATGGCTCATCTGACAATTGTAGTATAGCTTCCAGAACACTTAGTAAGTCTAGTTTTGATTGCTTTGAGGTAGGATCTAATTCCATATTCCTAGTTGTAACGGATGTAAATGGCAATACAGACTCTGCTAGTGCGACCATCATTGTTCAGGATACGATTAAACCAATAGTTGCTACTCAATCAGTAACTGTTAGCTTAGATTCTAATGGTATTGGAAGTATTACTGTAACGGATGTAGATAGTGGTACATATGATAATTGTGGTATTGATACAATTAAACTTAGTAAATCTAGTTTTGATTGCTCAGAGCTGGGAACTAATACAGTCTATTTAATCGCAACGGATGTAAATGGCAATATAGATTCTGCAAGTGTCACAGTAACGGTTCAAGATACGATAAAACCTTCTGCGGTATCTCAACCATTAACTGTTAATATAGATTCTACAGGAATTGCTATTGTCAATCCAATGGATGCCGACAATGGCTCTTCTGATAACTGCAATATTGCAACTAGAACATTGAGTAAGTCAGTTTTTCTCTGTTCAGATGTAGGTGTTAATTCAGCCTATTTAATTATAACAGATGATTATGGTAACATAGACTCTGCTAGTGTTATAATTACTGTGCTAGATACAATTAAACCATCGATACTTACTCAATCAGTAACCGTTAGTTTGGATGCGAGTGGTAATGGAAGTATTACACCAACAGATGTAGATAATGGCTCAACAGATAATTGCAGTATAGTTAGTAGAACATTGAGTAATACCACATTTGATTGCTCAGATGTCGGGCCCAATACAGTTTATTTAATTGTGACAGATGTAAATGGTAATGTGGACTCTGCTAGTGCCTTAGTAACAGTTATTGATATCATTAAGCCTACAGTTTTAACTCAAGCGGTAACCGTTAGTCTGGGTGCTAGTGGAAATGGAAGTGTTACTACCTCTGAAGTAGATAATGGCTCAACAGATAATTGCACTATCGATACTATGACATTGAGCAAATCAACATTTGATTGCTCAAATATTGGGGTAAATTCGGTATTATTAACTGTAACAGATGTAAATGGCAATACAGATTTAGCCAATGCAATAATCACCGTTCAAGATACTCTTAAACCCATAGTCGTAACTCAGCCAGTAACTGTTAGTTTGGATGCTAATGGTAGTGGAAGAATTACAATAGCTGATGTAGATAATGGCTCAACAGATAACTGTGCTGTAGCAAGTATAACGTTGAGTAAATCTAGTTTTGATTGCTCAGAACTGGGAGCTAACACAGTCTATTTAATTGTAACTGACGTCAATGGTAATGTAGACTCTGCCAGTGCTTTAATCACAGTGCAAGATTTGATAAAGCCCACAGTTGTTACTTCTCCTAACGATGTTGCACTGGGCTATTGTGATGCTACTTATTCATACCCTTTACCAACGGGTGACGATAATTGTAGTGTAACGGTAACACAAGTTGCAGGATTACCCCCAGGATCAACGTTCCCAGTTGGCGTAACAATTAATACCTTTGAAATTAGTGACCCATCAGGCAATACTGTGTCAACAAGCTTTACAGTTGATATAAGAGATAGATACTTGCCGTTTACGGTTACTGATTTATCGTTATGTAAGAATACGAATAAGATAGATTTGACAAAAGGATATGACAATATCATATTTATTGGCAATGGTGTTGAGTCAAACTCAAAATTCTATAATCCTAATTCATTAGATCCAGGAAGTTATACAATCACAGCAGAGTTTTTAGATAGTATGGGTTGTACAACAACTGAGCAATTTGAAATAGAAATTAGATCAGTCCCAGTTATTCCATCGATTAATCGAGTTGCATCGGATCAAATAGTAACTTCAATAGAATATGATAACTATCAATGGTACAGAAATGGTGAAAAACTAGAAGGTGAGGATAAAAAATCACTTCGTGTCAATGAATTAGGTATTTATTCTGTAATGGTTGGTAATGATGAAAGTTGCTTCCAAGCCAGTGAGGGATATGAATTTGGCATTCCAGTAAATGATGAAAATGTATCTCAACAAGGTGTTGTCAAAGTTTTCCCTAATCCAACAAGGGATTTTGTATTTATTCAAATTAACGACAATGAAGATTCTCATTTACTTCTAGTAGCTGATGCTATAGGTAATCAACTTATAAGTCAAGAAACTACCACAAATGTTGTGAAATTAGATATTTCAACATTAGCCCCTGGTAACTATTTCTTAAATATATTTAGTGTAACCACTAACGAAACAATTGTAATTGTTAAAAAATAAATATGAATAAAATTATGCGATATAAAAGAATTTTTTCAATTTTAATCCTAGTATTTACTTTGGGATTTATAACTCATGCTCAACATATGCCCTCTCCAAGAGTGGGTATCGAGGTAGCTAATTTATTTGATCTTTTCGAGGGGAATACTTCGCTTTCTAATGGATATACCGATATTGATTTACAAGGTGTTAATGGATCTAATTCAAAACTAGATCTAGGATTTGGTTTCAACATGGAACTTCCCTTGGAGTTTCGTTCAAGTATACTTTTTAGTTTTCTAGAAGGGAAAATGACCTCACAATATGAGAATCAATATGCCAAATCTGACCTAACTATGGTTGGGATTCATTATCGTCAGTATTTTATAAATACGAAGTATGCAATCAATAGACACAATCCTGAAATATTTTATGCTAGGCCTTTTTACCAATTTGGAGTTGGTATGACTTCATATAAAGGTGAGCGATATTTTGTTAAAGACAACGGATTATTCAGTTTAACTGATGGATTTTGTGCAAATACATCAGCAACAATTGGCTATTCATTTGAATTCGGTCCCCACATACAAGTCGTAGCATCTACTGATTTTATTGTTAACTTCAGCGATGCAATTGATGGTTATGACAACGAAAAAAAGTCTGACATTATGCAAAAAACAGGTATCAGTGTAATGTATCGATTTAAGTAATCATTTTATTAAAAGTAGAATAAATGGACTTTAATCTATTATCAAAAAAAAGAGTGCTTTGGGATTCCAAAGCACTCTTTTTATATATATTGGTTTGCCTCTTATTCTTGAACAACTTTATCAATGGCGTGAATTACTCCATTTGATGCTTGGACATCAACTAATATGATGTTACTAACTCTATCTTTTGAATCTGTAAGGGTAGCACCCCCAGTCACGTTCGCAGTAAGCGTACCTCCGAGTGTTTGAATGCTCATACCATCAGACAAACCTGAGGATTGAACATTAGCACCAGCTACAACATGGGTATTTAGTGTAGATGTTAATGTTTCTGTCTTAACATCTGCTAAACTTTCTAATTTAAGTTCCCCCAATAAATCTACAAATGCGTCATTTGTAGGAGCAAATACCGTAAATGGTGCTGGGGATGTACCATCTGATGTTGACAACGTCTCAACATAGGTATAGGACGATTCTCTAGTTAAAGCTGAAACAAGTATTGAAAAATTAGGATCAGCTGTAGCAAATGTTACAACCGTAGGCAATCCAATAACTCTATCAATAATATGTACTGTTCCATTACTTGCAGATACGTCTGCAGTTGTAACAGTTGCCACATTATTAAACTTTACTCCATCCTCAGTATTATAATAAATACTCATACTGTTATTACCTGCTCCAGTTGCCAATGTATTGGTATAACCAGAACCAGCTGAGGTTAAATCCGTAGAAGGTACATTACCTGAAATGACATGGTTTAAAAGTACTTGTTCTAAGGCTTCATCTGGAACTTCTGAAACATCTGCCCATCCATTCTCACTCAAAAATGTTGCAAATGCCTCATTAGTGGGTGCTAATACAGTAAATGGTCCAGGGCCGCTCAATGTAGTAGCTAAATCAGCTTCTATGACTGCAGCCACAAGACTGCTTAAATCTGCAGTAGCTTGAGCGGTTTCTACAATGTTAAGAGCTTGAGGGTTTTCTTGTGGTGTTTCGGTTTCTTCTTCACTGCAAGAGTAAATGGCAAATACTGCAAAAAGCAATAGGGTAATGTTTGTTAATTTTTTCATGTTTTAATAATTTAATGTTAATTGAATAACTAACATAAAACATTTTGTTTAGTTTTATTTAAAAAAGATTAAACAAAAAAAGACAAAACTATGACATTACTCAAAAGCAATATCCGGGTGCTTGTAATTAATTTAAAGATGCTGTTAATACTTATGATAAGGATAAGAACTATAATATTATTACTGAAGATAGGTGTTAACATGAAATATTAACCAGTTCACCCCTAAGCGTGAATTAGTTTTAACTTTTTAAATCTAACATTGTAATTAATTATTTATAACATGAGAAATATTTTTGCATCATTAATTATCGTTTTTGGACTATTCCAAACAACACAAGCACAAGTAATAACAGCTGTTCCATGTGACCAGTTAGGTATGTCTGTAAATGTGGGTTCTCAAGAAACCTCTATTAGTATTTACCATTCAGGTCAATATATGACTCACCCACAATCAGAAAATAATTTCAATTGGGAGTTTTCAGATCAACAAGGCAATATTTTAAATCAACTAAATATAGTGGATGATGCATTTGCAAATTTTGACATAGATTGGTCAATTACTGATACAATAAATGTTAAAGTGCACCTAGTAAATGATTCTGCTAATTTGAATAACTGGTATATTAGTCAAGGTTTACCTCTTACTGGAGCGTCAATTAATTGTCTTTTTGAAGATCAACTATATTGGAAGATAGATACATACCCCTCAGGTACACCTTATGGAAGGTGGACATTTATTTATAATAATACTGGCGTTGATTATAACGAAACAGCTGGTATTGAAGAATTAAAAAGGACCATCATCATGGATAATAAAATATATGATATCTTCGGCAGGGAGTTGAAAGAAGTACCTATTGGACAAATCTATATTCGGAATAGAAAAAAATTCATCAAGCTCAATTGATGTTGCAAAATATTCCCAAATGTAATTTTGATAATCTATTGAATCACTAAAGTCTTAGTACCTACTACATAATTACCTCGTAAAACATTTATTGTGTAAAGCCCTGATGGCAATTTAGAGATATCTAGTCTTTGGACATTGCTCTGAAAATCATCCTCAAGCACTAACTCTCCTAATGGATTATTTATTTTCAAATGCATGTTAGATAAATTTACATAATCAATATCAACATACAAATATTCTCTTGCAGGATTAGGAAATAACCCAATTGGGGAATATGCTGTCGATGGCACTTCAACATTCGAAATGGTACATTCGCCAATCATGTTTTCGTCCATCCAATCCAACCGGTCATTTAACCATAACTTGAGATATGTTATTTCATCTTGATAGGTTTCCCCTACATAATAATTGGGCCAAACATAGTTTCCTAATGTATTCCATCGATCAAAATTTCGACTAGGAGCTTCCCCCATATCTGCCAGTCTATCATCGATTAATTGCATTAAACTATCGGTATGAAGTGGACCCTTCCTTAGCTGATTCCATCGGCAATTAATACGGTTTGATACATCTGGGATATTCGTAAGCCTCTTCACCCAAAATGGTTGAGAGTAATCACAAGTTCCTTGAAACTCATAAGACCATCCTTGAGGGGTTGGTGAACACGCAAAATCAAAATTACCAAAACCCAAATTGAAATCCCAAAGCGGTCCGAAATGAATCTTACCTCCGTTAGAAGATTTTTTCTTATGCATGTAAAAACTTAACTTAAATGCGTCAATATGTTTGGCTACTTCCGTCACCAAGAAGTAATCTACCCAAGAACTTTCATCAATGTAATTAACATAATTTGTCATGTATTGACTCCCACTCATAGTCTCTTCAAAACTCGTGAAATAGTCTTCAAGGTATTGCCGTTGAACATCGGCAAGATCCTCATAAGAAGGGTCATGAAAGGCTACAAATTTTTTAGGAGATGAATTGGTCTGCCATCCATCTAATTCGGTACTTCCATCATCTCGGTCAATTTGGAAAAGATATCCTCCGGTAAGCTCCTCTCCTGAAATATCATTTGATTTTAATTTGGCGATATCAACCCGATTCTTATCCCTTTTCAACTTCTCCGTAAACATATATACCCCACGGTAATCTCCATTGACTAGTAGTTCACACAATTGAGTGCGAGGCGTATATCTATTGGTGGATTCTCCCATGTGGTAAGCCAATACATTTCGTAATAAAGACTTATCGCTAAATGGCCCATGCAAGACCCAATCATTTTCAGATGGCATCCCAAAAATAGAGACATTGTTATTGCTACCATCTGCATTTCGTGTTTCCAAACTATAGTTTTTCTTGGGAAAATTTTGAGAGGAAGCACCACGTATTTCAATTCCAATGGCCCCATTATACTCATTGAAAGCATCTGTGATACTATTTCCTACACCAGGAGCATTATTGACAATTCCCATCTGAGCTGTTACCTTTGGTTCATTCTGAATTTCTATATTATTTTCTGTTGTGATAACTACAATGGGTAGCTTCACATCTAATAATGAGACTTGAGGACCAGTAGGAGCTTGAAACCAACTTGGATTTTCACGATAATTTTTGCTTTGATCACTAATTCCTAAAGATAGAAAAAAGTTACTGCTCAAATCAGAGGATGATGGTGAATTATTATGTATTTGAATGGCAAGTGTATTTGTACCACTGCTGATAAGTGATTTAAATTCCGCTTCGTTGAGTATATAATCTTCTGGTAAACCACCTTGATACAAATTAGCTTCATGATAGGTGTCGGCGTAGGTATTGTAACTAGGCCTAACTCCAACAGTACCAATATTACTACGAGCAATTTCAGTTCCGTTAAGGTATGCTACAAATGCATCGTCATAATCTGCATTAAGAACTATATATTTAATGACAGAAGCATCTACAAGGGTAAAGTTGGTTCTAATATATAGCGATCTTGTTTGTGGTATAATGGTGTTATCATCCTCATCTTCATAACCAATTCCACCTGATCCTTTTAACCAACTTGAAGTATTAAAGCTAGTGTTTGCCCAGTTTGCATTGGGTTCGCTATTCCCAACAAAATAGCTCCATTGATCGGTGTTGTATATAACTGTCTCCCAATGATCTATAACCTGAGCATAACCTATGAATGAGTAGAAAGCTAGTAAAAACGTGATTAATGATTTTTTCGATAATTTCAAGATGCTAAATTAAGAAAAACATCTATTTATCTGAACTTATCTGGGGCAATTAATCACTTATGATTTTGTACATTCGATATCAAATATCTTTTTGTTTAAATAAATTTACTCATAAAATGATTAAATACCTCGCCATAATAAGCATCTTCTTTTTCTATTGTGAAAAAAAATCTACCGAACAAAGCCAGCAAAATTCACTAGAAAAACAAACTACTTCCATAGTCATTCTTGGCAATGTTCAAGATGCAGGATCCCCACAAATCGGTTGTACAAAAAAGTGTTGTAAAAAACTTTTTGAAAACCATAAAGAAAATAGAAAAGTAGTCTCATTAGGGTTAATTGATGGTGAAAATCAAAAAACCTACCTTTTTGACGCAACTCCTGACATCAGTTCACAAATGAAAACCATAACACAATTAGAAGGAGTTAATACCTCAGAATTTACAGATGGTATTTTTTTGACACATGCTCATATTGGACATTACACAGGCCTGATGTATCTTGGTAAAGAAGCTACTGACGCAAAAAATATACCCGTTTATGTAATGCCTCGTATGAAGGATTTTCTATCGAGTAATGGGCCATGGGATCAACTCGTTAAACGAAAAAATATAGCACTCCAAAAAATGACTCCTAATAAACCGATTCATATTTCGGACTCAATAAGCGTCACTCCAATTTTAGTGCCTCATCGAGATGAATATTCAGAAACCGTTGGCTATCGAATTAAAGGCCCTAAAAAATGTGCACTTTATATTCCTGACATCGACAAATGGGAAAAGTGGGATAAAGATATAATCACAGAAATAGAACAGGTAGATTATGCCTTTTTAGACGCTACTTTCTATAGTGGAAAAGAGATTAGCAATAGAGACATCAGCCATATTCCACATCCTTTTGTTATAGAAAGCCTTAAAAAATTTGAAGGTCTTGGATTATCAGAAAAAAATAAAATTGTCTTCATTCATTTTAACCATACCAATCCTCTTTTAGATGAAGAAAGTCAGGAAAGTAAATATGTTATCCAACAAGGGTACAACATTGGAAGAATTCATGACAATTTCGAATTGTAAATTGCCGAACTAGTATGCTAGGTTTATCGTATGACTGAAATTTTATAAAACGTTGGACCTTCAGTAGTTTCTAACATAATGATGTAACTGCCTATTCCCAGCATTGAAACGTCTAATGGCTCAGGATTGAATGGTTCATCATAAACCTTCTGGCCCAATAGGTTAGTGATTACTATTCGTTGGATATCCCTATCCGATGTAATATTTAATTTGTCAGAAACTGGATTAGGAAATAGAGTCGTGGTTGTATAGGTAACTATTGAAGTTGTATCATTATTGTCGTCATCTATATCCTTCTCACAAGCAATTATATTATAAACATTATCAGGGAATTTTGCATCGCTTCTTTGATCTACCAAAATATTGCCATCCGCATCATAAACAACATATGAATTAAATCTAGGCTCAAACGTTCCTTCTGTTGCTACAAAATCAAATACATCCCCAAAATTAGCAGGGATAAATGTTGATTGTTCATCGCCTTGAAAAAACTGAATAGTGTTATATAGTGATTTATTTCTGTATACTTCCAAGTAGCCCTGCAACCACCCTTCTCCTATTCTATCTAACAATTTCACCTCAATCATACCGCAGTCCGTGGGTTCTGCACAAGCTAATAGGCCAAGAGAATTAACTGCTCTACCATTCTGTCCAGAGGCAGCTATTTGCCGATTATTCTCATCAAATATTTTATATGATTCCCCAGCTGTATTTGCGTTGGGTGATAATGTATATATATTGACCATTGATCCGGAATCAACCCCAAATTCGAATAGAGATGAAGACCCAAAAGGAAGTGTTTGAGTGCTAAAAAGCTCATCATCTATATAAATATAAACGTTAGTTTCATTCCAGCCGTCGCCATTTTCGTCAGACATCTCAAGCTTCCAAGTTCCACAAGTACCACTTTTATTGGGAATGTCAATAGGTATGGCAGCATCAATAATGTGGACTACTCCGTTATAGGCTAACAAATCAGTAACAATGATATCAATTCCATTAATTGTAAATGTATTTGTTGGTGTAACACCTACAGTTAGATCTTCTCTTGCAAAGTTGGTTACGACTAATCCATCATAAAATTTTTCTTTCTCACCTCTACCTGCGACAATATGTTGATTAGCCAAGTCATCGACAAAGCTTGAATTCATAAATTCAACAATCGACATATCCAAAGATTGAGCTAATGCATTGACTGCATCGTCTGTTGGGGCAAATAATGTAAATGGCCCGGGCTTTCCTCCATTAGGATCCAGTTCTGCTTGTTGTCTTAATGTGTTTCTTAAACCCACATTAACAATGGCCTCCTCAAAAAAGTTGTGGTCAGGACTTTGTTCAACAATATCCCAAACAGACGCTTTGGGTAAACCTCTTGGTGCTAAAGTTTGATCAATTATGTGTACCACCCCATTGCTCGCCTTATAATCAGTAGAAATTATAGCTGCACCATCAACTCGTAATACTCCGTCTTCTTCGGTAATACTCACATTTTGACCATACATTGTTGGTAAACTTTGACCATCGCTTAAGTCTTTAGCCATGAATACTCCTTCTACAATATGGTACTCCAAAGCAGGTTTTAGATCGTAAAAGCTTAACATATCAAATTGCCCTAACTGCATATACTCTTTGATGGCATCTACTGCATTTTGGTTGGGTACAAATACGGTATAATCAACTGTGCTATCTAATTCTCTTCCAAGATAATAGGTCATTGCGTAAGTAGATTGAAAGGTTTCTTCGAGATAAGGTTCACCTGTTGATTTGACACCCATCATTAAGTCTTTAATGGTAAACGCATCCACGTTGATTGATCCGACCATCCCCAAGTCGGCATTAAAGCCAATACTACAGTCATAATTATACACACCTGGGACATCAAATTTTATGACTCCCATACATACCCCTTCATTTGTACCAACGGATTGAGGCAACGAAAAATCAACTGGGTTATTAAATGACTCTCCCGTTTTTGTATTTTTAACACCGTTCACATTGTGCGTTCCTTCCACATTAATAAATGCAACTGTCTCGCCTGGTAAAATTGTAAGATTTGATGGAGTAAACAAACGATTTGTAAGTAGCACTCTATGGTCAGCATCACATGAAACTTGTGCATTGGAGTACCCAAAAAAAATAAAACTGAATATATAGAAAAGGAACTTTTTGCTTAAGTGTGTCATTGATGAATTTAATTGATACAATAATTAAAACACTCATTTAGAGGTTTTCGTTTTGAAAAAAAGCTAAATTGAATCCATTTCATAAATTTCAAAAAACTATGAAGAGTTTTAATTGTTTTAAATTATATGAACGTCATTTATTTGATAAACTTTTTATTGATTCTAACTGCTTGCAATCCCTCAAGAGCAAATAAACCCAAGCAAGAAATGGTTTTAAATAATACACCTACTCAAAACTTTTATAATTTTAGCATTGCTGCATTAAACAACGATAAAACAATCAATATGCGAGATTATCAGGGCAAAAAAATTCTATTGGTAAATGTGGCATCAAGGTGTGGCTATACCTCTCAATATTCTGATTTACAAAAACTTCACGAACTCCACGGTGAAGATGTTCAAATAATTGGAGTTCCCTGTAATCAGTTTATGGGACAAGAGCCAGGCACAAATTCAGAAATTGCTCAGTTCTGCCAGAAAAACTACCAAATTACCTTCCCTTTGACAGATAAAATACAAGTCAGAGGCGAAGATCAACATCCAATCTACCAATGGTTAACAACCAGAAATTTAAACGGATTAAATGATTTTTCTGTAAGCTGGAATTTTAACAAATTCTTGATTGACGAGAACGGAAAATTAATTAACCACTTCGGCTCTAATGTCAAACCACTGAGCGAAGAATTGCTACAGGCTATCCAATCATAAACTACTAGTCTTTGATCAATTTTGCCGTAGAATAATTCCCGTCGGATAAAATTCTAATGTAATAAGTACCTGATTTTAAATGGCTAACATCAATATTTATTGTGCTATTTTTTAGTTGCATTACCTCATAATCTGAGATTATTCTTCCTAAACAATCCATAATTTCAACAGCATCTACTTTTTTATCAAGCACAAAAACGGACAGGTTTTGGTTAGCAGGATTGGGATAAATAGAAACCGCAGACATGTCTGAGTGTTCCCCCTCAAATAAGGTATATTTTGCCAGATTCCAATAGTTGGGGTCTACAATTAACTCCTCTACTTTATGACCAAGATCTAAAACCATATTTTCTATTGATTGATTATGGTCAACCGTAAAAATAGTATCCCCACCTTCCCACTTTGCTTGAAATTGAATACGCAAAGGAAAAAATTCTACCGAAGGATGAGAGGTAGTTTGTGATAGACTAATATTGATATTTTTTGAATTTATTCGTTTCCATTCGACTGACAAAATTGGGAATCCTTCTTTGTAAACATATCGATCAAAAAAAGGTGAAAGATCCGTATTGCTTGAAGCTTCCATCTCATCTATAAAGTCTACAGTATAAGCAAAACCATAACACAAATCTGTATTCTTAAGATAATTACGGGTTGCCTCAAAAAATGCATCATCTCCTATCTCCCAACGCAACTGATGCAAAACCATCGCTCCCTTTCTGTATCGCATATCGCCATTAAATAACTCATTCACATTGGTAGTATCATAGGCAAAAACTGACCCTCCATTGTTACGAGTAGCTCGACCAATGCTTTTAATTAAAAAATCGTGATGCTCTTTTTTACTCTTGATTAGCTCTAGGGCAATGGCATTGGAGTATGTTGCCCAACCTTCATTCAACCATAAGTCTTGCCAAGAGCCACACGTGATTTTATTACCGAACCATTGGTGTGCTAATTCATGTGCCATCAGATCAAAATCTAGTCGAGACATGAAACTCATGGTTTGATGTTCCATACCTCCTCCTCTACCAAACATGGCATGACCATACTTTTCGTCACGAAAAGGATAATCCCCAAACAAACTATCAAAACCTCGCATCATCCCGTCAATGGCTAGACGCAATGTGTCTGCTTGCGGTTTGTATGATGGGTATATATAGTCTAAATGAAAAATACTATCTCCGTCACTCAGTCGTATAAAATGGCTCTCTTCATAATAATTTGTAACTGCCACTGCAACGAGATAGGTCGTTATAGGGTAGCGATGTTGCCAATGGTAGACCAAACTACTATCAGGTAATAACGTATCAACCTTTATCAGATTCCCCATGCCTGCAGCTTTGTTATTTTTTGGAATGGTGATGTTCATATCCAAAGAATCAATTTTATCATACAACTGCTGTTTGCATGGCCACCAGCCGTATGCTCCATATGGCTCGGATAAGGTCCAAGAGATTGGACCACTCTGTTGGTAATCAAAACTAAACCCATTTTGCTCATTTATAGACGGGTCTCCTTGATAAAATATCTCAACATCTATTACGTTATTTTCATCTTGTGGCGGGACAACTAGGGTTACCTCATCATTGTTATGAATAAAGGTTATAGGACTACCTCTAAAATGAACAGAATCAACCGTCATTCGACTATCTAAATCAAATGAAAATTGGGTGAAATTGGATTCTTGTGTAGTCAACTCCGAATACACACTCCCATTGATATATCGAACACCTGGATCGATAGTTAAATTCAATTGCTGATAGGTGAGATCGTACTGTTGACCACTTCGCTTGAATTTGATATTCTTTTTGGCATGAAAGGCTTCACGTTCTCCTTTGATAATCGCTTCCATATCTTGAGCCATTAAATGCCCGAAACAAAACAAGCTAAAAATCACAAGTACTTTTCTCATACGAATACAACAAACTTAAAGGTATGTGAGTTATAATATTTTATTTTCTGTATCATACTTTGGTATTAATTCTTAATTTTCGACCCTCATGAATAAATTAATCTTAGTTTCTGCTCTTCTTTTGAGCAGTCTTTTCCTATTTCAGTTCCAATTACAAGCACAAGACACGCTTCGAAACAAAAAAGGCGGCAATTACCTGTTTACCGTTAAAAAAGATATTGAAGCCAATGAAGTACAAAATCAAAACAGGACAGGTACATGCTGGAGTTTTAGTGCACTAAGTTTTATCGAAAGTGAGCTCATTAGAATGAATAAAGGAACTCACAAGTTGAGTGAGATGTATGTGGTAAGAAAAGCCTATGAGGATAAAGCTGAAAACTATGTTCGAATGCATGGATCAGCCAATTTTGGTCAGGGCGGAGCATTTCATGACATCCCCTACGTTATTAAAAAATATGGCATTGTTCCACAAGAGGCATACAAAGGTCTAAACTATGGACTAGAGGACCATAATCATAGTGAAATGGAAGCTGTTCTTAAAAACATGCTTGATGCAGTAATTAAAAATAAGCAAGGGCAATTAACCACGAGTTGGAAGACCGCATTTAATGCAGTCTTGGATGCTTATCTTGGTCCTGTGCCTGAAACCTTTTCATATCAAGGCAGAGAGTATTCACCAAAAAGTTTTGCGGAAAGTTTAGAATTAAATATGGACGACTATGTGGTAATCACTTCATTCACTCACCACCCATTTTACAAGCATTTTGTCATTGAAGTGCCAGACAATTGGATTTGGGCTAGAGCTTTCAATGTTCCGCTAAATGAAATGATGCAAATTCAAAAAGATGCTGTTATGAATGGTTACTCTACTGGATGGGCAGCAGATGTAAGTGAAAAAGGTTTTAGTTTTAGAGATGGTCTCGCTATTGTACCAGAGGATGAGAGTAAATTAAAGTCTTCTGGTAAAGACAACAAGTACTTCAACAATGCTGGAGCAAAGAAAGAGGGCACTCAATTTGATAACCCAGGACCCGAAAAAACCATTACTCAAACTATGCGTCAAGAAGCTTTTGATAATTACCTAACCACGGATGATCATGGAATGCACTTCACTGGATTAGTCACCGATCAAAATGGAAGTGAATACTTTATTGTAAAGAATAGCTGGGGAACTGACTACAACGATTGCGATGGATACTTTTATGCATCCATGCCTTATGTAGCTCTCAAAACCATCAACTTTATAGTTCACAAAGATGCACTGCCGAAAGATTTAAGGAAGAAATTGTAACGATCAAATACTATTTGATTAGCCTTCTCGTTTCTGTACTATGAAAATTATAAATTTAACTTATTTGGCTATGATTCTGTGTTTTCTCACTCTACACTCCTGCAAATATGAAGATGGCCCTAAAATTAGCCTCCGAACTAAGGCAGAAAGACTATCCAATAAATGGAAGGTTAACAAGGCGTACATTTCAAAAGACGAACAAGATGTCACCCATGAATGGGAGAATGCTATACTAGAATTTAAAAAAAATGGCAGTTATATTATCACTAAATACAGCCCAGATAAGACCATGAAATCTGAAGAAACCGGTTCGTGGGAATTTCACAACAAGAAAAAACAAATATTTACAAAAGGGACAGAACAACAAATAGAAGTTTCAACGGGGAATCTAATTGATGAATCAAATTATGACATGTATTATGTTATTAAGCGACTAAAAGAAAAAGAACTACATATTTGGTTTACTTACAATGAATTCACAGACAGTCCAATACATGAATACCTAGAGTTAATTCCGTTTTAACTTTTACTAAGACTTTCAATCATTATAAAGCCCAATTTAAACCTTGAATTGGGCTTTTTTTTTACATTTGTATCTCATTTGAAAGTACAGCTATCCATATTGTTTTTTATCCTAATTTCAACCATTGGCTGCACTAAAGACACGTTGATTAATTCATACATGGACCTCGGTAAAGATGGATGGTCTTATGATGAAGTACTTACTGACAGCTTTGAGATAAATCATCCTGATCATTATCATCAAATGCTCACCAATTTGAGGATTAATAGTGACTACTCTTTTGCAAATATCCAACTAAAAATTACATTGTTAAAACCTGATAGTACTACTCAAGTATTTCCTATATCTATCCCATTGGCCGAAAAATCAGGCAAATGGCTAGGGTCTGGATTTGGTTCCACAATAACCTTTCAAGAGCCTATTTTGCATCGAAAACTATTCGACCAATTAGGGACATACCATATTACCTTGGAACAAAATATGCGTTTGGAAAATTTATCCAATATCATATCCGCTGGTATTAGAATTAATAAACAAGAAGAAATTTTTTAAGAAAAATGAATAACTACGACGTTGCAATCATCGGATCTGGTCCTGGCGGATATGTTTGTGCCATTCGATGTGCTCAATTGGGCATGAAAACTGCTATTATCGAAAAATACAATACTCTCGGAGGGACATGCTTAAACGTGGGATGTATTCCCAGTAAAGCTATGCTTGATAGCTCTCACCAATACCACGATGCGGTACACAAATTTGCTGATCACGGAATTAACGTGGGTACTCCAAAAATTGACTTTAAACAAATGGTGGCTCGCAAGCAAAGCGTCGTTGACCAAATGACAAAGGGGGTTGATTTCCTTATGAAGAAAAACAAAATTGATGTTTTTACAGGTACTGGGTCCTTCATTGATGCAAACACACTCCAAATTGACGGGAAAAAGAAAGAAAAAATTTCAGCTAAAAATATTGTGATTGCCACTGGTAGCAAACCAAGTTCATTGCTAGGAATTACAATTGATAAAAAACGAATCATTACCTCAACAGAAGCTCTCGAATTAAAAGAAATCCCCAAACACTTAATTGTAATTGGAGGCGGAGTTATTGGACTTGAATTAGGGTCCGTATATCACAGACTTGGGGCTGAAGTCTCTGTTGTTGAATATGCCGATAGTTTAATTGCCAGCATGGATCGCGGACTCGGTAAAGAAATGGCACGAATTGCGAAAAAGCAAGGAATTAAGCTTCACCTTAATCACAAGGTTACTGATGTAACAGCGAAAGGTAAAAAAGTCACTGTTAAAGCAGAAGGTAAAAAAGGAGAGGTTGTTTTAGAAGGCGACTATTGCCTGCTTTCAGTTGGAAGACGACCATATACAGACGGATTATCTGCAGAAAAAGCAGGAGTAAAAATAGATGATCGTGGGAGAATTGAGACCAATGATCACCTACAAACCAATCAATCTCACATCTATGCAATTGGAGATGTTGTCAAAGGAGCAATGCTTGCCCATAAAGCTGAAGAAGAAGGAGTCATGGTAGCCGAAATCATAGCTGGACAAAAACCCCACATCAATTACAACCTAATTCCAGGAGTAGTTTACACATGGCCAGAAGTTGCAGGAATAGGACAGACCGAGGAACAATTGAAAGCAGACGGTAAGAAATACAAAGTAGGTCAATTCCCTTTTAGGGCAAACGGAAGAGCTGTTGCAGGTATGGATATCGATGGATTTGTAAAAATTCTTGCAGATTCAGAAACTGATGAAGTTTTGGGAGCTCACATGATTGGACCTCGTGTAGCAGATATGATTTCAGAAATTGCTGTAGCTATGGAGTTTAGAGCTAGTGCTGAGGATATTGCTCGAATTTGTCATGCACACCCAACAACAAGTGAAGTGACTAAAGAAGCTGCACTTGCAGCTACAGAAAATCGTGCACTTCACAGTTAATCTGCTTATAAAATTTTAAGAACGATTTAAATCTTTCTCAAAATCTCATTCAACGTCTCACTTGGACGCATTGTTTTGCTCGTTTTTGCTTCTTCGGGGAAATAGTACCCATTAATATCGACAGGCTTGCCCTGAACCTTTGCTAACTCATCAATAATTCGTTGCTCATTACTCCCGAAAAGTTCTGCAATTGTTCCAAATTTAGAACGTAAATCAGCATCTTCATTCTGATTTGCTAATGCCTCAGCCCAATACATTGCAAGGTAAAAGTGAGAACCTCTATTGTCTATTGAACCAATTTTACGTGCTGGCGATTTATCATTTTCTAAAAATTTCTCAACCGCTTGGTCAAGTGCATCCGCTAAAATTTTTGCTTTAGGGTTATCAAAAACACTGCTCAAATGCTCTAATGAAGCAGTTAATGCCAAGAATTCACCCAAGGAGTCCCATCTCAAATAATTGTCTTCAACAAACTGCTCTACATGCTTGGGAGCACTTCCTCCTGCACCAGTTTCAAATAATCCCCCACCATTCATCAACGGAACAATACTCAACATTTTAGCACTTGTACCCAATTCGAGAATAGGGAATAAGTCCGTCAAATAATCTCTCAAAACATTTCCCGTAACAGAGATCGTATCTTCTCCATTTTTAACACGGTCTAGCGTATATAAAGTGGCTTCATATGGACTCATAATTTGGATATCTAGACCTGTTGTATCATGGTCTTTTAGGTATAAATTGACTTTTTTGATTAATTCTGAATCGTGAGCTCTATCCTCATTCAACCAAAATATGGCTGGCCAGTTTGTAGCTCTAGCACGATTCACGGCTAGCTTTACCCAATCGCGTATGGGGGCATCCTTCACTTGACACATTCTCCAGATATCTCCTTGTTCTACATCATGAGACAATAATACATTCCCCTCTCCATCCACTACTTGAATGACCCCGTCTTTTTCAATTTCAAAGGTCTTATCATGGCTTCCATACTCTTCTGCTTTTTGTGCCATGAGTCCAACGTTGGGAACTGTGCCCATCGTAGTAGGATCAAATGCACCATTTTTCTTACAAAAATCTATTGTGGCACTATACAGTGGAGCGTAACTGCTATCCGGAATTACAGCGATTGCATCTTGAAGGTTCCCCGCTTTATTCCACATCTGACCGCTTGTACGAATCATTGCTGGCATACTTGCATCAATAATTACATCACTAGGAACATGTAAGTTAGTAATTCCTTTATCGCTATTTACCATAGCCATATCTGGACCATTTGAAATCGCTGCTTGAATGTCTGCTTCTATCTCCTCTTGTTGGTCTTTAGGTAATGTTTGAATACTCGTCAGTAAATTACCAAAACCGTTATTTAAGTTTATCCCTAAATTGGAAAACGTTTCTTCATACTTTTCTAATAAGTCCTTGAAATAGACAGATACAGCATGACCAAAAATAATCGGATCAGATACCTTCATCATGGTTGCTTTCATGTGAAGTGAAAACAAAATGTTTTTATCCTTAGCTTCTTGTATTGATTTTTCTAAAAATGATAGAAGCATTTTTTTACTCATGAACGTTGAATCAATAATCTCTCCTTCAAGAAGAGGAGCCTCAGACTTAAGTAGGGTTTTATTTCCCTCATTATCGATGTGATTGATTGTATATGATGTATTCTTTGAAAGAGTTATGGACTTTTCATTACTTCTAAAATCTCCTTCCTGCATGGTTGCCACATAGGTTTCACTATTAGGACTCCACTTACCCATGCGGTGGGGATTTTTCTTAGCATAATTTTTTACTGCTCTAGGGGCTCTTCTGTCAGAGTTACCTTCTCTAAGTACAGGATTTACAGCACTACCTTTCACCTTGTTATACTTAGCTGCGATTTCCTCTTCTTGAGCATTAGCCGGTTGATCTACATAATCAGGGACAAGGTATCCCTTGTTTTGTAATTCCTCGATGGTTTCTTTTAATTGAGGTACAGATGCCGAAATATTAGGCAGTTTTATGATATTAGCATGCGGTGTTTTAGCAAGTTCGCCTAACTCTGCCAAATGATCTCCCACGCGTTGTTCAGGGGATAACGCCTCAGGGAACTGACTTAATACTCGACCCGCTAGTGAAATATCTCGTGTTTCTACTTCTATTCCAGCCGCTGATGTATAAGCCTGAACAATAGGTAAGAATGAAAAAGTGGCTAACATTGGAGCCTCATCTGTTTTGGTATATATAATCTTTGCTGACATCTCAAATTATTGAGGTGCAAATTTAACGTAATAATGAAGGCCTACAATTGATTAGCTCATCATTATGTAAAAAAAGAATTATTCCAGTTTACCTTTAAGAAATATTCAATCTGCAAGTTTTATTTGCTATGCTAATGCCTTGCCGAGTGCTGTGTCGTATTCCGCTTTCCAATCGGCTATCGAACCCCAACTAGCATGATCTACAACGATATCTCCAGAGGTAACCTCACCAAGTAAAGTATGAGGAATTGTGATAAGAGATTTTACTCGTTCTACTTCATCTTCATTTACGGTTATAACTACCCTGCTTTGAGCCTCTCCATACCAAAATGAATCATCTCTTAAGTTTGGATTATTTTTTGTAACAGAAAACCCAAGATTCCCAGACATACCGCTCTCCAATAATGCGACAAATAACCCCCCTTCGGAACAGTCGTGTGCAGATTTTACAACTCCTTTTCTTATGAGATCTAAAAGATTGTTTTGAAGAGCTGCCTCAGCATCTAAATCAAAGTGAGGACATGGAGAATTATCTATTTGATGATATTTAACAAGGTATTGGGAAGAGCCTATGTCATCCATACTCTCTCCTAACATGAGAACAACATCTCCCTCATTTTTAAAACCAAGAGTGGTTATATGTTCTTCTTTGTCAATAATTCCAATCATACCTATAGTCGGTGTAGGGAAAACAGCATTCCCTTTACTGTCTTGATTATAAAAACTTACATTTCCTCCAGTTACAGGAGTTTGAAATTTCTCACAAGCAGCTTTCATCCCCATGATAGCATTTTTAAATTGCCAATAGACTCCTTTATCGTAAGGATTACCAAAATTCAAACAATTAGTGACTGCACTTGGTTTACCTCCACTACATACTATATTTCGAGCTGCTTCACTCACTGCAATAGCAGTTCCTTTTTCTGGGTCTGCCCATACATAGCGTGAATTACAGTCGGTGGTTAATGCTAAACTTCTGTCCGTATCTCTTATTTTTACAACTGATGCATCACTTGATCCATTTGAACTCTGATTGATTGTCCCCACCATGGAATCATATTGTTCATACACCCATTTTTTTGATGCAATATTGGGTAACGTTGAAATAAATTTACCAACTTCTAGCAAATTATCTGGCTGCTTGACATCATTAATATTGAAGGCCTTATTTTTTGTATAGTAAGCGGGTTCCTCCCACTCTCTATGATATACGGGTGCTCCACCTCCTAAAGCTAAACTTTCTGCTGGTATTTCTGCTTTCTTCTCGCCATCCATCCAATATTCTACATTCCCGGTATTGGTAACCTCTCCAATAATGTTGTAGGTTAGATCCCACTTTTCGAGCACTTTTTCTATTTCTTGTTCTCTGCCTTTATGAACCACTGCTAACATCCTTTCTTGGCTTTCAGAGAGTAAGATTTCCCAATCTTTCATGTTGGATTGTCGAAGTGGCACCTTGCTCAAATCGATTTTCATTCCTGTCTCAGACTTGGCACTCATCTCTGCAGTAGAGCATGTTATTCCAGCCGCTCCCATATCTTGCAATCCAACAACAGCTCCTGTCTCGATAATTTCTAAGGTCGCTTCAAGGATTAATTTCTCCCAAAATGGATCTCCTACCTGAACAGCTGGCAGATCATCCATCGCATCCTCTCCAATATCCTTACTAGCAAAGGCAGCTCCAGCAATCCCGTCTTTACCCGTAGCAGCACCAAAAATATACACGGGGTTACCTTTCCCTTCTGCAATTGCACTAACTTCTCCGCCAACTTTCATAATTCCAGCACTCATGGCATTAACTAGAATATTTGTTTCATAACAATCATCAAAGTATACTTCGCCACCAACTGTAGGAATACCAAAACTGTTACCATAACCACTAATGCCATGCACAACTCCTTTCACTAGCCATTTAGTCCGATCTGTTTTAATATTACCAAAACGTAGAGAGTTCAATTGAGCGATTGGTCTAGCTCCCATCGAAAATATATCTCTATTGATACCCCCAACCCCAGTAGCAGCTCCTTGGTAGGGCTCTAAAGCACTTGGATGATTATGACTCTCAATTTTAAAACAACAAGCCAAACCATCTCCAATATCCACTAGCCCCGCATTTTCTTCTCCGGCTTCTGCCAACATCATTGGGCCCTCTTTGGGTAATTTTTTAAGCCAAACAATAGAGTTTTTGTAAGAACAATGTTCACTCCACATGACCGAGTAAACACTCATCTCTGTGAAATTTGGTGTTCTTCCTAAAATTTCTTCGATTTTTTTAAACTCTTCTGCCGATAAACCAAGTTCTTCTGCTTGCTCGACTGTAGCTAAATTGGATGATGCATTCATTAGTTTTATACTTAGGTGCGAATTTAGTAAGGGGCATTTATTTACACCAATACTGGGCATAAAATGTGAGGAGACAATCTTGAGAATAAAATCAATGAACCAAGTAATCAATTATTCTGACTATTGTTGTAAGACACAAAGTAGATAAATTATCTCTTAATATTAATGAAAAAGAATAATGAAATAGTTGGCATTGTGGTTAACTATGACATTTATCACATTTAACCTATAGACTAAAAAAGATTATTCTATTTACATCTTTTTTTTAAAATTATTATGAATCACTTAAATAAGTACATTTTTTAGTATTTATTTGCCATTAAACAAAAGGGGTGCTTTTTGCAAATGCAAAAGGCTGAGATGATACCCGAGTTGATTGAAATAAAATCAATGAGACCTGATGTAGATAATGCTACCGTAGGAATTATACAATACAACACTTGTATCTCTCAAGCTCCTGTGAATAAAATTAAAACAGGAATGAAAAAAATTACAACCATCTTATTTTTAACCATGACATCTGTATTTAGTTATGGTCAAAGCACCTACTCTGCTCAAATCAAAAACATGCAAAACTTTGAATCAATCGGTTCGGCGTATGTTCAGATCAAGGATAAAAAAAATAACTACTCCACCTATGCTACTCCAAATGGCTCAGTGAATATTACAGATGTTACTCCTGGCCGATACATGATCACCATTAGTCATATTGGATATAAAATATACCGTGACTCTGTTGATCTCACCATCAATCGTTCAGGGAAAGTCATCTTTCTAGAGCCTGAGATGAATTTCTTAGACGCAGCCATAATAACGAGTGTTCGAGCCAGTGAATACACTCCAACAACATTTACCAACCTAAAAAAAGAAGAAATTATCCAACTTGATCAAAGCAAAGATTTTCCATTTCTGCTTAACATGACACCAAGTACGGTCATCTCCTCAGATGCAGGAAATGGAATTGGGTATACAGGTATTCGTGTACGTGGAATTGATCCTACTCGTGTGAATGTGACCGTGAATGGGATCCCTATTAATGACGCTGAAAGTCAAGGGATGTATTGGGTAAATATGCCCGATATTGCTAGTTCTACAGAAAGTGTTCAAATACAACGAGGTGTTGGTACGAGTACGAACGGAGCTGCCGCTTTTGGAGCAAGTGTAAACATCCGAACAGCAGACTTATCCAAAAAAGAGTTCACACGAATGACTTTAGGTAGTGGTAGTTTTAACTCTCAACGAGTGTCACTTGAATACGGAACTGGACGATATAAAAACAATTGGGCGTTTCAGCTCAGAGGAAGTGTTATCAACAGTGACGGATTCATCGATCGAGCAAACACAAACCTTCGGTCAGCCAATCTTACTGCTGCTAAATATTGGGATAAATCTGTTTTTAAAACCAACATAATGTTGGGTGAAGAACGCACATACCAAGCATGGAATGGCATTCCTCAACCTAAATTTAAAGGAGATATTGCCGACCTAAATCGATACATCTCCTCTCTTTACATCTCTGGAGATGACCTATCTAACCTTCAAAATAGTTCGGGTAAAACGTATAATTCTTACACCTATGAAAATGAGGTCGATCAATACAACCAAAACCATTACCAATTCTTCTTTGACCATTCATTCTCCAAGTACTTGAAATGGAACTCTGCAGCCTATGTAACAACGGGCAAGGGATACTTCGAACAATTCAAAGCAGGTGAAGAAGTATCAGACTACGGTATAGATAGCATACACCCCAGCGGTGATACTTCTACTAGTGCCGATATTGTAAGAAGAAGATGGTTAGACAACACGCTCATTGGAGGTTTAACTAGCGTTCACTTCCAAAAAAATAAACTAGACCTTACCGGTGGCATTGGATATAGTACATACAGTGGCGGACACTTTGGTGAAGTAATCGCTACACAATACACAAACTATGAGGATTTAAATACCCGATATTATGATAATAGTTCTACAAAAACTGATGGGAATGCCTATGCCAAGCTTAGTTACAATTACCGTAATTTCATTCCATACGTAGATCTTCAGTATCGACTCATTCAATATTCATTCGAAGGATTAAATAACAGTCTAGATTTATCAAATCAATCTGTTGACTATGGTTTTTTTAACCCTAAAGTTGGAATCACATACTTACATAACAATTCATCTTTTTATGGCTTGTATGCAGTTGGGAACCGAGAACCTGTAAGAGATGATTTCAGGGACAATAAACCAACTGCATGGCCTCAACACGAACAGCTAAATAACATTGAAATTGGATACAAATACCAGAAAAATAGAAAACAGTTTAATATCAACTTCTATGACATGCAGTATACCAATCAACTGGTGCTTACTGGTGCTGTGAACGATGTAGGGGAAGCAATCAGAACGAATGTTGACAAAAGCTATCGTAGAGGTGTTGAAATTGAATTTCAATACCCGCTCTTTGAAAAACTACAAGCTGGAGGTAATTTAACTTTCTCTGAAAATAAGATTAGTAAATTTACAGAGTATGTCGGGGAATGGTCTGCACCATACGGAATTAAAGATCGAGAATATGAAAATACAGATATTTCATTTTCACCCAATCTAATTACTGCCGCTTTATTAAGCTACAAGGTAAATCCTAATTTAACACTGACATCACAAGCCAAGTACGTTGGAAAACAATACTTAGACAATACACAAAGTGACGATAGAAGTTTAGACGCTTTCAAGAACATTGATTTATCATTGAATTACCAAACCAAAGAAATTTCAGGGATTAATCATTTGACTGTAGGTTTTTACCTTAATAATGTTCTCAATCAATATTATGCTCCTAATGGTTACACCTTTAGTGGATATATTAATAGTCAAAGGCAAGATTTTAATTATGTATATCCGATGGCTGGAATCAACTGGATGATCAAACTGAGCGTTATGTTATAAAATAGACTCTCCATCCAAATTGGTGGTGAGCACATCACTCATATAATCAAAGAAAGGCCGAATGGCCAAATATGTTTGGTGAACTTCATCTGAAAATGAGACATCCAAAACTTGCTCGTCAGTGAACTTACGAAGTACATACCATTGTTTTTTTTTGATCCAATGAATATTGGGATGATTCTTGTCAAATCCTCTAGGAGCTGTAGCCACTCCGTCTCCAATTAGTTCTCCAAAATATTTTCTAAAATCTGGCGAATCAACAATGCTATCAATGGTATTATCCATTTCGAATTCCTTACGTATACGAAATGTGTCGTCTTTATTAGGACCATAAAATCCACCCCCAATAAAAGTATTCCCTGGCTGAAAACTGAAGTAATAACTCCCTCTTCTTTCTTCACCCAAACGCTTAAAATAACCGCTTATATTTGATTTGTATGGAGATTTATCTTTACTAAATCTCACGTCTCTATTAATTCTGAATAATTTACCCAATTCTATGCTATCGGATAAGTTCAATCTAGATTCTATGTCACTCGAAAAATCAACGATATTTTGTCTTACAGCAGCATATGATTTTTTGTTTTCATGAAACCATGGTCGATTATTATTCTGTGCTAAATTCTTAAAAAATGAAAATACTTCTGGTTCGATTATCATGTCCTTCAAATATGCAATTATTTATTTGCAACCTTTGGGTGATTAGTTTTTTCAATTCTATTAAATTTCGGTTATTTGCATCCTACTAAAAAACTAGTTATCGGGATGTAGCTTAGTCCGGTTAAAGTGCTGGTCTGGGGGACCAGAGATCGGAGGTTCGAATCCTCTCATCCCGACAATATAAGTCTGGTTCATGAAATGAATCAGACTTTTTATTTGACATCGAGTCAAACTTTGAGTTTGAATGAGATGGTAAGTAAATAGAATGCTAGCGAGAAACGAGCTACAGACTATATACTGTATTGCCTCACAAAGGGGAATCAGGGTCATAAAATAATCCGATCATACCGACTCCAAAAATGATGACTATTAAAAAACGCGATTACTGAAGGGTATACCGTATTGAAACACCAAAATCAGTCAATGCAGACGGGAATGAATTACTAGTCACTGGATTATTGGAGTTTCTGTTGTAGAACATTCTAAAGTTCAATGCATCATTAATTTTGTAATCAATAGATGGTCTAATACTCACTGTTCTGATACCCGCAGTTGGGATATAACTATCCTCTCCATTATTCCCCTCTAACGTTCGAACAATTGTTATTCCATCACGTATAGAAAAGTCAAAACGAACGTTTAAATCATTTCTTAAAATAATTCTACTTCCGTTCATTTTGATAGGTAATCGTAACCCAGATGTTCGATAACCTGCACCAATCACAATTTCTTTATTTCTTACTTCAACCATTCGAGCAGAAATTACGTTCAGCTGAAGGTTACGTGATATTTTGTATTCAAACTTTGCAGTCAATCCCTCTTTGGTTGTAACATCAATTCCAATCAACGGAGTTAAACGTTCTATAATGGATATACCGCTATTAAAACGATACTCAGTTTCTAGATTAGCACCTCGTTCTAAAGTATCGATGCCATATAAAGGAGGCTGCTGAAATGAACTAATATTTAACGTACTTGAATAACCATGAGAGATGGAAATATTACTGAAAATATCTTTAAACATCTCTAACTGTGTTAGCCCATTATAACTAACTCTCCAGTTTGGAATGGGTAGGTTTTTGAATGGATTTAATGATGAGGTACTTGCATTTTTGCCACTATATGCTGCAATGAAAGCGTGGGTTAATACTTCTTGATGTTTGTTACTAAAACCAATAGGGAATCCAGTGCTATCATCAATCACATTCAGCTGATTCTCATACCGATTTGCGTACGCCCCGTCACCTGTGAACTCTCTAGCCTGAAGTCGTTGAGCAATCGTATATCGGTTGTTTTTGAATTGGTCAAAAGCAGCAGATGAATAGTCATCATTTAGCTTATCAAACATGGTACTCCATGTCCCAAATGAAGTGGTAAAAGTCCCCACCTCTGTATAGAACACATCATCAAAGTTACCTTGCGATTGTGAATACCTAAAGTTACTCGTCACATTAAAACTCTGACGCTTACTAAAGTTCACACTTATTCTAAACCCTTTAATCGGTTCTAACGTTGCTGATCCATTAATATCAACAGAATTTAAATTTAGATAACGAGCGATTTGATTGGTATCAGTTGTAAGAAACCCATTAGCGGCAATTGTATTTCTAAATGTCTCATCTTGAGCACCTAAAATAAAAGGAAGACCCGGAGTATTTTTATCAAAATTTTGACCAAATAGATCAATAGATGGAGTAAATCCGGGAAGTGTTGTACCATCCGTAAATGTTGCACCAAACTGAGCTTGCTTGAGCATCATAATCATTTTGAATAGCGAGCGAGTAGTGGAGCTCATTCCTTCTTTTGGTTTTTCATCCTTATCTTCACCATCCTCATCCAAGTCTTTAGCTAATTTTCTTCGTGGCGGAGGTCTATTTATTTTCTTTAAGAACGGAACCTTATTGTATAGCGAGACAAAGTTTAAATTGCCATTAACAGCAACAGATCTAGAATTTTGAATCGTATTACCCAACGACCTTGATGCTGGTGGTGCATTTCTCCACTCATAACTTGCACTATACTTTGTTGTAAGTTTCGTCCAATCTAAAATCTTGATTTTTCGGAGAGGTAGCGTATAATTTAGGTTAACCTTTTGATTGAAGTCATTTAACTGACCCAATGACCAAAAACTCTCCCACAATGAATCTCTTTTTTCTTGTGTGTTAAGTGCCCCAAACGGTTCTTCAACCCAAGAATTTGCTGTACTTGCATAATCTACTACAAGGCTCTTCGTTAAATTCCACTTCCAGCCATACACTCTTCCAATGCTAAAAGTCTTATCAAATAAAATAGGAACAATGGATTTAAAATTATCATTATCCCTGTTTTTCATTTCCGCATACCTACGATTTACATCCGCTCTGAAATTCACATTGCTTGGACCTAAACCAACGTTAAAATCTCGAATAAGTGGATACTTTCTGAGCTTAGAATTTTTTCTAAACGGCTGCCAAGATTTAGTCTTCTTGCTAAAGTTATACCCAAGAGAAGATTTGTAGGTTCTTGCATCATTTCTCTCAATGACTTGACTTCGTCTAAATAATCGTTGGTAGGAAAATGAATAGTTCCAATTTTCAATATCATAAAAATGAGATTTACCACTAGATGAAGATGTACGGTTCTTTTTAATATTTGTGAAATTCAGACTATACCTTGAAGTATAATCTTGAGCAGCAGTTCTGATTTGTTCTTTTTCAGAGGCACTCTCCGCATTGTTTATTGCCGTTCGAAGTAAAATGTCTGGGTTAAGAGGATAATATTTAGGATTAATAATATTTTCGTTAAACCCTATAAACATTGGGACTGTTATTCCTGAACTCTCTGGGAAGAATTTCCCTAATTCAATATTCGAAGAGATATCGTATTGAATTTGCTCATTTAAATTTCTTTCGTTCAACTTTTTGTCTATTGCCCCAAATCCTATAGACTGGTAATTACCTGAAACTGTAACATTTGCAAAGTCTGCTAACTTAGCTACCATTCGAGCATTTGCAGCGTAACCACCTTTGTTGGCAAAATCTACGAGTCGCAATTCATTGAACCATGCCTCTGCACAAAGATCGGAGGTTGAGCTAGTAGCTGAATTTTTTAAACCAATTAAAATTGTTCTTACGTTACTCAAATCAGGCAAACCAACAATGCTAATACTATGTCCGTTAGGCAATAACTCTGAGTAGTACCCATTCGGGTTATCCTTTTGATTAAGTTGTCGATTCAATTTTAATTTGTAAAACTCTTCTAAGTCTACAATGAATTCATTTTCCTTAGGCCAAATAATTTCGGGATCAGAGCTACCGTTTGGCGTAATTTTTAGTGGTATTTCGTACTGATAAAAATTATTCTCAAGATCAGTCCCAATTCTCATTATGGCAATCGCATCCCCATCTTGAGCAATGTTTGATTCGGCATGAACAAACATCTTAAGTGTTTTGTAGTTTCTAATGTCAAAGTCTAATGTTCTGTATGCTCCTCGAGCGTCTTCTCTACCTAGATTACAAACTGCTATGGATATCGATTGCTCGTTTTGCTCAACATTTCCTTGCTGAGTTGGGTCGATCTCCCTGCTAAAATCAGGAGGAACCTTATAGGGTATCGGACTTCTTCCACCATTTTCATTGATATTGACAGTAGAAACAACCAATTCGGAATCATCATTTGGATCAACTGGTGGTCCAACCCTTGGCGGAAATTTCAACGTATTGAGATATCTCCTCCAATCTGCTCGAACTAATTGAAGATTTCCAAACCTCAGGACTACACTATCTTGGAAACCTTTCAAATACATTCGCATAAAACGAATCGATTTAAAGTCTTGAATTCCCCCAACTTTCTTCTCATATTGTCTAATAGGTATTTTTAATTGGTACCAAGTCACATCATTTGGAAGTTCACCAGGATCAATCTGATTGGCATTTACCTTAATAGAATCAGTCACATAATTCTCCCCAATCTTCATTCGAGCAGGATCAATATCTATTCGATATTGAAAATACTCCTCATTTAAATTTACTGTATAATCTTGATTGATGTCCTCATCATTAGGAATTGTATTCGACGATTTAGGAGAACCATCATCCAATTTATCCAATGTTGAGTTTCCTTCAAATCCATTGTATTTTTTGTAGCGATCCAATACCAGTGCATTCTGACCGTCATAGATTGGGTCTCTTGGAAATAAATAATTATCTCCAGAAGGGTCAGCTTCAGCTATTTGATAGGCTTTTGATGTTCTGCCAAATTTCGTTTCAATAGCTTCTAAGTAATTTTTAAGCAATAGTCGCTCTACATCATCATTCATTCCATCTAAACCAATGTCTTGAGATGTTCGTGCTGAAGGATTATTATCAAAAGCTTTATTGATAATCTGACCAGTAGGTGTTAGAGCATATTCTCCAGTATCTACCCCATAGTTACCGTCTGGAATTGGCAATCCATTCTCAGCAGAACGCTTTCTATCTACGATGATATCCTCTGATACACTTCCTAAGTTGATGTATAGTTGACCCGTACTGTGCTTCGTTGAATTATGTTTTGAGTAAACAAATGGGTCCATTAACCAAATTTCGATATAGTCAATATTAGTAGCCTCAAAATCATTGGTCTCGATCCTTCTCATAATTCCACCCCAATTTTCTTCGGGATTTGATAACTTACCATTTTCTAATAGATTGTCCGTATTGAAATTATACTGACCTCTCTCTCTAGGATAATAACTTAAATCTAATGTCGGAATCTGTTGTGGCTGACCTTGTTGTAGCTGAAGATTTGGAAAAATTTCGTTTTGAACAATAGTTCTTACCCAGTGACTAGACATTTCTGTTGTAGAAATATTAGCCGGGGTTTGCTTGGATGTATTCTGAAAAATAGGGTCAATATTATACCAAGCTAAATTAGCTCTTTTGGAGTTGTAGCTACTATCGGCATTCAATGGATTTGAGGTCTCTGGGAATAGCACTGGCTGACCTTGCGGGGTACTTGCCATAAACCAACTTCTCACATATTTGAGGTCATATGGTGTTTCAGCTCCTTCAAAATCGTCAATGTATGAGGTTCCTTTATCCCCTTGTGTCTTTGCTTTGTGAGGGATGAGGTGTGCAAATTCTCCAGTGATGCTAATGGTTGATTTCTCCTTGGTTTCAATAAAAGGAATTTTATCTACCAAACGAGTTAAAAATCGTGAATCTGTATTGTATGACCCATCAAATCCCCAAATGGAATTTCTGAGAGGCTCTTCTCCTATATTTACTTTATTAGTCAAAGGTCGTTCAGACATGTGCATGAAAGTAGCACCCAATAAAAGTTTGTCTGAATGCTTGTAATCTAAACGTGTACCGACCAACGATTTTTGTTGGATATTAATCAGTGAATTACTCTCACAAGTAGCTTTTATTGCTGCTCCAGAGTTCAAAATACCTTGATTAGTAATTTTAACCGTTCCCATCTGATAGTCTACTGTGTAATCTGAACCCTCATTTAAAGCATTACCATTGGCCGTAACCCGTACAGATCCTCTTGAAATATTATAGCATTGTAATCTAATTTGATCAGATGAAGAACCCTTAAATGTTCCTCTTAGAAAGAACTTATTGTGTTTTAAGTCTTGTTCTGCATTCCATTTAGTAGTTTGATAAAGAGAGTCAAAAACATAATAGTCTGCTTCAACTTGATCTTTAAATTTCGCTCGAAGAAAATCTCCAAATGGTTCTCTTACTGGGAATATTATCCTGCCTTTCATAGCATCGATAGTGATTCCGTCTATTAAATCAAAAACACCATCTGGCTTTGCTTCTTGCTGTTTATTAATCTTATCTAAGTTTAATACGGTAATAAGCTGCTTATCTTTAATTGCAGCTTCAGTAGGTTCAACCGGAAGGTAATTCAAATCCGCTCCAGATGGATCGTCAGCATATACCACATTCATCGTAAAATCCTCTCTCTGAAGGTTATACGTATTCAATGAATAGATATTTTTCATCATCAAGTCCCATGCAGGTAAATTGGGCTTTATGGTTGAGTGTTTCAATAGTTTTAAATTAAGGTGACTATTTGATCCCGTTGTTTGAGGGTTATCAATGGTTAAATCACCTACTTGGTAGTTCGCACCATTTGCAGTGTATTCATAGGCAACCATAAGTACCTCATCGTTATTCAATGACTGATTGAGAGAGATATATCCCAATGTTGGATGAAACGTAAATTCGTTAGCGTTTAACTTACGAGCATTACTAAGGCATTCATAATCTGTTCCCAATTCTAGTCGAGCATCAGAAGGGTCACAGAACTCTTGTCCTCTCACAAAATCTGAATAAAGGTTAGTATGGCTATTATCAGGGAATTGATTGTTGTTACCCAACACCCATGAACGATATGCGTTTGACTCATTCTCACCTAGATCCATGAAACCCATAATATTTCTTGAATTCCCAACTGCATTATTTCTATTGGTGACCCATACCTCAACATAATTTATCTGAACACTAGACGTAATTACAGGAATACGAGAAAGGGCGTTATCATAATTGTCGGCAAAATAATGAGACAAGAAATAGTGTCTGTTCACATCATAATTATGAGCTTGAATATCATAGTTGCTCACTTGGGCACCACCAGTAACTTCAGTCTCTTTGGTTTCACCTTTATCTTGAGTAGCAATTACAGCTACTTTCAATTTCCCAAATTGTAATTGAGTTTTAATTCCAAACAGGTTTCTACCACCTTGAATAAGACTACCGTTAAGTGGCAAACTTACGTTACCTAACTCAATATTTTTAACGATATCATCTTCTCCACCACCCCAGTTTAGCTTCATTTGATTTTCAAATTCAAAAGTCGCCTCAGTGTCATAGTTCCAATTCAACTTCAGTCGATCCCCAATTTGACCAGTCACGTTGAGTTGCATTTTCATCCCAAAATCAAATTGACCATTTCGTTGCTGACGAACGGCATAAGTAGGATTTTCTACTTTATTGAACCTCCCGCCAAAAGTTACTTCTGCACTACCTGTAGGTTTAATATCTATTATTCCCCCACCAAATACTTTATCAAATATCTCTGGCGTAACTGCTATTTTTGGGATGATTCCACCACCCTTCACATATTTATCTGCATTACTTTTTTTACGATAGTAAGCCTCTCTATCTTGTTTTTCTTTTGCTCTAAGATATTGGCCCAGTGTCAAGACCTTTGGCGAACCAACTTGCTTGCCCCCAACTGTTAATATTTCAAGATAATTCCCTGTATTAGCATCATATTTATATAATGTTTTAATGTTAGGAGGATTTTTAAAGTCAATATTAGTCTTCGTTCTTTCATCACTAGATTTAGACGTACTGTCGATTTGAGCAGAGACTGAAAGTCCTACTAAAAAAAAGACGTACAAAAGCACAAGAGCCTTGAATCCTCTAGGAATACTTGCTATAAATAATTTACTTTTCAAAAGTTTAATACCAAACTTATGGAGTGGAGTAGGGGTTTTCTTATAGGCTATTCTATTTTTTAGGAATGCAAATTTACAATAATTGTAACGATTTTTTAATTAACTCTTCTGTGGTTGAATTATTGCCCGATTCTTTAGATATTCTCATCAATATTTTATTAACCGCTGGTTTTGCAAATCCGAGAGCTATCAATGCTTCCAATGCTTCTTCCATAACTTGTCCACCTCCAATAAGTTGATAAGCAGCATCTGTTCCAATACCCCCAAGTTTATCTTGTAATTCTACTACCAAACGCTGGGCAGCTTTCGGACCTATTCCTTTAATGCTTTTTAAAACCGCGATGTTAGCATTAGAAATAGCACTAACCACATCGTCCACACTCAAACTACTTAGAATCATTCTTGCAGTGCTAGGGCCTACACCGTTTACGCCTACCAATTTCACATACATCTCCCGCTCATTGGTTGTCGCAAAACCGTACAGCGTATGACTATCCTCCCTTACAATCAGGTGAGCGTAAATCTTTATCTCTTTTTCTGTCTTTATCTTTTCAAACGTATTGAGTGTAATATGAAGAAGATATCCTACTCCATTAGAATCAATTACAACTTCAGTAGGTGTAATTCGATCTACTTTGCCAGCAATAAAATCGTACATCAGTACAAGGATAAGTATCTTCAGATATCAAAAAAAGTGTTCTTTGAACAAATCGACATAAAACTCACTTACAACATGGGAAGGTAATTGAGAAGTACCATTATATTTTTAGGTTTAATTTGTGCCATTGAACATTAATAAAAAAATCCTAGTTCACCTGGCATTACTTGCTGTAGCGTTATTTTACGCTGGTAATTTTAGTTTTGCTAAATGGGCAATGCCACAATACATCAGCCCAACGGCATTCATACTTCTTAGAGTGGGTGCAGGAATGCTTTTCTTCTTAGTTCATTATTTGTTTTTTTCAAAAGAACGAATCGAACAAAGACGGGATTATTGGCAACTGCTTGTTGCAGCATTCTTTGGTGTAGCATTCAATATGACCGCTTTTTTCAAGGGACTGTCTATGACCTCCTCCATCAATGCATCAGTGCTCATGTTGATGGCTCCCATTTTTGTGGTTATTTTCTCTGCTATTGGTAATAAGTCCCCGATTAAACCCTTGGTCTATTTAGGAATAATCATTGCCTTCTCGGGAGCAGCATTACTAGTTGATATCTTCCATTTTTCATTTGACAACAATGGATTTTGGGGAGATTTACTGGTTATGCTTAACGCCATTAGCTACGCGTATTATCTTTATTATGTAACTCGACTTTTAGAAAAATATAATGCTATGACCATTACCACATTCCTGTTTGTGTACGGTTTCTTGATGGTTTTTCCAATTGGGATATCCGATTTCATGAATGTATCTTGGACCACTCTGCCTAATCAGGCCATTTTTGCTATGATTTATGTAATTGTAGGGATCACCATTCTAGCCTATTTACTCAACGCATGGGCTCTTCAAAATAGTAACTCAACAACCGTAGGTAGCTATATTTATTTGCAACCACTTTTAGCAACACTCATTGCCATCTCATTGGGAATGGATACCATTTCCATAGAAAAGATTGGTTTTGGACTGCTTATCATATTGGGACTATTTTTGGTGAATAAAGGAAGAAATCCAAAATAGATAACCTTTGAATTTGTTGAGTTCTGTCATTTGTAGTTATTTACTAATTACATTTGCTACCAGTATGATGATACGATCCATGACTGGCTATGGTGTAGCCGAAAGACATACCGAAAAATACAGTGTTAAGGTAGAGATTAAAGCTCTCAATGGAAAATACCTTGACCTCAACCTGAGAATACCCCGTTTTTTAATGTCTAAAGAAATTGAAATTAGAAATACATTTGGTAAGCTTATTGAACGTGGTAGTGCTACTTTATCAGTTAATATTGTCAAACACGAAATTAGTGAGAGTGAAATTCAAATTAATGAAGCCTTAGCTAAGCAATACTATACTAAGCTAAAATCACTTAGTGAACAATTGGATGCTCCTGAACATGACATTTTCAAAATTACTACGGGTATGCATGATGTTATTTATCAAGACCAGGATCAACTTGACTCTGACTTATATGTCCTAATTCTAGACGTGGGCAAAAAAGCATTTCATGAATTTGACGAATTTAGAAAAAGAGAAGGAAATAGTTTACAAGATGTTTTGCATGGATACACAACAACTATTCTTGCAGGAATTCCCAAAATAGAAGAGTTTGAACCAGAGCGAACAGCTACAACACGAGAGCGACTTCATAAAAAATTAAGCCAATTACTAGACGATGAAAGTTTTGATAAAAATCGATTCGAACAAGAACTCATCTACTACCTTGAAAAGATGGATATCAATGAAGAAAAGATTAGACTTAGTGAGCATTGTAACCATTTTATAGAATCGCTATCCAACAACCCAAAAGGGAAGTCCCTTAATTTTGTGGCACAAGAAATGGGTCGAGAAATTAACACGTTGGGGAGTAAAGCAAATCACACGGGTATCCAAAAGGAAGTGATTGCAATGAAAGAAGAGCTAGAAAAAATAAAAGAACAAGTACTTAACCTTTTATAAAATATTTTGAGTAATAAATTAATCATATTCTCGGCACCAAGCGGAAGTGGAAAAACTACCGTTGTCAAACATCTATTAAAAAAAATTGACTCACTCGCTTTTTCTGTTAGTGTGACTACACGACAAAAAAGACCGGATGAAGAAAACGGACGTGATTACTATTTTTATTCTGAAAATGAGTTTTTAAAAGCTATTAAAAATGACTCGTTTTTAGAATACGAAGAAGTATATAAGGGACTATTTTACGGTACACTTAAATCAGAGGTAGAACGGCTATGGGCAGCTGGTAAAACTGTAATCTTTGATGTGGATGTCATTGGAGGACTAAACATTAAGAAGTTTTATGGAGACCAGGCACTAGCTGTTTTTTTGAGGCCACCATCGGTAGATATTCTTATGGAAAGGCTTCGAAACAGAGAAACAGAAGTAGAACATCAACTTCTAGAACGAATAGAAAAGGCTAAAAGTGAACTAAATTATGAACATCAATTTGATAAAGTTATTGTTAACGATGTATTAAATGATACTTTTGAAACCGCAGAAAATATAGTTGCAAAGTTTTTAGAATCAGAAGATTAGAATGAAGGTAGGATTGTTTTTTGGGTCGTTCAACCCCATACATTTTGGGCATTTAATTATCGGTCAATACATGTTGGATCAAGCCAAATTAGATGAAATTTGGTATGTGGTATCACCTCAAAATCCTCTGAAAAAAGGAAAAGATATCATGGAAGCATCTCACCGTCTCAATATGGTGAAGCTAGCAATTAAAGGCAACGATAAGTTCAAGGCCTGTGATGTTGAGTTTGACATGCCAACACCTTCATACTCTTACTATACACTTAAGAAGTTAAAGGAACAAAATCCAACAACAGAATTTCAACTTATTCTAGGAACTGACAATCTTCAACATCTTGAAAAGTGGAAAGACCACGAAGAAATTCTCATGAATTACGATATTTTATCCTATTACAGAGATGGATTCCCTGGAGGAGAATTTGCTAAAAATCAGAAAGTTCGAGTAATGAAAGGACCTATGTTAAATATATCTGCAAGCTATATCAGAGGGCTTGTCCGCATGGGGAGAAGTATCAAATACCTTGTACCGGATGATGTCATGAAATACATGACAACCAAAGTGAAATAATAAAGACTTTATTTAGCTTCGATTTTAGAACCTGTTTCTTTTTTTACCTTTTTCTTTTTCGGTTTTTTCTCAGCTTTCGTTTTATTCTTTACGGCTGCTGTGTCTGCAGCACTCTGACCAAAGATTTTTTCTAAATCTTCTTTGAATATAACCTCTTTCTCAAGTAGTTGATCGGCGAGCAATAGAAGCTTATCTTTATTATCTTTCAGAATCTTGATGGCACGTTTGTACTGCTGATCAGTAAGCTTTTTGATTTCCTCATCCATCAAAGCTGCTTGTTTTTCACTAAATGGCTTACTAAAACTATTATCCATGTTATAATAAGAAACATTACCGACTTTTTCATTCAGCCCATAGATGGAAACCATCGCCATTGCCTGTTTTGTTACCTTTTCTAGATCACTGAGTGCACCTGTAGATATTTTATCAAAAACTACTTTTTCTGCCGCTCTACCTCCAAGAGTAGCACACATTTCATCGAGCATCTGCTCTGTGCGTGTAATCTGCCTTTCTTCTGGAAGATACCATGCCGCTCCAAGACTTCTACCCCGAGGTACAATGGTTACCTTAACCAAAGGATTAGCAAATTCACACAACCAACTTACCGTAGCATGACCAGCCTCATGAACAGCTACTGCTCGTTTTTCATCAGGTGTTATAATTTTATTTTTTTTCTCTAGTCCACCAACAATTCGGTCAACAGCATCTAAAAAGTCTTGCTTCTCAACTAGCTTCTTATTGCTTCTTGCAGCAATTAACGCTGCTTCGTTGCACATGTTTGCTATATCCGCACCACTAAAACCCGGTGTCTGCCTAGCTAGAAAATCTACATCTAGATTTTTAACTACTTTGATAGGCTTTAGATGAACATCAAATATTTGTTTTCTCTCATTCAAGTCAGGCATATCGGCATAGATTTGACGATCGAAGCGACCTGCTCTAAGAAGTGCAGAATCAAGAATATCAACACGATTAGTCGCTGCCAACATAATTACTCCAGTGTCCGTGCCAAAACCATCCATTTCCGTCAACAATTGATTTAGCGTATTTTCACGCTCATCATTTCCTCCTTGCATGGCGTTCTTACCTCTGGCTCTTCCTATTGCATCAATTTCATCAATAAAAATGATACACGGAGCTTTTTCTTTGGCTTGTTTGAATAAATCTCTTACACGACTTGCTCCAACACCCACGAACATCTCTACAAAGTCAGAACCCGATAATGAAAAGAAAGGAACATCAGCTTCACCAGCTACAGCTTTAGCCAGCAATGTTTTACCTGTTCCTGGAGGGCCTACTAAGAGAGCCCCTTTTGGAATCTTACCCCCAAGTTCTGAATACTTTTTAGGATTCTTCAAAAAATCCACAATTTCCATTACTTCCTCTTTCGCTCCCTCTAGTCCAGCTACATCTTTAAACGTAACATTCACTTTGGTATCCTTATCAAAAAGTTGAGCTTTTGACTTTCCGATGCTAAATATTTGGCCTCCACCTGGTCCTGCACCTCCACCCATTCTCCGCATGATAAACATCCATATCAATCCAAACACCACAATGTATAGCACTATAGAAACTAATGGGTTATCCCAAAAATTTTCTTTTACTTCAGGGTTTATAACTACTTTGCTAGAGGATGGTAAATCTTTTTGGGCTTCCTTTACTTGGTTATTAAAAAACTCGTAATCCCCAATATCTGAAAGGTAATAGGTGTACGCATTTGAACCCGAAAAAGCACTTTCAGGAATATCCTTTTTGTATTCTTCTGCTTTCTTAGCATCGTCTGTTAAGTATATTTCCGCTCGACTTCTATTGATTACGCTAATTTTTTTTACGTCCCCATTTTCAACCATCGATAACACACGATCTACAGTGACCTGCTTACCTCCAGTCGGATTTAAGAAAGTCATAACTAAGAAAACAACTGCTAATATGGCATATATCCAGACATAATTGAATTTAGGCTTTCCTCCTTTATTCTTTTTCATATCAAATGGATTCGGTCTATCTCCTTGGTTTTTAGGCTTGTCCGCCTTATTATTTTGTTCAGACATTAAATTAGATAATCTATTTAGTAATAGACTAACAAGCATTATGCCATTCCGTTTTATACCTCGATAGTCAGGTTAATCATCATTTTTTATTTCCTGCATTACTATCTAGTGCTTGATCAATGTTATGTCAATTATTTTTAAGTTTGTGACCTACAAATTAATAATACACATGTACGACTCATTGCAAGCTAAACTAACCGAAGAATTATCAGAAATAAAAGAAGCAGGTCTTTTCAAAAATGAACGCATTATTACAACTCCTCAAGGAGCAAATATTCAAACGAATAAAGGAAATGAAGTGATTAATTTTTGTGCGAATAATTATCTAGGACTAAGTTCTCATCCTAAGGTTATTCAAGCGGCAAAGGACGCAATTGATTCGCATGGTTATGGTATGTCGTCTGTTCGATTTATTTGTGGTACGCAAGACATTCACAAAGAATTAGAACGAAAAATATCTGCATACTTGGGTACAGAAGATACTATTTTATATGCTGCAGCTTTTGATGCGAATGGTGGAGTTTTCGAACCACTTTTTGACAACCAAGATGCTATTATATCTGACGCTCTTAATCATGCTAGCATTATAGATGGAGTGCGACTCTGTAAAGCTCATCGATACCGTTATGAACACAATAACATGGAGGATCTTGAACGATGCCTTCAAGAAAGTCAAACGCACCGAAATAGAATCATTGTTACCGATGGTTCGTTTTCTATGGATGGCACCATTGCCCAGCTTGACAAAATAGTTGCCCTAGCTAATAAGTACAATGCAACTGTAATGATTGACGAATGCCATAGTTCAGGTTTTTTGGGTAAAACCGGAAGGGGTACACACGAACACTGTGGAGTCATGGGAGAAATAGAAATCATTACTGGCACTTTAGGAAAAGCTCTGGGCGGTGCAAGTGGTGGTTTCACATCTGGGAAAAAAGAAATCATCGAAATGCTCCGACAAAAATCACGTCCTTACCTATTCTCAAACACTCTTGCTCCAAGTATTGTAGGAGCGAGTATTGCTGTGTTAGATATGCTTAGTGAGACGACTGAACTAAGAGATAAGCTTGAACAAAACACGCAATATTTCAGAACAAAAATGACCGAAGCTGGATTTGATATCACTCCTGGGGTTCATCCAATCGTTCCAATCATGCTATATGATGCGGTAACTGCTCAAGAAATGGCTAGTAAATTATTGGATGAAGGAATTTATGTGATTGGTTTCTATTTCCCTGTAGTGCCTAAAGGTAAAGCAAGAATTCGAGTTCAACTTTCAGCAGCCCACGAACAACATCACTTAGTAAAAGCAATTAATGCCTTCGTAAAGGTGGGAAAAGAAATGGGAGTAATATAATTTACCATTCTTCAAGATATATACCTTTTTTTACATAATATCAAAGTTTCGCTCAGCGTTTAAAAAATAGTTATGAAAATTTTATACAATAGCATATACCTTTTAACAATTGTTTTTTTATCGAATTGCAACCAAGAGAAAGATAATGTTATTCCAACTGATGGCGAAACCTATCGAATTAATATAACGTTTAACTGGACAGAATCTAATCATACAAATTCATTTGGTGACTTCCCAAATAATGCTCATTTTTCACCTGTCATTGGTTCGATACATGGCAATAATTATTCGTTTTTTAGAACTGGTGATTTAGCGAGTCCAGGGATGAAATTAATGGCAGAAACGGGTGGTATTTCTACCTTATCATCTGAGATTGATTTTCAAATTTCGCAAGGATTAGTTTACGATAAGTTCTTTGCTCAAGGACCTGCTGACAATAATGAAAACAAATTCATTTCAGAGGTTAAGGCTTATGATAATTTTCATTTTTTGAGCATGGTCTCCATGATTGCACCAAGCCCTGATTGGTTCATTGCGTCTCGAAACATCAACCTTAAAAATGAGGATGGCACATGGAAAGAAGAAATTACACTTGATATTCATGGTTATGACTCGGGGACAGATTCTGGAGAAGAATTTACCTCAATAAATAATCCTACCTCACCCGTTGAAGAAATCAAACGATTTGAGGGAGGCAACGATGTTGTATTTGCAATTGCAACTATCACCAAACAGTAAATAAGCTATGAAATTTCTACTAGTCATAATTTTAACCACCTCACAGTTGTTTTGCTCAGGAAGCACTTCACACGTGAGAGACACTATTAAAAAAACTCATTTGGGAGTCGCTATTGGAACAGAATCTGGAAGGGTAATCGGACATGGCCCATCCATGTTTGCAGTAGGGATTACTCCCCCATCCATAGGTTTTAATGCTCATCTCATTTATACTAAGAAATCTTCTCACAAAAAATGGGGAAATGAATACTCAATCGGATTCTCTCAAAGAGGATTTGTCATCGATCGTAAATTTTATAAAGAAGACCTTTCACTTGATTACATCAATTTAACTGCAGGACTTTATAAACCTTATGCTAGTAAGACTTCTATTCACTTGAGTGGATACCTATCCTATTTATTGAATGCAAAGTATCAACTTGGAAAATCCCCAATCTACAATGTAAAAAGTAATTATAAGCCTATAGATGTTGGATTAAGTGCTTCATATAATTGCAATATCACACATCACATAGGTCTTCGATTAACTCAGAATATTGGATTATTACCCCTAGATCAAGGCAGAAGTGTAACTGAGCTTAATAATTCAACCGTTTTATCTGCCATAATAAATTTTTAAAAAACTCGACTCTTATCATATTTCCAAATTAACACAAACCCACCTACCTCAAAAGAAAAATACTTCCAGAATAGTTTTTTATTTCACCATCAAAATCTGTGGCTTTCAAGGCATACAAATAATACCCTGATGGAGATGCTAGCCCATTTTGACTTCCATCCCAATAAAACACGTTATCTCCCACATTATTAGAATATATTTTTTCACCCCACCTGTTGTAAATGCTCCCTTCTATTCTTGCAGCACTTCTTACCTTAAAATTAAATGTGTCGTTTAACTCGTCCCCATTTGGGGTAAATGCAGTTGGGTTAATATGATACCCCCCAATATTGACCTGAACTTGGGCAAACGCACTGTCCTTACATCCCGAAGATCGAACTACATCCAATCTTATGTTAAATTCCCCTGTATAGCCATATATGGGGTAATACTTTCTTTGAATATCTAAATCTTCTGCATCACTAACCGCTATTTTGTTAGTGTTCCCAAAATCCCAAGAATAAAGTTCACCTCCAACACTCTCATTAATAATAATTGGTCTGAATGTAACATTCCCCTCTGTTTCATTCATTGAGAATTGAGCTTTGATTGGCAGATTGTCAACGGTCACCTTACAATAAGCCGTATCTGTTCCAGAAATAACACCATAAGTCGTTGTTTCTAGCGGTTTAATAGTCAATGTTTTTTCACTTCCCAATTCAACACTGGGGTGCAAACTATCAACCCATTGATAGGAGGGAAATCCATCGGATGCCTCCAATGTTAAATCACCCAAGTATCCTAAACAAACTATGGTATCATTTGATATTGTTAATTCTACATCTGTCAAATATCGAGCAATCCCAAAATCATTACTTGTACCATTAAAAACATAACCCGCTACCACAACTTTCCCATCCTGCTGTAAAACAACAGCATTCAACATGTCATCACTCCCAAAAAAATCTGTTATCGCTATTCCTTTATTACCAAACTTCTCATCTATAGATCCGTCAGAATTGTACCTCACAGTGGCAAAATCTGCTTGAATTGAGTTGTTAGGTACATTATACCCTGAAGCTATAATTTTATCATCTGGCTGTATCACCATCGATCTAGATTGACTAGAATTACTACCAAGATTTGTAAATACTATGCCGGTACCTCCAAATGAACTCATAAGTTTACCTGATGAAGATAACTTTACCAAAGCAAAATTATCTGCTGCAGCTGTGGCATTGTATCCCGAAACTATGATCTCATTTGATGAGGTTATCCCAATACCACTTGCCTCTGAACCAATACCTCCTAAAGAAAGGATTAACTCCCCATTATTTGCAAAGTTTGAATGAAAACTGCCATCCGAATTGAGACAACATATAGCTATCTCACTTCTAAACGTATTATTATCTAGTGAATATCCTGCTACGTATATTTTTCCATCATTTGAAACTGAGACTGACTTTGCCTCATCATCAAAACCACCAAAATCGATTATCTTTTGCCCTCCATCACCAAAGCTATTATCCAAGCTCCCATCAGGATTTAATCGAATAACAAAAAAATCTCGACTAACAATTAGCCCAGTATAGCCAACCACGATAATTTTATCATCACTCTGAATATACCCTGCATTTGCAATATCATAAGTCCCAGATAGATCAAAGGTCACTATGCCATTATTTCCAAATCTATTGTCTAACACTCCGTCTATGGTATACCTACAAATTGCTATATCTGACTCCACTTCAGATGCTGTATTAATCGTACTACTATTCCCTATAGCTATTATTTTTCCATCTGACTGAAATCCAATATCACTGATAAAATCGGAATACTGACCTAATGAATGAACTAACTTTCCATTGTATCCAAATAAATTATCCATAGAACCATCTGGATTTAATCGGGTAAGTGAAAAGTCGTTATTCCCAGATTCTTTTGATAACCCAGCAATTACCAGTTTTTGATCGTTCTGAACTTTTATGGTAAATGCCTCATCTCTAACATTTGAAAAATCAACACTCACTTTTCCTCCTGTCCCAAAAGTTGGATCTAACTCCCCTGCTTGACTATAGACCTTTTGGTTTCCAAATAATAAATTACATAGCACAATAAACCATACAATTAATTTCATGTCATCTAAACTTTTCATAATATTTATTAAATATACGTAAATATATACGAAGGTTTGAGAAAAAAGGTTGGGTATTATTTAATAAAAATTATTCCTTCATTAGTTGATTAAATTTGCCGACAAATGTCCGATATCTCAATAGCACAAAGCATCCAAATGCATCACATCAATGAAGTTGCAGCAAAGCTTAATATTCCGAGTGAAGAACTCGAACACTATGGCAAGTACAAAGCCAAACTTCCACTTCATCTCATCCGTGAAGAATCCATTAAAAAATCAAACTTAATCCTAGTAACTGCCCTAACTCCTACACCCGCTGGAGAAGGCAAAACAACCGTATCAATCGGACTTAATGAAGGGTTTAATAAGCTTAATAAAAAATCAGTTGTTGTACTCAGGGAGCCTTCACTAGGTCCTGTATTTGGCATAAAAGGTGGTGCTGCCGGGGGCGGATATTCTCAAGTTGTCCCCATGGAAGACATTAATCTTCATTTTACTGGAGACTTTAATGCAGTTGAAAAAGCTAATAATTTGTTAAGCTCACTTATCGACAATAATCTCCAAAGCAAAAAAAGAAGTCTTAACATAGATCCTCGTACCATTGTATGGAAACGCGTCATTGATCTTAATGATCGATCATTAAGAGACATTACCATTGGTCTGGGTGGAACTGCAAATGGAATACCCCGACAAGACGGATTTAATATTACTGCAGCTAGCGAAATTATGGCGATTCTTTGTATGGCAAAAGATATTAAAGACCTCAAACAAAAATTAGGTAATATTTTTATTGGCTACACCTTTGATAAAAAACCCATTTATGCCAAAGATATGAACGCTGAAAATGCAATGGCACTTCTCCTTAAAGATGCCATAAAACCTAACTTAGTTCAAACCCTAGAACATAATCCGGCTATTATCCATGGTGGACCTTTTGCTAATATTGCCCAAGGAACAAATACCATAGTCGCGACAAAAATGGGGATGTCTCTTGCAGACTACACCATCACTGAAGCAGGCTTTGGTGCAGATTTAGGAGCAGAGAAATTTTTGAATATCAAATGTGAATACGCTCAACTAAAACCTAAAGTTGTTGTTATGGTTGCTACTATCAGAGCACTTAGACATCACGGAGGGTCTCCAAAAGAAGAATATGACACCCCACATCTAGAGCGTGTAGAACGCGGTTTCGAAAACTTAAAAAAACATCTGGAGAACATGCAAAAATTCGGACTATCACGAGTTGTAGCTATTAATCATTTCCCAACAGATAGTCAAGAGGAAATTGATTGGCTGATTCAAGCATGTCGATCAATAGGTATTAAAGCAGTAGTCAGTAAAGGTTGGGCCGAAGGAGGAAAAGGAACTAAAGAATTAGCTCAGGCAGTCATTCAAGAAATTGCTAATGATACTTCTGATTTTAGACCCCTTTATCGAAAAAAGGACCCTATTAAAGAAAAGATTGAAATCATTGCTAAAGAAATTTATGGAGCAGTGGGTGTAGATTACTCCTCAAAAGCTGAACGAGACCTGAAAAGCATCGAAAAACTTAATTTAAATGATCTCCCAATTTGCATGGCAAAAACCCAAAAATCGTTTTCAGATCAAGAAAAGTTGCATGGACGACCTACTAACTTTAGAGTATCGGTGCGAGAATTTGAAATTGCAGCAGGTGCTGGATTTATCATCCCAATCTTGGGAAATATGATGCGTATGCCAGGTCTTCCGAGTGTCCCTGCAAGTGAAGGAATGAACATCGATGAGAATGGTGTAATTTCTGGATTAAGCTAATTAAAAACATCATATATTTCTATCAGAGTATTCAAGTAAATGTAAATACTCTTTATGGTCAAAAAGGCTTTATTTAAATACCCGTAATCTAGAATCCAAGCTCCATATCGCCGCACATATTTTCTGGACGAACCCATTGATCAAATTCTTCTGTTGTCAAAAAGCCCAATTCAATAGCCGCTGCTTTCAATGTACTATTATCTACGTATGCTTTTTTAGCAATTTTTGCGGCTTTATCATAACCAATGTGTGTATTCAAAGCAGTAACTAACATTAGGGAATTGTCTAATTTATTTTTAATCTCAGCAAGGTTAGGCTCTATCCCTATTACACAATTGTCATTAAATGATAGACATGCTTGCCCTAGTATTCTTGCACTTTGGAGTAGATTTGCAGCAATCAATGGTTTAAAGACATTGAGTTCAAAATGACCATTGCTACCTCCAATGCTCACAGCCACATCATTTCCCATGACCTGAGCACAAACCATGGTCAACGCTTCACATTGAGTAGGATTCACCTTTCCTGGCATAATTGAAGATCCTGGTTCATTACTAGGAATGATAATCTCACCTATACCACTTCTTGGTCCAGAACTCAACATTCGAATATCATTACCAATCTTCATACAGCTCACAGCAGCCCTTTTGAGCGAGCCATGTAATTCAACCATCGCATCATGAGCAGCTAATGCCTCAAATTTATTCTCAGCTGATCTAAATGGCATCGCCATTTCTGCACTGATTTTTTTTGCTACTAATTCAGCATATCCTTTGGGAGTATTCAAGCCTGTACCCACTGCTGTTCCTCCAAGAGCTATTTCTTGAGCTCCAATCATGGCATTTTCTATAGCACTAATGCTTAGCTCTAATTGTCTACGATAACCAGAAAATTCTTGACCAAGTGTAAGTGGGGTGGCATCCATAAAATGGGTCCGACCAATTTTAACAACATCCTTAAAATCTCTTGCTTTCTTTTTGAATGAATCTTTTAAAACTTGAAGCCCCGGAATGGAAAAATCCACCATTTGTTTATATACCGCTATACTCATAGCCGTTGGGAATGTATCGTTACTACTTTGCGATTTATTTACATCATCATTAGGATGCAATGCTTTTTGCTTATCTGATAATTTGCCGCCAGACAACACATGTCCTCGATTGGCAATAACCTCATTGACATTCATATTACTCTGTGTACCACTTCCCGTCTGCCAAATAACTAAAGGAAACTGATTATCTAAGTCCCCAGCTACAATCTCATCACATACTTGTGATATGAGATTCATTTTCTCCTCTGATAGCACCCCCAATTCATAATTTGTCATGGCAGCACATTTTTTTAATACTGCAAATGCTCTTATAATTTCAATGGGCATTTTTTGATCCCCAATTTTAAAGTTTTCGAGTGATCGTTGTGTCTGAGCCGCCCAGTATTTATCGGCTGGCACTTGGATATCTCCAATACTATCTGTTTCTATTCTGTAATCCATTGTACATTAAAGTATATGCAAAGTTAGTTATTCACAAATCTTATCAGAATATCATGGAACCTAAATTATAGCTTTGTTAAAATAATATAAAATCACCATGAGAAATTTTTTAGTTATTCTAGTAACACTTGGATTCTTTATTAACCATTCTGCTCAGGCACAGGAATTGACCAAAACTCAAAAAAGAGCACTCAAAAAGGAAATCAGAACATATAAAAAGAATCCTGAAAAATGGGTAAAGATGCAAAATCAACATCAGGCTAAAGTAAAAGAACTCTCAGATGAGATTGCAAGTCTCAATGCTCAGTTAAATACAGCCGAATTGACATCAAAACAATTAGCTGAACAATTAAAATTAGAGCAACTACGCTATGAAGAGTTAGAAAAGACCATCCCAACAACTGAATTACCAGAAGGTAAAGTATATCAAGTTCAAATGGGATTCTACCAATACCTCGATTTAGTATCATTCAACGATAAGTTAAAAACAGTTCGAGCTGAAGAAATCGACGGCAAAAAACGCTACGTTATTGGACATTTTGATAATCTCTTAGATGCTGTCCAATTCAGTAACGACATTAAGCGAATTGGTGTATCCGATGCATTTGTTACCGAATATATCGATGGTGAACGCAACATGAACTTTGATGCATACGAAGGTCTGGGAGAGTAACAGAATCGTTCGAAGAACACCCCTTTACCTCTTCTTGTATACAGGCACCGTACTACACGGCTCTCCAAACATCACCGACTTGGCTACAGGTATAAGTTTTGATGTCAGCATGACATAAGCGTGATTGCTAATATCTCGATTACCGCATCCTTTAATAACCACTCTGCAGTCTAAGTACTTAGAGGTATCAATATGAGAAACTGCACGCTCTGCAATCATTGCACTTAGGTTATCTGGTTGGGTAAAATATACAGAGGATGTTACAGGACTTATTGCAGTAGCAATCAACATATAAGCCCACGTAGGCACAACAGCATCTGCACTACAATAGACTGCTACATCATGATTTTGGTATTTAGCCCAGTCATGTTCTTTTACCCAAGCCCGAAAATCTTTTTCCCTTAAAATTAATCCTTGGAACAATTGATCTTTGATGTCAATATATGACTGAGTATAATCTGGAATTAATTCTTCCAAATCGAGGGTTATAATCCCACTTGCTTCTACACGATTGACTATTTCGCTCATTCAACAGTACTGATTTTCAACGCATTTGTTTTTCGATTTTCTAATACTGGCATTGCAGCAGTATTGATAACAACATCTCCCTTTTTGAGTAACTTATCATCAACTAAAATTTTTATGACCTCTTTTATTGTATCGTCGGTGTTAGTCTTACTATCATAGTAGTATGCTCTAACATTCCAAACCAAACTCAGTCTTGACAATAACCTTTTATTAGCCGTAAAAATGAAAATATCACAATTCGGACGACCACTCGCTATCTTGTATGCCGTATAGCCTGTTTGTGTCATTGACAAAATAGCCTTTGCACCAATCCCTTGACTCATACTTACTGTAGCATAGCAGATTCGCTCACTCAAGAACGAGGGTGAAGCGGGATTTGGTTTTTTAATTTTGTTATAGATATCCCATCCGAGTTCGGTGCTTCCGAGTATTTTTTCAACAGCTTGCACTGATTTTAAAGCATAATCTCCCACTGAAGTTTCTGCACTGAGCATGACTGCATCTGCTCCATCCATTACCGCATTAGCTACATCATTGGCTTCTGCTCGGGTTGGTGTAGGTGAAGTGATCATGCTCTCCATCATTTGAGTTGCAATGATTACAGGCTTACTCGCTTGAATACATTTGGATACAATTCGCTTCTGAATCATTGGCACTTCCTCCATAGGCATTTCTACCCCCAAGTCACCTCTTGCTACCATAATTGCATTGGTTGCTAAAATAATTTCATCGATGTTTTCAACGGCCTGAGGCTTTTCTACCTTGGCAATTATTCTAGACTGACAATCATTTTCATTTAAAATCTTTCGTAAATTATGAATGTCATCGGCCTCGCGGACAAATGAAAGAGCAATCCAATCAAAATCATGCTTCATAATAAACTCCAAATCTTTTCTATCCTTTTCTGTCAAACTATCTACGGATAACTTTGAAGATGGAAGATTGAATCCTTTGTTTGAACTCAAAAAACCGCCATTAATCACCTTGGCTTTAACAGAATGATCATCTATAATTTCTACAAATTCTAATTCAAGTTTACCATCATCTAATAACACACGCTCACCAGCTTTTACATCATGAGCAAGTGTTGGATACTTGACATGGATTGTATTGTCTTTGCTAATGGTAGCTTTTGTCGTTAATATCATAGAAGCCCCATTTTCTAAGAGCATCTTGTTTCCTTCTACTTCACCAATTCTAAGCTTAGGTCCTTGAAGGTCGGCAAGAATAGCTACATGTGTTCCTAAATCTTCGTTCACTTGACGAATCTTTTGAATCATCGATAAGTGATCATCCCAGTTACCATGAGAAAAATTAACCCTACAGACATCCACACCTGCTATAAAAATTTCTTTTAGTACCTCTACATCAGCAGTTGAAGGACCCATCGTAGCAATAATCTTTGTTTTGTTGTAACGTACAATATGACTCATTGTAATTTTATAAAATTTAGTATTTGTTGTTGGTTTGGACTTTCTAATGCAAAACAAAGCGATATATCCGGAAGTTTGCTAAAAATTTGTATGATTTCAGGATTCACTTGATTTTCATTGCTTGAACACAATAGATACTCGACATTCTTATATTTTGGATAAAACAAAGATGTAGAACCTCTGTTTTTAATCAAAATGCATTGCGATTCATCGTCTAGTAAAGTAATCACATAGTTCAAATGATAACTTTTTTGATCGTAATCTATTATATCATCATAACATTCTACATGAAAATCTGGGTGCTTTGAAAGTGAATGAATAAACCCCAAAAGCCTTTGATTTGTTGCTACTCCATAAATTGTAGGATATTCAAGTGTAAACTCACCAGAGGCAAAAAGTGATGGCATTTTTTCAATTATTTAAGAGTGTAAAATTAATTTTGTCTTTTTTATCTAAAAAAATGTTCTTTGCACCACATTAACATTAATAAATTATTATGTCTGAAATAGCCGAAAAAGTAACATCAATCATCGTAGATAAGTTAGGTGTTGAAGAATCTGAAGTAACAAATGATGCTAGTTTTACCAATGATCTTGGTGCTGACTCATTAGATACTGTTGAGTTAATCATGGAATTTGAGAAAGAATTTAACATTGCCATTCCTGATGAACAAGCAGAAAAAATTGCTACTGTAGGAGATGCGGTAAGTTACATTACTGAAAACGCAGGTTAATAACCTTTAAACCTCACCCGTCATGAAACTCAAAAGAGTAGTAGTTACTGGAATTGGTGCATTGACACCTATTGGCAATAATGCTCAAGATTTTTGGAGTGCTCTATCAAAAGGGATAAGTGGTGCTGCCACTATTACTCGATTTGACATAGAAAAATTTCGTACCCAATTTGCTTGTGAAATCAAAGACTTTAATGTCCTTGATCACATTGATCGAAAGGAATCTAGAAAAATGGATCCCTTTACTCAATATGCTATGATTGTAGCTGATGAAGCTGTTCATGATTCTGGCATTTTGGATACGAAATTCACTCCTGAAGATATTGGTGTAATTTGGGCCTCTGGCATAGGCGGATTACAGGTTTTAGAACAAGAAATTGGCCAATTCACTCAGGGTGATGGCACACCAAGATTTAATCCTTTCTTCATTCCTAAAATGATTGGCGATATAGCCCCTGGTTATATTTCAATCAAATATGGTTTTAGGGGACCTAATTTTGGGACAATATCTGCTTGTGCATCTTCTAATAATTCCATTATTGACTCCTATAACTATATCAGACTGGGTATGGCAAAGGCAATCATTACTGGTGGGTCAGAAGCATGTGTAACACCGTCTGCTGTTGGTGGATTTAATAGTATGAAGGCATTATCTGAAAGAAATGATAGTCCATCTACTGCTTCTCGTCCATTTGATGCAGATAGAGACGGATTTGTCTTAGGTGAAGGTGCCGCATCTTTAGTGCTTGAAGAATACGAGCATGCCAAAGCTCGTGGTGCTAAAATTTATGGCGAAATATTAGGTGGAGGATTAACCGCAGATGCTCATCACATCACCGCACCACACCCTGAAGGTCTTGGAGCAACTAATGTGATGAAAATTGCACTTAAAGATGCAGAAATTAGTCCAAGTGATATCGATTATGTGAATGTACATGGTACGTCCACACCATTAGGTGATGTTAGCGAGACGAAAGCTATATTAGGAGTATTTGGCGATCACGCTTACAACCTTAATATTAGTTCTACAAAATCTATGACAGGTCACCTACTAGGTGCAGCAGGTGCTATTGAAGCACTGGCGTGCTTGTCTGCTATCAATACAGGGATAGTCCCCCCAACCATCAATCACTTTACAGATGATGAACAGTTTGACAATAAACTAAACTTTACCTTTAATAAGGCACAAAAAAGAGAAGTAAATTACGCACTGAGCAACACATTTGGTTTTGGTGGTCATAATGCTTCTGTAATTATGGGTAAATGTGAATAATAGTGTGCTTTTGGGTATACTAAGACCATATTACTTCTTCCTTTCAAAAAATTCCGCTTTCTATCGAAAATTCTACAAATTGCTTGGGTTTTATCCAAGGAATATAAATCTTTATAGACAAGCATTTCTTCATAATTCTAAATCAAAAAAAGTAGTTGGCATTAAAACGAAAACCAATAATGAAAGGCTAGAGTATCTTGGTGATGCTGTGCTTGATTTAATAATAGCAGAGTTGTTATATAAAAAATTTCCATTTCAAGGAGAAGGATTTTTAACAGATATGCGAAGCAAATCCGCAAGTAGGAATATGCTTTCTAAAATCGCAACTTCAATGGGGATTGATGACTTTATTGAAATTGATAAGTCTATCGAAAAAAACCATAGTGCTGTTAGAAGTATTGCTGGCAATGCACTTGAGGCACTCATAGGTGCTATTTATGTTGACAAAGGATATCATTTTACAAAAAGGTATGTTAAACGTAAAATTGTTAAACCATTTCTTGATTTTGATGAGCTAAAGGATATTACCGTTAATTTCAAAAGTCTACTAAACCAATACGCTCAAAAAAACAAAAAGCACCTTGAATTTAAAATTTTAAACGATAACGGAGAAAAAAGAATCCGTACTTATATCATTGGTGTAATGATTGATGGTGTAGAAATTGCCAGAGGTAGAGGAAAATCTAAAAAAGTAGCTGAACAGATTGCAAGCGAAAAATCTTGCGAGCTTTTAAAACTTAGCAAAAATTATAAGAGCTAGTCTTAAAACTTATCATTCACAACATCCATTCTTCGTTTAATTTCGTCTAATCCAATAAGTTCAAGCATATCAAAAATTGGAGGCCCCCCCGCTTGACCACTCACTACCCAACGCAATGGTTGCATTAACTTTCCTTTACTTATCTCATTATGTTCAGCATAATGGTTAAGATACTCCTCAATCTGCGTAGCTTTAGAATAATTCGACTCAACTAAACAGTCTATAAACTGATTCATATGGTTAGATATCTCTTCATTCCATTTCTTACGAAGAACCTTCTCGTCATAGCTAGAAGGTAGATCAAAAAAATACTGACCCATGGATAATAGCTCCATTGGAAATGTCACTTTCTCTTTTAATAATTCAATCACACGATTTAGATAATCTTCACCTCTTTGAGTATGAATTGGCGTTAATTGATCCTCAATCATTGCTTTTAATTCAACTGAACTTGCCCTCATCAAAAATTGATGATTGAACCACTTTGATTTATCCATATCAAACTTAGCTCCGCTCTTAGATACTCGTTCGAGTTCAAACGCCTCAACTAATTCTTCCAAGGTAAATAACTCTTGATTATCTGACGGGTGCCAACCTAACATCGATAGCATATTTACTACTGCCTTAGATAAATAACCGCTCTCTCTATATCCACTGCTGACTTCTCCCTCTGGGGATGTCCATTCAATTGGAAATACAGGAAACCCTAGTCGATCTCCGTCACGCTTACTTAATTTTCCCTTACCGTCAGGTTTCAGAATCAAAGGCAAATGAGCAAATTTTGGCATAGTGGTCTCCCACCCTAAATATCGATATAACATTACGTGTAAGGGTGCAGACGGTAACCATTCCTCTCCTCGAATCACATGACTTATTTCCATTAAATGATCGTCTACAATATTTGCTAAATGATAGGTAGGAAGACCGTCTTCTTTTAAAAGAACTTTATCATCTAATTGACTGCTATTGAATACAATCCATCCTCTTATTACATCATGAAAACGTATTTCTTCATTTCGAGGCAACTTAATTCGAATAATATATGCATCTCCTCGATCCAACCTTTCCTTTACTTCATCCTCACTAAGCGTAAGCGAATTTTTCATACTCATACGAGAGGTTGAATCGTACTTTGCACTCATATTACTTGCCTCAAGTTTAGACCTCATTTCGTTAAGTTCTTCTGGAGTATCAAATGCATAATAAGCATAGCCATCTTTAACAAGTTGTTGAGCATAGGCCGCATATTTATCCATTCGCTCACTTTGTTTATAAGGTCCAAGTGGTCCACCCTGAACAACTCCTTCATCGATATTAATACCAAGCCATTCTAGGCTTTGATTAATATATTCTTCAGCACCCTCAACGAATCTTTTTTGATCTGTATCTTCAATTCTTAGAATAAATGTTCCTTTGTGCTTTTTAGCAAAAAGATAATTATAAAGGGCTGTTCTTACTCCGCCAATGTGAAGTGGTCCTGTTGGACTTGGTGCAAAACGTACTCTTACTGGTCTATCGCTCATTTTTTTAACAAGTATGCAAAAATAAGCTGAATTCCTTCATGTAAAGATTTGATTTTGAGAAGAAAATCAGAGCTATTACCGAAGTTCTTTTATACCTGCCTTTGCACGACTATTTATGGTATCAACATATTCTGCATTATTAGAGAATGACATTGCTCGATTATAGAATTTTGTTGCTAATTCAATGTTGTTATCCTTAGCATAAAGATCACCTAAAAACAAGCAAGCATATGCCCCGTAATATTCCTTGCTTTTAACCGCATAGAGCGAACAAGCTTCATACATAATTAGAGCTCTGTCTTTGTACCCTAATTTTTCAAGTACTCGGCCTTTTCGGTAGCAAAATTCTGCTTTCTCATCAGAAGATGTTAATTCTCTAACTTTAAAACTTTGAAGTAAATCATATGCCTTTTTGTAATATCCTCCATCATATAGCAGTCTGGATTTAAGAATAACTGGATGCGGGTTTTCTTTATTTACATAACGAGAAGCTTGCTTATCTTCATTATTGTTGGCCTTGCCTATGTAATTAATTTTTTTCTTATATAAATCAGCTTTATGATAATCTCCTCTAAGAATATAAAACCAACTAATTTTTTGATAGGCACTTTTTAGAAAACTTTTTCCTCTATAATGGTCAATGAAAAACTTCAAGTCGATGATAGCAGATGAATCTCCCTGATGCAATTTAGATACACCCAAATAATAAGACAACAAGTGAAATGGCTCATAGGTTAATCCATAAGGTCGACTTGTCAATGTCTTAAATGCTATATTATTTTTATTGAGTTTTAAGGCCATGGAGCTCCTAAAATAGTTACTTAATAAATTTTCTTTATAATCTTGCGTGCATTTAAGCATAACACTCCAAGATCGAACTGGGTTTTTAGCAGCATGGAGTAGGGAAAAAGAATATAGATAGGATGCCTCTTGTGCTATCGGACTAAGGTAATTTTCATCTGATTCATGCTGACTCAATGTTTGCAACAAACGTAGACCATGATTTAAATCTCCTTCAAACCCAAGAATTCGAATAATCCAATCATAATTTTCAGGAATCGTAGACAGATAGATTTTAAGAACTCCACGTGTTTTGTTATTGGGAAGGAAATTGGGAAAAAGCTGATGATTTTCTTCAATAAGGTTCCATGCTTTTCTAACTTCCAAAGCGGAGTTATAATATTCCCCTTGCCTTGCTAGTAAAGTGGCTGAATAAAAATGAATTTCAGATTGGGCAAATCTTTTAAACGGTGAAGAGTCTGGCAGTTGATTATAATGATTAAGAGCACTATTTTTAGCATGCACATAGTCTTTATAAAAATGTTGATCCTCAGCAATAAACACTTTTAGATAAGCATTGAAATGCAGCAAATATTCTACTGCACTATTACGAGGGTTTGAGTTTTTTTGTTGTAGTAAATTTCCTTTGGCAAATTCTAGACGAAGCTTAATATTTTCTTTTTGAATTACCTGAAGAGAACTGTCAATTTTGAAATAGTTAGCTGATAAGCCAGATAAATAGAATAATAAAATTAACGTGAGGGTAAGTCCTCGAGTGCTGTTACTTTTTCTTACGAACAGCTCTTCTTTTTGGCTTTGGCGATTCTTCTTCGACATGGTCTTCAATACCTGCCATTCGAGCATCAATTTGAATACGACCGCAGGCCTCGCAAATTACAATTTTTTTAGATTGTCTAATATCAGACTGCAATTGAGGTGGTACTTTAGCAAAACATCCACCACATGCTCCTCTAAGAATCGGAGCTACGGCAATCCCATTCCTAAAGTTGTTTCTGATACGGTCATAAGCCTTAAAGATTTTAGCATCAATCGTCTGGGTTGCTTTCTCTCGCTCCTCTTGAATAGAAACTTCCTCTTTTTGTGTCTCTTCAGTTATTTCTTTAAGCTCATTCTTTTTAGTTTCAAGATCTTTCTCTCTTTCATCCAAAATAGATTGGACCTCTGTGATTAACTCTTGTTTGAGCGTAATTGATTTTTCAGCCTCCCCAATTTTTTTCTCTGCTGCCTGAATAGTCAAATCTTGGATCTCAATCTCTTTGTTAAGAGCATCGAACTCACGGTTGTTCTTAACATTATCAAGTTGACCTTTGTACTTTCTGATTAACTCAGTTGAAGTTTTGATTTGCTCTCTATTGGCAAATATTTGAGAATTAAACGTCTCTATTTCTGTTTCGAAATTTGCTAAACGAGTATTTAATCCAATAAGCTCATCCTCTAGATCCGAAACTTCCATTGGCAACTCACCACGAATAGCTCTTAATTGATCAAGTCTTGTATCAATGGATTGAAGTTTATAAAGTTGTTCAAGTTTTTGTGCTATTGTTTTTACTGCCATTTTTATTGAAAATATTTAACTGGATTAGTGTCTATCCTCGTTTTTAGGATTGCAAAGGTACTAAATTTTTCCCTCAAAATATCATATAATAAATCAATGGTGTACTTTTCGCTCTCGTAGTGTCCAATATCGCAAATCATCAGCTGATTTTCTGCATCAAAAAATTCGTGGTATTTAATGTCTGATGTTACGTAAGCGTCTGAATTTGAATGTTTAGCATCCTCTATCAAAAATTGTCCAGAGCCCCCACAAATGGATACTCGCTGAATATTTTTTGCAATAGGCGTATATTTAATTACTTCTAATTCCATGGTCTTTTTGAGTAAATTGAGGAAGTCTAAGTCAGAGATTGGATTTGGAAAATCTCCTACAATACCAGCCCCCACAAATTGATTGGAATTCAAAATTGGGTACCATTCATAAGCCACTTCCTCATACGGATGAATGGACAATAGCTGATTAATTACTTGATTTTGTAAATCATACGGAACAATAACTTCAATTTTCACTTCTTCTTCGGAAGATTGATTCCCAACCGAACCAATTGAAGGATTACTACCCGCTAAGGGTTTAAAAGTGCCTGTGCCACTTGTAGAGAAAGAACAATTACTATAATTTCCAATATGACCAGCTCCCGCAGCGAATAATGCATCTAGAATAGTGTCACGATTATCCCTAGGACTGTAAGTTGCCAGTTTTAAGAGTGTGTTGGATTTAGGTCTCAAAATACGCGTATTGGTTAGACCTAATCTTTCAGCAATTCTTGCATTCACCCCATTTTTAAATACGTTGTCTAAATTGGTGTGTATTGCATAAATAGCAATGTCATTTTTTATTGCTTTCTGAATTGTTCTTTGTACATAATTTGCATTATTAAATCTTTTCATACCCCCAAATATGATTGGATGATGAGCTATGATTAAATTGCATTTTTCATTAATTGCTTCTAAAACAATTTCTTCTGTGCAGTCTAAGCTGATGAGTACCCCGGTTATATCCAACGATTTTTCTCCAACTAAGAGCCCACTATTGTCATAACTCTCTTGATATTTAAGGGGGGCAACAGATTCGAGATAATCTATAATAGATTTCAATTGCATAACACAAATTTAAATAAATCGAATTAGTGCTTTAACGGACTATACTTTTAGCCCACTTTATGATATAAATCAACACAAAACATGATTGTAATCATAATAAGACAATCCTGACAAGACTAACCTTGCATTTAATAAATTACCCTCCTTGACCTATGCTGAATTCTTCAAAAACTAACCTTCAACAATTAGCAAGCAAACTGGCAAACACCTATCAAACCAACAAACCATTTCCAAGCATATATATTGATGATTTCTTTGACGAAAATTTCTTAGAGGAAGTACTTAAAGAATTCCCAAGAGTTGATCAACTCAAAGATAAAATATACTATGCTAATCCTAATGAGAATAAGTACGCAACCAAAGGAGAGTACACTTTTGGTGATCAAACTAAAAAGTTAGTTCATTTTTTAAATTCTCAGCCCTTCTTGGAGTTTCTTCAAAAAATTACGGGTATTGAAGAAACTTTGATCCCTGACCCCTACTTTGAAGGAGGAGGGTTTCACGAGATTAAACCTGGAGGGTTCCTCAAGGTTCATGTCGATTTTCATAAAAATAAAAAACTTCAATTAAGTCGTAGAGTAAATTTTTTAATCTACCTCAATAAGGGCTGGGAAGAGGAATATGGCGGTCATTTGGAATTATGGGAAAAAGATATGAGTCGGTGTGTATCTAAAATACTTCCAAAATTTAACAGAGCGGCCATGTTCTCTACCACTGGAGATTCTTGGCATGGTCACCCAGACCCATTGAATTGCCCAGAGGGAAAAAGTCGTAAATCATTAGCCCTTTACTATTACACCAATGGCAGACCTGTCAGTGAGCTAAATAAGAGTCAAAAAAACAGAATAACAACAACCTTTAGCAATAGAAAAGGTCTAGACAACAGTAAAATGAAGTATTACAATAAGCTAGTAAATATAGCTAATACAATAATTCCTGATTTCATCATTGAGAAGCTAAAATCAAAAAGAAACAAATGAAAAATTATAAACTTTGTCAAAGTTGCGGCATGCCACTTAAAAAGGATAAAATGGGTGGTGGTACAAACATCGATGGCTCAAAAAGCATACTCTATTGTTCTTATTGTTACGTACATGGCAGATTCCAAAACATTGAAATTGACACACCAAAAAAAATGCAAGCATTCGTTAAAGGAAAATTAAAAGGCATGGGATTCCCTGGCTTTTTAGCCAACTTATTCATCCTTAACATCCCAAAATTAAAACGTTGGACTTAAACTCCCTTTTCTTGTCATTTATCATATCGATTTATGACTTTTGTCATATTTTAAGGAAGTTAGTCATTCTACCTTCGCTTTAATGAAATTCAGAAAGTCACTTTTGCTAATTATCACACTTTTATTGGGCTCGTGGGTGATTGCAGACATAAATGTTTCTGGGTCATTGCACAACCAATACGGGAAGACTATTTCAGATGCTGAGATTTTCATTAATGACCTACATGTAATTAAACCCAATTCAAATGGGACTTTTTCTATTCAGATTAATAATGATATAAAAAGTATTACTATTCGTTCGTTTAATTTCTACACCCATAAAATCAAGGCTAACTTTACTGAAAAAAACCTAGAATTGGGTGAAATTCACCTCATCCCAAGACTGCTGTGGACAGATAAAACCATTAAGATTCATAGTGAAAAATCAACAGATTACGGTAAATTCTCACACAAAAAATTTGAGGGAACAAGTAAAAACAGAAGGCCACGCTATAAAAGATGGATAATTAATGGTCGAAGTAAATTCTACAATGCTGAAGGTAAACTCACTACAACACTGAAATTTAAGGAAGGGGTGCTTGTTGTATACAGAAGAACTAGTCGACTAAAATATCATAGATACACTGTTGTAATGAATGATAAACAAGAAATAATACTAGACCTAACCTCATAGTACAAATTATTTAGGAAGATTTACCCTTAGTTTTGTATGCAGAAAAAAAGTGCATGCAGTTTGACCAAAAAAAATGGGATTTAGAACGCTATCCCAAAACAAAAAATAAATCCTTAAGAGCCTGGAGTGCTATTGATGAGTTGATTCTCTCAGAGATTAATCAGTATCAACTGCACGAAAAGAAAATAACGCTATACCATGATACATATGGGGCTTTGGCTTGTGTCTTAAATTCCTATCACCCCCTTAGTATCATTCTATTAAATTCTCAACTGAAAGCTATCAAAAAAAATTTTGAGATTAATAAAATACCCCCTCAGAATATCCATTGGAATCATCCATTAAAAATTAATGAAACCACTGACTTAGGCCTTATTAAAACTCCAAAATCAATGGCTTTATTTGAGTTTTATATTAAGAACGTTCATCAATCATCAAAGGCCGACTCTATCATTTTATGTGGTTTTATGACTAGGAATTTTACGCCCAAAATGATTGATATAGCCGAACATTATTTTGAAGATGTATCGCAAAGTAAAGCCAAGAAAAAAGCTCGATTACTCATATTAAAACGACCTAAAAAAAACATCCAAAATCAATTAAATTTTCATGCAATTGAAAATGACTTAGGGCTAACTATAAAACAATATCCTGGAGTATTTTCAAATAAAAAAATCGATTTTGGTACACTGCTGCTCCTTGAGTCTTTACCCGAAATAAATGATTATGATACAATCATGGATTTGGCATGTGGCAATGGAGTAATAGCTGCCTATATTAGAAAACAAAATCCAAAGTGTAGCATCCATCTTATTGATGATAATTTTCTGGCCATCAGCTCTGCAAAATTAAATTTGACTAAGGTAAATACTCATTTTCACTGGAAGGATGACCTTCAAATTAATACAAATGAAAGATTTGATCTAATTGTCTGCAATCCACCATTTCATTTTGAATTTGAAAATACCATTGAAATCGCCTTAAGTCTTTTTAAAAATGCTAAAAAATACTTGGCTAAAAATGGTACCCTGCTTATTGTCGCAAACATGCACCTTAACTATACTACACACTTAATTAAATTATTTAACACGGTGAAAACTATTAAGTCTAACGATAAATACGAGGTAATTTCCTGCTGTGTTTAAGTTATAAAACTCACTTTCTCTTAAATGAATACACATCGATAATAGCTGGAAAATGTTCGGTTCTCTCTAACTCAAATTCATGACTAAAATCACTTAATAATTGATCCTTCGGGCCAGCATCTGTCATCATAAAAATTAGCTTCTGACAATTACTATCAATTCTAGCCTCCGAATATTGATTTATTGCATAAATATTTTCTTCTTTAAACCCTTCAGCTACTTTAAAGAATCCATATTCCTGATCAAAGTTTTTGAATCGATTTCGATTGAAGTAGTAGGCATATCCCAATATTTTAAATTTAGGGTATAAGATAATTCGCGTATTGCTATCTCTCTCAGATTGAACATACTCTACAGCAGACTTGGTGTGTCTTCCATTGTCTATGTTTCGGGCAACATTAATAAATAAAGATCCTAAAAAAACAAAAATAACAACCCCATTCAACCAATCATTTTTAAAAAAAGAAGTAATTACTATTCCCACAAAAAAAACAAATCCCACAAATGCATGCATCAAATACCGATCATGAAACATGGGGAATGAATACGATATAAAAAACATTCCAAAAAAGGGAACAAAAAACCAACATAAAACAACTACGGTATTTTTGGATATGACCCTACTTCTAAATCCCCATAGTAATAACGATAAAATCGTCAATGCGATAAAGCACTTGACCAAGTTTTTCGAGTTTAGAAACAAGTTCAAAATGTGTGACATCGATGCCCATCCATTGGGAGGGGATAACCAGGTTCCTGATTGTAAACTATCAAACATCCGAACGAACAAAATATAGAGATATGGGGAAAACAGCATTACACTTCCTAACATAATTAGACCATACCGTTTTAAGCTTTTATGGTCGCTATTTTTAATAATAATTCCTATTCCAAATTGCAGCCCAACAACCATTATCCCAAAATAATGCGAATACATTAATAAAGCATAAATGATCGATAAAATAACCCCATCTCCTTTGGAGGTCTGATCATTTAACCATCGTAGGAAAAAATAAAATGATAGTACCGTCAACAATCCAAAAAGAGCATAAACACGTGCTTCATGAGAAAACAAGGTGGCATAATTTGATAGCGTATAAGTGAAGGCTGAGGTAATTCCCACTGCCTTTGAAAAGAATTCATTACCCAGCTTAAAAATATAAGTAGCTGTTAATGCTGTAAAAATTAATGACGGAATTCGGACAGCAACCACTCCAATTCCAAACCAATGAGTCCAATAATGAAGAAAGATTTCATACAGTGGGGGATTATTCCCCGACTTTAAATGCCTTACGATATCAGTGATGTCCATTTGAGCATAATAGACACTAAAAGGTTCATCTCCTGCCAGACTGTTAAACTCAATAGCTACCCAACGAAATAAAATATTGAGTATAAAAAACAAAAACGGAATGATGTACGAATTCAACTTCATTCCTAAAAAAATTATAACTCTTTTGCTTGAGCAACTAGCTCTGCTAAATCGAGCACTTCTACCTTATCTTCTTTTTCGGCGTGTTTCACACCGTCTCTAATCATGGTCGTACAAAACGGACAGTTTGCAGAAATGATTTCAGCTCCGGTATCAATGGCTTCCTCTGTTCGTTCGATATTAATTTCCTTATTCCCTTGTTCAGCATCTTTGAACATTTGAGCACCTCCAGCACCACAACACAAACCATTCTTTCGGCATCGTTTCATTTCTACCAATTCAGCATCTAAGGCCACTAAAATTTTTCGTGGTGCATCATATACTCCATTTGCTCGTCCTAAATAACAGCTGTCGTGATAGGTTATCTTTCTTCCTTTAAACGGTTCTTTCCCAAAGGTTAATTTACCCTCATCAATTAACTCTTGTAATAACTGAGTGTGATGAATCACCTCATAGTTTCCACCGAGACTAGGATATTCATTTTTGATAGTATTAAAACAATGCGGGCATGTGGTTACAATTTTTGAAATTTCATAGGCGTTAAGTGTAGCAATATTTGCCATTGCCTGCATTTGAAATAAAAACTCATTTCCTGCTCGTTTAGCTGGATCTCCTGTGCAGCTTTCTTCCGTTCCAAGAATGGCATATTTTAACCCCACGTGATGGAGTATTTTCACAAATGCCTTAGTAACTTTTTGAGCACGCTCATCAAAACTTCCTGCACAACCTACCCAAAAAAGCACATCTGGTTTTTCGCCTTTGGCGATAAGTTCTGCTACTGTCGGTACGCTTATTTTTTCGCTCATTAAATAATCTTATTTTAAATTTCTTTCGACCAGTTGGCTCGATCTGTCGGTGAAAATTGCCAAGGAGCTTGATTATTTTCGATATTGTTGTTCATCATTGCCCACTCGGATGGCATTGCCGATTTTTCGAGTGTTTGATACTGACGCATCCCAAAAATAATTTCTACGGGATTAATATTGATTGGACATGCTTCTACACAGGCATTGCATGTTGTACAAGCCAATAGTTCTTCCTGAGAAATTAAATCATGCAGTGATTTCCCATCGTGATAATCCGGCCCGTTACTGTCTTTTGCCTTGCCCAACTCTTCGGCTCGATCACGCGTATCCATCATGATTTTTCGAGGGCTTAATTTTTTACCTGTAATGTTGGCTGGGCAGGAACTTGTACATCTTCCACATTCTGTACAAGAGTATGCATCCAACAAATTTTTCCAACTTAAATCAGTCACGTCATTCACTCCAAATTTTTCAGGAGGGGGCATGTTGGGGTCTGCCTTGGAAGGGTCTAGCATCATATTGACCTCATTGGTAATCTCTGGCATATTCTGAAACTCCCCCGCTGGATTCAATCGGCTATACCACGTATTTGGGAAAGCTAAAAAGATATGTAAATGCTTACTGTAAGGTACATAGTTTAAGAAAAATAATATCCCTAAAATATGAAACCACCAAAACACCCGTTCAAATACAATCAAAGTTGAGGTATCGTAATTTGAGAAAAATCCCGTTAAATATTGCGACACAGGAAAACTCCCTGCAGCTATATAATGATCAGCTCCTCTTGCTTGCAGTAATTGATCCACTGCATTCATCTTCAGTAAGGCAACCATCAAAACAATTTCAATGACGAGAATATATGTGGCATCTTTAGTTGCCCACCCTTTCATTTCAGGAGAATGGAATCGGGGTATTCTAACAATAAATCTTCGAGCTAGAAAGACAATACACGCTATAAATACGAGTAGGGCTAGAATTTCAAAAAAACCAATAGCTGTGTTATAAATCGAACCTAAAAATGATAATGAACGATGTGTGCCTGCAACACCATCAATGAGAATTTCCAAGACTTCAATATTGATTAATATAAACCCAATGTAAATGAGAATATGAAAAAACCCAGCAATAGGTCTAACGACCATTTTGCTCTGTCCAAGAGCAACCTTCGCCATAACCTTCCATCGTTCAGCTTTTTGATCGTTGATAGTTTCATCTTTCCCAAGAAAGATATTTCTTCGAATTTGTTTTATCTTTTTAATAAAAAAGTAGAGGGCAACCCCCAGTACGATAACAAATAATAATTGTTCGATATACTGCATCTTGATGAAGTTCAAAAATAGAATAAATGATGAGTTAGATTTATTTTAAATATCTACATCATAAATAGTTTCCATATTAAAACAATCCTCTTATTTTTGCAGCCGCTTTTGTAGGAAAGACAATCCGAACAAAGGTTTACATAAAAGTAGGTGCGGTAGCTCAGTTGGTAGAGCAAAGGACTGAAAATCCTTGTGTCGGCGGTTCGATCCCGCCCCACACCACAAAGCCCCATCATATTGGGGCTTTTTTATTGTATGGAATTCTATGTTTATATTCTTTTTTCTTGCCAACATAATAAGTCTTATGTGGGCATGACTTCTTCTCTTGAACAAAGACTTCATCTTTATAATCATTCTGACAATAAACGATCTTATACTGCTAAATTCAGACCTTGGGTAATTGCTTATTATGAAACTTTCAATACTAAATCAGAGGCACTCAAAAGAGAAAAGTGGTTTAAAACTGGAATAGGCAGAGAATGTAAAGTATCTATTCTTAATGATTTTATCTCTAATAATCTAAAGGCGGTTCCTCGCCGCGGCGAGCCGCCCCACACCACAAAGCCCCATCATATTAGGGCTTTATTATTACCCCTATTTACAAGCAATCACACTTATTTCCACATTGACATTTTTGGGTAATGTTTTCACAGCTACTGCTTCTCTGGCTGGGGGGTTACTCATAAAATAACGAGTGTAAACCTCATTAATTTCATTGTAATGATCCATTGAAGACATGAATATGCTACATTTCACCACATGCTCGAATTTCATCTTAGCAGCAGACAAAACTGCTTCTATGTTTTTCAATATCTGTTTGGTCTCTTCTTCGATTGAAGCTAACACTAATTCTCCACTGAGTGGATCTAGTGCAATCTGCCCACTACAATAGAGTGTATCATTGACAAGAACTGCCTGACTGTATGGTCCAATGGCTGCTGGTGCATTTGATGTGTTTATTATTTTTTTCATGTTCTTATAATTGTAGTCTACATTTGCTTTTAATGAAAATCGCAGTTAAAGGTCAGGCAAATCAAGTTGAAGAACTTAAAAACCTCATTTCTGAACATTCATTAATTCCGTTCAAAATTAGTGAAATTGACACTTATGATGTCATTTTTGATCTCGATTTTGATGATAGTCCCGAACAGATAGAGGTTTATCATCAGGCAAAGGAAAAACTTATTATTGTTGGTTCTGTTAAAATACAATTGGAGGAGTTATATGCCGAAATAGGAAGCCATCCATCGTGTACTATTATCGGGATGAACACATTGCCTACATTTATCAATCGAAAGGTTATCGAGTGTTGTGCTATTAATGACCAAGATAAAATCATTGCAAGTGAGTTTTTTAATCAATTAAAACTGGAACATCGCTTTGTAAAAAGTCGCGTTGGACTTGTAACTCCCAGAATTATTTGCATGATAATTAATGAAGCTTATTACACCGTTCAAGAAGGTACTGCGAGTAAAAAGGATATTGATCTGGGGATGAAACTGGGCACAGCATATCCAAAAGGACCTTTTGAGTGGAGCCAGGAAATTGGTTTGGACCATGTCTACGAAACATTAGATGCTCTATATCAAGATACCAAGGATGAACGCTATAAAATTGCCTCACTCCTCAAAACAGAATATTTTAAAGAATTTATATCATAACAAATGAACATTGCATTAATTGCCCATGACGGTAAGAAAGCTGATCTAGTCTCTTTTGTTTTACAACGAATGGATTTTTTCAAGCGAAAAGAATTAACCTTAATTGCTACTGGGACCACAGGAAAAATGATTATGGATGCAGGGGTAAGCCATATTCAGCGTGTTGCATCTGGGCCTCTTGGTGGTGACGCAGAAATTGGTGCTATGGTGACACGAGGAGAGATGGATGCAATAATATTTTTCAGAGATCCACTAGATAAACACCCACATGATGTAGATATATCTATGCTACTAAGATTATGTGATGTACACAATGTTCCATTAGCCACTAATCAAAAATCTGCACATATTTTGGTTTCTTTCTTCAATGAGAAGATAGAACCCCTTAAAACTGCTGACCTATAAAGAAGTGAAATTGAGAGGGATCGTCTCTGAATCCTTGATCTAATGCCCATGCATAATCCACTCCTAAAAGACCAAACATTGGAAGGAATAAACGCACCCCAACTCCAGCAGCTCTTCTTACGTCAAAAGGACTAAACTCCTGAATACTTCTAAAAGCATTTCCCGCCTCTAAAAATGTCTGAGCATAGATGGTAGACGATTGACCAACCGTTAGTGGGTATCGAAGTTCTAACGAATATTTTGTGTAAATGGGGAGTCCTTGTTGACCATTTAATGGGTCACTAATTCTGCCTTCATCGTATCCTCTTTGAGAAACTATATCTGTCCCGTAAAGCACAAAATTGGATAGTCCGCTACCCCCAACTCGAAATAATTCAAATGGAGAATAACCAACATCTTCATTCCATATGGACACTGCTCCAAATCTATAGGATGGTGAGATTACAAATTTTCTTTTGCCCGAACCCATACCTAAAAACCATTGTCCATTAAATTTCGTTTTAGCAAGTTCTATCCATCGGAATCGTTCTTGTGGTGACATTGTAGGGTCGGAAAAATCTTTACCTGAAATCAGTGAATACGGTGGTGTGAATTGGAAACTTGCCATAAACGAACTTCCTTCCGTAGGATATATCGGATGGTTGGTACTGTTTCTAGAGAGTGTAGTTGTTATACTAATATTATTTGCATTACCATTTGTAAAACCAAGCTCTGAAGCACCAAATGATGTCCAATTTTTTAAACCATATCGCTGGTAGGTAAGTGAGGTACTGAAGGAGAAATAGTCATCAGGAAACTTGAGTTGTTTACCAAAAGCAATACTCCCTCCTGTGGTGGTAAATTTAGGTCGATCGCTACTAAACTGGAAGGTAGATTGAACATTATGAAAAATACTCACACTTAGAGAATTGGGTTTTTTACCCCCTAACCAAGGCTCACTAAATGAGAAGTTATACCCTTGATATTGCGGACCATTACTTTGAATTCTCAAAGACAATCGTTGTCCATCTCCAGAAGGTATTGGATCCCAACCACCTTTTTGAAAAACTTTTCGAGAACTAAAATTATTGAGTGTTAACCCCAATGTACCTACAAATCCCCCAAAGCCTCCCCAGCCACCAGATGCTTCTATTTGATCACTTGGCTTTTCAACTACCTTATACTCAATATCTACTGTTCCATTCTGAGGGTTAGGCATGGGATTGACATCTAGTCCTTCAGGATCAAAAAACCCTAACTGAGCAAGTTCTCGCATGCTTCGTTGTATATCTGATCTACTGAACTTATCTCCAGGTCGTGTTCGTATAACACGCAACGCTACATAGTCGCTTGTTTTATCATTGCCAACTATACTAACGCGATTCACTGTAGCTTGCTTCCCTTCGTAAACTCTCATCTCCAAATCAATGCTATCGTTTTCCACTAAAACCTCTACTGGGTTAACGTTAAAAAACAAGTACCCATCGTCCATATATAAACTCGACACATCAAATCCATTCTCACTCATGAAAAGCTTGCTTTCTAATTTGGATTGATCGTAAACATCCCCAGCTTTAATGCCCAATAATGTGTCTAATAAAGATGTCCTGTACTTCGTATTTCCAACCCATGAAATGTTTCTGAAGAAATACTTTTTACCTTCGTTGATTCCAATTTTAACAACTACTCTGTCTTCAGAAATTTGTTGAATAGAGTCATACATTAAGTATGCATCTCGATAACCCAAAGTACTGTATGCTTGAACAATACCCGATTTCGTTTCTTCAAACTCATCTTGAACAAATTTTGAGGTAGCAAAAAAATTATACTTTTTATACCGTCGTTTTGGTTTGATGATTTTTCGAAGTTTTTTGCTTGACAAATTTTCATTACCTACAAAAACCAAATCTTGCATTTTCACCTTTTTACCACGATCAATAGTTATTCTTAAAATCTGAAAATTGGGTTTTTTGGGGTCTGCTTCTCTAGTTATGGAGGTCTTTACTCCATAAAAGCCTTTTTCATAAAAGTAATCAAGAATCTCTGATTTAGTTTTGTTAATGAGATCCTCTGTAATGAGTTGATTTGTCTGAAGAGAAATCTCATCCCTAACATTATTTGTCTCAGATTTTTTAAGCCCTTTGATAGAGTATTTAGAGAGTGCAGGCCGCTCGACCACAGAAATATTGATAGAAATATTGCCATTCTTGGCCTTAACCAACCCTATTTCTATATCGCTAAATAACTTTCTCTTCCATAATTTACTTATTGCTTGTTTGGTATCATCACCAGGTATCGTAATTGATTGACCCACTTTTAAACCCGAAGTAAGCAGAATTAAACCATCTGGAGTATAATCATTCCCACTGATTGTAATAGCTTCTATATTGTATTTAACAGGTTTCTCAAAGTCAACAATAATTTTAGTACTATCCACAAATTGAGCATTCAGATTTAGGGATAATATTATCCCAAAAAATAATCCTATGTTTTTTTTCAAAGTCGTTCTAAACCAACTGTTCACTTGTTTTTCCAAATCTTCGTTCTCTTTTTTGGTAATCTATTATTGCCTCATGCAAATGTTCTTTTCTGTAATCTGGCCACAATACATTGGTAAAATATAATTCACTATACGCTATCTCCCAAAGCAAAAAATTGCTTATTCGATGCTCGCCACTTGTTCGGATCATTAGCTCTGGATGAGGGTATTTATGCGTTGTTAAAGTATTGTTAATCAATTTTTCATTAACATCATCCAAGGATATTTCCCCATTAATCGCACGTTTTACAATATCTCGAGTAGCATTCACTATATCCCATTTTGCACTATAACTTAACGCCAATATTAGCGTCATCTTGGTATTATCTTTTGTCACTTCAATGGCTTCTTCAAGCTCTTTTCTGCAATCCTTGGGTAGGGTTGTTTTATCACCTATTGCCTCAAGCCTAATCCCATTTTTCATTAACGTGCCTGTCTCTTTTTTGATAGTTTTTACAAGCAAGGTCATCAATGCGTTGACTTCCATTTTGGGTCGAGACCAATTTTCTGTACTGAATGCATAAAGTGTCAAGTATTTGACTCCAAGTTCAGCACAACCCTCTGAAACCTCACGAACAGCTTTGACCCCATTTTCATGACCAAATATTCGATATTTCCCTTTTTCCTTAGCCCATCTTCCATTTCCATCCATTATGATAGCAATGTGCTTAGGCAATCGTTCGGGATTAATATTTTCTTTGATCATCTGCAAGTTAATAAGGACATTGAATTGGAGTAAATCGGTAGGATATCTTAAAAATAGACTGAATATACCAATCATTTAAATTAGGGTCACCTCGCATATCTCCATCATTTGCCAAAGGTCTTCCATCAGATGTTAATTCCCAAGACCTATCAACAAATCGATTAATCGAACCATCTGCATTCTGGACATCTGAATACACCCCACTTACATCATCTAAATAGTCTGTAAATGTTTTTCTCCATGCTGTTTCGAAGCCTAGAATCAAATTATCTGTTAACGCGTATTTAATTCCAGCACCCATTGGTATTGCAAATTGAAATAAACTATAATTTTGATTCTCAGTAGCCAAGTCAGAAAGATCGTACCACTCTCCATTCAAAAGTGCCTCAGGTTTGTGCACAAATACAGCTAGACCAGCAGTTGCATAAAATGTAGTTTTTGTATGAATATCTCTATTGCTAAAAGGTTTAAAGTTAAATTCTAATGCATTAGAAAATTCATAAATATTATTTCTAAAACTTAAATTTCTGAGTTCATGATCAGTAAAATTACTATCTGAACCTGATACCTTAAGGTAGGACAATGTAGGTCTGTAAGACCAATATTCATTAAAATTATAGTTTAAAAATACTCCTCCTGAAAAATGAGTTTCTTTTGGAGATATGTTATATGCTAAATCTCCATGATAATTAGACGCCCCAATAGCTCCACCAATTTCCCAAGACTGGGCAGATACACCAAGATTCGTCATGGTAAATATCCAAAAAAGTACAGGTGATGTTGATAGCGATTTAATGTTAGGCACTTTATACAATACGCAAAAGTAAACGGGATGTTACTTATCTTGTTAAGAAATGGATAATATTCCCCATTTATCCATTAAAAAGTTGGGCACGATGGTCTGTTACCATGAATTCTATACATGATCGTCACGCCAAAAATTCCATAGACGTCATTATCACTAGGATCGCCTCTTTGATTTCTTAATAATTCATCGTGAAGAACCTCGCTTCGATCAGCCATAGCTGCAGACATAGGACCGTATTGTGCTGTAAGTCGCTGAGGGTCAACATATGTCTCACTCACATCGTCCATATAGTCAGTAAATGTAAAACGCATTCCATAATCGATGCCTACAATCCAATTGTGACTTAATTTAAATTTAAAACCCGCACCAATTGGAATAGCAATTTGTGTCAAAGCATATCGTTTTCGATCATTGAATTCAGTGGTCTCTTGTCCTTCTGTGCCTAATGGTTGCAACTCAACTATTTCTCCGTCTCTGTCTGCCAATTCTGCATATACTCCAGGAGTTAAGTATGCGGCCATCTGACCATTGGGATTATATTTGAACGTGTCCTTAGGATTAAACTTAAACACACTAAATCCAGTATAAACATAAGGTATCACCCCTGATTTAGCTTTTCTATCCAATGTGTTAAAATTGTATTCTAACGCACCCGTAAAATCCCATAAATCAGACTTAAAACTGAGGTTTCTTGATTTGCCTCGATCTTCATACCAATCATCTCTGCCTTCAATTTGCCCATACTGTGCACTAAGTCGGATAGTAAATCTCTGTTGAGGTGAGTATCGTGTAATGATACCAAAACTTGGCTTCATAGCTCGAGGCTCAAACGCTGTTTTGACTAAATCACCATTGTAATGGCTAAACCCACCGATTAAACCAAATTCTAGCGAACTTGACTTAAACCAACGTTGAGCAGAGGCACTTTGAATCCCCATGACAAGAGTCAAGGAAATACTTAGGATTATTTTGGCTGTTATTTTTATCATGATTTTGAAATATCTATGAAAGCTACATATAACTGTTATTAACAAAGATAATATTCTAAACGAAATTGAAATAAGAAATATTTTATGACTCTCTTTTAAGCAAGGGTATAAAACTCCGTTTTTTCATGCGTGTGATTAAGAATTACACCTGCACTAATCAGGTTAACCAGAATTTTTGAAGCCCTCCACTTACTAATATTCACCATCTTGCGGAATTGCTGAAGTGTTATTCGATCATTGTCCTCCAAGTATTTGAGAAGTGCCTCCTCATTCTTGCCATACTTTATTAGTGTCCCTTTATTGCTTGATTGTCTTTTTAGAACATCAACAACAATTTTGCTCGCCAAAAGACTTTTGTCTTTATTACGAATATGAACCCACCATTTGCCATCCTCTCCTTTTGCTGAGTAAGGTTTTAATTCCCCTTCTGGGACCGTGCATTCCAAGATTACTTTACCACCAATATTGTGTTCTTCAAGCTCTAATTCTATTTCGGGTTTGCAGTAAAATGAGGAAGCTAAATCAAGCATGTACTTTTCATCTTCACATCGAATACCGGCAATGCTCCGATTATCTCTTACCCCAACCAAGAGTACACCTCCTTTGTGATTGGCAAAACTAACCATTGTTTTTGCAATTTTAGAAGCACTGCTTATCTCTTGTTTGTAATCAAGAGTTTCACCCTCTCCATCAATTAAGTATTTTTTTATTCGGTCAATCACCCGTATTTAAATAGGTTTCAATTCTTGTAACGCAGACCCATACTCTGCTATTATTTCAACAACAATGTCTGCTGCTGGTTTTATCTCATCAATATAACCGCTAATCTGACCAATCTCAAGCTCTCCCTCTTCAAGGTCTCCCTCAAACATTCCCTTTTTAGCTCTTGCTCTCCCTAAAATTATTTTTAATTCTTCTTCGGATGCCCCACTCATTTCTGCACGAGCAATTTGTTCCCAAAACTTATTTTTTAATAAGCGTGCAGGAGTAAGTTTTTTTATGCTTAATTGAGTGTCACCGTCTTTGGCTTTTAGAACTGCTTTTTTAAAATTGATATGAGCTGATGATTCTTCAGAAGTTACAAAACGACTGCCAATCTGAACACCTTCAGCACCCAGTGCTATTGCTCCGAGCATCGTTCTGCCAGTACCTATTCCTCCAGCAGCAATTATTGGTATTTTGACTGCTTTACATAATTGCGGTACAAGCACAAGAGTGGTCGTCTCCTCTCGACCATTATGACCTCCCGCCTCAAAGCCCTCTGCTACAATGGCATCCACTCCACAAGACTCTGCTTTCAAAGCAAACTTTTCGTTGCTTACCACATGTACAACTATAATGCCTCTTTCCTTGAGATGTTTTGTCCAAATAGCTGGATTACCCGCCGATGTAAAAACAATTTGAACTTTTTCTTTAATGATGATCCTGATTAACTTTTCAATGTCGGGATATAGCAATGGAATATTCACTCCAAAAGGTTGTTTGGTTGCTTTTTTGCACTTTTGAATATGTTCTCTCAAAATCTCCGGGTACATACTCCCAGCACCAATGATTCCAAGTCCCCCAGAATTACTCACAGCACTAGCAAGTCTCCATCCACTGCACCAAATCATCCCTGCTTGAATAATGGGGTATCTTACTCCAAACAACGATGTGATTCGTTTTGTCATTTGGCGAAGTTAGGAAATTGTTAAAACAGATAATCGATGAACTAGAATAACTTTTCTGATTAACTTCGTTTTATGAATTTCTCCTATTGGGAAAAAGAATACTTAATTTCTCTTTCTGACTACCTTATTGTTGGAATGGGGCTTGTAGGTCTTCAAACGGCAATTAATCTCAAAGAAAAACACCCAAAAGCTAGCATTACAGTCATTGATAGGCATGGCTGGGGGCTAGGGGCTAGTACTCGAAATGCTGGATTTGGATGTTTTGCAAATGTCTCTGAAATATTAGATGATTTGAAATATGATACCCCAGAAAATATATACGAAACGATATCAAAAAGATACCATGGGCTTATCAAACTTCGAAAAAAATTTGGCGATGATAATATCGACTATCAGACTAAAGGAAGTATCGAGATATTCACCAATAAAAATAAACATGAACTTCATGAAGCCATTGATAGTTTGCAGGGAATCAATACTATTTTATCCCGAGAATTAGACCTTGAACGTATTTTTACATACAAAAACAACAGTTCTCTACCCAACGTAATTGGTACAATTCACAATGATTATGAAGGACAACTCAATACAGGTAAACTATACCGCACTATTTACAGTTATGCTCAGAATTTAGGAATCAATTTATTAGGTGGTTTTGAGGTTTTAAAGTGGGAGAGTGATACTGAAATAACCATTACCACTCGACAACAGATTAATTTAAAAACTAAGAATTTAATATTGTGCACCAACGCATTCACTCCTAATTTGATTGATGAAGACATTTCTCCATGTCGAGGGCAGGTCATAGTTAGTGAGAAGATGGAGCAATTACCAATTAAAGGTCTATATCATTATGACAATGGTTATTATTACTGGAGAGATATTGATAATCGTATACTTCTGGGAGGAGCCCGTAACTATGATTCTATTGGAGAAACCACAGATAAAATTGAGACAAGCGATGTGATTATTTCTGAGCTCAAACGCTTCATGGAGGAGCAAATTATAGGCAACCCTATCTCTATAGAATATCAATGGAGTGGTATTATGGGGATGGGGAAATCCAAGCAAAAAATGCCCATTATTAAAAAACTAGAACCTCATGTATATGTTGCAGCTAGACTTGGAGGAATGGGAGTTGCACTAAGTGCCAGTGTTGCTGAAGAAATTCTTGAAATGATGGATTAATCTTAACCTTTTAAGACACTTCGAGCTATCACGATTCGCTGCACTTCACTCGTACCCTCATAGATTTGGGTAATTTTTGCGTCCCGCATCATTCGTTCTACATGGTATTCTTTCACAAAACCATATCCTCCATGAACTTGAACAGCCTCTGTAGTAACCCACATTGCTGTTTCTGAAGCATATAGTTTTGCCATACTCGATGCCTGTGCATAGTCTTCCCCAGCATCCTTGAGAGCAGCTGCTTTAAAACACAAAAGTCTTGAAGCCTCAATGCGAGTGGCCATGTCAGCTAGCTTAAATTGTATAGCTTGGTGGTTCATAATTTCGGTACCAAATGCTTTTCGCTCTTTCGAATATTGCAACGCTCGTTCATAAGCCCCACTTGCAATACCTAGTGCTTGAGAAGCAATCCCAATTCGTCCGCCACTGAGTACTTGCATAGCAAACTTGAATCCAAACCCCTCCTCACCGATACGATTTTCTTTAGGTACTTTCACATCTTGAAACATGATTGAATGAGTATCAGACCCACGGATTCCTAATTTGTCTTCTTTATTTCCAACTGTGAATCCCTCCATATCGGAAGTTACAATCAGGCAATTGATGCCCTTATGACCTTTTTCAATATCTGTCTGAGCCATTACCAAAAAAGTACTCCCGGTCTTACCATTAGTGATCCAATTTTTGGTTCCATTTAATAAATAATGATCCCCCATGTCTATTGCGGTTGTTTTTTGACTAGTGGCATCACTACCTGCTTCAGGTTCACTCAGACAAAACCCACCGTGAATTTGACCACTTGCCAAAGGTTTAAGGAAACGTTGCTTTTGATCATCATTTCCATATTTTTCTATTCCCCAACAAACCAACGAGTTGTTTACGCTCATTACTACACTTGCACTAGCATCTACTTTAGAAATTTCCTCCATGGCTAATACATAACTAATCGTATCCATACCACTACCGCCCCATTTGGGGTCAACCATCATCCCCATCATGCCTAATTCCCCTAATTTTTTTATTTGTTCAGTTGGGAATCGCTGTTCGTTGTCTCGTTTAATGACACCAGGCAACAACTCGGTTTCTGCAAAATCTCTTGCAGCTTGTTGTATCATTAAGTGCTCTTCTGAAAGTTTAATATCCATACTGTTTTTTCACAAATGTATAGCAATGCTCCCCGAATATCTTTATTTTAAGGGCATGGATGGGCTTGTTTAGAATGGGGTTAAAAAAGAAAAAAATAAAAGATAATATTTGCTTTTTCTAAAAATGAGCCAATTCACCCCAAATTATCTTAAAAAAGGCGATACTATAGGTATTATATCTCCAGCTCGGCACATCAATAAAAAACAAGTGGAACCTACCATTGCATGGCTCGAAAAATATGGACTGAAAGTACAACTTGGGACAAATATGTTTAACATACTAGACCAAATGGCTGGATCAGATTCAGATAAAATTAGTGATTTTCAAGGTTTTATTGACAACCCAAATATTCAGGCAATTCTGTGTTCACGAGGAGGGTATGGATCAGTTAGAATACTAGATCAAATTAATTTTCAACCAATAATTGACCAAAAAAAATGGATTCTAGGCTATAGTGATGTTACAGCTATCCATTCACATATTCAAGCTAATTATGGATTCCCAACCCTTCATTGCAGTATGCCCATCAACATTACAGGGTCTAATGATTTACAAGAAACCGCTAGTAAACAAAGTTTAATTGATGCTTTATTTGGCAAAGATTTATCTTACCCTTTGCCTGACAACTCACTAAATAAATATGGAAAAGCTAGTGGCCGATTAATTGGAGGAAACCTTAGCATGCTTTACAGCTTGTGCGGTTCTAAATCTGATATTTCTACCGATGGGTCAATACTATTTTTGGAAGATTTAGATGAGTATCTATATCACATTGACCGTATGATGATGAATCTTAAAAGAACGGGTAAGTTGCATGCATTATCTGCACTAATTGTGGGAGGGATGAGCGACATGAATGACAATCCCATTCCTTTTGGAAAGAATGCACAGCAGATTATTTCAGATCACACCAAAGACTATGATTACCCCGTCTATTTTGGATTAGATGCCGGACACACTCAACCAAATCTATCTCTCAGACTTGGTATGAATGCATACATCCGTGATAATACGCTATTTTTGCCTGCCTAGAATAATATGGCCATTTATCAAGCAGGTAAGCAACTTACTAAATTTATAATCAGTGGATTACTCGCGGTTGGAGTGGACTTCGTTGTTTATTTTGTACTATCTCAATATATGGGGACCAATGAGTCAAAAGCATTAAGTTTTTGTTCAGGTATGCTCGTAACTTACAATTTGAATAAATACTGGACATGGAGACAAACCGATAAAAATAATAAACGCCTTTCACTATTCGCCGTGTTATATTTTGCTGCATTAATTATTAATGTGTCGGCAAATAGTTTTCTTATTGATAGCATACCTAACTACCTGTTTCGATTTTCATTAGAATCAGAAGTTCAAGAAACTATTCAATCATACGCCCTGAGTTTAGACAAATTTTTAGCGTTCTTCTTTGCAACAGCCTTGAGTGCTACAGCTACTTTTATTGGACAAAAGTACTGGCTCTTCAAACAAAAAGATTAATCTAGTATTCGGGTCTATTTAATATAGTATCTGCAATTACAGCCGATTTTAAATCAAATGAAGGCTCACTTTTTTCTACTTCATCTTCAATATCCTGTATTTCAGAAATATCTTCCATAATTTCCTCTATGGGTGGACCTGTATCTGCATCATGTTGGTTTTCAATAATTGAATCTTGTTCGTCTAGAAATTCTACATCGATTTTGGAATCTTTAAAGTCCTCCTCAAAAGTTTCAGTTTCAATCTCTTTAGAGGTTTTCTCAGGAGTGTCTTCTGCTTTCTTCTCCATCATTTCACGTAGGATATCGTCAAATGTTGGGAGCTTTGGAGTAGTTTTTTTTCTTTTATCTGAATTTGGTGAAGAATTAGGAAATTGTTGTGTTTTTTTGTTAGCCTTATAAGCTTTGTATAACAACCAAAAAAATACAGGTAAAAATTTGTAAAAATTCTCCATAAAACTAAGCGAAGGTAATGAAAAAAAAACTGGTATTAAGCCTAGGATCTAATCTTGGGAATCGTTATGCCTATTTACTTATGGCCATTCAAAAAATTGAAAAATCTTTTGAATCAAAGCCTGTAATTGCCCATTTTTATGAAACCCCTCCATGGGGAAATGAGAATCAATCCCGTTTTATTAATACCGCTATATATCTTCATACAGATGTTCTCATCGAGCAATGCTTTAATAAAATTCAAGACATCGAAAAAGAAATGGGTCGAAAAAAAACGGAAAAATGGGGCCCTCGATTAATTGACATTGATATCCTTTTTTATGAATCTGATATTGTGAACAAAAATGAATTAATGATCCCTCACAGACATCTTCATGAACGTAGTTTTGTTCTTATCCCACTGCAAGATATACTCCCTCATTTCATTCACCCTCGAATCAACAAGACCATCACCGAACTTTGCAATGACTTAGAAAATGACACTTCATTATTTATAAAAACAGTTAAGAATGAATAATCTACATTGTGTTGGAAATATCAGTTATTGGCATTCCATTCTTCAACAAGAATATGACTTTATCTATGCTAACCATACCTTTCAAAAGCAGTCCTACTTATCTCAATTTGAGATTATGACTAGCAATGGAAGACTCAAGTTAAGTATTCCTACCCAGAAACCCTCAAGAAAAGGGATGTTCAATAAAGTCTTAATCGACTACTCTAATAATTGGCAAATTGAAATGTGGAGATCCATCCAAAATGCTTACAGTAAATCTCCTTTTTTTCTTTACTATGGTTATAAAATTGAGGAAGTAATTCTAAAAAAAAACATCACACTATTGGATTTTAATTGGCAAATGTTCAATGTAGTAAGCAAGTGTATTCATTTGCCATATGATTTAAAATTAGACCAAGAAGAAGTGGTGATATATAATCAAAATGATTATAAGGATTTACCAAGCTACCCTCAAGTTTTCGATGATCGCTGGGATTTTGAGCCCAACCTCAGCATTATCGATTTACTATTTAACTTAGGACCAGAAACAATCGACTACCTTCTAGGTATTCGAGTATGAGCCCATTTTACTGAATTTTTTGATTCGTTCATCTACTAGTTTTTGAGGCTTCAGTTCTGCAAGTTCTTTAATCTGTTTTTTAAGTTCTGCTTTAAGCGTCTTACTCATTGCCTCAGGGTTATTGTGTGCACCACCAAATGGTTCGGGGATAATGCCATCAATTAATTTATTTTTGAGCATTTGGTCTGCAGTAAGATTAAGAGCTTCTGCTGCTTTTTCTTTATACTCCCAACTATGCCATAAAATAGATGAGCAACTCTCTGGGGAGATCACCGAGTACCACGTATTTTCAAGCATTAAAACACGATCTCCAACACCAATTCCCAATGCTCCACCACTTGCTCCTTCACCAATGACCACACAAATAATAGGCACTTTCAAAGTAGCCATGACCATCAAATTTTTAGCAATTGCTTCTCCTTGACCTCTTTCTTCAGCTTCAAGACCTGGGAAAGCTCCTGGGGTATCTATTAAACAGATTACTGGCAAATCAAACTTTTCTGCAATTTTCATGAGCCGCATTGCTTTTCGGTAACCTTCTGGATTTGGCATCCCAAAATTTCGATACTGTCGTTGTTTGGTAGTTCTTCCTTTTTGCTGACCAATAATCATCACATTGATATTGTCAATTTGAGCTAAACCACCAACCATTGCTTTGTCATCTCCAACGTTTCGATCACCGTGAAGTTCAACGAAGTTTTTGGTGATTGCACAGATATAATCTAGGGTGTATGGTCTATCGGCATGACGAGAGATTTGAACCTTTTGCCATCCCGTAAGATCTTTGTAAAGATTTTTTTTCTCGTTGTTTATTTTCTTCACTAACTGAGCAACCGTGTCACTCATATCTACCTTACCTTTTTCGTGAGTTTCTTGAGCTTTTTCAAGCTGTTCGTATAACTCTTCTAAGGGTTTTTCAAAATCTAATAATACAGGCATTGAACTGATTTGATAAACAAATGTATAAATCTATTCGGAATAGAATGGAATAAATTTAAACAGAAATTTTAGGTAATGATTTTAAATAGAAATAAGATTTAATAAAACAAAAAACCCAACTCACTGATGAGTTGGGTTTTGCGGACTGGACGGGACTCGAACCCGCGACCCCCTGCGTGACAGGCAGGTATTCTAACCAGCTGAACTACCAATCCTTAAAGGTGTGCAAATATAACACAACTGAAATATTACAAATGCTTTTCTAGAATATTTTTCAACTTAAGCAAACAACCTCACTATCAGCAAGTTGATATCTATCTTTACCTTCTTTACAAGTAGCAAAACCTAGATTATCAAATTTTAATTGATGCCCATGTTTACTTATCCAACCTATCTGCTTACTTGGGTTACCAACTACCAAAGCAAAAGCAGGCACATCTTTAGTAACAACAGCTCCTGCTCCAACAAGACAATACTCCCCCAAATTATTCCCACAAATGATTGTTGCATTAGCTCCTATGCTCGCCCCTTTTTTTACGATAGTCGTCTGATATTTATCTCTTCTGATTATTGCACTTCTTGGATTTACGACATTTGTAAAAACCATACTTGGTCCCAAAAAAACATCATCCTCGCAAACAACTCCAGTATATACACTTACATTGTTTTGAATTTTCACATTATTACCTAAAATAACTTTGGGGCTAATCACTACGTTTTGACCAATATTACAATTTTGCCCGATGACACTGTCATTCATCACATGGCTGAAATGCCATATTTTAGTTCCTGCTCCGACTGTTGCTCCGTCGTCTATGAATGATGATTCGTGAACAAAAAAATCCATTAATTAAATTCTTTAGGGTGAGCATAATTATATAAATCTTCTTCAGGTAGATTTTTAAAATACTCATACGTTAATTTTAGTCCGTCTTTGCGGGTTACTTCTGGCTTCCAGTCAAGTATATCTTTGGCTTTTGTGATATCAGGTTTTCGTTGTTTTGGATCATCTTTTGGTAAATCTTTGAATACGAGCTTCTGGTCAGTTCCAGTCAATGCCACAATTTCTTTAGCAAAATCAAGGATACTTATTTCATCTGGATTCCCAATGTTTACTGGATGTGCATAATCGCTATGAAGAAGGCGATAAATCCCCTCAACCAAATCCGACACATAGCAAAAAGATCTAGTTTGACTACCATCACCAAAAATAGTAATATCCTCACCTCTTAATGCCTGGCCAATAAATGCTGGAAGTGCTCTTCCATCATTTAACCTCATTCGGGGACCGTAGGTATTAAATATACGAACTATTCTAGTCTCTACTTGATGATAAGTATGATAAGCCATGGTCATGGCTTCTTGAAAACGTTTTGCTTCATCATATACCCCTCGTGGACCTACGGGATTAACATTCCCCCAATATTCTTCAGGTTGTGGATGCACAGTAGGATCTCCATATACCTCACTTGTCGATGCAATAAGCATTCTTGCTCCTTTGGCCAAAGCGAGGCCTAAACAATTATGAGTACCTAAACTCCCCACTTTAAGTGTTGGAATTGGTATTTTGAGGTAATCTATTGGGCTTGCAGGCGATGCAAAATGTAGGACATAGTCTAGGTCTCCTGGAATGTGAATATACTTGGAAACATCATGGTGATAGAAGTGAAAATTTTCAAGTGGCATTAGATGCTCAATATTTTTCATGTCGCCAGTGATAAGATTATCCATGGCAATTACTTCATACCCCTCCTTAATAAATCGATCACATAAGTGTGACCCTAAAAATCCGGCTCCTCCAGTTATTAAAATTCTTTTCATCTTTTACTTTGTTCCAATACAATGGTATTCATATCCAAGCTCCTTCATCTCTTTTTTATCATATATATTTCTGCCATCGAAAATAATTTTGTTATTCAATAATGTAGAAATTTTATCAAAATCTGGCACCTTAAATTCCGACCATTCGGTTACAACTAAAAGTGCATCCGCGTGCTCTAATGCCTTATATGGCTCGGATACATAAGATATTTTATCGCCAAGTATGCGTTGAGCTTCATGACTAGCAACAGGGTCATAGGCAATCACTTTCCCGCCAGCACTAAGAATCTTATCAATCAATACTAATGATGGAGCTTCTCTCATGTCATCCGTATTTGGCTTGAACGACAATCCCCACATCCCAAAAGTCTTTCCGGTTAAATCTTCTCCCATAGAGGTCGTGAGTTTTGAAAAAAGAATGGATTTTTGGTCATCATTTACATCTTCAACAGACTCAAGAATTCGCATCTGGTAATTATTTTCTCTTGCTGTTTTGATTAATGCTTTTACATCCTTTGGAAAACAACTCCCCCCGTAACCAATTCCTGAATATAAAAACCTACTTCCGATTCTTGGATCACTCCCTATTCCTTTTCTTACAGAGTTTACGTCTGCTCCCATTCGCTCACACAAATTGGCAATATCATTCATAAAACTAATTCGAGTTGCAAGCATAGCATTAGCCGCATATTTTGTCATTTCTGCAGATGGTATATCCATAAATACAAGCGGATGGCCATTCATAATAAATGGTTTATACAACTTATTCATGATACTTTGTGCCTGTTCACTATCAACACCTACCACTATTCGATCAGGCTTCATAAAGTCATCAATTGCAGCACCTTCCTTCAAAAACTCTGGATTACTCGCTATATCAAAGTTGAATTTTTCGTCACGTTTATCTAATGCTTCTTGTACAGCATGTCTCACCTTTTCAGCTGTTCCAACAGGCACAGTACTTTTGGTAACTACAACCCCATAATTATTCATATGCTGGCCTATTTCACTAGCTACAGCTAACACATATTTTAGGTCAGCACTACCATCTTCATCTGGAGGAGTACCAACAGCAATAAATGCCACATCTGAATCCTTAATACTTTCTTTGAGAGATGTACTAAAGTTCAACTTTCCTTTTTTATAGTTTCTTACAACCATAGATTCAAGACCTGGTTCGTAAATGGGCATCACCCCTTTTTTAAGACCTTCGATTTTGTTCGTATCAATATCTACACACGTAACATCAATCCCTACCTCAGCCAAACATGTACCTGTAACCAGACCAACATAACCTGTTCCTACAACTGCTATTTTCATTTCAATATTTTTATTTCAATATTTAATGCAAAGATATCTTTTGTCCCTACATAAATGGGATTTTGACTCAAAGTCAGTTAAAACAAAGTAAGTATTTTTAGATACCATTATAATAGTTTTCCTTTGTAAGTCTAATTATGAACCGAATATTACTTCTGATTTGCATAATAATTCCGCAATTGGTATTGTCACAGTCTGAAGTAAAAACATCCCAAGCTTTTTTGTTCACTCCTCATCTTGCTTTTCATAAAGTCGGTAACGATATGAAGGATCGTTTCAATAACTTCAATTCCATTGGGATGAATATTGACTATAAATTTAAAAATAACATGACCATAGGTGTTGACTACGATTGGTTTTTTGGTCGATCGGTCAAGGACAACGGCATCTTTAGTAATATCAATGGAACATCTGGGCTAATCATAGACCAAAACGGAGATTTTTCGGTAATCAACTTACTTATCAAAGGCAATTATGCTACTGTAAATTTGGGGTACCTAATCAACCTACCCAGGGTACAATCAAACTCGGGCATTCTCGTCCAATTAGGAGGTGGGTTTATGCAGCATAAAATTGATATTTTTTCATCACAGGTAACCATTCCTCAACTCAATGGAGATTATGAGAAAGGCTACGACAAACTTGCCTACGGACTGGCAATCAAACAATTTGTAGGATACCAATACCTCGTAAACCACAACCGATATCATTTTAGAGCAGGTGTTGAATTCAATCAGGGGTTTACACAAGGTCGTCGCACGTGGAATTTTAATACCAATGACTCCGGATTAGATAAACGATTTGATACAACCATTGCATTAAAATTGGGGGTTATTGTACCTGTCTACACTAAAAAAGCAGAGGACGAAGAATTCTTCTACAATTAAGTAATGATGTTTAAAATCGCTTATCACATTACCATTAATTTCATCGCTTTTTCACTGCCATTTTTTAGAATTTTTTCATCAAAAATTAAAAATTTTTTAATTGCACGTTCTAATTCAAATAGCCCTACTCATGGAAAAGTAAAGTTTTGGATTCATTGTGCTTCTTTGGGAGAGTATGAAATGGCCATCCCCGTCTTAAACGAATTATTAAAATCACACTCCTTAGAAGATTTTGTCATCACCTTTTTTAGCCCTAGTGGATATGAGCAAGTCAAAAATGGACCCCATGCCTCACGCATCATGTATCTCCCTTTGGATACCTCAAAAAATGTCAGACAATTTTACAAAAACTACAACCCGCAAAAAGCTCTTTTTATTCGATACGACTTTTGGTATAACTTCATTCAATATGGCCAAAAAAATGACATAAAATTCTATTTAATCAACGGTCGTTTTCAATCGGAACATTTTATATTTGGGCTGTTTGGTCGACCCTACCTTAAACTAATTCGAAAGTTTGAAAATCTATTCACCTCAGACAAAATCAGTAGTGAGTTGTTAAAGAAAATCAACGAACGAACTCACTTTGTTGGAGACACCCGTTACGATCGTGTAGCTGACATATCAAAAACAGCCAAAGACTACCCTAACATCAAAAATTTTAAAGGCAATAGGAAGTTACTCATTATTGGTTCATCATGGGAAAAAGAAGAGACCTTAACAAAAAACCTTCTGGATACCGAACCAGAAAATCTTGCTATTATCATAGCACCCCATGATATTAAACGAACCGATCAAATCCTTGAAGTTTTTAAACCTTATTCCCCTAAACGATATACCCATGGTGACTTTGATAACAAAACATCGGTATTAGTATTAGACACCATTGGAATGCTATCCGAATCATACCGCTATGCCGATTTTAGTTTGATTGGTGGTGGATTTCACGGTGCATTGCACAACATAATCGAACCTGCAGTGTGGGGAAACCACATCAGTTTTGGTCCACAATATCAAAAATTCCCTGAAGCACAAGACGCCATTGAGCATGGTTTTGGGTTTTCTATAACAAACCAAAACCAATGGATAGAAATGATTCATGACCTATTAAAAAACGATCAAAAACTCAACAAGGTCAAGAAACTATCCAGAGACTTTGTGATAAATCAACAAAAAGCTACCAAGAAAATAGTGAGGTGTTTAAGTATGATTTAATTATGATTGGTCTTTACCGAATCACTTTTTAATAGAGTACTTATTTCAGACTCACTGATACCACATCACCTTCTTTGGCGACTTGAGTGATGCCATGCTTGGCTAATCCTTTCAGGGCCTTATCCCACTGTTTGTTGCTCAGCTCTATCCTACTTTTTAGATCACTAATTTCAAGGGTTCCGTTTTCAGAAAGAATTGTTTTTACCGCTTGTTCGTTGTCAGTCAGCTTTACTGTTTCTACTTTCTTTTCGGGTCTCATCTGTGGGAAAAATAATACTTCCTGGATACTTGAATTATTGGTAAGTAACATCACCAAACGGTCAATCCCGATTCCAATGCCTGCTGTTGGTGGCATTCCATACTCAAGGGCTGTTAGGAAATCTTCGTCAATAAACATGGCTTCATCATCCCCACGTTCCATGAGTTTTACTTGCTCTTCAAAACGTTCCCGTTGATCGATAGGATCATTCAACTCGCTGTAGCAATTTGCAATCTCTTTACCGTTAACAATCAATTCAAAACGTTCGGTCAAGTTTGGGTTATCGCGGTGTTTTTTGGTCAATGGCGACATACTCACAGGGTAGTCCATTATGAATGTGGGTTGAATAAGTAAGTGTTCTACCTTCTCACCAAAAATTTCATCGATTAATTTTCCTGAGCCCATACTCTCTTCTACCTCAGCACCTAATTCTTTAGCAGTCTTGAAAAGCTCATTTTCAGTCATCTGACTGATGTCAATTCCTGTGTATTTTTCAATCGCCCCAAATATGGTTAATCGCTCAAATGGCTTTCCAAAGTCGATGGTGTGCTCCCCAAAAACAACTTGAGAAGTACCATTTACATCTTGGGCAATTTGCTTGAACATCGCCTCCGTTGTATCCATCATCCATTTGTAGTCTTTGTATGCTACATAGAGTTCCATTTGGCTAAACTCAGGATTATGCGTACGATCCATTCCTTCATTTCTAAAATCTTTGGCAAACTCATAAACCCCTTCAAATCCTCCAACAATTAGTCGCTTTAGATATAATTCATTTGCAATTCGTAGATACAACGGAATATCCAAAGCGTTGTGGTGAGTTATAAAAGGTCTTGCTGCTGCACCTCCTGGGATTGCTTGGAGAATAGGGGTCTCCACTTCCATGTATCCTTTCTCATTGAGGAAGTTTCGCATACTTGATACTGCCTTAGTTCTTTTAATGAATGTTTCACGAACTTGTGGGTTGACAATCAAATCAACATATCTTTTTCTGTATCGTTGTTCTGGATCTGTGAACGCATCATAAACTTTTCCATCAACCTCCTTGGGCATAGGCAGGGGGTTGAGTGATTTACTCAAAACAGTCATCTCTTTTACGTGAATAGACAACTCCCCAGTCTGGGTTCTAAAAACAAAGCCTTTCACTCCAATAATATCTCCGATATCTAAGATCTTCTTAAAGACATCGTTGTACATGGTTTTATCCTCATCAGGACAAAGTTCATCCCGATTAAAATAAGCCTGTATGGTTCCTTGCTCATCTTGAAGTTCAGCGAAACTGGCCTTTCCCATGATTCTACGTCGCATCATACGACCTGCAAATGATATTTGCTGAAACTTATCTGGGTTTTCATCAAACGCTTTGCTGATTTCGACACTTGAATAATCTTTTGGATAAACATCCGCTGGATAGGGATCAATGCCCAGTGATCTTAACTTGTCAAGTGCTTGTCTTCGTTGAAGTTGTTGTTCGTTTAGCTCCATGGTTTAGTAAAATGGCTACAAATATAATTTTACCCCCGTCAGAATTCAGTCATTTACATAAAATTGAGCCAACTTATTATGAGAGTTAACCGTCTATATCGACATACGAAGTGTATTTTTGTTCATTCATGCGTTGGAAAATTGGAATATTGATTATGCTCTTGGGCTTTGTTGATTTATATGCTCAACAAAATTCAATAGCACCTCCAATAGAAAACCCGACCTATGAGTTTGTAGCTAACCGAGGGCAGTGGCATCCACTCGTATTATATCGAGCAGAAATCCCATTTGGAAACCTATACCTAGAAAGTCAAGGACTGACTTATGATTTAATTGACCCCGAAGATTACCACCAAATACACCAATGGAAACATGATCACCCAGGATTGGAGAATAAAATAATCCCCAAAAAACAAGCTATTAAAATGTACTTCATGGGGCTTGAAAGTGCTCCTCACACAAAATCATCCAATATTCAATCTCATTATTACAATTATTTTTTTGGTGAGAATCCACAAAACTGGGTAAGTAAAATTCACCCTGCTGGAGAAGTCAAATATTCCAACGTTTATTCTGATGTAGATTTTAGAATAGACGGCCAAACCAGTTTGAAATATGAATGGATTATTCAGCGTCCCACACTCGAAAAGATCAATCAAATAAAAATAAACATAGAGGGTGCAGACTCATTAAAAATTATAGATGAACAACTCAACATCTATACCTCTGTTGGGATTATTAGTGACGAAAAACCATACACCTACCAACTAATCAATGGTGAAAAGATTAAAATCGCCTCATCATATCATCTCAATGGAAATATATTGGGCTATCAAATTTTATCTGAATTCAACCCAGATTATCCTCTGATTATCGACCCAAAACTTATATTCTCAACTTATTCAGGTTCAAAGGGTGATAATTTTGGTTATACTGCAACCTATGATAGTAGAGGAAATTTATATGCTGGAGGTATCGTAGATGCATCTATCCAACCCTACCCAGTAACCACAAATTCATATGATACTAATTTTAATGGAGGCAACGGCTCTCAACCTGCCAACTTAGCTTGTGATATCAGTATATCTAAATACGACAGTGCCGGATCTAAATTGCTATGGGCAACTTATCTGGGTGGCAGACGAGATGAATACCCCCACAGTTTGGTTGTAGATAAAAATGACGACCTAATTATACTAGGGACCACATACTCTCCAAAATTCCCCCACACGACCAATTGTGTTGATTCCACACACGCAGGTGGAACAGATATTATTGTCTCCAAACTCAGTGAAGATGGAACCGCCCTCATTGGTTCAACTTTTATAGGAGGAACTTCCAATGATGGCCTCAATCAAAACTCAAATCTAAAGTATAACTATTCTGATGATTTCAGAGGCGATGTTATCACAGACGATCTAGGAAATATCTTCGTAGCAACCACCACATTGTCACAAAATATTGACACAAAGAATGCATCCCAAACTATTAAGGACAATGCTTATGATGGTTTAATTTTCGAACTTAGCCCCGACTGTAAAACACTGAATTGGCTCACCTACTTCGGAGGTAATGGTTCGGAGGCGTTATACAGCATCAAACTAGATGAATATGACAACATTTATGTCGGGGGAGGTACAACTAGTTCGAATATTCAAACTCCAGACACCGTCATCACACCCAACTTCCAAGGTAACACAGATGGCCTTATTGCTGTATTTGATAAAAAAAATAAATCTTTCAAAAGAGCAACCTATTGGGGTACTGGAGAATATGACCAAATTTATTTTATTGGTTTAGATGCACTTAACCGAATCTATGCTACTGGTCAAACTGAAGGTGAAATTAATAAAACTCCTGGCACCTATGGTGAAAACGATAAAGGACAGTTTATAATAAGAATAGACTCCAATCTTCAAAACATTGACCTTGTAAGCTCATTTGGCAATACTATAAATCAACCTAATTTGGTACCTAGTGCTTTTTTAGTTGATGTGTGTAATCATATTTATTTTTCTGGTTGGGGGTCATCTGTAGATCCTAACAATCACCCAGGAAGTACAAACAATATGCCTATTTCAGACGATGCACATCAAAAAGTAACAGACAATAATGATTTTTACATCATTGTACTTGGAGAAGATGCCAAAAATCTATTATATGCAACTTACTTTGGTGGAGATGTTACCGATGACCATGTAGATGGGGGAACTAGCAGGTTTGATAAAAAAGGGGTCATATATCAAAGCGTATGTAGCAGCTGTCCACCATCTACAGATGGTCAAACAGCACAAGTAAGTGATTTTCCTACAACCTCAGGAAGTGCCTTTGAGACTAACCCAAGTGTTCGATGTAGCAACGCCTCATTTAAAATTGATTTGCAAATAAAAACTGCGGTTATTGCTGATTTCATTGCAAACCCAATGATTGGTTGTGCACCGCTGAATGTATCATTTACCAATCGAAGTATACTGGGAGATTCTCTTATTTGGGATTTTGGAGATGGCGAAAAATCAAATGAGACTAACCCAAAACACGAATACAATATTCCAGGAGAATACACAATTAAACTTACCGTAATTGATAGTAATACGTGCAATATATCATCAATATCACAACAAAATATTCGAGTTGTCGACCAATCTGATGCTGATTTTACTGTAGAATTTAATGGGTGTGATAACCAGCTCTCAATTACCAACAATACCATTCGTGGATATAACTATTATTGGTCTTTTGGCAATGGTGATACCTCAATTCAGCAAACCCCAAGTTATCAATACCCTTCATCAGGAACTTTCGAAATTGAACTTACTGTGAATAAAGGGTCTTTGTGTGAAAGTTCAATTAAAAAATCAATCACCATTCTTGACGAAGTTGTCCCTGAGTTTAAATTGTATAATGTCTTTACCCCAAACGGGGATGGCTTAAATGACTGCTTTCAAATGGATGGGAAACTCATAGAATGTAAAGAATACAAACTTCAAATTTTTAACCGATGGGGCGAAAAAGTCTTCGAAACTGACAACCCCAACGATTGCTGGAACGGTGGGGAGAATAATAACACTAACTTGTTACCAGAAGGAACCTATTTCTACCTAGTATGGCATGGCAAGAATAGTGATCCAATCTCTGGTATTGTTGAACTTATTAAATAATGAATTACAATTTCTGTTCGCCATTAATCCACCTTTGTTTGGGTCTAATTTTTTTACCAGCTTTAATCTTTGGACAGACAACAATCACAATAGGTAAAAACTCCAATGAACCAACTGTTGTATTGTCTCCAAAAAATAGTTCGAATCAAATAATTGCGGCAGCTAACGTTGACCGAATATTTTATTTAGAAAAAGAAGCAACTCATTTTAAAGCCATCCAAGGCAAATCTCAACTTGGAGTATATGGTGACCCTGTATTACACTATGCTGATTCTAATTTGTTTTACGCTCATTTATCCAAAACTACACACAAAAAATATGGCGATTGGTTTGATCGAATAGTTGTCCAAAAAATTCATGCTCTCAGTCCTTGGGAGGAGACCTCATATTCTGTAGGTTATAACCCCCCAAAAATGCAAGACAAACCCTGGTTGAGCTCCGATAATCACTCAACAAAATTCAAGGGAAATGTATATGTTACATGGACAGAATTTGATAAATACGGCAGTAAGGACAGCTCTGATTTTAGTAGAATACGATTTTCAAAATATATCCCAAATACCGATTCATTTTCAACTGCAATTACCATATCTGACACTGTTGGAGATTGCTTGGATGGGGACAACACACTTGAAGGTGCAACTACCGCTGTGGGTTCAAATGGTGAGATATATGCAGTTTGGGCAGGTCATCAAAAAATTTGGTTTGATAAAAGCATTGATGGAGGAAATTCTTGGGGAGCGGATCAGCAAATTGCAACACAATTCGAAGGATGGGATATGGATATGCCAAACATATTTAGGGCCAACGGAATGCCGTTTATTCAGTGTGACACCATTAGAGAAATTATGTATATTACTTGGGCTGATGAAGAAAATGGAAACGCCGATGTTTGGCTGATCTTTTCAAAAGACAAAGGAATATCCTGGAGTAAAAAAATACGTATAAGTGAAGCTAAAGGACACCAATATTTCCCCAACATAGTTTTGAATCAGCAAAGTGGTGATGTTTACATCGCATATTACGATCAGTCTTTATCTTCTAAAAGTTTATTCTATGATATCTCATTGAATCGATTTAATCTCGAAAATCCAAGTCGTAACGAGCTATTTAGAATTACACCTAAAAGTATTCCTCTTCCAGGTAAGAACTATTTTTATGGAGATTATATTGATATCGACTACTTAGACAATAATCTAGCTGTTATTTATCCAAAGTTTGACAATAAAAACTCATCCATAGATATGTTTTTGTGCGAAATAGATAAGCTCACAAAAATTAATAAAACCAATAAAATTAGCCACTCACTAACGAGGAAAGAGAATGAAATTCAATGGGCAGTAAATATTCAAAAATCTTGTACAATCAGCTATAAAATTAAGCCACATAAAGGTTTTAAATTTAGATTGAATAGAATCAAAGAAACACGTTCCTTAAATGAGATTAATCATGATTTTATTTTATACATCGGTCCAAATCACGGGTCTGCTCGTGTACGTTACGTTATCAAAGACAAGGAGGATCAGCACATAATTGACCAATTCAAAGGGAAAATTAAAGACATAAAATACTGATAATCAATTACTTAATCTTTACAGGCAGACATATTATTACTAGTAAAAACATTAAGATTTCAAGACTATTATTCTTTGAGTTTTAGCACAAAACAACTTAATTTGCATTCCATTTTTTTAAAGACGAAATACATGTCAAATAAATACAACAACGAAGAACAAAGTGTATTGCAAAAAATACAAAACCAAACAGGATGTTTACTCCTTGTAATTGGTATAGCTATGTTAGCATTCGTACTTACTGATTTAGTTAGTTCTGGATCTAGTATTTTTAGTTCTAATGACAATTCAATAGGTGAAATAGCAGATCAACCTGTAAGTTATGATGAGTTTAACCAAACTTTTGAAGGTTTAAAATCACAGCTTATTCAAAATAATCCTGGAATTGCAATTGACGAAAACATCACGAAGCAGTATAGGGAACAAGCATGGAACATGATTATTGAATCTCGTGTAGTTGAACCAGAATATGAAAAACTTGCTTTAACTGTTAGTCCTGCTGAATTAGAAGATTTGACCATTGGTGATAATACGCATCCTCAAATTCAACAATCGTTTAGAGATCCTGAATCAAATCAATTTGACAAACAACGATTGATTCGATTCTTGAAGGAAGACATAAATTCAAACCCTGAAGCTCTTCAAAACTGGAACAGCTTTCAACAACAATTTACAGCTGGGCTCATTGCTCAAAAGTATAATCAGCTCATCATGAGCTCAGTGTACTCCACTGATTTAGATGCTGTTAATTCTGGTAGAGATAACAACCAAACAAAAAATGCAACTATCGTTAGTCTTCCCTACAATCAATTTGAGGATTCAACTTTAACAGTAAGCGACAGTGAAATTTTAACCTACTTAAAAGCACATTCAGCAAAGTATAATGAAGATGCTAGTAGAGACATTGAGTTTATCCGTTTAAATGTAACTCCTTCAAAAGGGGATTCTATGGATATGATGTATCAATCTAAAGAAATTGCTGAGAAATTTTCAGAAGCCAATGATGATTCTGCATTTGTGAGTATCATGAATAGCGAAACGCCGTTTAATAAAAACTACCAAATCAGAGGCTCTTTCCCAGCATCTGTAGAAGATGCTCTTTTTTCTGCGAACGTTGGAGACATCGTTGGGCCAAATCAAGAAAATGGAGTTTACAGCGTATACAAAATAACAGATACTGGCCTAGACAGTACGGCATCTGTAAGAGGAAGTCATATTCTTATCAACGTTTCAGGTACAGATACAGCACAAGCTGAAAAAGATGCTCGTAAACTAATTGCTCAGATAAAATCTGGGGCTACCACATTTGAGACAGAAGCAAACAGAAAAAATTTCGACGCTTCAAGAGGTAAAGGAGGAGATATGGGCTGGGTCAGAAAAGATACAAGGTCTTATCCTAGACGATTGATTAATCGTTTGTTTACTTCTCCTCAAGGGCAATATTTTGTGACACGCTCTAAAAAAGGCGTACATGTCGGAAAGACAACATCTAGAATTAGTAGAAAGACTATTCAAGTTGCTGTTGTTGATCAAAAAATATTTCCAAGCACCAAAACAGATGGAGAATACTACAAAATGGCAGGTGAGTTTCTCTCAAAGGTCAATGGAGATAAGTCGTTTGAAGAGGTTGCCGAAGAACTTGGTTTAACTAAACGTGTTGCAAATAAGATTAATGAGAACACATTGTCTATACCTGGAATTAGTAATCCTAACCCAATTGCCAAATGGTTATTCAATAATGCCACTAAAGAAGGAGATGTATCAAGCATCATTGACATAAATGGCAGCTATTTTGTAGCTAGAGTGGCCCATATTAAGCCTGAAGGTTTAGTAGACATAGAGGACGTTCGCACAGTAATCGAGGAAATCTTACTAAATGAAAAGAAATCAGAGAAGTTGTTTTCTAAATTTAAAGATGCACTTGATATTTCAACTAATCCTGATGAATTAGCCGAAAAATTAGAAACCACAGCTGTGTCTATTCCTGCAGCATCATTTTCTAAATCAAGTCTTCCATATATAGGTAGTGATCAAATAATCACTGGGACTATTTTTGGGCTTTCTGTGGGTGAGAAATCTGAAATTATTCGAGGGGAAAGAGCATTAGCAGTAGTATATCTAAATAATGACAACCAATACGAAGCATCAGATGTGGAAGTTCTAAAGTCACAAATCACAGACCAATCAAAACAAGATATGCAACAGAAAGTAAGACAAACTATCATTGAAAATGCAGATGTGATTGATTTAAGATATCGTTTTTACAATTAATTTGACTAAGACGCATAACAATATTTCATATTCAAAGGTGGGGATTGGTCCCCACCTTTGTTTTTTACACGGTTTTTGTGAAGACTCAACGATTTGGGAAAATACCGTCAGTCATTTCTACAAAACACATACATGTATCAGCATTGATTTACCTGGTTTTGGTAAAAGTAAGATGCTAGAATTTCAGACTATTCCTGATATTATGAATGCTGTATTTCAGGTGTTAAGATTCGAAAAAATTGAAAATCCTATCATCTTTGGACACTCACTAGGTGGTTATATTGCTTGTGAATACGCATCGAAATATCCCCAAAACATATCCGGCATTGGTCTAGTTCATTCAACTAGTATGGCTGACAGTGAATTGAAAAAAAAGAATCGTAAGAAAGCTATTAATTTCATCAAAAAACATGGGACTTCTGATTTTTTTCAATTGTTTATTAAAAATCTAGTTGCTAAAAACAACCAACTATTGATTGATAGTAAATTGATTGAAGTTATTCAGAATACCCCAAAAAAAAGTATAATCAATGGGATGAATGCTATGATGAATCGATCTGATCACAGTCGTTCGTTATCCCAGTTAGACTGTCCTGTGTTATTTATTTTAGGAGATAAAGACGAGCATTATTCAAAAAATGAAATCTTTAATCAAGCATCCAAATGCAAACTTGCACAAGTAGAAGTCATTAAGAATAGTGGTCATTTATCCATGGTAGAAAATGAAACGGCTTTTCGGATTACCATTCAGAAGTTTTTATCGTTTTTTGATGTCTTGAAGGGTTCTACCCATAATTAAATCAATATATATGCACTATTTTCAGAACTAATTTGTTATAGATTGAGATGATAAAACCAATAACTATTTATTTTACGTGCTTAATGGCTCTATCTATATTTCATTGTCATGCTCAACAAGGAAGTGAGATATTAATTCAAGCAAACAAGGCCTCTTTAGAGCGAGATTATAAAAAGGCTTTCAATTTGTATACTGATTATATTCAAATTAACCCTTCTGATTTTAGAGGTTATTTCAACAGAGGGACCTCTGCTTATAATGCAAAGAATTATGCCTCTGCAATCCAAGATTTCACAAAGACACTCCAGCTTAATCCAATATTTATGGAAGCCTACTATTTTAGAGGACAATCTTTCTATCATTTAAAAAAATACAGAAATGCAATTTCAGACTACTCTTATGGTCTATTAAAAAAACCAAATAATAGTTCTTTTCTAAAGTTGAGAGCAGATGCTTATGCTGAAAGAGGACAAAAGGACTCTGCACTAATTGACTTAAATAATGCTATTGAAACTGATAAATTATCAGGAGATTTATACAAAAGAAGGGCAGAGCTTAAAGTTAAATTAAATGATATCGAAGGCAGTCTAAAAGATTACAATGCAGTAGAAAAACTAATTCCATCATATAAAATGGTGCACTACATCAAAGGGAAATTATACATTCAAATCAAAGAAATTGACTTTGCATGTGAAGAATTTAAAAGAGCACTAAAACACAAAATTGTGGTTGCGGATCAATTGAATGAAGAATATTGTACATCACTCTAATTGATAATATTACACGAATCCATTACCTTTGAAAGGTATGATAAATCTCCGATTTTCTAGATTACCCAAGCATCGAAAATTTAAATACACTCCTGTTTATTATGATGAGCAAAAAGAAGAATTGCATGCGAGGGTTCAAGATGTAAAAAGGGAAATGGGTGAAATTAAAACCGATGAGAATAGTGCTAAAGAGAGTATTCGAAAACTCTATAAAGCAAAACAGAATTCACAACGATACGGATCTTTCTCACAAAAAAACTACTTGCTCCGATTAGGGGCAATAATCCTGGTTCTTATTGCCATTTTTTATAAACTTATAAATTCCGATATTCTAGAATTTATCATTAAAGGTTTCGGTAAATAACACATTCTAATGGCTGGCATAATTCAACTTTTACCCGATAGAACAGCCAATCAGATTGCTGCTGGCGAAGTCGTACAAAGGCCTGCCTCTGTGGTGAAAGAGTTACTTGAAAATGCAATTGATGCACAAGCAACTGTTATTAAACTATACATTAAAAATGGCGGTTGTACCCTAATTCAGGTCGATGACAATGGCACAGGTATGAATGCATTTGATGCACGCATGTGTTGGGAAAGACATGCCACGTCAAAAATCACAAAAGCTGATGACCTATACAATTTAAATACCCTTGGCTTTCGTGGGGAAGCTCTGGCAAGTATTGCTTCTGTGAGCGAGGTAGAAATGAAAACTAAATGTGCTCAAGAAGATATAGGGACTCGTATAATTATTGAAGCAGGAAATTTTGTTAACCAAGAAAATACTGCTGCTAATCAAGGTACTTCTATCGCGGTAAAAAATCTATTTTACAATATTCCTGCTCGTAAAAATTTTCTCAAGAGCATCTCTGTTGAAACCAAACACACCTTTGAAGAATTTCAACGAATCGCACTAGCCTATCCGGAAATCACTTTTGAATATTACAATCAAGGGAAGAATCTATCAACGCTGAAAAGTGGAAATTTAGAAAAGCGTATCCATGATTTATTTAATCTTAAGGAAGGTGAGCTAATCCCAACGAATGAGGACACTGATATAGTTGAGATAATGGGCTTTATTGGAACTCCTAAAATTTCTAAAAGAACTCGTGGCAATCAATATTTATTTGCTAATGGTAGATTCATCAAAGATCCATACCTGAACCATGCAATCATATCTGGATATGGTAATCTCCTAGAAGAAAAAAAGCACCCTTTTTATATTTTATTCTTAAAGGTTGATCCAAAGAAAATTGATGTTAATATTCACCCAACCAAACACGAGGTGAAATTTGAAGACGGGCGACATGTATATACACTCTTGCAGTCTGTTATAAAAAAAACATTGGGTGCTCACTTTGTACTCCCAACAGACACTCAGCTCCTCAATGCTATTGACACAAACCCGTCACATAATATCAATGAACGATTTGGTGCCGTTCATAGTCCCAATGTAGACCAAAGCTTTAACCCGTTTGGCCATAAAAAGCCCAAAACACCTACAAATTGGGAAAAATTAGACGCAATTCTCAATACGCCAATTGATTCCCCAAAACAACAAGCTTTTTTCACTCAACCAGAAAAAGCAACAGAAAACACTGCCCATAATTTTAATATTTTTCAAATTCAAGACACTTACTTAGTTGCAAAAATTGATGAAGAACTGAACCTCGTCAATCAACATCGTGCCCATAGGCAAGTCTTGTATGAACGATACACCTCTCAACAAGCTATATCTTCTCAACAACTGCTTTTCCCAAGAACTTTGGAATTAAGTAAATCTGATTTTGCCCTGTACCTCGAAATGCAGCAAGACATTAATGCCTTGGGATTTGATATTAGCGAATTTGGTCAATCAACCATTATTGTGAATGGTTTACCTAGTGAACTAAGTAAAGAAGATGGAGCATCCATTATTATTCAAATCATCGATGATTTTAAGACCAATTTTCAAGACTTGAAAATTGCTAAGAATGATGCTCTGAGGCAAGCCGCTGCAAAAAATTCTGCCATTAAGACAGGTAAGACGCTCAACCCAACTGAGATGCAAGTATTAATGAACGATCTGCTAGCTTGCAAACAAAAAACTATCGATCAATCTGGTAAACCTATCATGGTAAAGCTAACAAAACAGAGTTTGGAACGTTTTTTTCAATAGATAAACTATCATGCAATTTAATAGCAACCGTTTTGGTATTCCTGAGGTAACAAGAAATATCATTGCCATCAATGTTTTATTATTTGTTGCCACCATTTATAGTGGAGATACCATGTACGAGTACTTGGCATTATTTAATTATAAGAGCAACTATTTTCACGGTTGGCAAATGATCACCCATATGTTTATGCACGGGAGTTTTACTCACTTACTCTTCAATATGTTTGGACTCTACATGTTTGGTAGTCGATTAGAACAAATGTGGGGGGCTAAAAGGTATATCAACTTTTACTTAATAACTGGACTTGGAGCGGCACTATTGCATACTTTGGTTCAAGATTATGAAATTACACAAGGCTTGGTAAATATCAACCAACCTACAGTAGGAGCATCTGGAGCATTGTTTGGGATTCTCGTAGCATTTGCAATGTACTGGCCCAATACACAGTTATTTCTGATGTTCATACCCGTACCCATAAAAGCTAAATGGGCCGTTATAGGGTATGCTGCTTTCGAGCTATTTGCTGGTATTAGCGGTTTCCAAGCAGGTGTTGCTCATTTTGCTCACCTTGGGGGTGCACTATTCGGGTTTATCCTTGTTCAATATTGGAATAAAAATAATCGTAATTCGTTTTACTAATCGCAATGACTACCTGGGAGAAGATACAATACGAGTTTCATAAGGGTAATTCTGCTATACGCCAGATTATTATGGTAAACTTAACAGCCTTTATCTTCACGATATTTGTTGGAGTAATTGCAAAATTATCTGGTTTCTCCCCAGAAAACTTGCTAGAATACTTCTATATCCCAAGCAATATAGGTAAACTAATTATTCGCCCGTGGTCTATCATTACAAACATCTTCTTTCACGCTGGATTTTGGCATCTTTTAGGCAATATGATTTTGCTCTATTTCATCGGTAGGATTCTAGAGGACTTCATGGACTTCAAAAAAATCTGGAAGATCTTTTTGTATGGTGGGATTTCTGGGGCCATGTTATTTGTACTTAGTTATAATATATTTCCAATCTTTAGTGAAGTCGTTAGCTACAAAAAATTACTAGGAGCATCGGGGGGAGTAACTGCAATTTTAGTTGCCTCTGGTACCTTTTTGCCAAGATATCAGGTAAGACCCTTTGGCTTGTTCAATGTTGAACTAAGATGGGTGGCTCTTTTTTTTGTATTCCGAGATTTATATATGTTTCCTGTAAGTGATAATACTGGTGGATTATTTGCACACATGGGTGGTGCTCTTTTTGGTCTAATTTATGTACTCAACTTGCAAGGTAGAATTACAAAACCAGCTCGAAACCCCAATCAAAAACTATTTTTTTGGAATAGACAAAAAGACGAACGGACCATGGGACCAATTGTTAAGGACAAAAAACTAAAACCTAACCAAGAAGAAATTGATGCTATTTTGGACAAGATATCTCAGAGTGGTTATGATAGTCTAAGTAAACAAGAAAAAGATATTCTTTTTAAGGCTAGCGAGTGAAAAAGATACTAAAAACATCAACCAACTTCATCAATACATTGGCTATAGTTGGCCTTGGCATCTCTTATTTATCCCCTTATGTCAATCCGCAAGATTTTTGGATCATTTCTTTCTTTGGACTAACCTATACCTTTTGGCTTTCTGTTAATATTATCCTATTACTATTATGGATTTTTTCTCTAAAAAAAAGAGGAATATACAATGCCTTGATTCTTATTTTTGGATTTCAATTCATTGCTCGAAATATTCAATTCAACACCAATGAAAAAACAGTCTCAGATGTCAGGGTATGTAGCTTCAATACCCATGTACAACAGACATACAATGAAGGTAATACATCCGAAGCAATTGATCAATATTTAACTAATCAAAAATATGATGTGGCACTGCTCGTTGAATGGCTAAATAATAAAGGGAACATCAATAAAATAGCATTCCCACACCAGCAATTTATCAATACTCAAGAAGATAATCCAAAGAGCGATTATGGTATAAAATTAGTTTCTAAATACCCTATTTTAAACTGGGAACGAATCAAGTATGATCATAATACAAACAACCTTGCAGTGTTATTTGATGTTGATGTTGAAGGTCAAATCATTCGATTTGTGGGAGTACATCTTCAATCCAACAGTGTATCTCCAAAAGACTACCAAACCTTGATCTATAATGATTTAAATGAAGAGTATAAAACGTATGCCTTAGACTTTATTCATCGACTAAAGAAACAATCGCAACTTCGTACCATCCAAACACAGACTATTCTGGAGGCCATTGACGGTAGCCCTTATCCGGTAATTATATTGGGAGATTTCAATGATACACCGCAAAGCTACACCTACCAACAACTGCAAAAAGGAAGAAGAGACGCCTTTATTGAACAAGGTTCAGGTTGGGGAGCCACCTATCTAAAACCTCTTCCGTTTCTCAGAATAGACTATATTCTTCACGACGAAGAGCTAACCTGTACCCATTACCAATCATCTTCGTCTATCAAAAGTGACCATAGTTTGGTTGAAGCAAGTTTTAACATCTCAAAATAGTATCTCATGGAATTCATTGATGAAAAATTAAGTAAGTATGCTGAAAAACATACCACCCCTGAAAATGAACTAATCAAGTCATTGAACAGGGATACCCATGCTAATGTATTAGCTCCAAGAATGTTGAGTGGACACCTACAAGGTCGATTATTAAGTCTATTCTCCAAAATGATTCAACCCAAAGCCATATTGGAAATTGGTACCTACACAGGCTATGCCGCTTTGTGTTTGGTAGAAGGCTTAACCAAAGATGGAATATTACACACCATTGATATCAACGAAGAGTTAGAAACTCGTATTCAGAAGTATTTCAATCAATCCACATATAAAAATCAAATCAAACTACATATAGGGAATGCACTGGAAATCATTCCTACCATCAACCAAAAATTTGATTTAGTATTCATTGATGCAGACAAAGAAAATTATTCTAAGTACTATGATTTATTAATCGATCAAATGCCCTCTGGTGGCATCATCATGGCAGACAATGTACTTTGGAGTGGGAAAGTCATTAATCAAGAGGCCATAAGCAGAGATAATGATACCCGTGAATTGGACCACTTTAATGCAAAAGTTCAAAGTGACCCGCGTGTAGAAAATATATTAATTCCTGTTCGAGATGGAATCATGGTTGCACGAAAATATTAGACACTTGTTAGTTTCTTGAGTATTATCTAATCCAACTCTTTCCTGCATAAAATCATGTTTTCAATTAATTTTGTTTCATGAAATTTGGTGTAATCATTTTCCCAGGCAGTAATTGTGATCAAGATCTCATTCATGTACTTAACAAAGTAAGTGGTCAAGAAGTAATAAAGTTATGGCATAAAGACACTGACTTGCATGGCTGTACTCATATTTTTGTTCCTGGTGGATTTTCTTACGGTGATTACCTAAGAAGCGGTGCAATTGCTAAATTATCCCCTGTTATGGAGAGTGTAATCGCTCATGCAAATACTGGTGGATTTGTTATGGGCATATGCAATGGCTTTCAAATTCTATGTGAAAGTGGCCTATTGCCAGGGGCTCTTCTCCGTAACGAAAATCAGACCTTCATTTGTAAGAATGTGTTTCTTAAATGTGAAAATACAAACACTATCATCACCCATAAATTGACCGACAAACCTGCATACAAAATACCCATTGCACATGCTGAAGGACGATATTATGCTGACGAAAAAACAATTAGTCAACTTCAGCAAAACAACCAAATTATCTTTAGATATGCTGACGAAGAAGGATACATAAGCTCCGAAGCAAACCCGAATGGTTCAGTTCAAAATATAGCAGGAATATCCAACGAAGGATTTAATGTTTTTGGTATGATGCCTCACCCAGAACGTGCTGCTAGTGAAGTGCTCCGTAACACAGACGGAAGAGCATTTTTTACTTCGATTATCGAAAACGCTGTTGCTATTTAATAGGAATAACTACTCCTGAACTAAGAGTAAACATCCCCAAGCCTCCATCTATATTAGTTGGCAATAAGGTAGGCTCTCCAAAAGGATTTTGCGGATCATAATTCTTTAAAAGTCTTCCATAATTATAATAATCCTCGGTAATTGAGCTTAATACTAAGTAGACACTTCGATCCACACCACTACCTTTAGAATTCCAATCCGAAAATGTTGTAGTTAATCTATTTTCGGACTCCGAAAATTTAAAATATTCTTTATCTACATAAATCCCTTCTGGGTCAGAAGCAATTGAAGCACTAAATACCTCAATTCGGTAATATTGATTAGTTGGACTTTCCAACTCAATGGAAACTCGGTAATCAATCTCAAATTCTTTGACCGTAGAGTCTGTTCTGACTGTATAAGCCCCTATAGGTTGAGGCATAATTTGAGTGCTTTTTAGCACTCCGAACTCAGGGCTATTTACTGTTAATGTATACTCTGACCCTGATTGAAGATTGACTGCTTGAATTGGCTCGTATTCTTCATCTAATGCTTCATAATAAAACTCGTAGTTATCTCCATTGCCTGTTATGGTAATTTGAGCATCTTGAATTGGCTCATAATCTGAGTTTTGGCTATTAGCTGTATTAAATACTGGCTTACTTTTTGTCAAGGAGATATTTTGCTTGTTGGCTAAATTCAAATTATCGAAATATCCAAAAGTAACCGCCTTGATTTCTGTCTTCGGCAGAGGTACATTCTCAACAATGGATTGACATCCAAAAACTGATATTAATGATAGTAGGATTGCTATTTTTTTCATAATGCTTAATTAAATTTATAATTCCAACTCACTGATGGTAATATTGGGAAAATACTTACCTTTTTTAACACTTGCCGACTTGTATCATCAAACAATCGTTCATTCCCGATATAGTAAAAGAATGGATTTCGTCTGTTGTACATATTGTAAGCACTGAACTCCCATGTTCTTATGCCATGCTTTTTGGGTTTGGATATTTGTAGTCCAATATCTGCTCGATGATAGGCCTCCATTCTAAACCCATTTCGTTCGGTGTATTCTGTTCCATAGTTGGTATAATCAAACCAACGAGAAACACTAGCATTGGATGTGACATCCCCAAGCTTGTAACTACTTATGGGCAGTGTAATAGCATTTCCCGTTCCATAAACCCATGTACCTGATAAAGTAATATTTTCCTTGATTTCATAAATCAATACCACTGATATATCATGCCTTCTGTCGTATCGGGCAAAAAACTCCTTACCGCCGTTTAGTTCAGGAAATTGTTGCTTCGTCCACGATAATGTATAACCAGCCCAACCATTCAAGCGGCCTTGCTTTTTTTGCAATAAAAGCTCCCCCCCATAACTAGTCCCCTTTCCACTTGTAATATTTTCTTCCCATGAAATCGATTGGATAGAGCCATCGTCAACATTATCCTCTATTGCTAAAAAAGAGGCACCTTCTTTGTAAGCAATGATATTGTCCATTTCTTTATAGTACCCTTCAAGGGTTACCGAAAATTTTTGTTTCTCGAAGTCCTTTGCAATACCTGCAGCTACCTGTCTAGAAGATTGAGGTTTTACACGCTCAGTTGCTGGCACCCAGAGATCGGTGGGTAAACCTACACCACTATTGCTTAATAAATGAATGTATTGGTTCATAGAAGCATAGGATGCTTTTAATGATAAATCTTTTCTAAGTGCATATGCCAATCCTATTCGGGGCTCAGGTTTTACGTAAGTAGTCCCTTCAGAAGAAAACGTGCTCAGTCTTAGGCCATGCAACGATTTTAGTCGCTTAGAAATCTTCCATTCATCCTCAATATATAGACCTGTTTCCAACGATTTGTATTCCGTCTTTCGATCAATAGTAGACTTATCAAAATTATCTCTAATCACCAATGCATCTGGTGTAAATTTATGGTTAGTCGCTACAAACCCAAACTTAACCTTATGATTGTTATTAGCATACCAATCAAAATCCTGTTTGAGACTATAATCATTCACTCCCGACCCATAATTCAACTCAAATATGGGCTGATTGAGCTGTTCATCTTTTTCTGAAATCGCTAATTCGTAAAAGCTGTAGATTAAGGCAGTATTCGAAAAAAGTTTTGGATTAAATATATGGTTCCATCGAGCAGTGCCCGTGGCATTACCCCACCCAAATCTCATTTTCAACTTATATGATTCAAACGGTTCTGAATAATTGAAATAAAACTTATCCCGCCCAAAATAACCGCTGAGATAAACTCGATTTTTATCGTCTATCTCATAATTTGCTTTGGCATTCAAGTCATAAAAAAAATACCCTGCTGGATTACCATTATTCGCAGCTAGAATGATAGGTTGAGCAAGAATATCTATATAAGTTCGCCTACCCGAAACAATAAAAGACCCTTTGCCTTTTGCAAATGGACCCTCTATCAGTCCTTTTGAAGAAATTAATCCAACACCTAACTCTCCTGTGATTTTTTCCTTAGTGCCATCTTTCATATTCATGTCAATGACAGAAGATAGTCTCCCTCCATATCTGGCTGGGAAACCTCCTTTGACTAACTCAACACTCCTCAACGCATCGCCATTGAACAAGGAGAAAAAACCAAACAAATGCTGAGCATTATACACTGTAGCTCCATCTAAGATAATCAGGTTTTGATCAGGTCCACCTCCCCGAACATATAGCCCACTCTGTCCCTCCGAACCACTTTGCACACCTGGCATCAATTGCAATACTTTTAAAACATCCTTCTCCCCAAATAAAGCTGGAATATCTTTAATCGTTTTAATAGGAACTTCGATAGAACTCATGCGAACTTCCTCACTCACTTTCTTTTGTGTTTTTGACGCATTTACTACGACCTCACTCAAAGCTGATTCCATTGGAGGCAACTCAATAGTAAGTACCCTATCTTTTGAAATCGTGATTTCTTTTTCAATGGCTTTATAACCAACAAAGTTGTATATAATTGTATGCTTACCTTCGGTTAAATCCATCGCATAATATCCGAAATCGTTAGAAACAGTTCCAGCAGATTTATCCGAGGAATAAATAGTCACCCCAATTAATAACTCCTTACTCCCTTGCTCTTTAACATAGCCTGAAAGTGTGTACTTGGTTTGAGAAAATGTAAGAAGTGAGATTAGATTAAAAAAGACAAAAACGTAATTTTTGGTTTTCATGGATTTCATAAGTTTTATGATGCGAATTAAGTATAATCTCATTGGTTGAATGGTCAATTTGCAGTCATTTTTATCTAAACGATGGATAATGAGATCATATTATCCATTTACAAAATCCGTGAGATACTCATAGTTCTTCGTTAATTTTCCTTTAGATGTAATCGTCGCTCTTTTTAAAATCGACTGTTTATCTCTTCGAACAACCAACGGAATTATATGCTCCAATAACAAAGACCCAAACTCCTCGCTAGCATTTTTAGGAAGCTCTGTGGGTAGGTTGGTTACAGCCATGATATCGATGGTGTCCTCTCCAAAAGGTTCTACTTGTTTTTGTTCAGACTTACTCCAGCCAAACGTAGGATTATAAATATTTGTCGCTTCCATGGTAATGGGCACACTTCCCTCTACATCACAAGTAATGTCTGCAATCACTTTTATTGCAAAATTGGACTGCTTGGTATCTTGAACGGTAAATAGTGGTGGCATGGAATCTTCCCAATACATGCCATTGATAAGGATGTCTACATGAGAAAGAAAATTATCAAACTCGCAACAGTAGTCCTCATGGTTCTCATAAAAATGCTGTATATGCCATGGGCCTCCATCCTTTCGATGGTATAAATCCCAACTGGTAAGTTGTGTAAAATAGGCATTTCTGGGAGGTTGCGAAACAAATTCTTGAGGCGAACATTCTTTCAATTTCATTTGCTCCAGGACTTCTCTTATCCCCGCTGCTACTCGACCGTTTCCAGTAAACACAATTCGTGTTTTATGAAGATTTAGCTCACTCAACAAGCGTATAGATTCTTCATAATCATCTGTTTCGTATGCCGGAGGCAAAGAGAACTGGTTGGTTTTTTTGCCCCAAGTCAAAAAAGCATTGTATGCACCTGCTATACCTGCCCATTTCCCAAACCCAAGAATTCGCCCTCCTTCAGACCAGGTAAGTGTCTCATAATCAATAAGTGTGATATTTTTTTCGAGAATAGCCTGTAATAAGTCACGATTATAGGCCTGTGCCTTGATGGTGTGCGAAAAGAAACAATAGGTCTTATTGGGAATTAATTTTTCGATAGGTACCTCTTTAATCCCAAACAAAACATCACAATCGGATATATCTTTTGCCACAGCTATTCCAAGTTTTGTGTAGGCCTTATCTGGGAAAGTACGATCAGGTGATTTTTCAACGACTAGATCAACTTCTGGAAACTTATTCAAAAACTGAACACATTGGTCAGGAGTAAGTGCTACTCGTTTGTCAGCGGGTTTTTTCCATTCTCGTAATAATCCTATTTTCATGGCTCTAGTCAGGGGTTTAAATTTCAGAAAACAACGTGTCTCCGTGCTTTACAAAGTTAGCTATTTAGCGGTTTCGATTTATATATTAATGGAGGATTCTACAAAAAGATGATTAAAAAAGGGGTTCTAGGTCGTACCTTTGTGGGCTGTTCTTTGACTGAGCTATAACTGTAAGCAAGCAAACCATATGGGGGTGTTCTGGCTTTTGACGGATTGGCCAATAGATGTGTAAGCACGTAGAGCGTTGAGAGTGCGGCTCTTAAATCTCGACTTTCAAACTATAACAGGCGATCATAACTTCGCTATGGCTGCCTAACCTAAGAGGTTAAGCAAATGCCATCTGCTTGCCCGAGCTTGGTCTCGGTTGCGAGGGAGTTCAAGCAGTCGACAAACTGAGATAATTTTAGCCCATTTCTACCAAGCTAAAATTTATCATGTAGGATAAGGATTAATTGGGTTTTTGCTACACCTGATGAATCTCGAAAACCAAGCAGCAATAAACGTGTAGAAAACGCAACTCTATTCCAATTCGGACCCGGGTTCGACTCCCGGCATCTCCACCATTTATTTTCGAATATTTTCTAATTCATTCGAAATCAGCTATTTACAAATCTGTAAGTTTTGAAAATCTATCAAAATGTTTCACTTTTGATGGGTAAATGTTTCACTTATTTTAAGATAAAAATTCTTAACTCAATCTTTAATAGTGAACTAATAAATGGCGTTTGAACTTAATGAGTTTTAAGTTACTTATTTTAGAATAATCTCTGGAGTCAAAATGTGGTTGCAACTCACAAAATCGAAATTTTCGGACCATCAGCAAAAATGTACCCACCCAATCTTAATTATATTTGTTTAAATACAACACTAATGAATCGATTGACTCCTTTTTTACTTTTAATATTCTTTTCTTGCTCTAAGGAGGATTCTGAAGTTACACCCACTGAAACCATTAAATATACAGTTTCTGTTACTGCAGGTGAGGGTGGAACCGTAAATAAAATCGGAGGCGAGTATGAAAAGGGAACTACTCTAACAATTAGTGCAACAGCTAATACAGGTTTCGAATTTAAAAAGTGGTCTGACGATAATACTGATAACCCACGAGTTATTTTGATCAACTCTGATATTGATTTAATTGCAAATTTTGTTCTTGAAAAATCTAATCAGCTTTTCACATCGAATACTACAGAACTTGATTTTTCTTTGGGGAATTTGTCTGTCGAGGACAAAGTGACAGGTTTAAATGGAGCAATAAATGGTACTATATCCATTATAAAGGGTGAGTATCAACATTTACTTGTTGGTGGAACACTCATGTTTCGTTATCCAAATGTTCCTTATACACATTTTAGAAAAAAGCTTAGTACAACGAATTGGGAATTTGTGGGCAGTCATGACATTGGATCGGGAGTTCCAAGGTCTATTAGAATTCTTAATTCAGAAAATGATTTAATCATTTCAGATTTTGGCCAAGAACTTTCTGATGAGCCTTGGCCGGGAAACTATGTTTGGAAGGCCATAATTTCTGAAGGAGTTGTCGCTTTTAGTAAGATTACAGATGATAAAGCTAAGTACCATTCTTTGAGTATTGGGGATATTAATGGCGATGGATTGAATGACTTGGCCGCAGCTTCATGGGATGTTGAATTAGAAAATTATGATTACGATTATAGTGCTTGGTTAAATGATGGAAATGATTTTAATAGAATAACCAACTTCAATGAACCAAGCACAGGTGTGTTACAAGCAGGAACTGCAGAGATTGGAGATTTTGATAATGATGGAGATAACGAGATTTTAGTTGCGAGGTACGCAGGTTATGATCAAAATGGGGTGACAAACTTTAGTGTAGCAGCATATGAATTAAACTCTGCCACAAATAATTATGAAATTATTTACAATCCTGGACCAATAAACGGGTTTTCAAATAATGATTGGGGATGTCCTGAAATGAAAATTAAAGATATAAATAATGATGGCATAAATGATATTATTTTCTTTTTAGAAAAATCAGATGGTAATGCATTAGAGATATGGAAAGGTGTCGGCAGTGGTGAATTCGAATTTGACATTAACATAAACCTTACTGGTAGGATTCAAACTTCAGGATTTTTATTAGAGGATATAGATTATGATGGTGATTTAGATTTACTATTCAATTATCATAGTTTTTACACAGGCGAATCAGATGTATTTACTGATGTTCAAAATAATGGCGGTCATGGTACTATCAATATAGATAAATTGATTTGGTTTAATAATGGTAATGGTAGTTTTGAGCCAAAAGAGCTGGGAATAAATTTCTATGAAGAAGATGCAATGGGTTACGGGTTTTGCAGACCATTTGTTCTTGAAGATAAAATCCATTTTATTTTTATAAAAGGTGGAGGAGGCCCGAGTAATAATACTTACATCAAAGAAATAAGTATTAGTAGAAACATGTTAAATGAATAAATCAAAGAATTGAAAACATTATAAACATTGGTAATTCATAAAGAAATATTTCACTCTCTAAATTTATTAAACTTTAAAATTCAGTTCACTAAAAGAAGAAATTGTGCTGCAACTTTGAAAAATACATTGAATGTATTAAAAAAGTACAAATCAAATTTGTTGGTGACCGAGATAACAGTTGGATTTATAAATGAGTATAAAAGAGAAAGGATGAAGAATGGAACAATAAAATAAATAAGAAACAATATAATTTGCTCATAACTTTACAAATATAAATCATAATACTCCCCCTGTAGACAACTTGTTTGGACCTGCGTTCGAGTCCTAAATTTTAGAAGAAAATTGTTTCACTTGATTTCTGAAACATACTCAAGTAATTTATTTACAGATAGTTACAGGGCAAAAATTGGTCCCGGCATCTCCACTTGATAATTAAAGCCTTAGCACAAAGTGCTGAAGCTTTTTGGATTTTAAGAGATTAGTGAACCTAGCTTAATCTGCTATTTTTGTTGAAACGATTTAAATAAATGAAATTAGTAAATACTCTTCTAAAAGTTACCCTTCTCCTATTTGTTATCACATTCTCTTCATGTAAAGAGGATAATCAAACACAAGAAACTCCTCAGCCAGTAGAAAATCAAGATGGTTATAACATGCTACTTATAGGGAATAGTTTCTTTAGACCCTATGCCGAAAAACTTGATGATTTATCGATTCTTGCTGGGTTTGAAAATCATACTAGTACTCGAATTACTCGTGGAGGGGACAATGGAAGAGCAATCAATTTTTGGAATGATTCTACCACTAATGAACACCAGCAAATTAAAGCAACTCTAGATCAAGGTAACATTGATATCTTCGGGATGACTGCTGGTCATGATGGAATAGAATCTGGGGCATTGGACCGAACTATAGGACATCGTGCATGGATAAATCATGCATTACAAAAAAATCCAAACATTACCATCTTTATAGCAATACCTCAAGTTGATTTCCCTGCTGATTGGGAACAACGTGCACAAGAATTGGGATTCAGCAACATACAAGAATTAACAGATTATTTTGAGAATAGCATTGTACACAAAGAGATGGTTGATCAGCTGAGAACTGAATTTCCTTCTACAAAAATTTTCACTATACCTACTGGAAGGGCATCTGTTAAATTAGATGAAATGAATACAGATGATGAGTTATTAGACGATATTTCAAGATTTGGTCCAAAAGAAACTTCATTATTTGTGGACACTAAAGGTCATCAAGGAGACATCATTATAGAAACAGGTTCGCTAGTTTGGTTAAATAGCATATATGGTGTTGATTTAAGTAACTTCTCTTATGAAACGGGTTTTAATACAGACTTACACGAAATTGCTAAGCAAATAATGGATAGCCATGATCCAAATTACAAGTTGTAATGTCGGGGAATTTATGATGGTTCCTAAAGTAGAATATTTTTGTTCAGAGTTTTTTGTACAATAACTTAAAAAATAAAAATAGGTTTATGTGTTAGACTCCCATCCAAACCAAGAAAATATGTTTCATTAATTTCTAATGAATTGATATCAATTGGGCCTTGACCACTAATTGATATAAATTTTTCCAAAAGTGAATCTCTTTCGTTTGAATTGTTGGTAATGAATTCTAAACCATATAGTAAATCATTTTTAATGACCCAACCATTCTTAAATCTGATCTCGAACCAATTAGCTTCATAGCTTTTGATCGACAAATATGTAAGTAATTCAAGAGTGTTATCGAAAGACAATCTCATTTTATGTTGAGGGTATTGCTTTTTATTTTTTCTATTTTCAGCACTTTTTTTTCTATAATGAAATATCAATTTCAAAATACTGAGATGTTTGAAATGAATAAGCATTGATAACTTATTGAAGTTTGGATGAAACTCAATAATAAAACTTCTATGGGTACCTTCCTCCAACCATGAAGAATGCCTTAGTTGTATGGATTGGATCAATTTATGCCCTTGATTATCTTTCATCTAACTCAAATTCATATTTTTTTTGACCATTTAATATTTCCAAAGAAGGGATGTCATCATCAGAGATGTTTAAAAGGGAATAACTAGAATCCATATTAATAATAGCTTTATTTTTTGCTACTCTAAACGCATATTCTTTTTCCATCAGCCAGCGAATTTCTTCATTTCTGTACACACCATTTCTATTTTGTTTTATTCGTGACTTATTCATCCAAGTTTTAATCTTATTAGTCAATGGATGAATATTTATATTATTTGACCTCACTAAATCTCCAGTTTTGGAGTCATAATGTCCCTCTTTACCAGTAAAAAACTCTTTATGTAACAGTTGTTTCATAAAATTATTTTCATCTAAAGACCATAGGTAAAATGTCTGCAAGTTAGTTCCTCCTCCATTGATTAAACAAGAAGTAAACAAGTATTTATTACCGTCACTATCTATAATCTTATAATCTGGAGTTCTGCCATAAGTACAATCATAAATTGTATCTTTTTGAACACCATTCGATATAATTAATCCCCCTTGATCACCCCTGCCACCCCAAGATGAATCAATCAATGCATTGATGGTGATTTGCTTTGTCCATGAGGAATCAGTATGTGTTTGTATAATAAATAAATCACTTAAAGAGTCAACCCTCAGATTGGTCTCGTCGTATGCGTTATAAATTTCATTGTGTTGATATAACAGTAATGTATCTGGGGCTCTGAACTCTAAATCTCTTCTTTTGATTCTAAAATTATCCATCTGCTCGTCACTAATTAGTGTATCAAAAACATATGTCAGATAATTATCTTCATTCAGTGATAGAATCGATAACCTAGACTCATCTAATCCCCCTGAGGTATAAAGAAATTTAAGTGCAACATAATCTCTATCATTATCTTTAAATTGTATAAAATCAGGAGGGTATCCCCAGGTGCCCATTTTTAAAGTATCGATAGTGTTTCCTCTCTTAATAAAAATATAACCAGGGCACATATGGCATCCTGGTTTATTTTCTTCCGCAGAAACTATAACCTCATTTGTTTGATTTGAGCAACTGTTGCATAGAATCAATAGAAATATTAATGATAAATTTAAGTGTTTAATCAAAAAGTATTTAAAAAGAGTTTTACTCATATTTTTTCATGCATTTATACTTCAATTATATTAAGCAACCTATTCTGTTCATCACCAATAATTTGAGGCATAGAAGGAAATTTATTATGGCATTTTGAAACATAACTATGTAATTTTAACAGTTCTTTATACATTGTATGTAAATTATCTGATGTACAAATTGCTGACCACGTTAATATGGTATCGGCTTTTTCTGTCTCATTGCTGTTAATCAAATCGAAACCTTTGCCAGATGTAATGTAAAAATAGTTAGTAATTAACATTCTATCATGCATCATTTTACCGTATCCATGACCTTGATCAACAACATAAAGACCCAATTTAAAATCTGAAATTTTGCTCCCAATAAAATTTTTTATACTTCCATATTTATTATTTAATTGGGTTGATGACTGATTAGCTTTTGACCCAGTAATTAGTGTGATATGAAATGTTTCCTCAAAGTTTTTATTTGGTATTAGTTTATCAAGTATTGGAAATAAATTCTTATCAAAATCACTTTCTTTAATTAAGAAGGGATCGGCAATTATTAGTGAATTTAAAGGTGGGTGATTATCTAATAGATTAGCCCAAGAAAATTCAGTTTCATTATTACTAACAGATATAGAGTATGATTCTCGTGTCAACTTTCTAAATTCATCCAGATAATTTTTAGAATTAGTAACAAATACACCAGTATTATAATTGTTTTTGGATTCCGATAAACAAAAGATTGGACAAGTTTTTGAAGTTTTTCTTAAATCTAATTTATCAGATACTATTTTGTCAAAATGTCCCTTATCAACCAACAATTTTGATCCACCTCCTTGAGTTGTCTTAATTAGATTTCTAACTATGGGATTCTCTGAATATTTATTAAACAGTTCGTCTTTGGAGTCAATACACAGATTGCTTTTTTTTGCTATGATGTTAAAGATTTTTTTCCATTCATCAAACTCTTCACTTAAGTCGTCATTAGGCTTTGTTTCACATAGATTAACTATGAACTTTGATTCAGCATATGTTTCAAATCTGTCCATTAATTTAACTGGTCATTATCAAGCATAAAGAGTTCTATTGCTATGTTATCTGCTTCATCATAAAACCCTGGTCCAAATTCAGCACTTAAACTTCCATCTTTATTAATGTTAATTTTTCGTGCTCCATCATCTTTATCAAAATAGTAAATATTTATTACGGCTGGATCAACTTTCCCTGAGCCTACATGATATTGGAGTTTCCTGATTAAATATTCACTATGTGTTTCTATGACAAACTCATGATCGTATTTAATCCATGCATCTAAGAAGAGATCAGCCAACTTTGATTGAAAAGATGGATGCAGATTTGCCTCGGGTTCCTCAATTAAAAATTTTTTGTAATTTTCATATTTCAACTGATCATATCGACTTATAAAGTGTTGGTCAGGGTTATGACTGAATTCTGAATTATGTAATTTTGAGGAGAGGGAAAGTATAACTATCAATGGTATTAATTGTTGGATTCCATAACCTTCTTTTTCAAGATTTATACTATCTTCTAACAGTTTCAATGCCTTATCTAGATTAAAATTCTCTTCTGAAATATCAAATTTTTTAAACCAATAATTGATAAAAAAAGAGGATGATTTATCGGAGTATCCTGCATGCTTTAATGCATCTGCTAAGTTTTCTAATGCGAATCCAACAGATGACTTACTATTAGTTGAATATTTTCCTATTCTATTTGGAGGGATATAAGTAAAATCGCTATTTGATAATAAGTATGCAGTATTAGAATGGATATTGTCTAGTAGCATCTCATCAATTAATTCATTAAATAAAACTGTACGTTTAATATTAACATCTAGGGCTGATGATAGATCATATCCGAGCTCCCTCTCTAATGTATCAGAAAATTTATTGGAAGAAAACCATGTGTGATCATCTGTTTTTTTATTAAATAAATCTGTCAAAAAAAGGCTAATACCCGGCGTATCAATATCTTTTTTAGGAATAAAAAAACTTTGACCATTTTGTATTGACATCTTAATCTTATCAATTAAATCATCATCGATTTCTTTATTATTTTTTTCTAACTCAAACAAACTTAAATCCTCAATTGTCGAACTAAATTTATCAAATTCATTTCCTCTGGGATCAATACTTCTTGATATATTTTTATTTACTTTAATATCTCCTTTATAATCATCAAAACCGACTGTCAAATTTTTGATAAATTCTTTCCATTTACTTTTTTCATGTTCGACAGTTTGCTGAATTGCATCAATTTCTTCTTCACTATTGAATTCAGCAGAAAAATTTAAATTATTTTTTGCTACAAAATCTAATAGATTAAAAGGTTTAGGATAAAGCTTTTTTAATCTTTTAAACTCATTTAATAAATAATTTAAATTAATACTTAATGATACTTTTAGAGCTTCAACTTCAATACCTAAATCATTTTCTTTTGATACATTTTCACCATTTAAACAAAAAAGAAATTCATTTTTCGTTACGTTAAAAATTTCAAACCTATTAAGGTAGATTAAATCCGAGTTAGCCCCATATTTCAATCGTAATTCAAATTTATCATCGAAAAAAGAAAGATTAATTGGGATAGCATAATCGAGTTCACCATCTATATCAACCCCAAAATCTCTTCTGTTAGGAAGAGAAAAATTCAAAAAAGATTCCATCTTATTTTTATTGAACCTATTCTCTATTGATGAAATATCTTTGATTTTATTTAAGGCAGAGATTGCTGAGCTTTTCCCAGAACCATTTTTACCAACAAGTATTGTTATAGGTGCTAAGTCTAATTTAGTGGTATTTTTCAATCCCTTAAAACCTTTAATTTGATAATACATTTTACTTTATTGTTAACGAATTTAATTTTTTTGAATCAAGTAATAAATAGTTATTGATTAAGCGGCCCATGTTAAAACTTCTTTTTTTGCTCTAGTTACACCTGTATACAACCATCTTGGATCAAAATTCCAATTTGAACTTGGTTCAATCAATACATTATCCCACTCTCCACCTTGTGCTTTATGGCATGTTATTGCATAGGCGTGTCTTAATCTCATTGAACCCAAATATTTATCATCAAAAATATTTTTTGACTTTCTATATAATGGATTATTCTTATTTGCTTGTGCCACAAGTTCTCTCTCTTTTTCTCTACTCAGAACACCGTGATGTGTATTTAATGATTCCAATAATATTCTTGATTTTACTTTTCTTACAGAACCATCAGTGTTAATAAATTCTAAGTCAGCAATAACAAATTGTTGTCCAGCAAAAGATTTAGTTGGTGATGATACACTTGTTACTAAAGCCGTTTCACCTTTAAAAAACATACCTTGAGTATTTGAAATCCAATTTCTTTGTAAAACAACAAAATCATTTGCACTCAGCAAGTTTTTGTCTAAATTCAATCTTTCACGTATTACTCTATTCCACCAATCAACGTTATTATTACTTTTATTTATTATAATTTGTTTTTGGAGATTCCCCTTCTCGAATTTACGGATGTAATTATTAATGGCTTGGGAGTAACTTTTTGTGCGTCCATGTTCTAATGTAGGTATCCCAATTTCTTGACTAGATATGAAACTTTTTAATTCTCTAATGTTAGATGCTAGGTCTAAAATTAGAGAACCTTTGGATTGTCTTTTTACTTCTTTAAGTTTGGAAATACTGCCAGTCCATCCAAATTTCGTAGTGATATATTTTTGGCATAGTGCCGGCGAAAATTTCTTCTGTTCTCCATCAATATATGGTGGCAGTTGGAAATCATCGCCAATAAAGATTACTTTATTTTTGCGATTACCGTTTTTGATAAAAGAAACGAAATCCTCCATCAATGAATTAGGAGTTTTAAAACTATTGTCATTGCCCCTCCAATCACTAAGCATTGAAGCTTCATCTACAATAAAAATTGTAAAATCTTCATTTGTATTAAGTTTATTAAGTAAGTTCACTCCCTCACCTGTATATTCCTTATCGACACTATAAATACGACTATGAATAGTCCCCGCACATTGCCCAGTTTTATTAGCAATAATTTTAGCAGCTGTTCCGGTTGGAGCTACTATATTAAAATTTACATTATTATCAGATAGATATGAGGTGATAACTTTTGAAATTGTTGTTTTTCCAGTTCCTGCATACCCTAATAAAATGAAAAAATCCTCTTTGTTCTCCTCTTTAATGAATCTGTTGATTGCTTTTAGAGCACTTGCTTGATCATTAGTTGGAGTAAAATCTATGTATTTTGATAAATTCATAATGCAAAAATAAATTCCAAGTATGCAATATATTTGCATAGACATGGACAAAAACCAATTTAAGCGATACCAAGAATATGATTCAATATTTCGAGATTTTAATCAAGAATGGACTAAAGAAGAAATCATAACACATTTGGGGATATCTGAAAGAACATTTAATCTTGATAGACGTGCTATGGAATCTATTTTTAATATTGAAATAGTTAGCAGAAAGGGAACAACTAAGAATAACATATATAGATACGAAGACAGAGATATGAGTATTAATGAAAGGGCCCTATCTCAAGACCAAGTAGATAGAATAGAGCAGGCAGTAACCATTCTATCAGGGATAAGCGGAATAGATTTATTTGATGGTTTTGAAGATATCTTTTTAAATCTCAGAGGCTATTCAAATAAGCGAAGAATCACTGAAGCAATGACACCCTTTCTTTCATTTCAAACTGACACATATCATAATACGAAAAACTTCGAATTTATATTCAATGCTATTCGTGATCGTTCTGTGCTTAACGTTAAATACAAAGACTATAAAGAGCACATATATGAATTTGAAATCCACCCGTATTTTCTAAAATATTATAATGAAATGTGGTACTTATTGGGTTACAATAGTGAAAATAATCTTTATGATTGGGTGGTTCCATTAGATAGAATAGAAAATGTAGAGCCCATCAATAAAGCATTTAAAATAAATAATAAGTACAGATTCGACCTAACCTATTTTGATGATGTTGTTGGTATTACAAAGTTTAAAGAAAAAGAACCAGTTGAAATTAAATTGAAAGTAAACCCAGGAAGTATTGAATTCATAGAACGTAAACCATTAAACAACAAACAGAAACCAATTAAAAAAGAAAAAGATGGTAACTACTATACATACATAACTGTAAGACCCAACAACGAGCTTTACAATAGAATACTTATGTTTGGTGATAATGTTGAGATTGTTGAACCATTAGAAATAAGAAAAGAAATCGGCCAAAAAATTCACAATATGTTCGCTAAATATCAAAACTCTTGATATTATGGAATTTTAAAAATGAAATAACTTTGAATAATTGTTGCTAATATATGAAAAAGTATAAAGATAAATTAACACCTGAACAAAGGGAGAAATACAAAGACAGCAAATGGCGTAAACTGGTTGAAAGTATACCTTATACTGAGGGTAAAAAAGGTGAAGTTAAAATCTTTAAAACTTCATCAAGGCAATCTCATAGCAAAAAACAACTTACACTAGAAAGTATAAAACATATTAGTTGGGTTGATGGAAAGGTGCTTAAGTAATTAATTTTACAGATAGTTACTAGCAATAAATTGGTCCTGGTATTCTACGATTTGGGACTTAATCATTGTAGTAATTATATTGCGAATTCTTATGAAGCAAACAATCTTAGGCTTACTACTTATTTTTAGTATAAATATATTCGCTCAAAACCTGCCTCAAGGTATTGCTTATCAAGCCGTAGCTGTAAAAGAAGGACCATACTCTGTAGCTGGCGAAAATCCGCAAGCTATTTACTGGTCAAATAAAGATATTAAGGTACGATTTACCATACTGGATCAATATCCGAACCCAACGGGTACTTACCAAGAATTTCATTCTACAACTACCGATGATTATGGGGTGTTCAATCTCATCATTGGTAAGGGAACAGTTCTCTCAGGAGATTTTAAAACGATTGCATGGGAGTTAGGTTCTGCACATCTTCAAGTTGAGATTGATTTTGATAATGATGATAATTATACGGTAACCTCATTTGAACGTTTTTGGTCGGTACCGTATGCCTTTGTATCCAATAAGAAGGAGAGCAATAATATAGATAGTGCAATTCAAGCATTGAATGATAAAATCACGTATTTAAAAAATAGAGATCAAGATACCGTCATTGGTAACGAAGGAATCACCTATAAAACCATTGATAGTCTAAATCAGGTATTTCAATATAAAATAAATGCTTTAAGAGCCAATGATTTAGATACGATTGTTGGAAATGAGATCCAGACACTAGCTATCAAGGGAGATAGCTTATCTATCTCCGATGGCAATACCGTTAAAATTGATTTTCCCACTAATCTAGACAATGACCCAGTGAATGAAATGCAGTCTTTGACCATTAAAGGAGATAGCTTATCTATCTCTGATGGAAATACTGTGAAAATTGATTTTCCTGTAAAACCCAATGAAGTATGGTCTCTTTTGGGTAATTCAGGTACTAATGATAGTACCCATTTTATTGGAACAACTGATGGGAAAAACCTAAATTTTAGGGTTAATAATGAAAGTGCGGGTAGAATCGATTATCAAAAAAACAATGTTTTTTTTGGATATGGAACAGGACAATCAATTATAAACGGTACTAATAATACAGCAATTGGTTCCGGTGCCCTGGCAAATAATAAAAATGGCCATAACCATATAGCAATCGGTATTAACTCTATGCTGAATATGACTCCTGATAGCTTTGTTAGTGGAAGTTGGAATGGTAATATTGGCATTGGAAATAACTCATTAAGAGAAGGTATCAAAGGCTATCAGAACTATGGAATAGGTAATAGCACTCTCTTAAATACTATAAATGGTTTTCAGAATATAGCCATTGGAGAAGGAGTTTTAATGAATACTAAAAATGCCATTCAGAACATTGGAATAGGTTACAGAGTTTTGGATGATACAGATTCTACATTGACTGGCACATTGGTAATAGGTCATAAAAGCGGCCAAACATTAAAATTAAATGGTAATTTAATTGTTGGACATAACGCTTTATTTGCTTCAGATTATTGTGAACTTAACACTGCAGTTGGTTCAAATACAATGGAACACAATAAAACAGGTTCTTATAATGTAACTTTAGGTAAAAGTTCACTTCGTTATAATAGAAACGGAAATCATAATACGGCTATTGGTTACTCTGCAGGTAGCAAGAATAAAAGTGGCAATTTTAATTTGTTTATTGGCAATTATGCAGATGCTACCGACACCTCCCTAGTTAGAGCATCAGCCATTGGTTATAATGCAAAAGTATCTCAAAGTAATTCAATGATTTTAGGTGGTACAGGATCAGATGCGATTAATGTTGGGATAGGAATTACTGCTCCAGCTAGAACATTACATATTAAAAGCGTTATGCGTCTTGAGCCATTAAATTCACCCCCATCTAATCCTTCTGAAGGAGATATTTATATGGACGGAACGTCCCATAAATTGAAAGTATTTGACGGAAATAATTGGCAAGCGTGTTGGTAACATATAAGTCTTACATTTAAAAAAATAAAATAATGAAAAAAATAATTTTAAGCATATTAACCCTAACCTTTTACTCAACATCGTCAAACGCTCAAGACTGGCAATTGCCTATGAGTAAGGGAAAAATACAATTTATTTTCAACTCAGGGGATTTAGATAATAAAAATAATGAGCTATGTAATTTATATACCTCATACAAATTTCAATCTGACCTAACTGCCAAATTAGCCCAACACATGCAAAATGGAAAAGTTAAGTTTTTCAGTGCAACTAATTTTAGAATTATGCCCCAACTACGCGGAGCAGATATGTCGGCAGCAAACTCATACAAACAAGGCATGAAGTATATCAGTGGTTTATGCTCTAATGGAAATGATACATTTATTGGCTCTCTAAATATTGCTATGTCAAGACTTAATGTATTTTCAGGTGCTAAGAGTGGTTCAATCAAAGGTATTTTTAGGATTATCCTTAAAGACAATAGTTATGAGATGAAAATACAGGGATTTAAATTCACTTATTACTCATCAAGTATGATTTCTGGAACAAAACAAGAAGTTGTTAAACTCGAATCTATGGTTAATAAGGACAAAATATCTAGGAGTGACCAGAAATTTTGGGCTGACTTTAAGGACATTGTAGGTTTGTTTCATTCAACATTGGAAGAACAATTAGCAAGCCAAGGATCTGATTTAGACTTCGACTAATTATCTCAGAGGAAAATTTGCTCTGGCCCGATTTCGAGCTCTAAATTTTAATTAAAAAATGTTTCGCTTGAACTTCAAAAATGACTTAAGTAGATGAATATTATTGGTACAAATTTTCATGGACACGATAGTGCCATTGTGCAAATTGACTGTGACAAAAGATTGATTAGAGCAAGAAGTGTTGAACGAGTCACAAGAATAAAACATGATCATATTTTCCCAGAGTTTAAACACCAAATTCTCCAAAAGGAAGTTTCAATTGTATGTGTTTCTTTTAACAGGTTTAGCAACTTTTTAGAGTTAACTCCTCTTAGTAAGGGGCATCTCACCTATCTTAAATTGGAAAAAAATAGACGAAACATTCTAAAACCACAGTACAGAAAAGATTTGTATCTATCTTCTTCAAAAAAAAGACTTTTACTATTTCTGATTAAACATCCTATCGTTAGCCTAAAGTTTCTTTTCTATCGAAAAAAATGGAATTATATTCAGAGGAATAAACCTAGACCTAGTACAACTAACAATACCCATAAACAAGAAATATCAAAATTTATATCTAGAGCGTATAAGGTGAACCAAAAAAATGTAAATTACTTTGATCATCACTTGTGCCATAATATTGCAGCATATTATTGCTCTCCTTTTTTTGGAGAAAAAGCAATTACTATTTCTTTGGATGGAAGAGGTGATGATTCTTCTGGTAAAGTATACTTATTTGAGGGAAATAGGTATGAGCAAAAAGCCATTAGCAATACACCTACGATTGAAGTAAATGGATTATGTGAAGAGGTTTCATTAGGTAATATTTATGGTCTATTTACAGAGGCCTTAGGTTTTATAAGAAACAGTGATGAAGGTAAAGTGGAGGCTCTTGCAGCTTACGGGACAGTGGTTAAAAGCCTTTTTAGAATTCTTGAGGAAAGTGTTGTCGTAAAGGATCTTTCCTTAGTAGTAAATGTATCAAATGTTAAAAGGTTTTACAATATAGAGTGGTTTAACCAATTGATATCTAAAAATAAAAAAGCTGATATAGCAGCTACAATTCAAAGGTTTACTGAAATAATTGTTACTCGGTTAGTTTTAAATGTCAAAAGAAGTCTACCCAAAATAGACAATCTTTGCCTTAGTGGTGGACTATTTGCGAATGTCATTGTTAACCTTAAGATATTTGAAACAAAATTATTTGAAAATATTTTTGTCTTACCTGCTATGGGAGATGAGGGAAGCTGTATAGGCAGTGCTATATTAGGATGTCTGGAAGTGGGTCAAGATGTAAGCTGGTTATCAAAAACTTCAATGCCTTATTTTGGAAGTAGTATACCAATCAAAAATATTGAATTACAACTCCAAAAAGACAAGGAAATAAAATATAAAAAAGTAGGTAATATTTGGCCAATATTAGCGGCTGAATTCCTTAACGACAATAAGATTATTGGAATTGTACATGGAAATGCTGAGTTTGGACCACGGGCACTCGGGAATAGATCTATTCTAGCAAATCCAACTAATATAGAGGTCAAGAATAAACTAAACGCAAATGTCAAAAAAAGGAACGAGTTTCAACCTTTCTGCCCAACTGTTCTAGAAGAAGATAGAGAACAGATATTTGAAGACAGTTTCTCAAATAAACATATGACTATGGCCTTTCGAGTTCGATCTAATTATCAAAACCTTATACCTGCTGCTATTCATATTGATGGGACAGCTAGACCCCAGTTTCTGGAGGAAGAAGATAACCCAATGTATTTTAAGTTGATAAAAAAATTTAAAGAGCTTTCTGGAGTAGGTGTTGTCATAAATACATCTTTTAACCTACATGGAAGGACTATGATAGAAAAAGCTGAACATGCAATAACAGATTTTAAAGATTGTAATTTAGATTATCTATTTCTAGAAGGATATTTAATAGAAAGAATTTAATCAAAAAAATATTTCCTGTGCCAGTTCAAATGTATTCGAATGAGCATCGATAATTTCTTTTAAATAGACCGAGTACCCCCCTCCCATACTTATCTGCAATGGCAAATTATTTTTATGACAAAATTCCATTATAAAACGATCCCTTTTTTTACACCCTTCAATTGACATTCCTAGTCTACCAAGTTTATCATTTTTTAAAACATCCACCCCAGCCAGATAAAATACAATATCAGGTTGAAAAGAATCTGCAAGTTTAGGGATTGTATTTCTCAATACTTTCAGATAAACATCATCTGTAGTATTATCCTCAAGACCTAAGTCGAAATCACTTTTTTGCTTTCTGAATGGGTAATTCTTTTCTCCATGAAATGATAGCGTAAACACATCAGGATTACCCTCAAAAATAGAAGCTGTTCCATCACCCTGATGTACATCTAAATCAATAATCATCACCTTTTTGACAAGTTTATTCGTAATTAAATAATTGGCGGCTATTGCCTGATCATTAAGCATACAAAATGCCCCTGGCTTATTCCTGTAAGCATGATGAGTTCCTCCAGCTATATTCATTGAAACTTGGTAGTCTAATGCAAACAAAGTATTCTGAATAGTCCCTTGAGCAATGATGTGTTCTCTTGTGATGAGGTCATCTGTCAATGGGAAGCCTATCATTCTTTTCTCTAGTTTAGCCAAAGATAAATTAACTAAATTATCGTAATAATGCTCATCATGAGTATACATGATATCACTCTTTGAAACCTTGGTTGGTGTAAAAAAATTACTCTCATTACATATATTTCTTCTTAGAAGTTGCTCAGGAATAAGTTCATATTTTTCCATAGGAAACCTGTGGCCCATTTTTAAAGGATATATATAAGATTGATCAAAAGCTATTTTAAGCATAAATTATGTACTGACATCAAACTAAACATACACAGATTAATAATGTTGGTAATTTTCATCAAAAATCGTCTACAATCAAATGAGTTAATTTTCACTTAAGTTAATTTGCTTATATTGTGAATAAAAACATTTTAAAATTATGTCACAAACAAAAGATTTTATAGCAAAATGGTACCCAATTATTATTGCATTTATATGCTTAGTTTATTCCGTTGGATTAGGCTTAACTGGGAATACTGAAGAGGCCCAATATTCAGCTCATTGGCCTGGTACAATTTTATTATTTGCAATAGCTATCAGACAAAGAAGAAGATCATGAATGTAGTAATGTATATTATTGGGTTTATACTCTTTGGAGCATATTGTTGCTTCATGGCGTGGAGTATAAGCTATGGTAACAAAAAACAAGAAGAGACAAATAATTATGCCAATTTATCTGACCCCACAGATATGGATGGCATGGGGAACTTTAGTAGATTTCCAAAAGATATGGAAAATAAAAATAAAGGTTAATACCGCCCATGCACATAACTTATTTTGGCACATTAATGTTTAAATTTGCAGTACAATTTGGGGCCATTAACTCAGTTGGTTTAGAGTGTTACCTTGACAGGGTAGAAGTCACTGGTTCGAGTCCAGTATGGCCCACCAAAGGAAATAGTTAGGGCATTTTCACAAAACACCCTCTCCATACCACCTAAAATTGGTTCTAGCAGTACTTATAACTTCATGGAATGTACCATCTATTATGCGATGATTGTGTTGTTGAGTGAAAGAGTCTTTTAAGTTGGAATCATACCATTTACCTGTACTTTTAAACGTCCCATCCATATGTAATTTTCCCCAATTCACACTTTCTTGATACTTATTATCATGCCCCCAAGTCAAAAAACTATCACTATATACTTTATGCTTAAACACAAAAATAGTATCTATAAATGTGCTTGAGTCTAATAATGCTCCACTTTGAGTAGCAATAATAATTAACATATCTTGTTCCTAAATAAGCCCCTGAATAATCTACGAAAGTTGGCTCAGACGTTATTGGTGCTGGAGTTGTTTCGTCATCAGAATAAGCAATAAATAAACTATTTATTAAAATTATTGGAAGTATTAATTTTTTCATAGACCAATAACAGCAAAATGTTATGTTAACTACAATCAAAACATAAATATTATTATTCCGTTAGATAAATAATACTCTTATAAATTTATGAAACATATATTAAAATACGCTACTATCTTATTGATTATCACATCGTGCACACAATCAGGACCTTCAACAAATGCAACTGAAGCTCAAACAATATTGGAAAGACCAAATAACCACGACAGCCTTATTATTGATACTGAAAAAAGTATCTTGTTTTGGAAGGGAAGCAAGCCCACTGGTGACATTCACGTAGGAACTGTAAAAATCAAGGAGGGAACACTAAATATGAATGGTGAAACTATAGCTGGCGGGAAGTTTATAATCGATATGAACTCCATTTTAGTTACAGATGAAGACATGAGTGAGAAGGGTAAAACTAAATTAAAAAAACACCTCACTAATGATGATTTCTTTGAAACCAATAATTACCCTGAAGCCACATTAGAAATCACTTCCTCCACATCAGATAGTCTCAAGGCTAACCTTAAAATTAAAAACATTATTAAGTCGATTACTATCCCATATACCCTTAATCAAGCTAATGGAAAAATAACTGCAAATTCATCGTTCTCTATTGATCGAACCCTATGGGGAGTAACTTATAAGAGTAGCTTCTTTAAGAATTTAACGGATCGTTTGATTGATGATGCGATTCAATTTAACATCGAGCTTATAGGTTCAAAATAACCTGCTGGCTTAAAAAGAACTATTACATGCTAGAATTTGTTAGTATAGTATGAAAATAGTTATTTCAATTCTAGGAACCCTCGCATTTGTTTTCGTAATCGTACAGCTTTTTGCACTTAAAACTCAAAAAGACATAGAAACCTACCCATATGTTGTAGTTAAAAAATACGACCAATTTGAAATTCGTAAATATGAATCAAGACTTTTCACCTCAGTAACTCTTCCAACTAATCTATACAAAAACGCTTCTGGAAATGGGTTTTCTATACTAGCAGGTTACATTTTCGGTAATAATAAAACCAACGAAAAAATAGCCATGACGTCTCCTGTCGCTATGTCTTTGGAGGACTCCATGACAATGATGTTTATGGTGCCTGAAAAAAATAAAGAGTCACTTCCTGAACCAAACTCAAAGCAGATAAAATTTCAAGAAGAGCCAGCAAAAACTGTAGCTGCAATCACTTTTGGCGGATGGGCTGATCAAGAAAAAATCAATCGCTACAAAAGCGAATTAATTGAAGCATTGGAGTCTAATAAAATATCCTACACTCAAAAATTTTACTTTCTTGGTTATAACGCTCCTTACGAAACTTACAACCGTCGAAATGAGGTTATCGTAGAATTGGATAATCCCTAAAAAGACTCTTTGAAAAACTTTAATTATGTTCGTGGTGTACCTTTGGTAAAATAGAGAATGGATCTAGAAAAATGGGTATAACTTAAAGTGTCAAATAAATCTTATCAATTGAAGGTAGTTTGTCTGAAAATGGAATTCAATCTGTTATTATCAATAAAATAGATTCATCATATCTTAATTTTGGCGAAGCTGAATTGAACGTCAAAGAATCGGATTTTGAAAGAGCAAAAGAAATCTTGAAAGATGACTAAAAGTAATTTAATCACTGACCTTTTTCATATAAATGATAAGGCATACTTATTTTTAATAGCATGAGAAAAATTATTGCAATCCTTTTACTTTTCACATGTGTTTTTTCATTCGCACAAATCACTCAAGAAATCACTCATAACGGAATAAAACGAAGTTTTATTTATTACACTCCAACTACTTGGGCGGAGTCTGAGTCTATGCCACTCCTTATTGTTCTTCATGGACTAACTCAAGACGGAAAAGGCATTATGGACTTTTCGGGATTCAACGACATAGCAGAAGAAAACAACTTTGTGGTATGTTATCCCGATGGTTTAAATCGAGCTTGGAATGCAAATATGAATGTTTCAATATCTCAAGCTGATGATATTGGATTTATTGAGGAAATTACGCTCATCATGCAGAAAAAACTGAATACAAATCCTAGCAAACAATACTTGTGTGGAATATCAAATGGGGGTTTTATGAGTCACAAACTTGCATGTGAATCTGGTCAGTGTTTTGCTGGGATTGCTACCATTGCCGGAACCATGAGCGATACTGTATTCCAAAATTGTAACCCGACATACGCCAATAATATACTTCATATTCATGGAACTGCTGATGCTATTGTCAACTACAACGGATCTTCAACAACAGGGGTATCTGTTGATCAACTTATGAAGAAGTGGAGGTCATATTTAAACTGCGATTTGAATCCACAAAAAGAGGATATGCCTAACACAAATCGATTGGATTTATCTTATCCCGAACGCTATACTTACACCAATTGCAAAAACGGAACATTGGAGCACATAAAAATAATAGGTGGAGGTCATCAATGGCCCGGGATAATTGGTCTGCTAGGTGGTGTCGGAGCGATCAATATGGATTTCTACTCCCCACAGTTAATCTGGGACTTTCTGAAAGACAAGTCATGCAACCAAACTTCTTCCATTAATGAGTTGAAAGTAAACGAGACTAAATTAATTATTCAAGTTACCGATTTGTTAGGTAGAAAAGTCAACATAAATTCAAATACACCCCTTCTTTATTTTTATGGTGATGGAAGCGTGGAACGCAAATTCCATTTGAATTAAATTTAAAAATCCGTTAAATATAATTAACCTCTTGTACCTAATTAATTATATACTCGCACATAATCAATCTCAATAGCGTCCGAAATAAAATTGGGATCAATCAATGGTTCAATGGCGAAATTTAATAGTAAATATTGCTCGGAGGTGTATGGCCAAGTATCTTTATTTTTAACCGTTGGATTATAAGTGTAGTGAACCACATCATCAATCATAAACACCAGCTCTTCTTCTGACCAATCCAACGAATAGATATGGAATTCTGAAGAACAGGTTGGTATGACTCTTCCTCCTTGATTAATCGTTTCTCCATGACTGAATGGTGTATGGGTGGCACTTTTTACTAAATCTTGTTCTCTTCCCCAATGTTCCATAATATCAATTTCACCACAGGCTGGCCAAGATGTATTGCCAAAACCTTTTTTTTGCCAATATGCACCATCTTCACTTATGTTTTTACCTAATGTCCAAAAGGCTGGCCAAGTACCTCTTCCAGAAGGGAGCTTAGCCCGAATATCTACACGACCGCATTTAAATGAAAATTTAGAATTAAGTCTTGCCGAAGTATATTGTTTTGTTTGACCTTGATCTGTAAAAGTTTCTTTTTTAGCAACAATCTTTAAGATACCATTTTCAACAAATGAATTATCGATGCGATTTGTATAATGTTGAACTTCATTATTATACCAGCTGCCCCCAGAGGGTAATTTTGTCTGATGAAACCACTTAAGGGTATCAACAGGACCATTCTTATCAAATTCGTCTGACCAAACAAGCTCACGAGTTTTTGTTGCTTGTTGTACTGTGTCTAAAGGTTGAGATGCTTGAGAATCCTCTATTGAATCTATACCCATAACTCGCTTAAATAATAACGAGAACATGTTCTCTCTCTTGTCTTCAGGTGGACCACTTTGAACTTCGTTTAGCTTATAAAGCCCATCTTCTTCATCAATCATAAACCGAAAGAAATAATCATCAGGCCCTGTGCCTTTTCCTGAAAATGAACCAAACCTCAAATCACTGAATTGGTATTCATCCCCCATATCATGCAGCGTAAAAAAACCATCACTAAACCATTGTAGTGTTTGAAGTGTCTTATCTTTTTCATAGTTTTTTAGCAAATCATGATTCTTATCAATCTTTGAAAAGGTTACTTCTTTTTTATCAAATAAAGAATACTGAGCTAGATAATAGTGATTCTTTGCCTCACCAGTATAATTCCATAAGATATTAGTCAAAATAGATGGATTTGTTATAAATCGCTCAATTTGAGTACCTTGATTTTTTATAGAATCTGCAAATAATTGATTGATTCGATTCTTATTAAATACCGTAAATAATAAGTACGATGAGCTAAAAATAATTCCGATATAATTCCAGTGCCTACGACGAGGAGATTGAAAGGATATTCTAGATGCAATAATTAAACATACCAAAAAGGGGACCGTATACAGAGGATCTGCAACAGATATTGTACTCCAAGCAACACGCATATTAGAGAAAGGAAGAAACAACTGCGTGCCATACATGGTAAAACAGTCTAACAATGGGTGGGTAATAAGAGCCCAGAAGAACAACCACTGCCAATCTCGAATAGACGCATTAGGCGGAGTCCATTCAGAACTAAAATAGCTCTTTTTAATATTAAAATAACCCAACAATACTACCCCAAAAAAAGCAACTATTAGTGGTATAAAATTATCAGGATAAAGACGTGAAAAGACAAATTGTAATGCCGAAATGATTAAAATACCTGCTAGTGATTTTGTAGTAATTGCTATCCACTTATGATTGCTACTTGTATAAATTTGATTTACTAACCAACCAAACAAGAAAGCCCCAAGAATACAAAATAAAATAGAATGACTAAACCCCCTATGAAAGGCAACATTATCAATTTCAGACAAAAAAAGACCACCTAAAACGTCTAAATCTGGGATAGTCCCTCCAACAGCACCCCATAACATTGCTCTATTCCCAACTTTTCTACCAAGGGTAGCCTCTCCAACAGCAGCACCTAAGATAATTTGCGTTAATGAATCCATAAAACTACTGCTAAACTACTGATTTATATATAGTTTACTACAAACTCAAAAAAAATATGTCAATGCCTTCTCGTATACTCCTCTTTGTTACAACCTCATAACCACTTTTATAAATTACTAAAATGGTGACTTATTTCTTTTAGTAACTAAAAATCTTAGATTTGGATAAATCTTAATAGTTAAATTAAGATTTAAATATCTTTAAACCATTAAATATAAAACAAAATGAATGAAACAACACTTCTAACCCTTGGCATAATTGCTGGGGCTGTAACATTAATCTCCGTTTATGGAGTCATCAAAAAAGAACGCAAATTTTTCTTACTAGGGCTATTCCTCTATTCCTTTTTAGTAGTCCCCAATGAATTGATGGCCTACTTTGACTCTGGCAATATGGTACACCTAATGACCGCTGGATTATGGGCCGTTCAATTTGTGATTGCCTTTCCCGTTAAAGCATCCTACGATTCATCTAATACTGTTGCATACATGCTTGTCAAAAAAATGCTGTTAGCCATTATTATTATCAATCTATGTGGAATAAGTTTAACCTATAATGTTGAAGCTTTACCTGACTTTTTTTCCTTATATCATGGGATTTTTTGTGCACTTAGTACACTACTAATTATCAAATTTCATCGTGGTGAAATTGTGGCAGAATAGGATTCTTTTAATTTTAAAATTTAAAACCTCATGTGAGTTCACATGAGGTTTTTTTATTAAATCAAAATATTGAACCCATCAATGAGCAATATTCCATTTATATTTGCCTTTCATGCTTGTAAAGACTAATGGAAGTGCTGTTTATGGCATATCTGCTCAACTCATCACCGTAGAAGTAAATGTAGGCCAAGGGGCCAAAACTCAAATCATAGGCTTGCCAGACAATGCCGTTAAAGAAAGTCAACCTCGGGTAAATGCCGCTATGAAAAATTGTGGCTTCACCTACCCAAGAAAAGGAGTAATTATCAACATGGCTCCCGCTGATATTCGAAAAGAAGGCTCATCATACGATTTAACCATTGCCATTGGAGTAATGGCTGCCGGAGAATTGATAACTACTGATTTATTAGACGAGACAATTATCATGGGTGAACTGAGTTTGGATGGAAGTATTCTACCCATAAAAGGAGCATTACCCATTGCCATTCAAGCTCAAAAAGACGGATTCAAACGATTAATTGTTCCGTGCGAAAATGCCAGAGAAGCTGCTATTGTAAAGGATGTCGAAGTTTATGGTATGGAAAATTTGAAGGATGTAGTTGCACTCTTAGAAGGAACAAAGAAATTTGACAAAACAGAGGTAAATCCTAGAGATGATTTTGCTGAGGGAATCCAAAATTTAACCTATGATTTTAGTGATGTAAAAGGACAAGAAAACATCAAACGAGCAATGGAAATTGCTGCTGCAGGAGGGCATAATATCATTCTTATTGGACCTCCAGGTGCTGGTAAAACTATGCTTGCAAAACGGTTAAATACCATACTCCCTCCTATGAACCTTTATGAGGCCCTAGAAACTACAAAGATTCACTCAGTCGCAGGCAGACTCGGCACTAATGCCTCATTAATGGCTCAACGTCCATTCAGGAGTCCACACCATACCATCAGTGATGTTGCATTGGTAGGCGGTGGCAATCATCCACAGCCTGGAGAAATAAGTCTAGCTCATAATGGTGTTCTTTTTTTGGATGAACTCCCGGAATTTAAAAGAACTGTTTTAGAAGTTCTTCGCCAACCATTAGAAGATAGAAAAGTTACGATATCTCGAGCAAAGTTTTCTGTAGATTACCCCTGCAGCATGATGTTGGTAGCTAGCATGAACCCGTGTCCCTGTGGGTATTTCAACCATCCAGAAAAAGAATGCGTTTGTGCTCCGGGTATAGTTCAAAAATATTTAAGTAAAATCAGTGGTCCTTTGCTAGATAGGATTGACATCCACATCGAAGTAACACCTGTAAACTTTGATGAACTTAATCAAAACACTAACCAAGCCGAAGAACAAAGTACTCAAATCAGAGATCGTGTAGTAAAGGCAAGAGAAATACAAAATAATCGCTATGAAAAACTACCCCTATACAGTAATGCACAAATGGAGAGTAACTTGATCCGTAAATATTGTGAAATTGATAATCAAGGTTCTCTACTCTTAAAAAATGCAATGGCAAAACTTAACCTCAGTGCAAGAGCTTATGATCGTATTTTAAAAGTAAGTCGAACCATTGCGGATTTGGATGGAAGTGAGCACATCAGTGTCGTACATCTTGCAGAGGCTATCCATTATCGAAGCCTAGACAGAGATCATTGGGGAGGGTAATCTCAACGACACAATAAAACCCAAACAAGGAAGTAAAAAATACGTGCTAAATTCGCACCTATGCAATTGGTAACAACACATGTGTGCATGGTCAAGGATATTGGTGTACATGGTAATCTTTTTGGAGGAATCATGATGGCCTGGATTGACGAAGCCGCAAGTGCCATGGCAGTAAGTACCTGTCACACTCCCAATATGGTCACCGTAAAAGTGGACGAATTGGTTTTCAAAAAGAAAGTCAAAGAAGGTTTCTTGATTCGCATCTACGGGGAGGTAGCTAAAATGGGAAATACCTCCATTACATTTAAAATTGAAGCCAGAAAAGTAAGCGTATACACTGGAGAAGAAGATGTGGTCGTTACGACAAATATCACCTTTGTTCGTATTGATGAAGAAGGGAAACCAACACCCATACCAACAATCGTAAAAGAACGATATCAAGACTAACTCAATTAAATACTTCATTTACCTTTCTGCTCGTTATAGGATTAAGCCACTAAAGTTTAATTTCTATGACAAAAAAAAATCATCACAAAAATCCTGATCGCATTATTCTATTTGAAATTGGAGTAATTATAGCCTTGTTACTGGTAAACTATGTTTTGAATATGACTTATGTCATTAATTTACCCATTTCTAATGTGGACGAAAATATTTTAGAAGACAAACCATTCCAGCTTGTAGAAATAAGGGAGCCATCGGAAAAACTCCCAAGAGAAAAAAATAAACCGAAGGAAATTGCTACCCTTTTTGATCCAAGATCAATGATTAAGCAAGTAGATGACTTGTTCAATTTAAATATTGCCCAATCAACCCCTCAAACAATTCCACTGCTGGGTAAAATCAACCCAATTGTTGTTCAACCTATTATTGATTCATCAACCTTAATTAGAGATTGGGCTGATCAAATGCCTGAATTCCCTGGAGGAGACAACGCTTTAAATAACTACATCATTGATCGTTTTGAAATCCCCGATATCATATTAGAAATGGAAAACAGCGTTGAAGTGGTAACTCAATTTGTGATTGATGAAAATGGGAATATTAATAACATTGAAATCTTACACTGCTCAAAACCAGGATTAGGTATTGAGGAAGAAGTTATAGACATCTATGGGAAAATGCCAAAATGGACTCCAGGTGAGAACAATGGAAAGCCATCTAAGATTAGAATGAAACAACCTATAAAAATTAAAATACGTTAGAAAAACTAACTCTTTTTAACTAAAAACACTAAAGATAACCCAGCTTCCAAAATAAGCTAGCACAGTCATGTAGACAAATTGAATGGTGGGCCATTTCCATGACCTTGTTTCTTTATAAACAACTGCTAAAGTACTCATGCATTGCATAGCAAAGGCATAAAATACCATTAAAGAGAGTATCACCGCTAATGAATATACTGGCTCCCCATTTTGATTCCGATCTTTTTTCATCTTCTCTCGAAGCTGATCAAAGTCCTCCTCATCCCCAACACTATAGATTGTACTCATCGTTCCTACAAATACCTCTCTTGCAGCAAAAGAAGTAATAAGTGCAATTCCTATTTTCCAATCAAAACCAATAGGAGCAATGCTTGGCTCAATAGCTTTTCCAAAATGACCAGCATAACTCTGCTCCAGCGAGGGTGATTCTTGAATGCTCAGAGATTGATCTGTTTTTGGACCATAACTAGCCAAGAACCATAAGACAACAGAAATTATCAAAATAATCTTACCCGCTTCAGTCACAAAACTCCTTGATTTCTGCCAACAATTTACCCAAATATTACCCCATCTTGGGGAGTGATAAACAGGTAATTCCATGATAAAGTAAGAAGGAATATTGTACTTGATAAACCATTTAAAAATAACTGCAGCAACAAGGGCAGCAACAGTCCCGAGCACATACATTGATAACATAACAAGAGCCTGGAGGCTTATAAATCCTATAACTGGGGTATTGGGAATTGCCATTGAAATTAATAGTGTATATACTGGCAAACGTGCTGAGCAACTCATCAGTGGAGTAACCATTATTGTTATCAAACGATCTTTCCAATTTTCGATATTACGCGTACTCATTATGGCGGGAATTGCACAAGCTGCACCACTCAAAAGAGGAACAACAGACTTTCCACTTAGACCAAGACCCCGCAGCATTTTATCCATTATAAAACTAACTCTGGCCATATAGCCTGTATCCTCTAACAAACTCATAAAAAAGAAGAGAATAGCAATTTGAGGAACAAAAACAACCACTCCAGCAATTCCTGCTACTAACCCATGAATGATTAATTTTTTTACCCATCCGTCTGGTAAAACATTTGCCAAATACTCACTCAACATTCCAAAACCATTTTCTATCCAATCCATTGGATATGAAGCTAAAGTGAACACACTTTGAAAAATAAAGAGTAATACCAATAAGAAGATTAAATAACCAAGGATTGGATGAGTAGCAAACGCATCAATTTTGCCTGTAATTAGCTCTCTTTTGGTCTTGATTTTAGTTGTCTTATTAAGCAATTTCCCAATCGAATCGTAATGTGACTCGTGTGTATGATCGTTCTCAGAACCAAATGGATAATGCGGTACAAATTGATCTTCAAAAAGTGCTTTCTTTAGCGTATTAACTCCCTCTCCAGTTCTTGCATTAATTTTAAAAACTCGAATTCCTAACTCTTTTTCTAAACGTTCAACATCAATTTCAAACCCCTTAAAATCAGCTATGTCAATCATGTTTAATGCAAGAATCATCGGGATTCCGTGCTGAGCTAATTGACTGAAATAAAACAAATTACGCTTCAAGTTAGAGGCATCTGCTATATACAATATCGTATTGGGTGGAGGGTCTTCAAAAAATATACGAATAGCTTCCTTTTCATCCAAGCTTTTTGGATTGAAGGAATATGTCCCAGGAGTATCAATAAGCTCAATTTTTTGTTTACCCTTAGAAACTGTACCTACCTTATTTTCAATTGTTGTGCCAGGAACATTAGTAATTTTTTGTTTTAACTTAGTTAAGTTATTGAATAATGAAGACTTTCCACAATTTGGATTTCCGACAAGAACAATTTTAGAAGGCTTATTCTCCATTAATTAACTATTGAAAAGTGGATTCAAAAGATTTACCTGGACACTATGTGCTTCATTTTTTCGCATACTCAAAGTATATTCTTCCAATTCAAATGCGATTGGGTCTCCAAAAGGTGCCTTCATAATTGGCTTAACTAAAACGCCAGGAATGCACCCCATTTCTTGAAGTTTCTCTTTATATGGTGATTCCTCAATTGAAGTAATTCTAGCAATGCTACCAATGGTTAATTCAGTCAGTCTCAAAACGTTGCTACAAAGATGTGTTTTTATTTGGATTAATTAAACATAAGGGTTAAATCTCACCAATTTATCAATTGTATGACTTTATCCTTTAGCCTACTTTTTGCCATAAAATTTTGTTCCAAGTTTTCATTAAATGGAATGGGAGTTTCTAAGCTGCAAACTCGCATCACAGGTGCATCCAAATATTGGAAACAATGTTCACCGATCCAAGCTGAAATTTCACCTCCAATACCTCCTTGTTCTGTATCCTCATGCACTACAATTACTTTGCCTGTTGATTTAACTCCCTCCTCAACTAGCTCTTTATCCCATGGAACTAAAGTGCGTAAATCAATCAAAGTAGCATCAATATTTAACTCGTCAATCACCTCCCTGCACCAATGGACACCCAATCCATAACTGATAAATGTAATCTCTTCTCCTTCTAAAAGAGTTTTTGCTTTACCAATATCAATGGTGTATTCTTGAGTATGTACATCTTCACGAATGCTTCTATAAAGTCCCTTGTGTTCAAAAAAAAGGACTGGATTTGGGTCTTCAAACGAGGCTAATAATAAACCCTTGGCATCAGATGGAGTACTCGGATATACAATTTTTAGACCTGGAATATGAAAAAACCAAGCTTCATTACTCTGACTGTGAAATGGCCCTGCTGCAGCTCCTCCTCCAGTGGGCATTCTAATGACAACATCACTATTCTGTCCCCAGCGATAATGAGTTTTTGCCAGATTATTAGCTATTTGGTTAAAACCACAACTAACAAAATCAGCAAACTGCATTTCAACCATTGCTTTCTTACCGCCAATTGTCAATCCAAGAGCTGCTCCTAATGGTGCAGCTTCACTAATTGGTGTATTTCTTACCCGGCTCTCCCCAAACTCTTCTACAAAACCCTCAGTAATTTTAAACACCCCACCATATGATCCAATATCTTGCCCCATCAATATCAAATTACCATACTTTTTCATTGCTATTTTTAAGGCATCTTGAATAGCATCGATAAATCGAAATTCTTTGGTCTCACCTTTAGGGGTAATTTTAATTGGAAAACACTCTCTGAAAACATCATTTAATTCATTTTGACTGGTTACTTCCATCGAACCTGTCTTATTAAAGACCGAAGCTGCCTCAGAAATTTCTTCAAAAATTTGTTCTTTTATCTGCTGAATCTGACTATCAATTAGTATGTTATTGTCAACTAAATAATTTTCATAATTGAGAATTGGATCCTTTTTTTTCCATTCATCCATGAGCTCTTCTGGAACATACTTTGTTCCACTTGCCTCCTCATGTCCACGCATTCTAAATGTCTTGCATTCTAATAAAAATGGTCGAGGATTTTTCCTCAAATCTGCTGCGATAGATGACACCTCATGAAAAACTTCAAGGACGTTATTCCCGTCTATTATCTTACTATCAATTCCATAACCAATTGCCTTGTCTGCAATATGACTGCATCTGAATTGGTCTTGACTTGGAGTACTTAGACCATATCCATTATTTTCAATTAGAAAGATTACAGGTAAATCCCAAACAGCTGCCAAATTAATAGCTTCATGAAACTCACCTTCACTAGTACCCCCATCACCGCTAAAAGCTAGACTCACTTTTTGTTTACCATCTAATTTGTGAGCAAGAGACACCCCATCTGCAACACTCAACATAGACCCTAAATGAGAGATCATTCCAATAATATGATAATCCAATGTACCAAAGTGAAATGATCGGTCTCGACCTTTAGTAAATCCATTACTTGACCCTTTCCATTGCTCAAATAATTTTTTTAATGGGATATTTCGTGTCGTAAATACCCCCAAATTTCGATGAAGTGGAAAAATATATTCATCTTGTTCAAGAGCTAGAGTGGCTCCAACAGCAATGGCTTCTTGGCCAATACCACTGAACCACTTAGATATTTGGCCTTGTCTAAGAAGTTTTAGCATTTTTTTTTCGATCATCCTCGGCCTTATCAATGCTGAGAAGATCTCATTATGCTTATCAGAGTTTAACCCCTTAAACTTCTCAAAATCCATTCCTACGAAATAAATACAATAATTCTAAGTGTTCGAAAGTTTACCTGCCTATTTTTGTTTGGTGCTTTTGTTATTGGATAATTATGACTCCTTTACCTACAATCTGTATGACTACTTTTTGAGGTGTGGTGCTGAGGTCGAAGTAATTCGAAATGACAAAATCAAGTTGGAAGATTTGACTCAAAAATACAAAGGTGTTATCCTCTCGCCAGGTCCCGGGAAACCAGAAGATGCAGGTCAAATGATGTCTCTGATTAAACAATGTTATAATAAGCTTCCCATATTTGGTGTTTGTTTAGGCATGCAAGCTATCGGAGAGTTTTTTGGTGCAGATCTCATTCAAGCAAACTATCCAATGCATGGAAAGATGAGCAACTTAAAATACAATGCGAATCACCCGCTATTTTTTGAAATAAAACCACCTCTGCAAGTCTGCCGATATCATTCGCTAGTATTGAATAATATACAAAATACACCACTAAATTTAATTGCATCCTCAAATAAAGATGAACCAATGGCTATTGCCCACCATACTTTACCCATTTGGGGAGTGCAGTTTCACCCTGAGGCTATTCTAACTCCTCAAGGACTTCAATTAATCAATAATTGGTTATCTTGCATCAAGTCCAACAACAAAAAAAAAGTGCAAACGTTAAATTAATATAATAATGATTGCTGCAAGTAGCACTTATACCATCCCTGAGATAAACGAAAAAACATCACCTGCTGTGTGTATTGAGGTGATGATGGATGCTCAATGTTTTGAGCTCCCTGTCCAAAAAAATAATCGACTATTTGGCTCTGTCACTCTTGACGATTGCATATCTTCAAAAGAAAAATCTATCGAGAAATTAATTTCTCCCGGATTTTTAAGTGTTCATTACCAAATGCACCTTTTTGATGTGCTACAAATTTTTAAATCATCTCCCAAGAATGTCTGTGCAGTTTTAGGAGAAAATCAGGAATGGGTAGGTATTCTCACTAAAAATCAAATGATTAATTCGCTTTCTCAGACCCTATCTATTGAACAAAACGGATCAATCCTCATTCTTGAAATGTCATCAGCACAATATTCTACCAATGAACTATCTCGAATAATTGAAGGGGAAGGAAGTAAAGTACTTGGTTTGTGGCTTCATAAGGATGAAGATTCTGCACGAATTAAAGTAACTGTAAAAATAAATACCTCAAATGTCGAGAGAATTATCAACGGATTTGATCGATTCGGCTATGACATTATAGCCACATTTGGAGACGAAGACTATAAAGATAATATTGATCGTAAATTTCAATCATTAATGAAATACATTGATTTGTAGAACTTCTATTTATGTTTTGTTGTTATTGATTACTTCAATGACCCGAGCCTCTGAACCCTTGCCTATTCGTTCAATTGAAATCAAAGGGAACAAACAAACCAAAGATTTTGTCATCAAAAGAGAACTCCTTTTTGAGGAAGATTCTTCATATATTTATGATGAATCCTTTACGAAACTCGTTAATCAATCTCAGTCAAGAATCACAAACTTGAACCTATTTAATAAAGTAGAGATAACCACATTGATTGATAGTATTAACCACTACGAAGTATGCATTAAAGTAGTAATACATCTCGTTGAAAAATGGTATCACTGGCCTCTGCCCTTTGTAGAATTTAGTGACCGAAACTTTAATGTCTGGGGAAATTTAAACTTCGATCCGAATCGAACAAACTATGGGTTATATGTTTTTAATTATAATCTATGGGGTAGAAATCATACTTTAAAAACAAAACTTAAAACTGGATATAATACAAAACTAGGTCTTGAATATCGTATCCCATTTCTCTCTAAATCAAGTAACTGGGGAATTAAGGCTCTGGTTGATTATTCTTCACAAAACGAACTATGGTATGAAACGATTAATGACAGCCTAAAATTTTATAAAAATGGAAAAAATGACCTGATAAAAAATACCCAAGCTACATTAGAGGTCAGCAAACGATTAACCCCCTATACCCGAATTTACCTCTCCTCCCAATACCAATATGATTTGATTGACTCTACTGTTCCTGCCAATAATTATCTGATTAATAATGCAAGAAATCAAAATACGTTTACCACTCAATTGCGTATTGAAGTAGATAAGAGAAATAATCTTTTTTTTCCAACAGAAGGAAGTTTTGTAAGTGCTGATATTACTGGTTTATTGTGGTCTAACCAAAGTCAAGAGTATAATCTAAGAATGGCTTTTAAAATGCAAAAATTCACCAAGATTCACCCGAAAATATATACTGCATTGTCGTGCTATTCGCAATTCAATTCAAATAAAAAACCACCCTATTCTCAACGAAAAATATTGGGATATCACGAAAATATTCGCGGATTTGAACACTATGTAGTCGATGGAACTCTTGGCTTAAAAGGAAATGCAGCCATTCGAATTCATGCTGTCAGTTCAAATTGGTCATTACCCTTTATTCCTTATAAAAATTATCAAGAGCTACCCGTCAATATTTACTGGGAAATTTATTCCGATGCTGGATATGTGGGTTATAACCATTCGAATGAAAGCAATCAGCTGGTTAATACCTTTATTTACTCTGGAGGCGTAGGACTAAATACCCTTTTTTACAACGATCGCATCGTTAGATTAGAATATAGTTTGAACAGTTTGATAGAACATGGTTTCTTTGTACACTTTAAAAAGGCCATATAAATGAAAGTAGCACTTTACGGAAGACCCATTAAATACCCTAACTTTCAATTGTTTTTTGAACGTTTTGTTGCAGCACTTAATGCTAACGATATAATTTTTGAAACCACTTATTCGTATGGAGAGTTCTTAAAGAAAGAATATGATATCAACCACCCCACGTGCAGTAATGAATCTCTATTAAGTAAGAATTTTGATTGTTTAATAAGTCTTGGTGGTGATGGTACTGCTCTTGACACTTTATCTCTTGTGAGAGACAGTGGACTTCCTGTTATGAGTATAAACTTAGGCAGACTTGGGTTTTTGGCAAACATAAAAATTGATGAAGTTGATAAGGCCATCCATGCTTTAAAGAATGGTATGACTTCTATAGAAAAAAGAACAGTCATTCAGGTGGATTCTAATGTGGACGAAATCAATGAATTTCCATATGCACTGAATGATTTTGTAATTCAGAAGCGTGATACATCGGCAATGATCACACTAAAAACTAGCCTTAACGAATCATTCTTAAATACCTATTGGGCAGATGGATTAATTGTAGCTACGCCAACTGGATCCTCTGGATACAGCTTAAGTTGTGGTGGTCCCTTTATTTTCCCTGGATCTAATTCCTTGGTTATCACCCCAATAGCTGCTCATAATCTAACGGTAAGACCTGTTGTAATTCCAGACCAATCTGTTTTGAAAATTGATACTAGTGGTCGAGGAAAAAATGTTCTTATCACATTGGATTCTAGGTCATTTGTTGTACCGTCCAACACCAAACTAACCTTAAAACGTGCCTCCTTTGAATTCTCAATGATTCAACTTCAAGGAGTCAGTTATATGGATACAATAAGAAACAAATTACTCTGGGGTGCAGATCGAAGAGATGAATAGTCGTCTAAAAAATGTAACCTTCTGATGAATTAATCCTGTACCACAATCTACCATTTTCTAATTGGTGGTTTCGTTGTTTTTTTCTCAGCTAAAACATTCGTAATAACCCTATATTTCATTTAATAGGAATTTACTGTTTTTATTCATAATAGTAACCAAATTACATCGTTATTACGAATATGTTAGGGTGCTTTCGTTTATACTAACGTTGTATGCCATTACAGAAAAAGGAAAGTCCACCGCACGTTCAAGCACATTTGTTACTTTGTGTCTCATTACCGAAAAAACTTATCATTTCCAACGAAATAAATCGTGAAATTACACTTAATAAATTCGCTGGAATCTAACGTAATTGGTTAATTTTGTTTTTTTTAATGAATTTAAAATGAACCGATTAAAGGAAGTTCTAAAAACTAAAGGAATAAGCCAAACTTGGCTTGCTGAACAAATGGACAAAAGTTACACGACCATTAATGAATATGCTAGGAACAAAAGACAACCAAGTTTAGAAGGCTTATATAAATTAGCAAATGTATTACAAATTGATGCCAGTGAATTATTATTAAAGAAAAAAGAGAATGAGTAATAAAAAGATAAGAGTGTTTGAAGCCTTTGCAGGTTATGGTGGAGCATCATTTGGATTAAAAAAATCTGGAATACCACATGAAATTATTGGTTATTCTGAAAATGATAAATTTGCTTCTGAGATTTTTGAATTAAATCATCCTGGTATAAAAAACTTCGGAGATATTACAAAAATTAAAACAAAAGATATACCTGATTTTGATTTGTTTACAGGAGGATTTCCTTGTCAACCATTTTCTTCAGCAGGATTAGGAAAAGGAGAATTAGATATTAGAGGAACTCTTTTTTATGATGTTATTAGAATTTGTAAAGCTAAAAGACCAAAACATATTTTGCTCGAAAATGTGAAAGGATTAATAACAAAGAGGCACAAAGAAACTTTCGCAAAAATTCAAGATGAATTAAAAAAACTTGGTTATAGTGTTATTTGGAAACTAATGAACACAAAAGACCACGGCATTCCTCAAAATAGAGAACGTGTATGGATATATGCCTATCATGGAGATTTACCAGAAGAATTTGGTATTGAGCCCGTAAAAGTAGAATTAAAAAAGAGATTTAAAGACTATTTAGATAAAAAACCACCTGAACATATTTTTTTAAATGAAAAACAAATTGCTAGACTTGAAGAATTACATAAAGTTGATTTTAATGTAAAGGAATCATTATGTTTAGATATTTACAATAAAAAAATTAGACATGATGGTACATCAATAACAATTACTGAACCTCACCATAACTCATTACGTGTTGTTCATCCTCCAAGAAAAGGAAAGTTCATTGTTCGTAAACTTTCAATGAAAGAACATTATAGACTTATGGGTTTTGAAGATGGTGAGTTTGATTTTGGAACTCAATCTTATCAACAGATATGTAAAAGAGCCGGAAATGGATGGGATGTTAGTTTGACATCGAAAATTCTTAAAAAAATATTTAGTCTATTATAATAGCTATGGGTAAAATGTCATCCGAACAGGCTAGTCAAAAAAAAGAATTGGGTCATGCAGAAGAAAGAACTTTTAATGCATTTTTTGGAAATAAAGATTCTAGAGATACAAATTTCTCTGATGCAAGTGCAGATAATTTCATAAGTAATGAAACATATAAAAAAGAGCTAAAAGAAAAATTTGATTCATTAAAAGATTTTTCAGTTTCATTAAAAAGTGGGAAGACTTGGCAGTTTCATCTAGGTAGAATTGATGAACTAAGCCCTTTAGATAAAATTGTATTAACCAAAACATCAAAAAACGAAACTAAAGTTATCCATCATTTAACTTTTGATGAACAAAAAAAGATTCTTAAAAGTTATTCATTTTGGGATGCTTATTTAGGAAAAGGTAGTCTTTTATGTTATAATGATAAAGAAAAAAAATATACTTTTTTTTTAATGTCTGAAGTGATAAATTTCATTATCTCAAAAACTAAGTGGAACTTACTTGAAACCGGAAGAATAAAGGGTCATCTTGTTAAGCAAGGAAAATCTAGGTCTGTAATTACATTTGAATATAGAAATGATAAAAACCAATTTGTGCTAGGTGCCCATGGTGGTAAAGCTGGGTATTTATTATTCGAAATACTATATGAAAACTTAATTTCTCATGAAGTAAACTTTAATTCCAAATTGACCAAACAATCGCCTTTTAAACTTCCAAAAGGTACGTTTTCAGCAGGAATGAAAGCAAAAATTGGGACTACTTTTTTTGACAATGATTACCTATATATTTGTATAGATGGTTCAAAGTGGAGAAAAATTAAACTACAAGATTTATAGTTGAAAACAAATGAAACAAAAACAGTATACAACAATGTGTATAGTGCATAGCACCATGCGGGATGCTACGACACCATATACTAAACGTTCATGCTATACCCAAGACACTTATAACGTACCTCTTAATTCTTGTTCTCTTTCAATTGCCTCAAACAAAGCTTTAAAATTCCCTTTACCAAAAGAAGTAGCTCCTTTTCGTTGAATAATCTCAAAAAATAGCGTTGGTCGTGGTTCAATAGGCTTGGTAAAAATCTGAAGTAAGTACCCTTCGTCATCTCGATCTACCAGAATTCCCAATTCTCTTAATGGTGCGATATCTTCATCTATTTCTCCTACTCGGTCTAAAACTACATCATAATAATTGTCGGGTACACGCAAAAATTCTACACCACGAGAAACCAATTCGCGAACTGTTTTAATGATGTCATTAGTAGCAACAGCGATGTGTTGTACACCAGGTCCTTCATAAAAATCTAAATATTCTTCGATTTGTGATTTCTTTTTACCATCTGCAGGCTCATTAATTGGGAATTTAATTCTTCCATTTCCATTACTCATTACCTTGCTCATTAGTGCAGTATAATCCGTAGAAATGTCCTTATCATCGAAAGAAACAATCTGAGCAAATCCAAGAACATCTTTATAAAAATTGACCCATGTATTCATTTCTCCAAGCTCTACATTCCCAACCATGTGGTCAATGTACATTAATCCTGTACTTGATGGATTGTATGTTGACTCCCATGCGGTAAACCCTGGAAGAAATATTCCATTATAATTACTACGTTCGACAAAAATATGAACGGTCTCTCCGTAAGAATAAATTCCAGACCGTACAACTTTTCCGTTGGCATCTTCCTCGGTAACAGGAGCCATATAATGTTTAGCTCCACGCTTAATGGCTTCATTATAAGCAACCTTGGCGTCGGGTACCCAAAGTGCCACTACTTTCACACCATCTCCGTGCGATTCGATATGTCTTCCTATGTCTGTCCCGCTCTTTAAAGGTGAAGTAAGAACCAATCTGATTTTATCCTGCTGAAGAACATAGCTCTCTCTGTCTTGTAGACCCGTTTCCAAACCAGCATAAGCTATGCCTTGAAAGCCAAACGCTGTTTTATAAAAATGAGCAGCTTGTTTGCTATTACTAACGTATAATTCTACGTAGTCGGTGCCAAGCAAAGGCATAAAATCTTGTGCCTCATCGTACAATTTAGGTAAGGTCTGTGTGCTAGGGTTCATGTAAATTATTTTAGTGCAAATTTATGCTTGAGCCTCATAATAAAAAAAACAGCTCCCAAAGACTCATTCTTTATTCCTACTATCCAACCAAATCGTGACTGGTCCGTCATTAATTAAACCTACTTGCATCATTGCCCCAAAATGTCCTGTTTGAGTTGGTATTTGTTTTTGACATTCTTTTACAAAGATTTGATAAAGAGGCAAGGCAATATCTGGATGGGCAACATTTATAAAAGAAGGTCTATTCCCTTTCTTTGTAGATGCATGGAGTGTGAACTGACTCACGACCAATAATTCTCCACGAATATCTTCCAGACTTTGATTCATCTTACCTGAGTCATCCTCAAATATCCGCATTTTGATGATTTTGTTAGCTAACCAAACTAAGTCTGATTCGTCATCTGAATTTTCAATCCCTATAAATACGAGTAGTCCGGTATTAATATAGGAAATTTTCTTGCCATCCACTTTCACATGGGCTTCGGACACCCTTTGTAGCAATGCTCTCATACCGCAATTTAACACATCTTATAAAATCAGCATAGGGTCAAAAAAGATGAAGCGAACTACAAAATCATGCAATAAATATATTTTGTTTTTAATTAACCCAAATTATATTTGCAGCCCCTTTGGGAGCTTAGCTCAGTTGGTTTAGAGCATCTGCCTTACAAGCAGAGGGTCGCTGGTTCGAATCCAGCAGTTCCCACACTGATTATCAGATGAATAGAGTCTCGCTTAACGGCGGGACTTTTTTGTTTGCATTTTACTAAAATGACACTCCACCAAAATTTGAGGGACATTGTATATCATTTCTAAAACGCCTTGCTTTCCCTCCTCCGGATTGTCTCCTTCCATCAATATCAAAACTATAACTCATGGATATCTCATGGGAGCCAAATGTACCACCCATCAACCTTGAAGTTGTAAAATCATAACTATACCCTATGCTGGTAATATTGTTATTTACTACATCACTTGTGTAACCAATACCAAAAATAAAACTGTCAAATTCCTCAGAATTAAACTTAAATGTTCGATTTCTCACTCCCACATTAAAATAAACAGGTCTAAGCACTATTCGAGTTGATAAATTAAATGTGGTCATCGATGCTTGATCTTCTAAATTGAAATTTGGTGCGATGCCTTTTCTTAATGTTTTATCCAAAAACCAAATATTCCCGTGTATTATATATTTTAAAGGGATTGCTCGAATGTCACTACCAATAAAGTTAGCTGTTGGAAAAACAGTCACGTGTTTCATCGCCATACCCAAAGATCCATATATTTTTGCTTCATTTCGACCTCTTCTCAGAGCTCCCTTAGCCGCTATACCCAAACTTAAATCACCATACTTCCGCTGAAATTCTTCAGGAAATGAAAAACTTGTTGGATATATTTTACCATAATATTTATCAAATTGATCATCAAACTCAACGCTTGACCAATCGATGCTCTTTTGACCAAATCCGGCATTTATCCCTCCACTGATTTTAAGATAGCGTGATACCTTGATTGGAAAAGCAATCGTGGCCTCTAATTTATCTGTCCTGAGAAGAGATTCACCTTCTACGTTTGACATAACTAAAAAACCTAAACCTACTGCATTCCTTAACTGATGTGTTGAAGAAAAATTAAAAGCCCGCATAGCTGCTGGTATTCCTGGCCATTGCTCTCTAAAGTTTAACCTATACTCATGTCCTCTAACAATCCCTGGAGTTGCAGGATTGTAGTAAAGAGGGTTATCCAATGTTGAAGAAAAAAGTGGATCTTGGGCATATCCATTCAAATTAAAAACGGACAAAGTGATCATTATTATTAATTTTCTCATCTTCATTATCGAATTAAAGTTACTGTTCCAAAACGTTTAATTGATCCATCAGGGAATGTTTTCCCCGACCATATACGACCATTTAAAAACCTTGCTGAGATTTTCCATACATAAGTGTCTTGTGGCATATCATTCCCTTCTAAATCTTTTCCATCCCAACCCTCTAATGGCTCTGATTTTAATAATTTATCAGACTCCCATATCAAATTACCCCAAGTATCGTAAATATAGATTTGATATTCTGCTAAACCGATTCCTGTTGGCTTAAATGTTCGGACACCTGGTCCTCCAAATTCTGGAGAAAATGCATTGGAAACAAATAAGGTATATTTTTCCATGATGTCAATAGTCTTCGAGATTGAATCCTTACACCCAAAATTATTACTTGCTATAAGTAATGTATTGAATATCCCACTTCCTGGGAATTGATGAACTGGATTTTCTTCAATGCTTGACTCACCGTCTCCAAAATTCCATAAATATGAGTCTGCTCCTGAACTGTTATTCGTATATGTTGTTTTGATATTCTCTGTGTCAAAATCAAAATCTGCAATTGGATTTGGATATACATCAATTGTCGAAGACAATTGAAATGTATCCTTACAATTAGCATTACCATAGACAATCAATGATGGTAAATATGATCCAACAACACCATAAACATATGTTTCATCCGATTGAATACTTGTGTCTCCGTTACCAAATTCCCATTTATTATACAAGTAATTAGTCGATAAGTTATCAAAATTGACCTCTAATGGCACACAACCATTTAATGGAGATATTAGGGCATCTGCTATTGGAGCATCATACACTTTTATGATGGATGTAGCTGTGTCTAAACACCCAAATTGATTAGATGCTATTAACGTATCATTATACGTGCCTGTGGATGTTAATATAAGGGATGGATTTGTTTGTGTTGATCTACTTCCATCTCCAAATATCCAATTGTATCCTAAAGCCCCTATAGAAGTGTTGGTATAATCTACATCTACTGGATACTCGCAAAGACTATCCACTGATGCTACAAAACCAGCTAAAGGTCTAGGGTGTACAACCAAATTCATTGAAGTACTGTCCTTACACCCATTTGCATATTCTGAAACAAGTTTAACCCATTGAGTTCCAACATCAGTAAAGATCTCCTTAGGATTGTTAAGAATAGAAATATTTCCATTGCTAAATGACCAAGAGTTATAGCTACTATCAGCTTTAAAATTAACTGTAAGTGGCTGACAACCATCTTCAGGATTTGCAATTATTGTAGATCTTGGTCTAGCCAATATATTAACATCCTTTGATATTGTTGCAGGACAATTGTGTAATGTTGAATATCCAGTATACTTCACATTGAAAGTACCGCTACTATCAAACTGATGAGAAACATTATTCAACCTGCTTGAATCTCCATCGCCAAAATTCCAGTATACTCCCGAGACGTTGTTGGATGTACTTATAAATTGGATAGAATCAAATTGACAAATAGAATCCTTAATGAAATCAAAACTTACTGTTGGTTCTGGATAAATGAGAACTTGCTGTTCGAAAGTATCATATGAACAACTATCTGTTACAAATAACTTGACTGTAAATGTTCCAACTTGTGTAAATGTATGTGATGGGTTATTTACATTACTAACGTTGCCATCGCCAAAATCCCATGCATAATCAATATGACCCCTTGAAGAATTTGTAAAGTTGACTGTTAGTGGGAAGCATCCTCGCAATGTGTCTGTATTAAAAAATGCTTCAACTGTTTTATAAACTGTAACTATCTTCTCTGCTGTATCTGAACCACAATTATTTTTCGCAATGTATGTAATGGTATAATCAGACGGCAACCTATCCGTTGTAAATGAATGTGTTAGTGGTTCGTCAAAGGTGTTTTTAGTTGTCATATAAATTGGTGAACCATCTCCAAAATTCCAAATAAGCGTGTCCGGGTCTCCATAAGTAAGATTATTTGAAAATTGTAGATTCAGTGGACTACAACCAATATCACGATCCGTCTCAAATAATGCCACAGGAGTAGGATGTACTAATATTGAATCAATAAATGTATCTATTTTACACTGATTTGAAACAACTAACTTTACATAGTAAGTAGTATCATGTCTGCCTTGTTCATATACTATTGTATCTGCTGTTGGGCCAACACTTGTATCTCCTTGACCATAATCCCATTTATATTTAGAATATTCTGCAATGGAGGTGTTTAAGAAACTAACTTCTAATGGAGCACAACCCTCATCGATACTTGGTTTAAAAGATGCTTGCGGTGCACCTATCACTTGAATTGATTTACTCAACGAATCATAACAACCAAAATCACTAGATGCTACATGCCTGATTGTGTAAAAACCTATCGTGTCATAATATGCATTTGGAGATTTCCTATTGTCAGAATTCCCATTTCCAAAGCTCCAATCATACTGTGTAGCTCCTGTGGTTGTATTATTTACAAAAATGGAATCCTTCTCACAAACAATTGTATCGTATGAAAAACTCAGCAGAGGTATCGGATATGATAAAATAGATTTAGTAATTGAATCTATACAGCCATGACCATTAGTTACAATTAATTTAACGTTATATGTCCCATCCTGATTGTAGATGTGATTAGGGTTTTGTACAGTGTCACTGAATGTGTCATCAAAGTCCCAGTTCCATTTTGACAATGCTTTTCCTCCAGCAAGTGATGAGTCTGTGAAGATTGTACTTTTATATTCACATACTTCTTTAGCTCCAAAATTTGCCAAAGGTTCTCCAAAGGCCGTAAAGCTCTTAATCATGGTATCCGAACAACCGGATGATGCCGTTACTATCAGTCGTATATCATACGTCGAATCTTGCGTGTTACTCCCATTGGTGAATACATGACTCGGGTTGGTCTGAACACTCGTGTCGCCATCACCAAAGTCCCATCGTAAACTCAATCCA